>Ga0183101_1000244_pt2 | contig 24325 bp, 24 predicted proteins | sample Biomet3_FD_127790 | JGI IMG/M metagenome (GOLD analysis project Ga0183101, IMG submission 127790) | Microbial communities from bioreactor (seeded with sewage sludge) at LBNL, California, USA - Biofuel metagenome 3 | ecosystem: Engineered > Bioreactor > Anaerobic > Unclassified ...
AGTAAGGAAGACATCATCAAGGCCTATTTCGCCCGGAGCGAACTGGAATTTCTTTTAACCCGGGGACCGATCACGCCTTTTTCTTCGATCAAAGAGTTCATCTATTCTTGCTTTGAAAAACTCGCGAAGGAGAAAGACAATCTCCTCGCCTTATATCACCAAAACCTGATTCATTATCTTTTTGCCAGCCTTAACGAAGGGGTGGAGCGCGACTTTGCCGAGCATGAGCGGGGTGATAAGGCCATGGCTTATCTTTACGCCGGAGCGGTTGCTAACCTCGAAGTCTATTACTTGGCGGAAGGAGCTAAAGAAACTCCGGAAAATCTCACCAAAGAGTTTTTGCATTTCCTCAAACAAGATTCGGAGAACTGACCCACGAGAAAACGCCGCCTATGGGGGTCGAGGCGGCGTTTTCTTTTCGCCCTGGAGTTAGTGGCTGCGAGTCACGCTATAGGAGAACGTCACGCTGATGCCGCCATATGTGAACCTCGCCTCCGCTTGGCTAACGGGTTCCAGCGTGGAGAAACCCTCTAAAGTCACTTGGGGGTTTTGAATGAGCAAGCTGCCCGCGGGTTGGATTTCTCCATCCGCCGTTTGGTAGGAGTAGAAGACCTGAAGAGCTGATAAACTGAAGGCTTCGCCGATAAAATAGGATGTTTTTAAATACGAGAGGTATTCGCCGATCGCATCGAGATGGCAAGTCGCGGGATCTACGACCACGAGGCTGATGGGGAGGGTGTGATCAAGATAGCGCCCTTCGTAAACCCCTTCGCCTAACGCACTCGGGGTAATTTGAAGCGTGGCTAAGGAAAGATAGAAGTAGGTCAGTTCGATCGTCTCGCCGTGGATTCCGATGATGTTTTGGCTGATGAGTAAGGTCGTATCGCCCCCGAGCACCACGTAAGATTGTTTGGCGTTATTCGAATAGAAGATGTCGTTTTCGGTAAAGATCCGGGTCTTGAGGACGCCATAGATCGTCAGCTCACTCGACACGGTGTAGGCCAATAAGAGGAAGCCTTCGCCAGGTTCGGTGGATGAAAGGGTTAAGCTGAGGGATGGATCATTGAGGGCAATGCCATGGCTTTCAGCATCCCCTTCTAAGAAACGGATGTTGCTGCCGCTAGGATTTCGAAGTTCCTCGACGCTAACGCCTTCGTGGAGATAAAGGACGTTATTCACAAAGAGGAATTGACCGTTTTGGGAAGAGAAGACCAAGTATTGGAGCGGATCTAAACCGAGGAAAGTCGGGATGACGTCGTAGCCAAAAATGTAGTGATACGTGGCTCCGGACGCCAAGACCTTTAAAACGAAGCTTCCTTGGTGGAATCCCAAAGTATCGGTCGGGGCCACGACATCGAGGATGGCATAGTTTTCACTCGAATCGCTCGGAAGACGAGGGTAGATGGCGAAGCGTTTCGGGGCGATGGTGGTATTTTTGAGGCAGAAGGGGTCCTGAAGATAAACATTGACTTGGAGTTCTTTCACGCTCGGGGTGAAGAGACTGGCGACTTTTTGCCCGAGGCTTGAAAGATAGTCTTTCATCGTTTGGACTTCGTTTTGGTTATTCAGATCGAACCCTTGCCAACTCGTCAAGGTGCTCATGATCTCTTCATAAGAAAGACCAAGCTGGGTAAATAAGCTCGAAAGGGTGGCTTTTTCGCTGGGACTAAGCCCGGCGTAAGCTTTCTCGTAGAGGCTTAAGAGTTTGCTCAGGGGGTTGAGAGGGTTATCGCCTTGACTAGCCAGGATCGCTTGATATTCCTCACTCGAGAATTTTTCCGCGATGAGACCTAAGAGTTTAAGGACGACTTCGATGTTCTCGCCTTGGATGAGATTCTTCTTTTCTTCCACGAAGGATATCAAAGCGTCGAAATACGTGACATTGACGGCCTTCGCCGAGAGTTCAACATGCTTTTGGATACCAATCAGCATTTTGAAGAAATCCACGGCTTTCGTTTGGAGCATCGCCCAACTCGCTTTCGTGATTTTGAAGGAGAGGATCCAGCTTCCGAGGTGATTGATCAAAGCCACCGGGTTATCTTTGATCGACTGGAGTTTGGCTTTGACCTCTTGGGCATAAGGAAGGTTTTCACCTCGAAGCGTCAAAGCCAAGGAAGCAAGGGCGAGGACTTTTTCTTCTTCGGAGAAAAGGGTGATGGCTTTGCGCAATAAGAGATGAAGCGAACGTCCAAGGGCGATAGCCAAGCCCGAATCTGGCGTGAGAATGCCCTCAAGGGGATTCTCTTGGTAAGAGACGCTGCCATCGAAGTAGCTTGAATAGAGCTCGTATTGGCTCTTAAACCCGGGGAATTTTGTCCCAAAAGCAGCCAACGCGCCTTGATAATCCTTCGCATTCTCTAAGCCCAAGAACAAGCCATAAGGCAAGGAGGAGGAGGTCTTATCTTTTCTCTTTTGCGCGAGGAGGGCAAATTCGCGAAGGAGGTAGCCAATTTGATCCCCATCGATGCTCTTCAAAGCCGCGTCGAGGTGGGAATAAAAAGCCTTAAAGGAGACGCTGGCTTCGCTGAGCGTATTCTTTTTGATGCCGGCGACGACATCATTAGCCACCGTGACTAAGAGAGTGACTTTCTCAGGGGTGAGATAAGCTTCTTTAATGATGTTTTTGATAAGAAGTACCGTCGCCTCGTCAATCTTGGAAATCGTGATGCCTTTTTCGGCGATTGAAACAATCTGGACGACTTCGTCATCCGTGGGGGTAACCGCTTCGTGGGCCTGGGGAAGGAGCGTGAGATCAAGGACTTCTTCTTCGATGACGCTCGTTGAAGAAGTGCCGCTACTAGTCGAGGAAGGGGAGGATCCTGGCAATGAAGTGGAGGATCCTGTGGATGACGTGCCCGTCGAGAAAGAGGAACTAGAAAGAACTCCGCCACAGCCACTCAGCATGCCGAAAGTGAGAAAAGCAGCTAGTCCGAACAGGAATAAATTCCGTTTTTTCATATTGTCAATGCTCCCTTTGATTGAACATTAACAAAATTAGATATGGTGAGCAATAACTAAAAAGTTATTCAAAATTAAATATCGTCAATTTATTCGTGTTTCATCCCCCGATACGCCGGCTTTGTTAATTGTTTCTTTCTCTCGCAGGTAGACGCACGCGTGAAGAAACACGCTTGAACTGGATAAAGGGAAAACTTTACTCTTCTTCTGTTTTCTCGCGCTATCGCCTCGATGAGAAAGAAGAACCAAGCGGAAGTGGGCGAAGAGCCCTTGCCGAACTTACGCCTTTTTTCTTAGAATGCCTTTAGCGGGTATCGTTTATGGTTTTCTTGAAAGGAAAGAAGACTCTCCTCGTTCTTGGGCTCCTTTTCCTTTTGAGTTTGCCCTTCGCTTTTCTTCGAGCCCAAACGACCCCTTTTTATTTCCTTGAAGCCTCTTCGGAACGGAGTCTTCTTTTAAAGGAAGCTAAGAATCAGCCGAATGTTTTTTCAAGCGCCCCCAAAAGCGATTTTTATCCCTTGACGGATCTCGTTGGTGCCTCGAAAGATGCCTACGTGGATTTTTCAAACTATCACACCCATCACGATAGCAGCCTATCTTATGGCGCATCGGGAAGCGGCTATTGGCTTAAACAATATGTGGGGGAGAATGCGAAAGACTGGGGTTTGCTCGTCTTCAATATTCATCATCCGACGTCGCTTACGCTCGGCTATAGCATCGACGATAATCCGACGAGCGCATGGCGCTTTGACTTTTATTCTGAGAAAAACGGTAATGGCAGCGTCATCTCTTCTTCCTTTTACGCGACCTCCTATACCAAAAAGACTGTCACGATCGACGTCGCCTCTTTAGCGCTAGGCTATGTCGCGGAATCCTTAGGCTTTTATTACTGCCTCGATTCGATATATTCGCTGACTTTTTATCTCAATGACTTAACGATTTCTTATCTTTGCTAACCTTTGGCGAATGGTTTTTTCGCGGGGATGAAACAAAGGGCGAGCTCCAGAGGAAACGCTAACGAAAAATCCGGAAAACACCGCCGCCTCCAGAACTTCCGCCTCTTCCGCTTGCAAAGACCGCCCCATCGCCTAAAAGGACGACCCCTAAAGCGATGAGGGGAATTCCAAAGCCATAGAAGAAGTCCCCCTGAAAGGCAAAGACGAAGTCCCAGGTGCTTAAGGGATGCGATGGGGGATAACTTTCGCCATCGTAATGGATGAGGTAATCCTCATAACGGGCTTCATCAAATGGGGTGACCGCGATGTTATAGGCTTCGGGAATCACATTCTCGAGGACGAGTCCATAGGCTTTCGCTTGGGCGATTTCTAAACTCACGCGATCGGAATAATCTTTGAGCGTTCCTAAGGTTTCATCAAAGATTCGTCCCATTTCACCCGCCGTCAAATACCCGGAAAGACGATAGCCAATCTCGGCTTCGCTTTTAAAAAGCCGAATCCCGCCAGTCGCGGTTACCTCGTAAGAATAGAGGAGGAGAAGCCCCATATCGTTTTCCCCGATCTTCCATTTGCGGAAGAGCTCGGTTTTGTTATAGGTTTCGCTCCCCGTGGAAGGATAGCGATACGTGGCGGTGACGATTTGTAACCCACCCGGGTCTTTGCCCTCACTTCGACGAAAAACCTCATCGGATTTCGAGAGAAAATGGTCTTTTGTGGCACTAGAAAAAGCCTCAGCGTAGTCGCTCACATAGAATTCCGCGCTGGGATTCGTCGGATCGGCGGGAAGCAAAAAAAGAACGAGATAATAAACCCCGATTAAGGCGAGAGCAACGAGATGGAAAAAGGTAAAACCTCGGCCCCGCATAATCATCCTTTAAGAATGGGCGGTGGAGGAGGGGATATAAGAGGTAAAAATCGGCATCGCCGTATCGCTTCCATCAACGGACCAATAGGTTTTTGGCGTATTGAGGCGGAACATGCCGGCGATGAGATTCGAAGGGAAAAGCACGATGCTGGTGTTATAAGAACGCACCGAGTCGTTATAGTCTTTTCGTCCGACCCCAAGCTTATTTTCGGCTTCGGAGATTTCATCCATCACCGTGCGGAATCCTGAGGCGGAAAGATAGTTTGGCTTATTGTCTTCGACGACGGCAACGACGTGGTTATAGGACGTGATTTCGGCACTGTCGGAGGCAGGATTCTCTCCCGTGTAGGCCCCGCGAGCGCTCGTGATCGCATTAATGATCGTTTGCTCTTCAGTGAGTTCGCCCGCCAAGGTAGCGTAAAGTTGACTGAGTTTATCGTGGCGTTCTTTGAGGAGGTTCTGCACTTGAGCATAACGGGAGCTGACGGTCTCGTTTTGCCGAACCAAACCATTATAGTTCACCAAGGTGGTGATGCTGAAAATGAGCGTCAAAACAACGAGGATCGTCCCCCCGATGATCCATCGGGGATGTCGGAGAGAAAAACTCATGTCTTTTCAATACTCCCTCTTTTTGTCCATTATAAGAAAGAAAAGCTTAACGGATGAAGCTATCTCTTCTTTTCGCCTCAGCGATTTTCATCGCTTCTAAGGCTCTACTTTAGTTAGCTGAAGAATGTAAAACTCCGAGGGAACTCTTGACAAAATTCGTCATTAAAATGACGACAAAACCTCAATCTTTGCACTGACGAGGCTTTCTCTCCTATGGAGAGAGAACTCCGGCGATTCATTTTTCGTAAAAAAAGCAAGAATTGACAAGAATGAGGAAGGCGAAGAATCTAAACTATGTCCATGGACTACATCGAAACCCTTCAAGAAGCCGTCCGCTATATCGAAAGTCACCTCGAGGATGATCTTTCTTATACGGATGTGGCGGAGCACGTGGCTATCTCGCCTTACCATTTCATGCGAATTTGGAAAGGCGTGACGGGGCTGACCTTGTCCGGATATATCCGGGAACGCCAGCTTTACCAAGCCCTCCTCGAACTCTCCGCTTCGCCTTCTTTGGAAGTAATTGATGTGGCCTATAAATACCATTACGCGACCCCGGAAAGCTTTTCTCGAGCGTGCAAACGGAGCCTCGGCGTCAGCCCGAGAGTGGCGCGAAAAGACCATGCGAAAATCAAGCCTTTCCTTCCGCTCGTAGTGGCATCGTTAATCCAAGGAGGACAACATATGGATTATCAAATCGTTGAGATGAAAGCATTCGAAATCATCGGCGTTAGTCGACGATTTAGTTTCGATGAAGCCTATAAGAAGATTCCCGCTTTTTGGAGCGAGACCATCCGAAAGATCTGCCAGCCATCTTATCCGAACTTCGCTCTCGTGAAAAAAGCCCGTATCGGTGAATTGGGCGTTTGTGTGAACGATGGAAAAGAAGACTTCGATTATCTTATCGCTGGCGAGTACCATGGCGAGAAACTCCCCGAAGGCTTCAAGACGCGAAAGATTCCCGCGAGTCTCTGGGCCAAGTTCAAATGCGTCGGTCCTTTGCCGGGCTCGATGCAATCCGTCAACACGGCGATCTGGCACGAATGGTTACCCTCTCATAGCGAGTACGAACTCTCGGAGAATATCGACATCGAGTTCTATAGCGACATGCCGATGGACGATCCGCATTACCAAAGCGAAATCTGGATTCCGATCAAAAAGAAGTAGAACGAATGAGGCCGACAGTCCTTCTTGACTGTCGACTTTTTTCTTTGCCCAAAGGGGCGTGATCGCTGGGAAAGAGGGTCAAAAGACGATCTTTTTGATTACCCTTAAGCCCGCTAATCGCGTCAACGATGACGAATGGGAAAGAAAAGCGCTACAATGGGTTTATGAACTTAAAAATGAGTCCTGATGAGTTTTCATCCTTACTCGAAGAAAAGCGCAAAATTTCGGATGCCGAGGCCGCTCTTTTTGCCAAAAGCGTCGGCGATAATCAAGCCATCAAAAATCCACAAACCCGGCAGATCGCTCTCTATTCTTATAGCGTCAGTCTTTTCTATTCCACCCGGTTCGACGAAGCGGAGAAAATCATTAAGAGTTTTATTTTCACCTACATGAATTATCCCTTCATGCCTTTTTATATCGATTGCTTCGTCCTTCTTTCCTTGTTGGCTTATTACAAGAAACGCTATCACCTTTCCTTGTTTTATGCTCAGCAAGCCCTCTCCCTTTCGGAGATGAAGAAGTGCCGCGATCGTTATACTGCGGTTTATGGCAATATGGCTGCGCCTTATCGCGATCTTCAGGAGAATGATAAGTGCTTGGAATGCCTCGATCAGGCCATCGCTTATTGCCAATACAGTAGCGACCCTTCCGCCCGGTACGCGATTCTCTATAACCGGGCATTGGTTTTGGCGGCCCTTAATCGTTATGAAGAGGCCCGCGCTGCGATTCTTGAAGCGGAAAAAGAAAGCCAAGATAAGCCAACTCCGCCGATATTCGCCGCCTATTTCCCATTAAGCAAAGCGGAAATCAGCTTAGCTCTTCATGAGAGCGTGGACCTCCACGCTTTAGCGATGGATTTTTTGAATTCGCCCTTGCAGCAAGATCCCTCTCTTTCGAGTCTTCTATTGGATGAGGACGAATCCGCTTTTCTCCTTCTCGTGAAATATGATTTCATCGATGATGCGGAGCTTTTCTTAGCCAAGATCGAAGCGATTCAAGCCGCTTCTCCCGCCTTGACAAGCGCGATTTTTATTGCCAAAGGGAAAGCCGCTATCGCCGAGAAGCGTGGCGATGCCCTCGCCGCAGGAAAAGATTATCAAGAACTCTCGTCACTCTACGAAAAGCAGACGAAAGAACTCTCGACCGACTTTGAAGAAAACACCAAACTCCATTTTGATTTCGTTCGGGTGAATAGCGCCTATCAAAAGGCCCAGAAACGGGCGCAAAAGCTTCTCGAGGAAAACGATACCGACGCTTTGACGGGTTTGGCGAACCGTCGGGCGCTTGATAAAGAAAAGAAACGCTTCCCCGCCTTAGCAAAGAAACAATCTTGTTTCGCATTAGCTCTCCTTGATTACGATCACTTCAAAGACATCAATGATGGCTATGGCTATCAAACGGGCGATCAAGCCCTGCATTTAGGTGGTGTCTATTTTCATTCTCTCGAATCGCCCTCCGTTCGGGTCTTCCGCTATGGCGGCGATGAATTCGTCTTTGCTCTTTCGGTGAATAAGCCTGAGGAAGCATCGACATTTTTCGCTCAGGTTAAGCGCGGTCTTGAAGCGGTGGAACTCCTTTCTCCTGAAGGAAACAAGATCCCCTTATCGTGCTGTATCGGCTATGGGCTCTTCCAGGGTTCTTTTGATAACTACGCTCAGGCTTTGAAGATGGCTAACGAAGCGATTCACGCGGCGAAAAAGATCGGGCGGGGCAATATTGTTTCTGTCGTCGACTAGTTTATATAAAAGCCTCTTTTCGTTTCGCTTGAAAAGCTGAGGGCAAAAGCTTTCCAAAACGCGAAAAAAGGTTTTTCTTTTTGATCCATCGGGGTAGGGTCTCTCAAGATAACGAGGTTTTTTCGATTGATTTTGATTAGCCCAAATCCACCAGAGGGTTTGGCGTGTATCTTTTTTTATTCCTATTTCGCCTTTCTTTTTCCTACTGAGAACGCGATTTTTCGCCAGGGAAGGACTAAAATAAGGATCAGTTTTAGCGTACGCGAGTCTAAAGGGGGTATTCCATCGGGACATGGAAGAGGCGATAAAGGAAAACTAGGCACCTATGTCTCCGAACGGAGAAAACGCCTCGCTCTTCACCAAAGCGATGTGGCGGAAGCTTTAGGCTACACGATTCAAGCAATCAGCAAATTCGAAGCGGGGGATTCCCAAATTTCAGTCCTTACCCTTCCCGAATTAGCGACCACCCTTTCTTTATCGCTCGATGATTTACTTTCGCAAAACCCCAATCCCTTGCCTTTTAAAGGCGAAAACCCCAAGGCAGATCCGTCCTTATTAAAAGAAAACATTACCTTTTTGCGGAAGAGCAAAGGTCTTTCTTTGCAAGAAGAGGCTACCCTTTTTGACCTGACGCCCCGAACGATCATCAACTACGAATCCGGCGCGACCCTGATATCGCTTTCGAGCCTCATCCTCGCTTTAGGCTATTACGGGCTCAAACCTTCGGTTTTCTCTTATGAAAAACTCGAAGAAAAATTGCAAGAAAAGCCCGCGTCTTCGGAGGCAGTAGCGGTGGTCTCTACGCCGATTGTCCTCCCGCTACCAGCGGTGGCAAAGACAATATCTCCTGCCAAGAAATGGATCTCGTATCTCTTTGCGGGAGCGGGTATTTTGGCTTTGGTCGGTTCGACCTCGCCTTTGTGGCTTAAAACCTCTGCGGAGGATAAGACCTCCAATTCGATAACCTCCGATAATACCTGGCTTTTATCATCGATTTTAGCCTTTACCATAACGTCAAACGTCACGTCTTCGAGTTCTTCGAGCCAAGGGACTTCTTCGAGTTCGAACGGAAGTTCATCTTCCGCAAACGCTTCCTCTTCGAGCGCTGGTAGTAGTTCCTCTTCTCAGGATGGAGGGTCTTCTTCATCCTTATCGAGTTCGTCTTCGGAATATCTTTCGCCCTATATCCCAGGGCTTAAACGCCTCGATATCTCGATGGCGAAAGACTATACGAAATTTAACCTTCTGCCCGCCGGTACTTATTTGGTCGGTGTCGATTGTGGCGGCTTCGAATTCACCGAAAGTAATCAAGACAAATATCGCCTCGATTATGTTCTCGAGGACATTCCTTCAAGCGGGGTATATCTCGAGGCTTACGAAGGGGGCGTGGGCAGCGCTTATGGATTAAGAAATCTCCACATTTTAGGCACGGTTGCCAATGGTGTGAAGTTCAAAATCAAAGCGAAAGCTTATGCCGTCGGTCACGAAGATGAGCCTGTCTATGGCACCCCTCTTCTTCTTGAGACATTTTCCGAAGCAGGCCAGGATATTCGCGAGAATTTGCCCGGTTTAAAGCGGGCGGAGCTCTTGTGCGATGGCATTTCGACCGAAGAGAGTCCGGTGACGCCCGGGACCCATACCTTTTCGTTAAAGACGATGCCCGAGGATTATCTCGAGCGCTACCACGCGAGCATCACGTATCAAATTACTTCCTATGATGGAAGCCTTGGAACGAGTACTAGTCCAACGGTGACTTTTTCTTCCGATGCGATGGACGATACCTTTTATCAAGCGAGTTTCACGATTACGAGCGATTTTGGCTTGGGCAACATCAGCCTGCCTTTCGCGTTTAAAAATCCGAAGCCTCTTTATTCTGCGCCCTTGGTTTCTGGCCTTTTGCAGGGCATTTATATCACCGCGCAAAAGAAATGTCTCGCCCGGACGCGGGGCGGCAGTCTCTCTTTGGATCTCACTTATGTTTCCACGGAGGAATATAGCGACGAGAAGTACCTGATTCGCATCAATCGGGGCAAGATGGGAGATGATTTCATCTTCGATTTTTCTGGTATCCATGGTCCGATTTCTCTTCAAATCCCCAGCAATTTGGATTATTACTCTTACTATTTTTTCTCGCTCCGTTTTTGCCAGCGTGCTGATCCCGAGGATTGCTTTTATACCGCCCCTTTTTCCGTCTTGATTGCCGATGATTGAGAAACCCTTGATTTGGGTTTAAAAAATCCTCGGACTTTCCGAGGATTTATTCGTTTTATTGAATGCTGTCATCGCCTATTCGCGGTGGGGGTAATTCTTTTTATCTTGATACATCAATTCATCGGAACGATTGAGAACGGCATCAAAGCTTTCATGACCATCGGAAACCGCGCAGCCGAAGGAGGCCATATAAGGGGTCTTGGCGAGATTTCGTTTGGTTTGAGCGACAAACGCTTCAGCGCTTTCGATTGAAGCCCCTTTGCCCAAAGCGACGAACTCATCGCCGCCTGTCCGATAGAGAACGAAGTCTTTTTTCCCAGCGCTTAAACAAGCGTTGGCGAGGGTGCACAAAGCCAAATCCCCTTCTTGGTGGCCTTGGCTGTCATTGAGGGCTTTTAAGCCATTGAGATCGATTGAAACCACCGCGAAAGGCGATTTGGCAAGGCTTTCACCTCGCAAATAGAAACTGTGGCGGTTCAATAATCCCGTCAAGGCATCCCGTTTGTAGACGTTGACGTAAAGGAAAATGTAATAGACGGTACAAGAGACCACCATCGCCCCGGTGATGAGAAAATTCGCGTCCGCGAGAATCTCAAGAAGGGCTGATCCAATGCTGATAATAGCGATGAAGGCGACGAGGAGGATTTCGCCAAGGCCGACTTTCTTCATCATCACGATCATCATCGCGATGCCAAAAACCACGTAAATGAGGCTGATGACGTGGGGGAGATAGCCAATCGGACCCCGGATAAAAAGGTTGGCGTCATTGAAGTAAAACACCCAATGAGTCCATGGCGTCGTAAAGACGAAAAGTGCGACAACCGCGACGGGAATCCAAATGAGCATCGTGGATTTTTCTCGCCGCATGACAATGGTGACGATCATCGCTAAAGAAGCGGTCCGGAGCGTGTAGCCTAAAGACGAAGTCACATACCGCCAAGGACTTAAGACGTCTTGGGCGGCCAAGCAATAATCCCCGATATCCGAAATATCGAGCGCGAAGACGATGATAATGAAAGCGAAGAAAAGGCGATTGTTTCGTTTGTCGTAATCCCGATTAAAGAGAATGACGAAAGCGAGTCCAAAAAGCAAAATGAGGGTGACAAAGTTCGCAAGAATCGCCTCTTTTAGAACCATTGCTCTTTTCTCTTTTCTTTCCTTTTTTTGGCTTAGGCTTGTATCATTATAAAGGTTTTCGTTGTTCGTGGAGCCCTCCTTCGAAATGAAATGTCCTTTTCGCTTTAAAAAATGCTTGATTATCCTCTTTTTTCTACGGAAGGGAGGCCTTTTTCTTTTTCTTCCTCTTTTTTCACGAGTTGAGGCTTGGGCTTTGATTCCTTTTTTTCTGGTTCATATCCGACCATTCTTCAAAAGAACGGATGAGCCAACGAAAACGAAAGGCTTTGACTCTCACGTTTTCGCGCCTTACGATAAGACCGTAAACCCATGCGCTATTAACCTTGAACACCAAAAGAACGTCCGATGAAGCGTTCTTTGGCGTTTTTCTTTTTTCGGAAAAACAAAAGAGGTTTTAACGCATGTTACAAGTTCAACAATTAACGATCACACAAATCGAGGAAGGTCGCGTCTTGATCAAAGATTTGTCTTTTGTCGTGAATTCGGGCGAAAGAATCGCCCTGATCGGCGAAGAGGGCAATGGCAAAAGCACCATCCTCAAATACTTGGCGGGCATCCCTCTTCCGGGTTTTGAAGTCGAGGGAAGCAAACATTTGGAACTTCCGTGTGGCTATCTCGAGCAGGATCTTCTTCTCCGCTGGGGCGAGACGAACGTCCTGGATTATTTCCTTTTGGACGAGCCGAATGGGGTAGTTGAGGATTATCGACTTCTCGGGAAAGTTCCTTCCGCTTTGGACAAAGCCCATTTTCCCAAGGGCAGTTTTTCGAAAGACAAGCGGCTTAACGAATTTTCCGGAGGCGAAGTGGTGCGTCTCGCTTTAGTCAAACTGGGGCTTCGGGATTATCGAACGTTCCTCCTTGATGAACCCTCGAATGATCTTGATCTTGGAAGCCTCGCCCTCTTAGAGGATTTCCTTCTTTCGACCTCCGTGAGCGTCCTTTTCGTGAGCCATGACGAGAAATTGATTTCTCGATGCGCGAACGGGATTCTTCACTTGGAACAATGGAATCGGAAAAGCGAAATGAAAGCCACTTTCGCCCGGATTCCTTATGAAGAATATAAGGCTCGGCGGAAGGATCTCTTTCTCAAAAAGACCCAAGTGGTCGAAAAGAAAGAGGCCGAACTCGCCTTACAAAAGAAGCGCTGGGCGAAAATCTATCAAGAAGTCAAATACGACCAAGATCAGTGCGTCCGCGATCCGGAGACGGGTCGCTTATTGAAGAAAAAGATGAAGACCCTTCTCTCAGCGAAAAAGCATTTTGAGAAAGAAGAAGCCACGATTGGGGAGAAACCCGAAGGCGATCCTTATCTTCACCTGGTCTTTCCCGAGAACGTCGCCCTTCCTAACGGGAAACGAGTCCTCGGCTATTCCGGTCCTTTATTTCGGGGCGATAAACTTTTAATACCTCAGGTCGATCTTCAGCTTTATGGGCCTGGCGAAGCCGCCATCATCGGCGATAATGGCATCGGAAAAAGCACTTTGCTTGAGACTCTTTATGAGGCGAATAAAGCGAGAAAAGACATTCGCCTTGGCTTCATGAGCCAGAATTACGAAGAATCCTTTACAAAGAGGGGGACAATTCTTTCGTTTCTTTCTTCCGACGTCGATAAGAAAGCCCGCGATAAAGCCCGGCTTTATCTCGGTTCGCTCCGCTACACGAGCGAGGAAATGCTTTATCCCCTTTCCTCGCTTTCGGGTGGGCAAAAAGCCAAGCTCTTCTTCCTCAAGATGGTTCTCGAAGAAAATAACGTCCTGCTCCTCGATGAACCAACTCGGAACCTCTCGCCTTTCAGTTTGGATATGCTGGATAACCTCTTAAATTCCTTCCACGGGGCAGTTCTCTATGTGAGTCACGATGTCCGTTTCATCACGCGGAGGAAGGCCAAGATACTGAAACTGAGCCTTGAGGGTTTGAAAGAAATAACGCTCTAAAGGGCTTGCCGTCATTTTGTTAACGGATCGGGCTTGTTCTTTTCTTTTTTATCCTACGTTTATTTTCCCACAAATGCTCAAAAGTGATGGGAGACTCCTCTTGGTTTATCGAGGAGATAGGGATGGCGTCAATAGATCAAGGATTTTCAGCGATTTCTCCTTTTGATTCGGCGATGAAATGCTGAGTTACGTTTTGCATTATAGTCGCATCCTATCGAAGGAATGTTATAATTAAGAACTCCAAATTAAAGCCTACATATCCTCATCCCACTTTTATGGAATCCCCCAAGCACGATTCACCCGATTACGTTAAGGCCACGAAAGCGCTCCTACAAAACGCACCGGGTGGGATTTTTTTATGCCGCGGATCAAAAGAATGATTATTTTGCCTTCATCATCGGGAACATGCTTTCCTTCTTAGGCTATAGCGATGAAGAATTCCGCCAGAAATTTTAGAACCGTTTTTCGCAAATGGTTTACGAGGAAGACCGCGAAAAAACGTTAAAATCCATCCTCGATCAAATCGCCCTTGCCCCCTTTGATCAATGCGAATATCGCATCGAAAAGAAAGATGGTTCGCTCGTTTGGGTCAAAGACGAAGGGCATTTAGTCCAAGATGAGCAGGGCAAGTTTTGGTTCTATGTCGTGATCATCGATATCACCGCCAACATCGCCCGGCAAGAGGCGGAACACCTCCGTTTTGAAGAGACGATCCGCGATTCTTTCGCCGCTAATCCTGCCGCCATCGGCATCATCCGAGTTAACCTTTCACGCAATAGTTGCGAGGAACCGCATGTCCGCTCCGCTTCTTCGGCCCAAGTCGATCATCTTTTGAATTATGACGATTTCCTTTCGCACCTCGAATCCTTGATCATTGATCCCCAAGAGAAAGCGGTTTTTGCCGAACGTTTTTCTCGGGCGAAGCTTTTAGAGGGCTTCAATGCTGGCAATGATGTTTTTTCATTGGAATATGGCCGCTACGATTTGCTCAAGGAACGCCACGTTATCCGCACGAGCGCTAAGCTCATCCGCAATCCGCTCACTTCCGATATCGAAGGGGTGATTTCTTCTCTCGACATCTCTCAAGAGCGTCTCATGGGCTCGCTTTTTACGATCATGACGCGCCACGAATACGATTTCATCACCCTTTATTATCCGACTAAGGGCAAGATCGAAGCGATTTATCTCGCGCCGGATTGCCCGGAGATTTTCCTTCGTCTTTTTCCCAAAGAGCATCAGCTCGTGCCTTTTTCCACTTTGCGCGAAGAAAGCGCAGCCACTTGGGTCGACAAGGCCTTTGCCCCGGATTTTCTCAAGATGACGGAGAGTTCGAAGATTCTCGATGAACTTTCGCGGAGTGATCATTACGAACTGATGGTGCCGGTCCTCCAAAAAGATGGGGGGATCCGCTACCGGAAACTCCAGCATTATTATTTGGAGAGTGGGAGCGATACCATCGTCATTTTCGATTCCGATGTCACCGCTCTGTTCCTTGAGCAGCAACGACAAGCCGAAGCCATGAAAGCCGAGAATGAGAAAGTCCGCAATTTGATGGACTCGATTGCTGCCGGCATTAGCATTCTTTTAATGAAGGATCCGAATCACGTCTCCTTCCAATACGTCAACCAAAGAATGTTCCGGATCCTTCATTTCCCGGACTATGACCACAACATCATCTTCGATAAACAGATCAAAAATCCGCTTGTTCTTTCCTATATTCAAGATGCTTGCATCGGGGTCCATCCCGATGATATCGCCCGGGTTCGCGCCGTTTTTGCTGCGAATTATAACGAAAAACAGTTCACGATTGCCCCGTATCGCACCCTCGGTGGGGATGGAGTTTATCACTATTTGAGCCAAGAGGTCGCCTTTCACGAGGAAACCCCCGAAGGAAAACTTTTCTATGCTACCTATATCGATGTGAGCGAAGAAGTGGTGCTTCGCCAAGAAAGAGAAGCCCAATTCGAAAAAGAAAAGAGCCTTCGATTTCAGGCGATGGCGGCCAACGATGCCAAATCGGAATTCCTCTCGCGGATGTCGCACGATATTCGCACCCCACTTAATGGCATCATCGGCATGAGCTATCTGGCCCAAGAAGAAACGAATCCTCCCCGCACCGTCGAATGTCTCAAAAAGATCGACACTTCCTCAAAATTCTTGCTCGGTCTCATCAACGATGTTCTCGATATGTCGAAGGCCGAGAGCAACAAGATCGTCTTGAATCCTGAGCCTTATCCGCTCGAGGAATTCCATGCCTATCTTGATGCGGTCATCGTCCCGCTTATGAAAGAAAAGGGTCAGCATTTCCTTTTCAAAGAAGAGCGAACTCGACGGATTATCTCCCGTTAGCGGATAAGCTTCGCTGCAACCAGATTTTCTTCAATCTTCTCTCGAATGCCGTCAAATACACTCCCGAAGGCGGAACGATTTCTTATACGATCGTAAGCCATTACGATCCCCAAGAAAAACGGATGAGCGTCACCCACACGATCACCGATAATGGCATCGGCATGAGTGAAGCGTTCCAAAAGAATCTCTTCCAGCCGTTTTGCCAAGAGGGTCGCGATGATTGCTCGGAACGTCGGGGCTCGGGCTTAGGCTTAGCGATCGTCAAGCAACTCGTCGATTTGATGGGAGGCTCGATCCATTGCGAAAGCAAGAAGGGTCAGGGGACCCGTTTTGAGGTCGTTTTGGATTTCCCCGCGGTCAATCGGGCGAAAGAAATGAGCAATGAGGCGAAAAAAAGACTCCGGGACGTTCGGAATTTGCCATTCTTCATAACAAGCACGTTCTCTTATGCGAAGGCCATCCGCTCAATCAAGAGATTACCAGGCGTCTCCTTGAAGAAAAAGGCGTGGTGGTTATCTTGGCCAACAATGGTGAGCGGGGCGTCAGTGAGTTTTCTCACGCGCCGATTGGCTATTTCGATGCGATTTTAATGGATATCCGGATGCCAGTCATGGATGGCTATGAAGCGACCAAAGTGATTCGTTCTTTAACCCGGGAAGATGCGAAGAAAGTGCCGATCATCGCCATGACCGCCGATGCCTTTGAGGACGATGTTAAAAAAGCCCTGGCTTCGGGCATGAATGCCCATTTGGCAAAACCCGTGAGTCCCGAGGATCTCTACAAGACTCTCGAAAAAGTGCTCCAGCCTTAAAACAAAAAAAGAAAAAGAAGTCCGTTTTGCAGGGGATATTTGATGGGGCAAAAAACCGGGAGAGGAAGACAAACCTCTGCTCCCGAAAGATACGAGGGACCCTCCATCGCCCAATGGTTATCATCCAAATCGTTCAAGGCGACATAAGCTAAGGCTGCATCGGCCCCTTGAGAATTGAGAGAGAAAAGATCGCTTTTGCGCCCGTCCTCTCATGGCTTCGGCTCTTTCGATTTTTTCCCGGTTCTTCTTTCACTCTTTTTCGCTGGAGTTTTTTCTAATTTCGCTAGGGATTAGTTTGAGGAGAAAGCTATAATAAAGGACATTGGAAGTTGAGGCGAGGGAGGGTAAAAGATGACCATCGGTTTCGATAATGAAAAATATCTGTCCTTACAGAGTGCGCATATTCAAGAAAGAATCGACCAATTCGGCGGAAAACTTTATCTCGAATTCGGCGGAAAACTCTTCGATGACTATCACGCTTCCCGGGTTTTGCCTGGTTTTAAACCCGATAGCAAACTGCAGCTTTTGCTGAAGATGAAAGACAAAGCCGAAATCGTTATCGTGATTAACTCCGAAGCGATTGAAGAAGCCAAAATACGGGAAGACCTTGGCATCACTTATGATCAGGATGTTTTGCGCTTGATCGACGCCTTTAACGAGGCTGGTCTTTATGTCGGCAGCGTTTGCCTGACTCAGTTTAATAACCAAAAAGCCTCGAAACTCTTTGAAAAAGCCCTGCAAAAGCAAGGGATTAAGACCTATCGACACTATGCGATTTCGAATTATCCCTTCGACACTGAGCGGATTTTCTCCGATCAGGGATTAGGAAAGAATGATTATATTGAGACGAGTCGTTCTTTGGTGGTGGTGACCGCGCCTGGCCCTGGAAGTGGCAAAATGGCGACCTGCATCTCACAGCTTTATCACGACAATAAACGGGGCATTAAATCGGGTTATGCCAAATTCGAAACCTTCCCGATTTGGAACCTTCCGCTTCGTCACCCGATCAACTTGGCTTATGAAGCCGCGACCGCTGATTTAGCCGACGTCAACATGATTGATCCTTATCATTTGGAAGCCTATGGGGTCTCGGCCGTCAATTACAACCGTGACATCGAGATCTTCCCGGTTTTGAATCGCATGTTCGATAAGATCTTCGGCTCTTCGCCTTATAAATCGCCAACGGATATGGGCGTCAATATGGCAGGCTATTGCATCACCGACGATGCGGTTTGCCAAGCCGCGGCTCGCCAGGAAATCATTCGGCGTTACCTTAAAGCCATGGTCGACCGCCGCAACGAAAAAGCCGATGATGCCGAAGTGGATAAGATCGATTCACTTTTGAAGGCCAACGATATTAATCTGAGCGAAAGAAAATGCATTGCCGCTAGCAAAGAAAAAGCCCTCAAAACCGGGGTGCCAGCCGCCGCGATCGAACTGAATGATGGCAAGATTATCACCGGCAAAACCTCACCCTTATTAGGGGCGACCAGCGCGATGATCATTAACGCCCTCAAATATCTCGCGGGTATTTCGGATGATGTTTTGCTTCTTCCGAAAGCCATCATCGAGCCGGTTTGCAATCTTAAAGTCAACGATTTGGGCGGACATAATCCCCGACTTCATCTCGATGAAATCTTGGTGACGTTATCAATTTCCGCCGTGACCAACCCTTTGGCGGAACTGGCCCTAGCCCAACTTCCGAAACTTCGAGGGGCTCAGTCCCATTCGAGCGTCATTCTTGCCGAAGTCGATTGTTCGACTTTGAAGAAACTCGGGATCGACCATACCTCCGAGCCGATTTACGAGACGAAGAAACTTTATCACGCCAAATAGTCGTGGATCCTCGAGAGACAAAAAGCCAGCAATCCTGACGATTGCTGGCTTTTCATGTTCTTTCTGTAATTGCCGTCTTTAACGCTTACTGAGGTAGGCGTTCCACTTCGAGAAGTTCCCAATAACCGCGTTCGCCGCGGGGCTCAAGTTGGATCCGGAGACCATCCGCCTTTTTCTTATAGCCCAACGGCTTCGGATCGTAAGAATCCATGGCCTTTTTTAACGAGACGATGGCCTCTTCGTAATCCTCTTCTTTGAAGGGTTCACCCTGAAAAAGAAGGAAGGTGGTTTTGGCGAGTTTTCTCGTCTTGAAACCTTGCGGAATCACTCCTTCATATCCTAAAGGCTCTTCCACGCCTTGGACGTCAGAAGATTCACCGGGGATTTGCAAGGATTTTGGTAAGTAGAGGCAAACGGGTTCTCCTAAGGCTTTGAGACTCATGAGAATGCCCCAGACATCGCAGCCGACATCGTTAGAATAATCCCAGTAATCGTCCTTTCCTTCTTTGGCGGGTTTATGGGCTTAATCCTCCAAGGTCTCTCGCAAGAGCACCTTGTGGGTAAAGATGAAGGATGCTTTTATCTCAAAAAAGCCTTATTGCTTGGCGAAAAAGACCATTTGATCCTCCCGTTCGCCGGCTTGGTGGATCTCGTCCCCTTTATCGAGTGTTTCGCGGCGCTTAAAGGCGGGGATTCTGCTTATCGGGCGACGCTTCTTCATGAGGCGCGGTATCACCAAAGTCTCTTCCCGCAGTTCACGCTAATAACGCCGGCTTCTCTTTCCAAACGTGAAAAACAGCTTTTGGCGTATCTTGAAGAAGGCAAGAGCCGCTTGGAAATTGCCCGCCTTCTCTACATCCAAGAGAATACCGTCAAAAGCGAACTCGGAGTCCTCTATCAAAAACTCGGGGTTCATTCCCGCTATGAAGCGGTCGCTTTGATTCAAAAGAAATAGGCTCAAACGAGCCTTTGATTTTCGCTATTTCGCCGAACGCATCGGCTTTTCGTCCCATTCGTCGCCTTTCACTTGGTCAAGGTCGATGCCTTTGGTTTCCTGAACCTTGAAAAGAATCACGAGAATGGCACCAAGGACGCCAGGAATGGCGAGGGCGAGATAAACGAAATCCAAGTAGCGGAGCGCCGCGCCCGCATATTTGCTATAGAGGATCGTCGCGAGGTAGCCCACGAGATAACCCACCGCGGCGAAAAGACCTTGATCCCCCGAGGCGGAAGAACGGAAGTTGGTGGGGCAGGATTCGCTGACCATCAAAATGATGGTATCGCCCCAGTTCCAATAACCCGCCAAAAAGAAACCAAGGAAGACGCCATTGACGTATTCGTTCCATCCGAGATAAAGTCCCGTGCAAAGTAAAGCTAAGCCTGTAACCGCTAAGCCCCCTAAAGCGGTCGATACCACTTTGCGGCCGAGCCGGTCGGAGAGAAGACCATAGATGATCGTGATAAAAGAGCAAACAAAAGGCCAGACGAGGGCGACTTGGCTGAGTTGGGTCACGTTATAGCCGGCGTTATTAATCGTTTGACCATAATATCCGGTGGCGTAGAAAGCGGTGGTATAAAGCATCGAGGCGATAAATAAATTCCTTAATTGCCGGTGACGAAATCCGAATTTCGCGGTGGCGATGGCACCGCCTTGGGCTTGGGCGTTTCGGGAGACTTTATCGCTCAAGAGTTTGAATTTTTCTTCGCTGGATAAGGATAAATAAGCGATTCTTTGATCGAGGAATTGATCGGTTTCTCGGGCGAAGAGCAACGCTAAGAAAGCTACGACAAAGCCCATGATCGCTGGGATTAAAAACACCTGACGCCAAGCGGAATCGTTGCCTTTCATGAACGATTGCATCCCAATGGCGATCAAGGCGATTCCTAATTGGGCGATGCCTTTGATCACCGAAACGAAAGCGGCTCGATGCTCCTTTGGCGCGCATTCGGTCACGTAGACCACTTGCATATCGGGTCCGGTCATGAAGACCAGCATCAAATAACCGACAAGATAGATCGGAAAGTAGGGGCTCGCATAGCAAAGAATCATGCCGAGAGCCAGAATCAGCGTATTGAAGACCAAGAAGATTTTTCGCCCGAAACGATCCGCTAACGGGCGGTAGAAAATCGTGATGACTTGCATGAGCAAGCCGATTGCCGCATAAGAATCCCAACGGGCTTGGGCATCGTTGGAATTTAAGGAGAGACCTTGTTCGAAGAATTCTTCGATCATGTAAGGCTGCATCGTCGAATTCAAATTGGTCGCAACCTCATCCACGATGTAGACCAGGGCCAAAACCAGCATCAAATACCAAAGATAACCAGGGTGTTTGGCTTTGGCTTTTTCTTTTTGCCAATGAGCCAATTCTTTTTGGTTTTTCCCTTCTTCTTTGAAAACTTTAGCCCGGATTTTCTCCTGGGCTGCTTCTTTCGAAGAGATTTGCTCGTCAAAAGCATCTTGGCTCATGGGTACGTTCTTACTCTAGCCTTTATCATAGACATTTCGAAACCGTTCTTCACCAAAATCTCGCGTTCGGGATGAAGAGTAAACGGGGTCTTGTTATTCGGAGAGTTCATAAAAAAGCCCTCGGATTTTTCCGAAGGCTTGGCGAAAGAAAATCGAGGTTATTGTTTCGTGTACTTGCTTAAATCCGGATAAAACGGGCTGCAAGTATCCCAGGCGAAGTTCATCGTGCCTTCGCCATCTAAACTCGTTGACGAGGAGGAAGAAACCCTTGTGCCCTTAATGACTTCGCTCACTGAAACGGGGTAGTAATGATCGAAAGTGATGACTTCATGAGAAGTCGCATTCGTCTCGGAATCCTTTTCCGTGGTATCCCAAGTGACGACGAGATTGCCATCGCCACTCGAAGCGAAGGAATAGGTGCTGGTCGTTGAAGTTTGGCTATTCGCGGAAGAACTGCTCGAAGCTTCCGTGAAATTTGATAAACTTTCATAGACGCCATCGGCCATTGCTATCACCGTATTGCGGATTCCGCTCGTGTTCGATTCTAGGGCAGCGTCGAAAGCGCTCTGGCTCAATTCGGAATAGGTTTTGTTCGTGCCATCGTCCTCAGCAAAATAATGGATGCCGTCTTTGCTATAGACATAGACTGTCTCATTTTGGGCTTTCTTGCTCATCGAAGAGACCAAATTGTAATAGATGTATTCCCCTTTGATGATACGGGCATCGATTTTGCTCGTTCCGTTACCCATCGAATCGCCTGATAAGTTGATGGAATAGGTGAACTTATCCGTTTTGTAGGCGAAGGAAGAATCGGCACGGAAAGCCTGGATTTTCTTCGCGAGGGCGATCCCATCTACTTCGGAGAGTGTTTTAGCGCCACAACTCACGAGGAGACTGGAGAAGAGAGCTAACGGAAGGATAAAAGAGTATTTTTTCATGATTTTTGGACCTTTTTTTGGTTAATTTCACCCGAAATATAGTTCTTTTCATTTTGTTCTTCAACAAAGGAATGGCGAAATGATCATAAGGAATCGGAATATTAATTTTGCATGAAAAAAAAGAATGGTGGAAGCGAGAAAAGACATCCTAGGGTTGGGCTCTATCGCCAGGAAAAAATCTTATTTCGGCAGTTCATCAAGCGAGGTAATCCCCTCGATAAATGGAGTGCTGTAAAGCATGATTTGCGACTGGAAATAAGCGTTGATGCTCTCAACGCTGCCCTGCTCTAAATAGGCTTTCTCATCGAGCGCATCGCCAATATAAACCAAGCTTTTCTTAAACATCTTCTTTTGAGGATAAAGGAAGAGGGGCAGGATCTTCGAATGAGAACGTCGGGCTAGCATGACATAGCTCCGGGAAAAATCGAAGAAGCCGTATTTCCGCGGATTGATGACGCCCTCGGGGAAGATGCAGATTACTCCGCCTTCATTGAGAATTCTTGTGCTCTCTTTGAAAAAGGCGACGTTAATGGTGGAATAATCCACATAAAGGCAATCGAAAGCCCAAGTCAAAAGATGGGTCCAAATATTCTTTTTGACCCCAACGTGGGTGACGAAAGTGATTCGCTTTTGTCCGAAGAAAGCAAAATAAATGAGGGCGGGATCGATGTCGCTATAATGGTTGGCAATGATAATCGTATTTCCTTCGAGGCGATAGTGGCTTTTTCCCTTTTTCTCAAGGAGAAGAAATGGCCAAGCGAAAAAACCAATAAACACGAAGAGGATGAACCGGGTGATAGCTTTCATAAAAGAAAAGAAAAACGTCAAAAACGTTTTTCTATTCCGCCTCGATTTACTCGTGGTTAAGAATGACGTTGACGATCGAATCAACAGTGTGGGAGAGACCGCAGCACTTGTTGATGACCCAAGCGGATTCACTCGAGGACACAACTTTCCAGCCTTGCTCGGCTAAAACGTTGAGTTTTTTCTCAAGATCTTTCGGTTGAGTTTGAAGTAAGGAATACTTCATATTGATCTCCTTTCGTTTATCCATTTTCCACCACGACGTGCCAATGAAGCGCCAAAGTTGAGGATAAATTGATTTGTTTTTCTTTCGATTTTTTTGAGCCCTTGTGATGCCGCATTATCTAGGGGCAATGAGAGGAGGGTGGAATCCGATGATCCTCTTCAAGAGAAAAAAACGCCTCGTGGGCGCTTTTGAGCAAAGAACCAAGATTGAAAAAGGGAAAAGGTCTTAAGAGACTTACGCTCCGGCTGAAGCGTAGTGTTTAATGGCGTGATGGAAGAAAAGATAAGCCAAAGCAAACTGAAGAACGCTCACAGCAATGATGACCCCCATGATGAGGTAGTTATTGCTCGGAATTGAAAACCATAAAAATGGAATGTCTTGATTCGGGAACATCTGAGCCGCCAACGGGAGATAGCCGACGAGTCCGAAAGGCAAAATAAAGAGCAAGACGTTATAGACCACTTCGCCCACCCAGTTTCCGTTATGGTAGATCGAAGCGGGGTATTTGCCATATTCCTTGATGTTATAGAATCCGCTCATGATCGAGAGGCTGCGGCGGTTATAGAAAGCGATCGACATCGTCCAAAGTTTGATTCCGAAATAGATGAGGGGGCTGAAGAGAGCCCCGATCACGATCGGGAAAACGACATTGAAGGAGAGATCCAAAGTAATTTGCGGTCCGAAAATCGCCATGAAGACGACCCCAAGGATTACTTCGCCGAGCCCGCCTTCTTGGAAATACTCGGCGCACATCTGAAAGAGAGGATTGACGGGTTTCATCAAAATCCGATCGAGTTCGCCCATATCGATCAAACCGCCGCCATAGTTCCAGAGTTTATCCGTTAGCATATGGTCGACCCCCATCGGAATGAGGAGAAAGCCATAGAGGAACATGATGTGGGAGAGGCTCCATCCTCCTAAGGATTGGACGGGCAAGGTCGAAAGATAAAGAGTCAGGAAGGTCGCGAGGTTACTGACGACGAGACCCAAAAGCGAAATGGCCCAATCGGCGCGGTAAATCATTTTGCTTTTGAGAGCCATCGCGAGGTAATGCGGATAAAGTTTGAGGTATTTCTTCATGGCTTTATCCTCCGACCGCGACCACGTGCTTGATCATTTTGCGGTTGGCGTAGATGCTGAGGCCATAGAGACCGATCGCCCAGGCGAAAGAAAGGGCGAGACTAATGGCGCTTTCTTGAAGGCTATAGCGGCCGAGCAAGAGATTGACGGGCGTTGAGGAAAGGCCCGCAAAAGGGAGATAAGGCATGACGTTTTGCGCCCAAGCGGGGAAGAAAGAGTAGGGGACGGCCCGGCCCGAAAG
>Ga0183101_1000371_pt1 | contig 24267 bp, 32 predicted proteins | sample Biomet3_FD_127790 | JGI IMG/M metagenome (GOLD analysis project Ga0183101, IMG submission 127790) | Microbial communities from bioreactor (seeded with sewage sludge) at LBNL, California, USA - Biofuel metagenome 3 | ecosystem: Engineered > Bioreactor > Anaerobic > Unclassified ...
ATCATGAAAAGAACAGGCAGAATCACCGAAGAAATCGTCAATTTCAAGTACCAGTCAAAGAGCACTGAAGAGCTCCTGCAGCAGTTCCTTAACGCCAAGCAGGCACAGAACCTATCGAGTGAAACGATAAAGATCTACCGATTTCACGGCAGGATCTTCTGCCGCTATCTAAGTGACAGAGCCAAGGAACCAGCATGGAAAGTATGTGACTTGGAATGCTACAACGGCTTTATTCTCTGGCTGCAGAACAGTGACCGTAAGGATATAACAATCACTTCCTTCAGCAGATCTGTAAGGACATGGTTCTACTGGATGATGGACAATAACTGTATTGCCAGATTCCGTATCAAGATTCCACGTTATCAAAAGACCATACCGGCAGTCTATTCCGATGAAGAACTTAAAGTGCTCCTGAAGCAGCCTTCCAAGAACTGCACAGAAGTAGAATACGAAACATGGGTATTTATCAATCTGGCAATCGGAACAGGCCTCAGACTGTCCAGCATGACCTCTATCCATGTAGAAGACATTATGTTCTCTGAGAACACGATTGTTGTGAACAAGACAAAAAACCGGAATGGTCTGCTGCTCGTCATCAATGATGAACTGCTGGCAATTCTGGAGACATATATCCGGCTGTTTCATCTGGACTCAGAGGATTATCTTTTCAGTACTGGCAACGGCACCAAGCTTGCAAACCGGACCATGGAGGACTTTGTAAATCGCTATTCCGCAAAAAGAGGTATCTCCAAATCACATGTGATCCATGCGTTCAGACATACCTTTGCTAGAAACTTCTATTTACAGAATCATGATATGTATCGTCTCAAGGAACTGATGGGACATACATTGATCAGTACTACCGAGAATTATCTAAGATCCTTGGGAATGGATACGACAAAGAAGATTGAATATAATCCTCAAGCTCAATTCATTGAAACAACTGCACAAAAATCTAGAAAACGTTCGAGGCATCTTCCTTCATCTTTTTGAAAGACCAGTGACATGATATTTATGAAAATCAACATTTCCTGATTAAACATATTTCAGATTATCTGTCTTAATAACTGTTCGCTAAAGGAAAATTTATCTAGACTACAACTACATTCAATCTCTTAAGATTCATTCCTTTACACTTTTCTCTTCTTCTATGCAAGTTTCCAACAGTTTCAGTATTTTCTTGTCATTACAGTTCTTGCAGGCCTCATAGGCAGCATTCAAAAGATACAATGCCTGATCTTTTGGCAGTTCATCATGATTATCATTCATCCAAAATTGGACATCCGGATCCATTACAGACGTACCCATGATAATCGCATAACCTATCATTTTCTGATTGTCATATAGGAATACATACTGCGGCATTTTTCCTTTTCTGCTTTTTTCAAATTTTGAGAAAACTTTTGTCTTATCTCCCCGCATAAAATAACAGGTTGTTGTAAAAAGGTCATCAATTAGCTTTGCCTTTTCATCTTCACTAACTTCATTATAATTTTTGATAAGCAGCATATTCTCTCCCATCCTATATACAACATCGAATTCCAATTCACAGAAACTCACCAGTGTAGCGTCAAATCAAGGAAACGTGTATTAAAGTAAAAAGATGTTTGTAAATCATGCGAACACCTATACAATCGGAATTTATATTACTTCCTGCAACCCTGTCACTTCAATAACGAACACTTTACGAAAACACTTCATTAAGGAATCCATTTATCAGATACTCATGTGTATTCTTTTCTGCATCAGAATCTGTATATTGGACCTGACCCAGTACATGATATCCGTTAAAATCAGAGGATGTGAAAACACAGCCATTTCCATATGATGCATCAAAATAATGCACAGTAAAAGGATGTCCATTAATTGTAATTACCTCACCACCCTTGGCTGTTAACGGTGGTTCCTCAACAAAAGAATCGATAATCTTCTTGCTGAGATACATTCTTGTTTCCAAATGTGCATTGTTATCCGCATCAAATATGTCGAATGAAATGTAATTTCCTATCTTCTGTGAATCAACGAAGGACGATTCCTTAACAATATCAGCTGTTTTGATGGAATAAAGATTTTTTGATGAAATGCTTGTTTTCACACCAGCTTCATCAAATTCCCTTGCGAAGGAGAAATCGACTGAATATTGATTCTCCAGTGATCTAATCACATCATCCTGATAATCGATGTAATCTGCATTGTGTGTGCGATATTGTTTTGGATACCCTAACGCTCGATTTACAAAAAGTACTACTGCAATCAGCAAGGCACTGCTGATGATCGCGATTATTATTTTTTTGGTATTTTTCATCATTGCCCCCATTGCTTAAATCAATCTTGGCATAAATGTTTACCAGCTCTTCACACCAAATTGGTCAAAAGGAAATACAATAAATATTCCCTTTGATGTAATATCTTCTGCTTTAAAAGCACCATAATACCTAGAATCTGATGAATGAGGACGATTATCTCCTAAACAGTAATATTCATCCGTCCCAAGTGTGATCGGTGTTACATTCGCCATAAAATTTCCTTCATAGCCTTCCACATAGGATTTATCAAGAAAGTTTTCTGTTACATGTTCTCCATTGACATAAAGCATGCCATTTTGATAAGAGATCGTTTCACCAGGAAGACCAATGACCCGCTTTACAATACGTTTGTTTCCAATCTTTATAATCACAATATCAAAGCGTTTAATACTTTCTGTTTCTTTCCCAAGCAGATTACTTAAACCAGAAGATTGATCTTCGAGGGTAGGATACATTGAACTGCCCTGCACCTGAATCGGCAGAACAATAAAATTAGTTACAATGACAAAAGCAAGCATAAAGATAATCATGCTGCGGAAGAAAGAAAAAACTTCTCTCTTTGCGGATAAAGATTCCTCTTCATCTGCTGCAGACTTTGTATTGTGATCTGAGATATGTTCTTCATCCGTAAGCTGTTCAATGATTCTGGTCTCAGACGAATCATCGTTTTTATCCATATATTTCTCCAATCGTGATTTTTTCATATCGTTTCATCCACCAAAATATGAATCAATGTCATCAGCAGTGATGATCTAAAACATTATTTTGACTTTATAAATTGGATCATAATTTTTACTGCAACTACAGCAAAAAGTATCAGCAGTACCGTACTTACTACTTGTACGAACATATGCAATGGTGTGATGATTTGAGCTGTAACTGTATAGTCCATCGTTGATCTCCTAAATATCGTGAATCGATATTATACATAAAATGAACATTGGAACAGTAATATGAGCATTGCAGTAATTCCAAATGTAATTTTCTGAAAGAATATTTGCTTTCTTTTAGTTATACTACCATAACTTATATTCAGTACCAATGTTAATGTGAGTTCTTTTAATATAATTTAAAATTCGTTTATCCTGTATTTCATCTATTTGTTTTTTAATAATTCCATCATTGAGGCTGTAACAGGCCGAAACAGCAGATAGAAAGCATACCCAAGCATTCCGCCGAATACATTTGTGATAATATCGGTTATATCTGAAGACCGTGCACCATTCACCAGCGGTTGCAGCAGTTCTATGCCCAGGCTCATCAAAAAACAATACAGTAACGTTTTACTCAATTTTGGATTTTCTTTGTAGCACAAAGGAAACAAGAAACCAAAAGGAACTGTCATCAGTACGTTCAAGCCAACTTGTTTTACGAAATCTCCTCTGCCCGAGAGAACATCAATAAACGGAACAAGATTCATGAGTGTATGCGGATGATCAAATATAAAAGGCAGAGAAGTGATCACCGGCATCATTGTAAAATACAATACAAAGCAAAGATAAAGATACATGACTGATCTTATAAACAAAATATCTCTGCCTTCTGACTGCCATCTGCGATAAAGCACAGTTAGATAAAGAATAATAAGGGCAATCCAATCTACTGCAATCTTCATGATTTTTCCACCTCCTGTATAGAAAGCTGACTAGCTAACCGCTGATTGAATTCATGTATCGAATCGTAAATGTAGTACCTTTATCCTCTGACGATTCAACGGTTACGGTACCCTTGTTGTTTTCAATGATCGTCTTTGCCAGCGATAATCCGATTCCAATACCATCTTTTGAAGCATTCTTTCCTTTATAGAAACGTTCAAAGATATGTTTCTGATCTTCCTCATCCATGCCATTGCCGGAATCTTGAATCTGCACTTCTGTGTAGAGCTTTGTCTGCCGTCCATGAATGTGAACAGCACTTCCCGATGGAGAATGTTCAACAGAATCTTTTACAATATTGGATACTGCTTCTACCTGCCAGTTATAATCACAATTGAAATGAATCTCATCCGGCACTTCTACGGCAACACTGACATTTCTCAGGTCACTGAGAGATGCATTGTTCTGTATTGCTTTTACTACAATATCCTTCAATGAATTCATCTGATTATTGAATTCCACTGAATTCACATCAAAGCGTGATAATTTCAACAGCGACTGTACTAAGAAATTAATATTCATTGTCTCTCTTTTGATATCCGCAATGAATTCATTTCTCGTGGCCTGGTCCATATCCGGATCATCCATCAGGTTGTCCAACATGATACTGATGGAAGTCAGCGGTGTCTTCAGTTGATGAGAGATATCTTCCATAGAAGTCTTGATACTGGATTTATCCTTTTTGGCATTTTCACTTTCTTCCTTCAGCATGATTGTTGTCTTATACAGTTCATTCTTCAGGATGGCCAGGTCAGATTCATCATTGCTGTCCATGATCAATTCATAGTTCTTCTGATTGATCTCTTCTAGCAAGTGAATAATGTCATTGATTTTGTTGTTCTCATATTTTTGGTACAGACAGAAGATAGCAGCACCTGCTCCGGCAAAGAGCAGAATCAGGATACTGCTGTATATGTAATACTGACTGGTGATCGTACTGTTTTTCAATAAGATAGAATCATTGGCAAGATCGATGCCGTACTTTGTTGTCAAATCCTGCTGCTTTGCATCGCCATTTAGAATCTGAATGATATCTGTCTCACTGACATCCGGATACTTGTCCTGGATCTCGGCAATCAAAGAACCAACCGCTGCATTCGTGCTCTTACGATACTGTTCACTCTCATAATGAAAAAGGACAATGTTAGCCGCAAGGAAGATACCAATCAAGCAGGCAAATGCTGCAATATATTTTTTATTTATCTTCATCGATCCTGTACCCGATTCCTTTGACTGTAATGATAATATCTTCTCCCAGCTTTTCCCGGATCCGTTTCAGATAGACCGTAACTGTATTCTCATTGACATCATTTCCGGTCCACTGCCAGATGGATTCAATCAGAGTACTCCTGGAAACCACTTTATTCATATTAGAAAACAGCAGACTGAGGACCTTCAGTTCCAGACTGGTCAATAGAATGACCTGTCCCTCTTTATAGATTTCCATCTTATCAAAATCAAATGTAATATTTCTCACAGTAACCTGATAATGCTGGTCTTTAGACAGGATACGGTTCACACGAGCAATCAGTTCTCTGGTGGAGAATGGTTTTGTAATATAATCATCTGCACCAAGTTCCAGGCCAGCAACGATATCATCCTCGGTATCCTTCGCTGTTAATATAATTGTTGGAATATGCATTGACTTGATCTCTCTAGTATAAAGATCCAGTCCATTTCCATCGGGAAGTGATATATCCAAGATAACAAGATCTGGCCGATTCGTTTTCAGATACGCATCTGCTTCTTGAATCCGATAAGCAGAATCCATGCAAAAACCATTCTTCTGAAATGCATATTCCAGACCTCTTGTAATTGTTGGATTGTCTTCTATCAATAAAATTGTCATAGATTTCTCTCGTTCCTATACTACCATTGAAGAGAGGCGATGTGTATCGTCTCTCTTTCTTATTAAATATTCTCTGAACGAATTGTTTCAATCATGTTCTGATGATTAATCCTGGAAATGGAATAGCGCATGATGGAAAGCAATAGGATACTGACTGCCGCAATGCTGATCAGAATGGAAGACCATGGGAATAAATAACCGACATTCACCGAAGACTGGATAATGTAAAATGTGATGATTGAGATAACAATTCCAATCGGAATACCAATCAGCAGTGATCTTGTGCCATACAGTAAACTTTCCATGCTGACCATCTGATTAAATTCTTTCCTTGTCATGCCAATACTTTTTAAAGAGGCAAACTCTTTCTGCCGTTGCTGCATATTAGATGTGATTGTATTGATAATACTGGTAATCCCAATACTTGCAATTATTGCAATAAATCCATAGAGGAATATCGAGAACATCATATACACGTTATTCGAATCCTGCTGTTGTTTCAAAAGAGAGGTTGTCTGCAGATGACTCAGCTGCAGATGATTCAAATCTTTGATTGTTGCATCAGGATCTACAACATTCGCATAACAGGTCACTTGAAAATTCTGCGGGAATGTCCGGAAGTATTCCGGAGATACAATGAGATCAATTCCCTGTGGGTAATCAACATAGCTGCCAATCTTCATATCTGTCACAGCAGCCAATTCGATTGTCCTGCTTTCTGTATACTTTTCATCAAATGGCTTATCTACATCTTCCTGTGATGCTGGAATCTTAACAGATATCGTGTCCCCTGCTTTATAATTTGTTTTCTGCATCAACTCTTTTTTATTGTTATTTCGGATAAACGTATTGTTCACCAAGATTGCTTTATCTCTGGCCTCTGATTCCTGCAGTCCCAGCTGTTTCAGATAATTCTGATAGGTTCCTTCGTCCAGCAGGATCAAGCTGATTCTTCTTTCATAGCCGGAGGAATGTAAATAGAAGTCATTCATCAAGTCATTATACTCAGAAGTAAAATTCACATCATCTGCCATTGCAACGCCAGTATATTGGCCTTCATATGGCGCATCACCGAAGCACCTATAAATCTCGTCTTCATGTTGGTAACAATTTTCAATTTCCGAAGAATCATAGGAATAATGTACAGCCATGTTATAGTTCTTATTACTGTATTGTAATGCTGTAGTCTTGATAGCTGTATTGATGATGTATGACATTGAAATGAATGTTGCAGTACATAGAACAATTGAAACGACTGTTGTTCTGTATTTCTTTTTATCTCTTTGGGCATTTTTATAAGCGATGATTCCACTGACACCGAACCATTTATGGATATATCTTGGTGTCTTTTTCACTTTTGTATTGATCTTTATATCTTCATTGCCGCGGATTGCTGTCAAAGGATCAATCCGATTGGCACGTCTTGCACTTCTTGCGGCAGATAGAACAATTGTAACAAGACCAGCAAGTGCTGAACAGATCAATGTGAGGAAGGATACATCATACTTCATTTTGATATCCGCAACTCCCTGAAGAAAGTTGTTTGCAACATTAACCAGGATCAGGTTGAATAACAGACCCAGACAGATGCCAAGCGGAATGCTGAAGATTGACATGATCAATGCTTCATTCAGGACTGACTTCCGGATCTGTTTTTTGGTGGCACCGATACTGCGGAGCATACCATATTCATGGATCCGTTCGGTAATAGAGATATCAAAGTTGTTCTTGATGCAGTAGATGGATGTAATCATGATAATAGCTATCACTACCGCTGCAACTCCATAGAGTGTAGCAATTTCGTTTGAACCAAAGCGGAGATCTTCCGCCATGATCAAACTCTCATTGCGTTCTATATGATATTTCCCCTGCTGAATTTGTTCGTAAAGATTACGAACATTATTGCTGGCGCGTTCTGTATCAAAAAACTTTAGCAAAAGATCCGCATCAACTCCAATGATCTCTGAAGTTGTCTGATAATCCTTTTTCAATCCCTGACGTGTATATCTTGCATAGACCGTATAGTTTCCCTGTTCCTGATGTGCATCGTAGATCAGGCAGTCTTCATCCGGCATCCATGATCTGACACCGCTTGATTCATCTAAGAATCCAACAATGGTATAGGTCTTTGTATACTCTGTCTGGACCTCTTCTCCATCCATATAGCCTTCGGAAGTATCCACTTCTTCTCCATTCCACATCAGTCTGCCAATGGAAAGTTCAATTTTCTCACCAATCTGTTTATTCTTCTGAGAATACTTCGATGAAACTACAATCTCGTCCGCATTCTCTGGATAGCGGCCTTCTTTGATCTTCCAATTCAGATTCTTGAAATCATTTTCGGTACCGCCAATCAGCCGCATGAATTTTTTCGAACTTGTATTTGAGGCATCCATCGGACTGTAGCCAGCATCTTTCAGGATGAAGGTATTTTGAATGTTCCGATTATTTTCAAAAACAGTCAGGTCAGAAGATGGAACATTATAAAATGTGTAATGATAATTACCAGTTTGAGAAATGCAGTAGTTAATATATGTTGTATGGAAGCTTGTCGCAATTGCGGCAACACCGGTAATCAAGCCAACCGATAAAATGATGCCAATAGCGGTAACAATTGTTCTTTTCTTATTCAGCTTGAGATTCTGCAGTGTTAATTTCCTGAGGATGTTCATGGTCAGCGTTCCTCAACAATTCTGCCATTCTCAAGTTTAATGATACGGTCTGCCACATTGGCAATCTCCATATCATGGGTGATCAGAATGATTGTCTGATTCATCTCTTTATTAGATTGCTTCAAAAGCTGAACAATCTCACTGCTTGCTTTCGAATCCAGATTGCCGGTAGGTTCATCCGCTAAAATAATTGCGGGATGTGTGATCAATGCCCTGCCAATGGAAGCTCTTTGCTGCTGACCACCGGAAAGTTCATTGGGAAGATGCTTCCTTCTGCTTGTTAAGCCCAGTACATCAAGCATCGCTTTCATTTCGGCAGGTTCAACATGTCTCCCATCCAATTCCACTGGAAGAGAGATATTCTCCTGTACATTCAGAATTGGTATCAAGTTATAGAACTGATAGATCAGACCTACCTGTCTTCTGCGGAAGATGGCTCTTTCATCTTCTGACATCTGATAGATATCCTGATCACCGACATATACTGTTCCTTCTGTTGGCTTATCGACACCGCCAATCAAATGCAGCAGCGTCGACTTACCGGAACCGGAAGCACCAACAATTGCTAAGAACTCTCCTTTGTTTACAGAAAAGGACACATGGTCCAATGCGATGACCTGCGTTTCATCTTTTCCATAGATCTTTGTCAGATTCTCTACTTTTACAATTTCCATAATGATTGATTCCCCCTGTTCTTTCTTCAAACAGTATAGGGAATGCAAAGTGACAACTAAGTGACATTGTGACATGTTTATCTATTCTATCTGCCCCTCAGCAGACAGAACTTATAGCGCACTTGACAGCATCAGCACCATGATCAGACATAGAGCAGCGGCAATGAGCATTAAGATGATCTGAATATAACGATGCCTTGCCCAAAAATGACCAATCTGTTCCTGCTGCTCTTGAAGCGGATTCCATAGAAAGGATGGTGTCCTTGGACCAGTTGATCCACTATACTCGATATTGGAAGCCATCCGATACATTGTCAGTTTTGCATCATTGATAAAATCCGTCATGAACTTATGACCATGCTTTTCCTGATCAATGACCTTTAACCAATACTGCTCATTGAGTTCTTTGATTTCTATATGGTTTTCTGTAAGTTCACTGCATAAAGCAATTGCCCCATCCAGTTCTTGCTTTTGCGCCTGTAATTCTGTAATTTTATGCCCTGCCATTTCAGGCAGAGAAGCCTCTTCACTAAAAAGCTGACGAATCTCGATAATTGAAAAGCCCATCTTCCTCAGCATGATGATCTGCTTCAGACGAAGGACATCCTCTTCAGAATAATCCCTGTATTCGTTATTATGTCTTTTTGGACTGATCAGTTCCTGTTTCTCATAGAACCGAACAGTCGCTCTTGGCATCTGCAGTTGTTCCTCAATCTCTTTTATTGTCATACAGGTCCCCTTATAACCCTAATATAGACTGTCAACCTTGTTTACAGTCAATACCTAAAACAGAAATTGGATACTCAAAAAGCTCTATCTAACAATGGCATAACTTTGATTTTTAGTTTCAAAATTTTAGAATACTGCAGAATGACAATACACTGCTCATATGTTCTCGAACACATACAGTTTTGCGTCCTCTTTGATATAAACGGCGAAGAAATCTTCTGTATGTTCGTATTTACTGATATACATATATGAATAATTCTTTTTGAAATCAGGGTAATATGCTGCATCAATCTCTGATAATTGATTCCACCCTTTCATTTCATCAGAAAAGTTCTTTTCCATTGCTTCCGATTTTTCATTCTTAAATGCAGAACCTATTTCCGTTTCATCATGAATCGTATACACAGTAAAGCTTGAAGTATCTCTGCTCAAATCACTTGGCGTATTATGCTGATAGACTTGTGTCACATGTTCCGGCAGTGCAATATTCCATCGTATTGCATAATCGGAAATATGATGATTATAGGATGTATCCGCTGACGGATGAAATACACCATACAGAATGATGGACAGCCAGATGATTCCAAAACACAAATAGACATACTTTATCTTTTTCATGCAAGATCCCCCAATCTTTTCCAATGCAATTATTGATGTCGGTATTCAATCAGATCTCCCGGCTGGCAGTCCAATGCCTCACAAATCTTTGCCAGCGTTGATAGTTTTATCGCCTTTGCCTTCCCTGTTTTCAGAATCGACATATTCGTGATTGTAATGCCAACTTTCTCTGCCAGAGTTGTTACGCTCATCTTTCTTTTTGCCAGCATTACATCAATGTTGATTACAATTTCACCTTCCATATGCATCACCTCTATATTGTCAGATCATTCTCTTCTTTCATTGCAACTGCATTTGCAACGAAATGAGAAAGTATCGCCGAAGTCACTGCAATGGCAATACCTGTAAACACAATGATCAATGAAGCGAGCAGAACGGATGGATGGTTCATATTTAGAAATAGGAAAATGATATTCCCTGCAAAAAGAATCAGTGAATCTGATGCGGCCAGGTAGCTGATTCGTTTTAGGTTATTTACATTCTCCATAGAGAAGGAATGATCATTTCCAATACTGCAGGCAATCCTCCAGCTGAAGAACAGAACGCAGTAACAAGGTACTGCTGTGATCCATATAAATATGAGCCATGGCCAGTACGCTTGTGAGAATTCAGGATACATGTTGGAAATATCCTTTCCATAAACTGGAAAGACAATACAGTAAATGGCGATGCCAATCAGACCTGCACACAGAATAATAACTTTCAGCCATTTCGACAAAGATAATTGGTTCATAAAATCCTCCTTGCGATACAACTTCAATATAGCAAGTATTATTTGTATGTCAATTATAATTTATCGTTTTACGATAATTTCTAAATATGGTTTGAGGTTAGCAAAAAGCACACAAGAAGAACGGTTCAACCTGTAATCATCAAAGGAAACAAAGATTGGTTTTTATTCAGAGCACTTTGGTAATGATTAGATCAAAAATATAGCGGCTGAGAATCGGTTTAATTTTTCATCGCTGCCGTAACAAAACAAAAATCATTTTTCGTATCTTTCAATGCATCATGCAGATCCATATTGAGTGAATGGTTTATATCCGCACCAATGATTTGTTCCTGTCCATCGATCTTAATTGTATCAATCCAGCTCATTGCAATGACTGGTCCCATCTTTTCATTGAGATCTTGAGAAACAGATTCCATATTTGTCGAAATTCCTAAGCCTTCGTTCTTATATATATTCAAGTAGAGATTAGAATCTCTGACGGCTGTATCTCCAGTAAAGGTTGTGACTTTAAGTTTCCCATTTTTCTGCCAGTACTCTGTAATTGCCCAATATCCGTTGCTCGTATGATAGACGGCTGTATTGCCATCGCTGTTTTGCAATGTAAGAACAGGCGGCTTCGGAGTATAAATAATACCTAAGTCGATGATAAATAATACAATTGCCAATACTGCTGCAGTAATCCATATTGTTTTCCATCGCATGGAGAACAATTCACGTTTCGCTCCTTTGCTCAAAATACGGTAATTAGATTCGGTTTCAGATTCGATTTCATTGATACGTTCGCCTTTCATAAGCTCCGTCACTGAAATTCCTAATGTGTCTGCCAATGGTTCCAGAATCGAGATATCCGGCATACTGAGACCTCTCTCCCACTTTGATACTGCAGTTCTTGATACATGAACTTCCTGGGCCAGATCCTCCTGTGTCATGTTTCTGCTCTGACGTATCTCTTTGATCAATGCTCCACATTTCATGGCATCCATATTAAGAAATCTCCTTTCTACTTACAGTCTTAATGATTCATAAAACAAAGCAAGCGACTGTTACGCACATCGAAAAAAGATGTACATTAAAGTGATGATGTACATCTCGAAACATATCCTCCACAGAAAGAAATCTATACTTTTCCATATTTATCCATGAAACCACAAATTAAAAATGCTGAAACAAGAAACATTTAATTCTGCTCTGAGATTTTATTTTGTTTTTCCTTAAATATTAATTTCGAAACAAAATAACCAAAAACAATAGCTGTTGTATTGATGATGATATCTACAATGTCAAAAATGCCGGTTTGTGTAATAAGCTGTATTGTTTCGATGCATAAAACAGTGCATAGAGCGAATGTGACCGCTTTTATCCAAGAATAATGTCTTAATAAATACCCCACTGGTACAAATACGACAAAGTTCATGATCATCATTTCAATATTTGCATAATAAGTATTCAAAAACTCACTTAGATCAAAGTTAACAATCATTCCAATCCTTCTTCTGCCAAACAGCATGAACAGCATAACTATAAAATAGATGCCCCATAGGATTTTAATACTTATAGGACTGATCTTTCTTTCTACAGCATAATCAATTGCAGCATAGATCAAGACAGTCTGACCAATAAGAATGATAATTCCTATAAATATACCAAAAATACTGTTTCCATAATAAAAACGATAATATAAATTTACAGTAAAATAAGTGTAAATAGGATAGCTTAAAAGACAGGCTCCTATCATACTCAGTGCTTTTTTCATCAGAGATCTCCAATATTTGTAATACTGCTGCTTCAATTCTGTACTCATTGTAACATACGCATCTTCAGCAATCGACTGCTATGAATTGGATTCCTAATGAAAACTAATAGTGCGCATCAGTATTATCTAGGATCTGTAATATTCTGCCTGTGCATTGAATAATGATGCATACTGGCCATTTTCTGCCAACAGCGTCTGATGTGTTCCTTCTTCAACTATCTTTCCATCTGCCAGAACAACAATCCGATTGCAGAATTTGCATGAGCTCATGCGGTGAGAAATATATATCGCTGTTTTACCGGCAATCAGCTCATTGAAGTTCTCATAGATTTCTGCTTCAGCTAATGGATCCAATGCAGCTGTCGGCTCATCAAGAATAATGAATGGAGCATCTTTATACTATGCTCTGGCAATGGCAAGCTTCTGCGCTTCCCCGCCCGATATATCCGTTCCTTCACCATTATCGTGATAAAGCAGAGTGTGGATTCCTTCCGGCATTGCATCAACGCGCTCCTTCATTCCAACTGTCTTCAAAGCCTCCTCCAGCTGAACAGAATCCGGGTGATCTGTACAGGCAACATTATCTTCGACTGGAAGGGAGAACATCTCAAAGTCCTGAAATACCGGTGCAAAGATGCTTGTATATTCAGCATAGTCATATTTTTGAATATCTATACCATTTAATAATATTTTGCCTTCCGTTGGTTCATAGAATCGGCAGAGAAGCTTAACAATTGTGGTTTTCCCTGCTCCATTCCTGCCAACTAAGGCTAATTTCTCTCCCACTCTGAACTTCAGATTGATATGATCCAGTACTTTTGTATCTGTACCGGGATAGCAAAAGGAAACATCTTTGAATTCAAGCGCATAATCATTGTCTGATCTCTTTTCAATCGGCAGTGTCCCTTCATAATGCATCGCTGGGGCATGGATGAACTCATAGAACTGATCGACAAAATCAATGCGGAAAGCAATGGCATTATAAGCGGTCACGATATCTTTTGCCCTGCCGGCAAGCATTTGGATTGCCCCAGCATACAGAAGGACATCTCCAATGGCAATGGAACCCTGAATTGCTCTAAATCCCACAAAAATATAAGCTGCGGCTGCGAATATATTCATCAATACTGCTAAAAGACCTGTGAGTCTGCCATTAATGATTCCATATTCACAGTATCCATAAAAAGATTTATACATTGCCTGCAAGTAGTGAAGCGTCACATCTTCCAGTCTGTAAAGCTGAAGGTCTTTTTTCTTACTGACCATCATGCCGGTCTGAAGAATATAGCTGCCAATCGAGTTATTACGGATATTCATTTTCTGCATGTCTTCAAATACTTTCATCGATTTTGCAGAGATCTTTGCCCCGCCATAAAGAAAAGTGATAAGCAGAATGACAACAATCCAAAAGCTGCCATCCTGCAGGATTGAAAGACTGCCAGTCTGGTAAAAGAGCTTTCCAACAAAGAAGAAACACAGGACAGTCTCAATGCATGCATCCGCAAATCGCGGCATTTCAATCATGATTGATCCTGCGCCGCCTGCACCATTGGCTTTCTGACGGGCAAGACGCACCGCATCCAAAGACCCCTGCCGTTCATAAGCATCATATTGCATGACATATGTTTTATAGTTTACCTGGCTGCTGATGGAGTTATCGATTGTACGTGAATACACTTCAATTTTTGATCCAGTCACAGTTTGGATCATGCTGAATGCCCCACCGCCGACCACAAGAATCCATACTGCTGTAACTGCAGAATGATAATCCTGAGCAATCAGACTGTTCAGGATCCAGGCAGTACAGACCAGGGAAAGAAAAGGAACGACTGCAGTTGAAACACCGTATGCCAAAATGACATATTTTGCATAAGGATAGTCTACATTCACAAGTGACATAAAATTTTTAGTTTTATGCAAGAACTCTTTCAGCTTCATTTTCTTCCCCTCCTTCCTGGTAATACCTGCTCTGTACATTGAACATGTTGTAATAGATGCCATGCTGCTGCATCAATGTATCATGCGTTCCCTCTTCTGCAATCCTGCCATTCTGGAGCAGGACAATCCTGTCACAGAATTTTGTTGATGCCAATCGATGTGAAATGAACAATGCATTCTTATCTTTTGACAGCAGTGCATATCTGGAATAAAGTTCCTGCTCACTGATTGCATCCAGAGCTGCCGTAGGTTCATCCATGATCAAGATGCTTGGATTCTTATACCAAGCCCTGGCAAATAACAGTTTCTGCTTCTGACCACCAGATACATCAATGCCGTTCTCATCAATTTCTTTTCCAATATATGTATGTATGCCATTCTTCAATGAAGATATAAATTCGGATGCACCTGCTTCTTTCAGGGCATCCATGACTTTCTGTTCATCATAGTCCCCTTCTTTCAGACTGCTCACATTTTCACCAATCGTATAGGAATACAAGTCCGAATCCTGGAAAATAACACCTAGATACTGCATGTAGTCATCCGCATTTAATTCTTCCAGATCTACATCATTGATCAAAATCCTACCGGAGACTGGATGATACATCCGGCAAAGAAGTTTAACGATTGTTGTTTTGCCCGCGCCGTTGACGCCCACCAGTGCCAGTTTTTCACCAGGTCTGATGCAAAGAGAAAAATCATCCAATATTTTTTGATCTGATCCCGGATAAACAAATGTCACATGGTCAAAAACAATTTCCAGTTCCTTTTTCTGTATTTTCTGACTGCCGTTCTTTGAATTTAAAGCATCGAATGCATTCAACATTTCGCCAGTAAGATCAAGATTCCTGTTAGCATGTGACAATTGCTCAGTCAGCTTAATAAAGCGGTCACTGAATGCAGTAACAGCCCCAATATAGAGAACAAATTCCGGTACAGTAAAATTACCCTGAATCAACATATAGAGCAGATATCCATATGCCAATGCATTCCGCAGCAAAGTGATTGTATCCGAAGTCAGATGGGCATAAGTCACATACTTTTGGCTGTAATCCTCGCACTTGCGCACTTTACGGTCCACTTCAGCAAGGAGTTTCTTTAGATGGTCCTGCATCTGGTATAATCGGATATCTTTCCCTGATGAAGTCTTATAAGAAAGATTGCGGTAGTAATCTAGGTGAACATCCATTGCCGCAACTGCATCTTTTGTAGCTATATATTTCTTATTGATTGATGCATGGATCAGATAGCTGATCAAAGAAAGTGCAACTAATACCAGAATGACTTTGATATCTGCCATCGTGACAAGAATGCAGTACAGGATCAATTCAAATGTATATGTCAGCAGTTTGGCAGCATCGTGAAAATATCCTTCGATTCCATCATCATTGTTGCCCATCCCGATCATGATCTTTTTGACTTCTTTCTGAGTCTCCTGCGTTTCAAAGACCTGGTAGTCACAATGTATGCACTTAACGACGATTTGACCCCAGAACGGAGCACGCCATGGAATGTACTGCATGTTGTTTCTCTGGGTGAAATAAGTAGATATTCCTTGGAGAATTCCAAATATCGCAAAAAGAATACAGATATCTTTTACAATCTCGCCAGCCGAAACACCTGAAATCAGAATGCCAATAATAACTGAAGGCAGAATGATGCTGCTTAGTGGTGAAATTGCGCCAAAAACTACTTCAAGGATCATACAGTAGACAATCTTATGATCAAATGCCCACAGATTCTTCCATAACCATTTCGTGCAGTACCACCGTGAATATTTCGTCTGCATCGTACATCCCCCGCATTTCTATTTATGGTGAAAAGAAGGCAGAAAATTGACAAGATCAATCATCCGGAAGGAAAGGTTTTTCAGCCAATTCTCTGCCATGCTGATTTTCTTTTCACAGATATAACATAGCTGAAAAGAATGACAGGAAAGAAAAAATGCACGAATTGTCAAAATTCGTGCACGAAATGAATCATAAAGGCAGTAAGATTTCTGTTGCAAAGACTCCCGGTTCATTCTGGCGATTCAAGTATCCTTCATACTTTTCAACAACCTGATCAACCCGTTTGAGACCATGACCATGATCTCCTCTTTTGCTGGAAAAATAAGTATCTGTACGGATCTTGACTGATTCACTCGTTGCATTGGCAACAGAGATATACAGCTGTTTCTTCAAGACACCTAAATAGACTCTGATGAACCTGTCTTCTTTTTGATCAACTTTACGGCAGGATTCGATGGCATTGTCCAATAGATTGCCGATGATGACACAAAGGTCAATCTCATTGACATGCAGAGACGGTGGCAGAGCAGCATCACATTTAATTGAAATCTCATCCTTTTCAGCGATGGCAAGCTTTGCATCAAGGATGGCATCCACCTGCAGATTCCCTGAATGATACAGCGTATCAATAGAATCAAGATCTGTTTCCAAGTCCTTCAGATACGCTTCCATCTTGGCTGTCTCTCCAAGCTTCAAATATCCTTTTAGTGACTGCAGATGATTGTGATAATCATGACGCCATCCGCGCATGGTCATATACATATTCTCAATCTCTTCGACCTGCTGCTTCATCAAGCGGTTCTGATAAATGATGGTTTTATTTTCTTCCCGCTTCATGATGCGCTGACTGATATATTCCAGCAGGACATCAATCAAGAAGGCAGTGATTGTATAAATAGTACTGTGTGAGATGACTGCCTCATAAAACAGAAAGACATATACAGCAGCAGTTAAGACACCATAGAGCTTCTCTTCTGCAATCAGATGACGATGATTGATCTCATAACTGGCGTATAGAAGCAGAATCAACAATGAAGGCAGCAGCCACACCAGGATGCCGCAGCCTGAAACAAGCATCACTGCGAAAAGAATCTGCTTGAATCCTTTAGGATGATATAGAAAGAGTTCAAATATCACCAGAACAGAAAAAAGTACAAGTTCTATCATAATGAACCTCGATTCTGTTTGATGAACGCCTGCATAGCTTCTTCATGCCGACCACGGGCAATGGGAAAATGAGTATCATTCTCACCGATGCATTCTTCCTTGGTAATCTGCAGAATATTGCGCATATTGACTGCATAAGAGCGGTGAATGATGGTCAGCTCCATATTGATCTGTGCCATGAATTCGTTGATGCCAAGCTTCATGATAATATCATCACGATTATTAGTACGGCTGTGCTTCAGATAGACTTTGGTATCATGCCCCACGGCTTCTAAGCCGATTATATCTGTATGATACAGGCGGATGGTATCTTTCCCTGACTGCAGAACACTATACTCCTGCTGGGTGGACAGGATATCAACAGCCTTGTCCAGCACCTTATCAATCTGCGGCCTTTCAAACGGCTTCAGAATATATCCAGCAGCATCCACATCATATCCTTCAAAAACATAGTCCTTAATGCCCGTGATGAAACAGACCATCTGATACATGCAGGCTTCCCTCATCTTGTGGGCAAGCTGAATCCCCGTCATATGTTTCATTTGAATATCCAGCATGAAAAGATCTGCAGTTGTTCCACTCTGCATGTCCCACCAAAGCGTATCGCAGTCTGAATATTCTTCAATTTGTATCTCCACATGATGGCTGCAGGCATAGTCATTGATATACGTGCTCAGAATTTCCATCTGTTCCTTTTCATCATCACATAGAATTATTTTCATATGACCTATTTTATCGGTTTTATCATCTGTAAGCAATTGCCATATAGTATCCTATAGCACTCATTTTCTAAGGAATGTTCTAAATACGTGAGTACAGTCAATCGGCTCTCATCGGTCCATCAAAATGGCTGATGATTGCACATACTCCTTTAACGCACCATCACTCAATAATCATCGAGATATACTTCATTTGATTTATGATGATCGCAAAATATTCATGATGATCATGGCGATAACAATCACTCCCCAGAAGATCAGCAATCCAATCAATAATCGACGGGCCTTCTCACCACCATATATCCTTCTCTTTTCTTCATCAGTCAAAGGTATTTTCTTGTATACGGTATAATCAGAGACAGCATTATAAGATTTGAATGATCTCGTATATCCAATATTCAGAGTGGCAAGATCATTGCGTTCTTTCCATTCATCAAAATGTTCATTGGCATATGCTTGGAAGCCCCCTTTGAATCCACGCAGATAATTCTTGTTTGCCGGAACCGTTCCGCCATAAAAAGAAGCTTCATCTTTGAATTCCGTAAAGATCGAATAGATATCATCTAAGGGCACATATCTATGTACGTACTCAAAAACATTGTGCATCTCATACAGGGGATTGAATTCTAAGTCAAATGCAATACCGGATGTCAGTGTGATGCGAAGATCAAAAAGATAAAATAAGCGCAGGATATAGCTCTCTCGGATGATCCTCCTGCATACCAATAACTTTGCGAGTTTGATCTGTGTATATGGAATGTTCAGCGGCAGCGAGATTTCGTTTCTGTAATCCTCAGAATAATAATACTTTGCGATGCGTATTCTTTCTTCATTGAAGTCACAGTTATTGATGAAAGGATTCGGAGGAGAAGTAAACTCTGAGCCGTCTATGTATTCACCATTGAGCATGGCACTGCAGAAAAAGCTTCCACCATCCCAATCTTCAGCACGGTTAAAGCTCTGTTCAGCGGCATCCGTCCCCTTTACAGTCTCATCGATGCTTACGTGATAAATATCACTCAGACGCATCAAGCTTAGAATATCCGGTAAAGTCTTTCCCGTTTCCCAGCTGCTGATGGACTGTCTGCTGACACCCAGCTTGGATGCAATTTCCTCCTGTGTGCAGTGATGTTCTTCTCTGATCGCTTTTAAGCGATTTCCAATATTCATACTTGCCATTCTTGATTATCACTTTCTTTAAGTATACCTTAATCCTCTGGACAATCTGAAAATGATATTTTGGTTTATCGCTTGGGAAATACAATTCTGCCTTTTTCAAAGCCAAAGTTTCGAACCCAATCATCATAATTGTTACCGCAGTAGTTCTGAAAATCATTCCTTAATCTACTGTCATGATAAACCGTATGAATTTTACATTTTTCTTCTTGATCTGTAAGACCAAAGAATTGTTTTTCAGAAGTAAATATCGAAAACACATGGATTGGATCCACAATATCTACAAAATTTTGTATTCTTTCCAGCCCTGACTTCAATTGAAAAAATGCTCTGGTCTCAATTTCATACTTTTGGTCATCTGTCTGGATAGTTAATAAGAAATCATAATACGCTCCCACAAGGCTGATTCTGGTCCCATATATCCGTTTAATGATTTTTAAATCTGCAGCGATGATGTCAGCATAAGCTATTGTACAAATTTGTTTGTTTTTATCCGGAAGATTCATTTTCCAATTTCTATGGATAGAGAGCTCATCTTTTTCAAAATCAATGTTTGATATGAAAGGATAATCATAAAAATAATTACTTCCTTTAACTTGATTTCCATCAATACTAATGGATGCGACAAACTGTTTCATACACGTTTCCCTGTATCATCTCATGCATCATAATATGTAAGAAGATACTTCTTCCTTCACAAATAAGATGCCATGGTTTATGAAAATTCGATGTCAAAATTGCTTTACATGATTTATTTTCTACTTCGAAGAACAATGAGTAACAAAAAAGACTTCAATTTGTATAAATAGAAGTCTTTTGTACTGCAAAATCAGATTTACCAGCTTAGATATGCCTTGCAAATTACATTTTACCGATGCCATTGTCAGAACGATACATAAAACGTTCTTCTCTACATAAATAAGACTTGCGCGTAAATTTTAATTGACTGGGCAGCAGGTCATTGCTGTTTTTCTTTTATATATCCTTTAATTTCATTAATCAGTGTTGCAGCATCCTCATTTTCAATAACAATATTTGATGATGTGTTTGATTGCTTGACGCGTGTGTTCACTACATTCAAAGAATTGAACTTGCCATTCTCATATACAAGCCTTCCTTGTGGTCCTCCTAGGATATGATAGGTTCCATCCGAATTCTTCTTACAAAAGACTAAGACTTTATCACCAGCATTCAATAGTGGATCATCTTTAACTTCTACAATTTTATCTTGTATCTTGCCACCAGTCATATAAATGGAAAACACTTGATTTTCATTTGAATTATAAATAGATGTATCCACTTTTACAGAAAAATGGTATACGGAATCGATTGCTGAATTTGTGTATTTTCTACTTTTTGTACAGATACTAGTGCAATCAAATCACTATTCTGGGTTAGTTCCTTGATATCTTGATAATTATAATCCTAGCTTACTTATATCAATTGTATCTGATTACTATGATTGAAATAGTTTACAGCAAAAGAGATACCTGCTACGGCTATCAAAGCAACAGCACTGCCAATAAGAAGATTTCTATGTTTCGACATATTTACTTCCTCCACTTAAGGCTAGTTTACAAAATCATAATATCATATCGTTCCACTCTGATACTGAAGTGAATTGCTAATCATCTTCCTCACAGTTTACATATGACGACTGAAACAGACATCGTTTCCTGTTTATATCATAAAGAATGAAACATCATGAATCAATCTTGTTTATAGAATGCCATAATGCCTTTTTTCGATTATCCTCAACAACATAATTCAGCAACTTGCCTGCAATTCCTTGGCAGCGATATTCCGTTTCCATATAAACGGCACAAATATTTGGACTGAAATCTTTCCAATCGTGAAAATCATTCTCAATCTCATCCATATACATGGATCTGCTGATTGCGCTTATTATTGACAATCAATACAACTAAATGAGCGCAAATCCATTGACTAACACGTTCATTATTTTCATAACCATGTATCAATGCCTACTGTAGCTAACATTTCATAAGTAGAATTCACTTATGGAAACAAATGATAAAGGCCCACCACATCAGCTGTTATGGGCCTTACACGTTTAGAAGCACATCATTCTGGAAATCAAATCTTAAACTCACCAGAATTAGTCACTCACCGTCTTTTTTTTCTAGTTTAGTTATGATTAAGTTGCAATTTTTACAGTAAAATGATGGACCTGTTTTGCGCCATAACCTTCTTAGTAGAATATCATCCTGTTTTGGCTCGGTATCCCATCTGTCTTTTGTACTAAAAAGTATTCTGGTTCTTCCGGTATTTAGATATCCCGGTCGCATTTCCTGATTACAGTATGGACATATCATAAATTTCTCCTCAGGTGTTAGTTTACTTTTATCTATCTTCAGGTTATTTTTTTTACTATTATTTGTCAAGCCCTTAGAACAAGCAGTAATTATGATGTCCTATCATACCGTAGAAATTGTCGTTAAACATTCGACATTTCTATAAAAATTGACATAGTACCACGCGTGAATAATTCAGACGTGGATGAATGTTGTCATTTTTGGAAAATAGAATAAGAATCACTCAAAGAAAAATAAATCTTCAAATTTCTTATCTAGGGCAATACATAAGATCAGAGCAAGCTTGGCTGTAGGACAGAACTGACCGGTTTCGATCGAACTGATAGTATTCCGCGATACACCTACCATCTTTGCCAATTCTGCCTGTGACAGGTTCTTCTCTGCCCGGACTTCCTTGAGATGATTTTTCAGTACAAGATAATCATCCATTATCTTGCCCTCAGTAATGGCATCATATATGTAACAAAACTCAAAATTGTCATGCATGAATAGAAAATGGCAATATATAAGTCATGCTTTCTTCTCAGCTTAATATATTTATAAATGTAAACAGTAGAAAAGATGCTCCACGCAACAGTCCAGTACGCTGAATTTACAGTTCCTCTAAATAAATCATCTATACAAGAAATGATAATACATTCTACAATCGCAACGACAGCTGCCGTTTTGAATGCATGATTGATAACAGTCATTTCTACAATATCAACATTCTTATTTTCTTTGCGGCTTTTCGCCAGAATTTCTTCTTTATCCATAAATCATCTATTCCCTCTATTTATACCAATGCGGCTAAGAACCCCTGATATCCTTTGAACCAGAAGAATGTCCAGACACATAAGAGAATCCCAACAATAATATCAGGCCATCTCTTCATTCGGATACCACGGTATAGCACTTCAATCGACAGGCCAAACAGCACAACCACCATACCTGCAGGATCTCTCTGTCCAATCGCATCTTCACTCATAAGGCCCATCTGGTAGGCAACAAACTGTGCCGCAAAGAAACCAATCAAGGATGCCTGAAGGGTGTAGTCATTAATAAAATCATCCCTTCCCTGAAATTCTTTTCTGCTCTTTTCCAGTATTTCCTGTTTATCCATATATCCTCCCGTTTGAATCGAATACTATTTTGTATGATCTGATCAATGCCCCATGAAGAATCGTACGGTTGCCAATATTCCAAACACAAAACACAATATGGCAATCACTAAAGCAGCTTTGTCTTTTGTTTTTATATACTTGTAAAGATACCCGCCAAATACTGCGAACAGCATGGTTGCAGTGAGGTCCATGATCGGCTCATTTCTCTCTGCACGGACTCCCGCAAAGAATCCATAGGAGAGTACCATGGCCACATAAATCCAGCGATAGGACTTGTCTTCGATATAAGTCTCCATTTCATCTTTTTTGCTGGACTGTGCTTTTTTCAGGATTTCATTTTTGTCCATAGAGAATCTCCTTTTTGACAAGTATACTTGTCACACCCTCAATATAGCTTTGCAAAGTATACTTGTCAATACAAATAAAGAATCTCTTTAACCAAACATCGCAAGAATTCGCCCTCCTCTAAACAAATGTGAAGGTGGGGGATGAATTGCGCACAAAAGTGTGCTATAATCTATTCAGTCGTAAAGGAGCGGATCGTCTGCAGGTTCGCATAATAATTATGAAAATGGACACAAATAATCATTCAGTGTTTTTATTGTATTATCATCTGATCCTGGTGGTGAAATATCGCCGGAATGTCTTCAATGACGATATGTCAGACTATGCACGGGACATCTTCGCAAAGATCGCACCTGATTACAACATCACGCTGCTGGAATGGGACCATGATGGTGACCATGTCCATGTGATGTTCAAGGCACAGCCGAACTCTGAGCTCTCCAAGTTCATCAATGCATACAAGAGCGCCAGTTCAAGGCTGATCAAGAAGGATTTCCCGGCAGTGAAGAAGAGACTATGGAAACAGAATTTCTGGAGCCAGAGCTTCTGTCTGTTGACAGCAGGCGGGGCTCCGATTGAAGTGATAAAAGAATATATAGAAAGCCAAGGTGAACGATGATCCTAAGAGCGGCAAAGTACAGGCTGTATCCCAACAGATCTCAGGAAGAGTTCTTTTCCAAGTGCTTTGGCTGCTCACGCTTCAT
>Ga0183101_1000051_pt8 | contig 24228 bp, 16 predicted proteins | sample Biomet3_FD_127790 | JGI IMG/M metagenome (GOLD analysis project Ga0183101, IMG submission 127790) | Microbial communities from bioreactor (seeded with sewage sludge) at LBNL, California, USA - Biofuel metagenome 3 | ecosystem: Engineered > Bioreactor > Anaerobic > Unclassified ...
CCCCGTCGCCTCCCCCCCGCCAACCCCCCCCCCCCCCCCCGCCCGACAACCCCCGCCGCCCCCCTGCCGCGCGCGGCACGGGCGCATGCCCCGGCAAGCGCGGCCAAGCCCGCGCGGATTGCTCCTCGGAGCGTATCCCATGCGGATTTTCAAAAAATCCGGGCGGAGCGGCCAAGCATCTTGCATGCAACCGTTCCGAAGGTGGTGCACCATGTTTTTACAACGACTGAAAACGGCCCTGCCCGCGCCGTCGGCTCTGCCCGGCATGCTGCCGGTTCTGCTTGCTGCTACGCTGGCTCTTGCGGGCTGCTCGCTGGCTCCGGACTATCACCGGCCGGACCTTCCCGTGCCCGGCGCGGTCAACGAAAACGGTTATGACGGCACGGCGGCGGTCAGCGACGCCGCCAGCGCCGATGTGCGCAATCTGGGCTGGAAAAACTTTTTCCACGATGCCCAGCTGCGCGAAACCATCAGCGCTGCCCTGCTCCATAACAAGGATCTCAGGCTGGCGGCGCTTAACGTGCTGGCGTCCAAGGCCCAATACCGCGTGCAAAACGCCGACCGGCTGCCGCAACTGGGGCTGGACGGCGGCGACAAGGTGGGCGGCACCTTTATTACAAAAGGCAAGGACGCCTTTACCGCTGAGGTAAGCATGCCCGCGTTCGAGCTGGATTTCTTCGGGCGCGTGAAAAATCTCAGCGAATCCGCGCTGCAAAAATACCTCGCCAGCAGCGAGGCGGAAAAAGCCGCGCGCATCGCCCTTGTTGCTCAGACGGCGCAAAGCTGGCTGGCCGAACGGCTGGCCCGCGAACGCCTGCAACTGGCCCAGGAAACGCTGAAAAGCCGCCAGGATTCCTATGCCTTCATGACACGGCGGGTCAGTTCCGGCCAGGCCTCGACGCTTGATATGGAACAGGCCCGGGGCCTTGTGGAATCCGCCGCCGCCTCCGTGGCCCAGCTCCAGCGTGAGCAAACCCAGGCCGCCAACGCCCTGCGCCTGCTCACCGGCGACTTCTCCTTCAAAAGCACCGCCCCGGCAAACAGCCTGGAAAAGCAAACCCTGGCGGAACTGCCCTCTGGCGTGGCTTCTTCCGTGCTGCTGACGCGGCCGGACATTATGGAAGCGGAACACAACCTGCGCGCCGCCAATGCTGACATCGGCGTGGCGCGGGCGGCGTTTTTCCCCTCCATCAGCCTCACGGCCGGGCTGGGCTATGCCAGCGGCGATCTGCTTTCCCTCTTTGACGGCACAACGTCGGTCTGGTCGTTTCTGCCGCGTTTAACGCTGCCGCTGTTCACGGCGGGGAAAAACCGGGCGAACCTGAACCTGGCCGAGGTGCGCAAACAAAGCGCCGTGGTTCAATACGAAAAAGCCATTCAAACCGCCTTTCGTGAAACCGCCGACGCCCTCATGACGCGGGCCGCATTTGCCCGTCAGCTTGAGGCGCAACAGCGGTATCTGGCCGCGCAGCGGGCCGTGCTTGACCTGGCCACCCGCCGCTACTTCAGCGGCTCGGTAAGCTACCTCGAAGTGCTGGACGCCCAGCGCAACGTCTTTCAGGCGCGGCAAGACCTGCTGAGCATTCGCGAGGCCCGCCTCATCAACAATATCAACCTTTACAGCGCCCTGGGCGGAGGTCTTGAAGCCTCCAGCCCGGCAGAACGCCCGTAACCAACCAAACCATAAAGGAAATTACCATGAATATTCGCTCCATCACCCCCGCTTTTGTGCTTGCCATCGCCCTTGCCGTTCCCGCCTTCGCCGCCAACGGCGCCATGAACATGGATATGGACCACGCCGCCAACGGGCAGCCCGCCACCACCATGGACCACGCGAACATGACCGAGGGCGACCACGCCATGAAGATGGACAGCGCCCAGGTGTTCACCGGCAACGGCACGGTGGTCAGCGTTGACGCCGCGGCCAAAAAAATTGTGCTGGCGCACGCCCCCATCGCCGCGCTGGGCTGGCCCGCCATGACCATGGGTTTTGCGGTGGAAGATCCCAGCCTGCTGAGCGGTCTGCAACAGGGGCAGAAGGTGCGTTTTGACTTCCGCACCCAGAACAATGCCGCCGTTATCGTTGATATTGAACCCCTGAACTAAGCCGAAATTGCGGCGGCTGCCGGGCGCGCGTCCGGCAGCCGCCGCAGGAAGGATTCAGCCATGTCTGCCAAAAATATTGTTCTGGCCCTGGTTTTGCTGCTTGCCGGCGGCGCGGCGGGGTATTTTCTGTCCGGGCGCGCGGCGCATGCCCCCGGCACGGTCGGCGCGGCCGCTCATGCCGCCGGAGACGCAACGGCACAGGCCGGTGCGGAACGCAAGGTGCTCTACTGGTATGACCCCATGTACCCGGGCACGCACTTCGACAAACCGGGCAAATCGCCTTTTATGGATATGGACCTTGTGCCGCGTTATGCGGGCGACGGCGACGAAGGCGCAGGCATTCGCATCGACCCCGCCCAGGTGCAGAACCTGGCCGTGCGCACGGTAACGGTGCGGCGCGGCAACCTCATCTTTGCGCGCGACATTCCCGCCAACGTGGTTTTTAACGATTACCGCATGGCCAAGGTGCAGCCCCGCGCCGACGGCTTTGTGGAATCCATACATTCCTTCGCCGTGGGCGACGCCGTCGCCAAAGGCGCGCCCCTGGCGGACATAACGGTGCCCGCCTGGGCCGCGGACCAAAGCGAATATCTGCTGCTCAAAAGCCAGCACGCCCCGCGCGACATCATTAACGGCGTGCGCGAAAAAATGCGCCTCGCTGGCATGCCCGAAGAAATGCTGGCCGCTGTGGACAAAACGGGCCGGGTGCAAACCCGCCTGACGCTCAAAGCGCCGGTTGCGGGCATTATCACCGCCCTTAACGTCTACCCCGGCATGAACGTGAGCAAAGAAATGGTGGTGGCCGTTATTCAAGGGGCCGACCCCGTGTGGATCACCGCCGACGTGCCGGAAAGCGACGTACACCTGCTGCTGGGCAAAAACCGTTTGCGCCTCGCCGTGCAGGCCTACCCCGACCGCGTGTTCATGGCGGAAAACGTCACCCTGCTGCCCAAGGCGAACCAGGACACGCGCACCGTGCCCCTGCGCATGACCGTGGCCAACCCCGAAGGGCTGCTCAAGCCCGGCATGACGGCCAGCCTGCGCCTGCGCGGCACGGGGCCGGAAGCCCTGCTGGTGCCCACGCAGAGCGTTATTGACCTGGGCAACGAAAAGCGCGTTGTCACGCGCGCCGCCAACGGCAGCTTTGTGCCCAAGAAGGTGCAGGTGCTGCGCTCTTCCCGCGACGAAACAGCCATTGTTTCCGGCCTTGAGGAAGGGGAAAACGTGGTGGTTTCCGGCCTGTTCCTGATCGATTCCGAGGCCAATCTGCGCGGCGCGCTGGACAAGATGCGCGGCAATGACGCGCAGGAGGAAGGCGGCCATGAAAAAAAATAACCGGTTTTCCGTAACGAAAAGGAACCGCAACAGCGGAAGGAGCGCGTTATGATCGCTTCGCTCATCCGTTCGTGCATATCGAACCGTTTTCTGGTGCTGCTGGGGGCCGTGCTGCTCTCCGCCTGGGGCGCGTGGGCCATGTACCACACGCCGGTGGACGCCCTGCCCGATCTTTCGGACACGCAGGTCATCATCCGCACTTCCTACCCCGGCAAAGCGCCGCAGCTGGTGGAAGACCAGATCACCTACCCGCTGACCACGGCCATGCTTTCCGTGCCGGGGGCCAAAACCGTGCGCGGCTTTTCCTCCTTCGGCGATTCATATGTGTATGTGATTTTTGAAGACGGCACCGACCTTTACTGGGCGCGCAGCCGCGTGCTGGAATATCTGAACCAGGTGCAGGGGCGGCTGCCCTCGGGGGTTACGCCCGCACTGGGGCCGGACGCCACGGGCATCGGCTGGATATTCGAATATGCGCTGGTGGACAAAAGCGGCAAGCACGACCTGGCCGAGCTGCGCTCGTTGCAGGACTGGCTGCTCAAGTTCGAGCTTTCTTCCGTGCCGGGCGTGGCCGAGGTGGCCTCGGTGGGCGGCGTTGTCAAGCAGTATCAGATTGTGCCCGACCCGGTAAAACTGGCCCAATACGGCATTACCCTGGCCGACATGCGCAAGGCCGTGGGCGCGTCCAACCAGGAGGCGGGCGGTTCCGTGGTGGAACAGGCCGAATCCGAATATATGGTGCGCGCCACGGGCTATCTGAAAACGCTGGACGATTTTCGCAACGTGGTGCTCAAAACCTCCGCCGACGGCACCCCCGTGTATCTCAAGGATGTGGCCACCGTTCACCTTGGGCCGGAAATGCGGCGCGGTCTGGTTGAACTGAACGGCCAGGGCGAAGTTGCGGGCGGCGTGGTGATCATGCGCTCCAACGAAAACGCCCGCGAAGTCATCAACGGCGTGAAGGCCCGCCTGCACAGCCTGCAAAAAAGCCTGCCCGAAGGCGTGGAAATCGTCACTACCTATGACCGCAGCCAACTTATCCAGCGGGCCGTGGACCACCTGAAAGACAACCTGCGAGAAGAATTCATTGTGGTGGCCGTGGTTTGCGCCCTGTTCCTCATGCACCTGCGCTCGGCCATGGTGGCCATTCTTTCGCTGCCGCTGGCGCTCTGCATCGCCTTTATCATCATGTATTACCAGGGCATCAGCGCCAACATCATGTCGCTGGGCGGCATAGCCATTGCCGTGGGGGCCATGGTGGACGCCTCGGTGGTGATGGTGGAAAACGCCCACCGCAAGCTGAAAAAATGGGAGACTGAAAACCCCGGCGCGCCCATGACGGAGGCGCAACGCTGGGAAATCATCACCGATTCCGCCATTGAACTGGGGCCCGCCCTGTTTGTGAGCCTGCTCATCATCACCCTTTCGTTCATTCCGGTTTTTGCGCTGGAAGGCCAGGAGGGCAAGATGTTTCGCCCGCTGGCGCTCACCAAGCTTTATGCCATGGGCGGCGCAGCCGTTCTCTCCGTGGTGATCATCCCCGTGCTGACGGGGCTGTGGGTGCGCGGCAAAATTCCTGACGAGCAGAGCAACCCCCTGAACCGCTGGCTCATCCGCATGTATAACCCGGCCATTCGGGTTGTGCTGCGCCACCCCAGGCGCACCCTGTGCGCGGCGCTGCTGGTGCTGTTTTCCACGCTGTGGCCGCTCTCGCATCTGGGCGGGGAATTTCTGCCGCGCATGGACGAGGGCGATCTGCTCTACATGCCCTCCACCCTGCCGGGCGTCTCTGTGGCGGAGGTGGGGCATATTCTGCAAACCACCGACAAGCTCATCAAAACCGTGCCGGAAGTGGAAACCGTTTTCGGCAAGGCGGGCAGAGCCGAAACAGCGACGGACCCGGCCCCGGTGGAAATGCTTGAAACCACCATTCGCCTGAAGCCCCGCGACCAGTGGCGCAAGGGCATGACCATTGAAAAGATCATTGAGGAACTGGACGCGCGCGTGCGGCTGCCCGGCATGGCCAACCTTTGGGTGCCGCCCATCCGCAACCGCATCGACATGATCTCTACCGGCGTCAAAAGCCCCATCGGCATTCGCGTTTCCGGGCCGGACACCGCCGCCGTGGACAAGGCCGCCGTGGAAGTGCAGAACCTTGCCAAAACAGTGCCCGGCGTCACCTCCGCTCTGGCGGAAAGCCTCACCGGCGGGCGTTATTTTGACGTGAACATCAACAGGCGGCAGGCCGCCCGCTACGGCATGAACATTGCCGATGTGCAGACCTATGTTTCCTCGGCCATCGGGGGCGAAAACATCGGCGAAACCGTTGAGGGCGTGGCGCGCTATCCCATCAACCTGCGCTATCCCCAGATGTACCGGGACAGCGTGCCCTCGCTGCGCAGCCTGCCCATGCTCGCGCCGGGCGGCCGCCAGCTTACGCTGGGCGATGTGGCCGACGTGCGCGCGTTGCCCGGCCCCACCATGCTGAAAAGCGAGCAGGCCCGGCTGGCAAGCTGGGTGTATATCGACGTGCGCGGGCGCGACATGGTTTCCGTGGTGCATGATCTGGACCGCGCCATCCGCGCGCATGTGCAGCTGCCCCAGGGCGTGAGCGTGGCCTTTACCGGACAGTATGAAATGCTGGAGCGCGCCAACGCCCGCCTGGCCATGATGATTCCGGCCACGCTGCTGATCATCTTTCTGCTGCTCTACATGGAGTTCAGAAAGGTCAGCGAATCGCTGCTGATCATGTGCTGCCTGCCCTTCTCGCTGGTGGGCGGCGTGTGGTTCATGTACCTCCAGGGCTATGCCATGTCCGTGGCATCGGGCGTGGGCTTTATCGCCCTGGCCGGGCTGGCGGCGGAATTCGGCGTGGTCATGCTCATCTATCTCAAGAACGCCGTGGCCGAGCGGCCCTCGCTGGCCTCGCCGGAAACAGCCACGGAAAGGGATATCGACGAGGCCATTCACGACGGCGCGGTGCTGCGCGTGCGGCCCAAGGCCATGACCGTGGCCACCACCGTGGCCGGCCTGCTGCCCATTTTCTGGACGGCGGGCACCGGATCGGAAGTGATGACCCGCATTGCCGCCCCCATGTTCGGCGGCATGATCAGCGCGGCGGCGCTTTCCATGTTTATTCTGCCGGCCGCCTATCAGCTTATGCTGGCGCACCGCCTGCTGCGCAAGGGCAAGGCCGAAGCATAACCGCCCGCCGGGCAAGCCCCGGTGGCAGCGGTTGACGCGGCAAGCCCCGGGCGGGGTCAGGCTGACAACGGGCTCGGAACAGACCGGCATAAGGCCGGACAAACGGACTCACAACTGGCCGTGCATGGGGCAAAACTGGCCGCATCGAGTATTGCCGGGCGTATTCCCCTGCTGGGGTTTACGCCCGGCAATACTGGTACTGGCAGATGCGGATTGCCCAAATGGGCGCGGTTCTGCCCAACGTGGCGCAACACAGCTTGTCGCACCCCGGCGCGGCGCAGGCCGGTTTTTTTGTTTCTGCCACACCGCCGCGCAAGCAGGCTCCCAAGGCCCGCCCCCAACAGTTGCGGGAAAAAATCTATCGGGTCGCGTAGTTACGCCGCGCGTCAATTTTCATAACCTAGTAAAACAACTGGAATATTCTTAATAAAAAGCAAAAATTGTTGACATATGGTCAGCCGTATCCTACGCTCGCTTATCACTGAATGGGTACAGTAAATTTTTTTGCCAGAGACTTTACATGGGTAAGGCTTCAGCGGAAAGTCTACACCCGTAACAATTGGAGTCTTTATGGCCACTTCCATCTACGTTGGCAATCTTCCCTGGTCCGCAACCCAAGACGGCGTTGAAGCCCTTTTCGCCCCCTACGGCGAAGTGGTTTCCGTGAAACTTATTTCTGACCGCGACACCGGCCGCGCCCGTGGCTTCGGCTTTGTGGAAATGGAAGACGGCGACGCCGCCAATGCCATTGAAGCCCTCGACGGCAAGGAATATGAAGGCCGCGCCCTGCGCGTGAACAAGGCCGAGCCCAAAAAGCCCGCCGCCCGCCGCTGGTAAGCCAGGCACCATCAATAAGTAAAGACGGCCGTGAGCAATCACGGCCGTCTTTTTTTGCCCCGAGCACGCCAGGCCGAAAATATTGCAGCAACGCCGCGCACTGAAAGGCCTTGCACCACGCCGCAGCGACATCGGCTTTCAGATAATCCGGCAAGTGCGCCTGGTTGTCCAAAGTAATCGGGCATCTCCAAACAGAACCGCGCGCGGCGATCCCTCCCTCTTTCGGCCCCACGCCGCCAGGCGCGGCGTCACAGTTAGCAAGGGGAAAGGCAACAGGCTGGAAATAATTAAAAATTATGAAATTCAGCTAGTTATATAAACAACACGACGCATTCTAGCGTTTTTGGGGTTTAATTTCCTTATGCGGACATTGCGGTTTCGCAACTATCAAGCCATGGTTAAGGAAGGCTGGCGCAGAGATGCAAAACGGTTGTATTGCCGCTTTTTGCGCAATGCGCCATTATCGAAAAAACATTTCCTTTGCATAACTAGATAGCTATAAGATATTGCTAAATAGTTTTTGATGTTGCGCCGCTAACAACGGCTGGCGGGCGCGGCCAGTCGAGCGAACTATGCGGAGCAGGCCAATTTTCGCAGACACTTCCACCTAGGCGTTCGTTCAATGGATTTTAAGATTTTCCGGAATGATGCCGCATACGACGTTGCATTTCTTATTATTACAGTTGGATATGTCCTCCTTGGTCTTTGGGGCGTAACGCTGCTTTCCTGTAACGGGCTGGAAATCAGCAGTGATCTTTGCTGCTATGCGCAGAACATCGCGGGTGACATGCACAGAGAGCTTTTCGCGCACGACCCGCTGCTGGCGGTTCCCACCACCGCCAACTCCATCATCAATTTTGAATCCACCCTGGCAACCCTTCTTCAACCGAACGGCGACCTCGTGCAAGGGCTGCTGCGGGCGGGCGCAGTGGGCGTTTTTCTGCATTACGCGGCCTGTTATTTTTTGGGTCGCCGCCTGCTGGGCAGCCCCGCGCTTGCCGCCCTCTTCGCGCTGCTGACAGGCATAACGGTGTGGGTGAGCTTTGGCACCTACTGGGGTTTCAGTTCCGGCGACATCACGCCCCGCGTTTTTTATGCGGCCCTGTTTCCGGTGTTGCTTGCCGCCACGCTTTCCTCCTTTGAAAAGCCATGGCTCCGCCCCCTGATTCTTTTTGCCTCCGGCTGCGGCATGTATCTGCACGGCCTCAGCTCGCTTGTGGCAAGCTGCATGCTGTTCACGGTATTTTTCTTCCACCCGGCCAAGGGCGACGGCATGGCCCGGCACGCCGCGCGGCTGCTGCTTTGCCTGGTTGCCTGGGGCATCCCCACAGCGCTTTTTTTGTGCTGCGCCGTCAAAACCACCCCACACTTCACCGCACAGGATCTGCTGGTGCTCCAGCAGGTTTTTGACCGACGCTTTCTTGAAGACGAGGGCGGCCTGTGGCGGCGGCTGCTCAGCCACATGCACTATGGAAGCGACAACTTTCCTTTGCTTTTTGGCGGCATTGGCAGCTACTTCATCGTTCGGCGCTGGGGTTCCCCCCGCATGAAACAGCTAACAACCATCATGCCCGCGCTGTTGCTGGGAGTGTGCATCGCCGTGCTGCTCTCCGTAGCGGAAACGCGCATCGCCGATATGCTCGGCAGGCTTCCCATGGGGGCGGAGCTTCCACGCGGCGTGCGGTTTGTTATTTTTCTTTGCTGGCTCATGATCATCTGCGCCTTTGCCCTGTTCTGGCAGCGCGCCCCCAGGTGCGCGGGCGCGGCGGCCATTGTCATTATGGCCTGCGTACTGACGTTTGATCAGGGGCGCTGGGCCGCCGGGACCCGCTTCGCCTTCAGGCAAGCGCTTGGTCTGCCGCAGCCGGAATGCGTGCAGCGCGGCCTGCTCCGGGGCAAGTGGTTTGCGGAAGCTCTGGACGCCCTGCAGCACATTGTTCCCGACGACACGCCCATTTTTGCGGAACCGGATGCCATGGCCGTGCGATACCGCCTTTTCCGCCCCCTGGCATATTCCTTCAAGGATGGCTCTTCATACCTCTATAGCCAGGACGCGCAGGGCGCGCGGCGCTGGCTTGAGCTGACGGACATTCGCGACAGAAAGGGGCTGACGGACGCATGGTTGGCCTCCGGCGCGCAGTGGATTTTATGCGGCAGGCAAGAAGAAATGCAGGATGTCGCGCGGCAGGGAACCATTGTCTGGAACAATGGGCACTGGTTCATCGCCAGACGCGGCATTGAACAACAAACCATCACCCCGTGAGGCATCACATGCGCCAAACGCTTCTCTCCATTGTTGCGCCGGTGTATTGTGAAGGCGCGCATCTGCACACCTTTGTGGACGCGCTTGCAATGCGTTTAACCACGCTGCGCAAGCAAGCCGATCTCGATTATGAAATTGTGCTGGTTGACGATGGCTCCACCGACGACACATGGCAGGCCATGCGGGTGCTGCGGGAGCGTCACCCCTGCCTGCGCTGCCTGCGCCTGAGCAGAAATTTCGGCAAGGAGGCCGCCCTGGCCGCTGGCCTGGAGGCCGCGCGCGGCGATGCCGTCATCACCATGGACAGCGACATGCAGCACCCCATTGAACTCATCCCCGCCATGGTTGATATGTGGCGCTCCGGGAACGTGGACGTTGTTGACGTGTGCAAACAAAAACGCCAGCCGGAATCGCTGCTCAGCAAGCTGTGCGCCGTCACATTCTATCGAATTTTCCAACTGCTGACCTCATACGACCTTCAGGGCTCGGGCGATTTCAAGCTGCTTGACCGCAAGGTGGTGGAAGCCTGGAAGCACCTGGGCGAACGCAAACTGTTTTATCGAGGCCTGACGTCATGGATGGGCTATCGGCACCAGCAGATGCTGTTCACGCCTCCCTACCGGTGCGGGGGCTGCAGCAAATGGAGCCTGGCCCGCAGAACAACCCTGGCCCTGGATTCCGTAACGGCATTCAGCGGCAAGCCCCTGCTCGTCATCGGCATCATCACGCTGCTGTTTTATGCCGTATCATTCCTCGCGGGCTGCGAGGCCCTCTGGAGCTATGCCACGGGGCAGGCCGACTCTGGATTCACCACCGTCATTCTGCTGATACTGCTTACCGGCAGCGCCATTCTCACCGGCCTGTGCATCCTTTCGGCATACATCCATCAGGCATTTATCGAACTCAAGGGCAGGCCCCGCTATCTTCTGGCTGAAACGCTGGACAACACCAAGGAATCCTGAGCCATGCGCCCGCAACCGAATGCGCCCCACGCACCACGCATGCGCTTTATCGTGCATGCGGACGATTGCGGCCTGACCCAGCGGATCAGCGAAGACCTTTTCGCCTGCCTTGCCAGCGGCCCCCTGAACTCCGTTTCCGTGCTCATGGGCGGTTCGCAAACGCGGGAAAGCCTGGAAAAGCTTGGCGGCATGCCCGAAACCCGCGTGTGCCTGCACCTCAATCTTCTTGAAGGCCGCTGCTGCGCGCCTATCAGCCAGGCCCGCCCCCTGGTGGACGAGGCGGGAATTTTCAAACACGGGCTGGGGCAATTGCTCGGCATGCTGGCCCTCGGCTCCGCCACGCGCAAAAGAGCCCTGCTCACGGCCATTCAGAACGAATTTGAAGCGCAGATCGACGCCTTTACTACTGCCTTTCCACACCTGCCCCGGCAGGGCGGGCTGCATCTCGACGGGCACCTGCATGTTCACGTTATCCCCGCGCTGCGCGGCATTCTGCGCGACATCCTGCGAGAGCACGCGCCCGCCTATGTACGCCTGCCGCAAGAACCGTGGCACCTCCCCCCCCTGCCTTTTATGCCCCTGGCCATCGGCTGCGCGCGACGCGCCCTGCTTTCCCACTGGGCACGAAGCGCCGCGCCCCTGCTGGATCAAACCGGCACAGCGCACAACGACGTTCTGTGCGGGCTGGTTTCGGGCGGCAACATGACGCCCGCGCGCGTGGAGGCATCCCTGAAGATCATCCGCCGCCACAGGCCAGATGCTCTGGTGGAGATCATGTGCCACCCTGGCGGCATGCAGCCTGAAGCCAACGAACCGCATGTGCGGCATGCAGCCTTTTATCACAGCCCGGCGCGCCTGGCGGAAAAAAACATGCTGCTCAATGGCGGGCTCTCAAAAATTCTGGCGGAATACGGCGAGGCTGTTTCTTTCGTCCCCCCGATCCTGAAACGCTAGCGCCCGCCCCAGGGCAAGAGCGCTCTTCACCGGCGGCGGCACACGCCAAAAAGCGGGCCGCTGTTTCCAGCAACCCGCTTTTTTATGTTGTTCCAGAGCCTCGGGGCAACGCCCCGTGCCCCCGCTGATGGCGCGCGGCTAGGCTTTGCCCGCCGCATCCAGCTTGTCGATGAGACCTTCAAGGTCACGCGCAAGCTCGGCAAGACGCGCCACCGCCGAAGCGGCCTGCGTCATCCCGTCCACAGTGTCGGCGGCGATGCGGCTCACATCCTCAACAGCGCGGTTGATCTCTTCGCTGGTGGCCGATTGTTCTTCCGCCGCAGTGGCGATAGAGCGCACCTGATCGGAGTTTTCTTCAGAGAGGGAAACGATCTGCTTGAGGGCTTCGCCGGACTGGTGGGCCAGCGTGGTGGCCTGCTCCACAGCCTGGGCGGCCTTTTCCATGCCCTGCATGTTGTTTTGCGTTCCTTCCTGAATGGCCCGGATGGCCGACCCAACCTCGCCCGTGGCGGCCATGGTTTTTTCCGCCAGTTTGCGAACTTCGTCGGCAACCACGGCAAAGCCCCGGCCCGCCTCGCCAGCGCGCGCGGCCTCAATGGCGGCGTTGAGCGCCAGCAGGTTGGTCTGGTCCGCAATGTCGGAAATAACGTCCATAATGCGGCTGATGCCTTCCGTCTGGGAACCCAGCGTGGACATGGCCCCCTGCAGTTCCTTGGTCTGCTCATGCACGGCGCGGATGGCGTCCACGGCCTCGGTGACCACTTTTGCGCCCTGCGAGGCCTGGTTCCGCGCCTGATCGACGCTGACGGCGGAATTGGCCGAATTGCGGGCCACTTCCAGCACGGTGGCGTTCATTTCTTCCATGGCCGTTGCCGTTTCGGAAGTTCTTTCGCGCTGTTGCTTGGCGCCGCTGGTCACCTGCTCCACCTGCGTGGAAAGGGCTTCCGCAGCGTGAGAAACCTGCTGCGCTATCTCAACAGCCTGCCGGGCAACCTGCTGCATCTGCTCCAGAAGGGTGGAAACCCGCGTTTCTTGCTGCCGGGCATCCACCAGCGCTTCTTCGGCGCGCTGCGCCTGCGAGGAGGCTTCCTTGCCGCGCATGTCGGCCTCGTTCATTTTCATCTTGAGGTTGTCAACCATCGTTTCGATGGCTTCGCCCACCTCGGAAAATTCGGCATGGAACTGCCCGTCGGGGCGGGCGTTGAGGTCGCCAGCCGCCACGGAAGAAGCGAAACCGCGAATGCGTTCAAGCGGCGTGATGATGCCGCTGCGCAGCAGCATCCAGGCAATGGCGCCCAGCACGGCAAGCGTGCCGGCGGTCCACAACGTCACGTTGATTTCCGCCTGGGCGGCGCGTTCGTGGGCACGGTCCAGAGAGCTTATCACCTCAAAGGCGCCGTGCATTTCACCAACCTTCCAGCCTTCCTTGATGCCGCCCACCACATCCCGCGAGCCAGCGGGATCGCCATGGCAGTAAAGGCACTCTTTGGTAAGCCGTATGGGCCTGAAATAACGGATTTTATCCTTTTCGTAGATAACGTATTCCGGCAGCTTTTTTTCCTCAAGCTGCCGAAGAACCTTGAGTTCAAGCTCTGTGGGCGTGTTTACGGGATTGCGCGGGCTCACCTTGGGCACCCTGAATTCGTACCCGGCCGCCTTGGCGTTCTGGGCGGCCATACGCATGGCCGTGACCACGGGAACGGCATCAAGAATCTTGTCCGGCGGCAGCTCGTCAAAAGGTTTCATCAAACCGATTTCGAGCTTGTGAGCCATTTCGTTGCGCGTGGCTTCGGCCATAAGCACAATAGCCCGGCTTTTTTCAAGAATGGCGTCATCGGCTCCATCGCGGATGTCCCCCATTCGTTCCCAGGCCATGATAACAGCAACAATCAGCGGGCCCGCCAGCGCAACGCCCAAAACTTTCCACTTTATGCTGCATTCCTTAAGCATGATTAGCTACTCCACTAACGGCATGACGTGCAAACGCACAATTCTCTTATCGGCAGGGGCATCCAGCGCTTTATCCAAATAAAAAAAAAATCCCGGCAGTACTCATGCCGGGTGGCACGGGCACTGGCCTTGTTTTCCTCAAAGTGGGCCCTGCCCTTTCCGTATAAGGAATAATACACAATACCGATAGAGTAAATCATGCCCGCCGCCGCACCCCGCGCCCAACATTGCCAGACACGGCGATGCGAATTTTTTCGCGCAAGGGTGCGGCGGAGAACACAAACTTTCGCCCACAGGCAGCCATTGCCACGTGCTGCGGCATATTCTTGCGCACGTGGCAACGGCAACGCTATGGGGTGAAGCACCAGACAAAAATCCCTCAAAACAGCCAGGCCAGACCCGCCCACCTGCCGTCCCCTTCCGCAACCGGCTGGGCAATAGGGGCCGATAAAAGCCAACAGGGCGCTATGCCCGCGACGGTCCCGCCTCGCCCTCCTGCAACGCGGAAACGAGCTGCTCCAACTTTTCCGTCTGCTCCATCAGCGCCGTAATGGCTTCGGTGGACTGCCCCATGGCCTGATCGGTTTCAGAAGCAATAACACTGATGGAACTGACCGCCCGGTTGATTTCCTCGGAAGTCGCGGACTGCTGCTCGGCGGCGGTGGCAATGGAGCGCACCTGATCCCCGGCGGATTCCACCATGCTGACAATTTCGATCAGCGCTTCGCCGGAATTCTGGGCCAGCCCCGTGGCCTCGGACACACGTTCCACCGCCGCGTCCATCTGGGCAGCCGCTACGTTGGTGCCGTCCTGTATGCCGCTGATGGCCGTGCGCACTTCGGTGGTGGCGTGGGCCGTTTTTTCCGCCAGTTTGCGCACCTCGTCCGCCACCACGGCAAAGCCGCGTCCGGCATCGCCAGCGCGCGCCGCCTCGATGGCGGCATTAAGCGCCAGCAGGTTTGTCTGGTCCGCGATGTCTGAAATAACGCCCATGATGGCCCCGATGCCCTGCGCCTGCTCGCCCAGCGAGCGCATGCTGTCGGTCATCTGCCCGGCTTCGTCGCGTATGCTTTGCACCGCGCCGCGCACGCTTTCCACCAGTTTTGCGCCGTCCTGGGCCTTCAGCTTGGCCTTTTCGGCATTTTCCGAGGTTGAAGAGGCGTTTTGGGCCACTTCAAGAATGGTGGCGTTCATTTCTTCCACCGCGTTGGCCGTATCGCTCACGCGGCTGCTTTGTTCCCGCGCCCCCTGGCTGGCCTGCGCGATCTGGCGCGAAAGCTGCTGCGAGGCCGAAGAAATGTTTTCCGCCACCTTATAGACCTCTGCGGCGGTCTGGGCTATGGCCGCATTCTGCTTTTCAATGCGGGTTTTCTGGCTGTAGATTTCCGTCAAATCCGTCCAGAAGGTGATGGAACCCAGCAGCCCGCCATCCAGATCATAGAAGGGCGTGGTCTGCACCGTCACGCGCAGCTGCCTGCCTGTCCGTGTTGTGTAATCATATTCACGGCTCAGCGATTTGCCTTCTTTGATGGCCCTGTCGGAAAGCGTTTCGTGCTCGGCATCGCCGCGCGTGAACTGCCCGGACTTCAGGCCCACATAGCTTTCTTTGGGGTCGGGCATGTCAAGCAGCTGGCATATCTCGTTATTCAGCCAGGTAACCTTGAAGTTGCCACCCACAATGTAGCACGGCGTGGGTATGCCGTTGAGCACCCCTTGCGCGAAGCCCAGGCGCTTTTTAAGCTCATCTACCATGGTGCACAGATTCCCGGCGAATTTCGCCATTTCCGCGCGGTATCGCCCGCTGAGCTCCGCCTTGAAGTTTCCCCCGGCAACAGCTTCGGTAAAGTCGGTGAGGCGCTGCAGGGGTTTGAACACCAATTGTTTACTGAGCACGCCAAGTATTATGTTAAGCAAAAGAACCGCGCCCAGGCCAACGATGTACAGTACCCACCGCTGGACAGAGGCCGACGCCGTCAACTCAGAATCGTAGGCGCTCATGCACACAAGCCAACCGGTAGCCGGAACCGTGGACACAGACATGAACTTGTCCTCGCCCTTCCAGACATAGCTGAAGGTGCCGCTGCCTTTCGCAAGCGCTTCCTGAATAAATTTTTCTTTGGAAAAATCCTGAAGCAGGAGTTTTTTATCCATGCTGTGCGAAATAAAACGGCCGCTTCTGTCAATGGTAAAGCCATAGCCTCGCTGTCCAAAACGGAGAGGATCAATGGTTTTTGCGGTAAAATCGGTCCAGCGAGGGCATACGGCTACGCCGCCAAGCAGCGCGCCGTCCTTGCCATGCACGGCTTTTGCCGCCGCAAAGATAAGCACGTTGCCCGATGTGGCCTTCATAACGCTATCGCTCAAGGCCGTATCCTTGCCGCTGAATATCTTTTTGGCATAGCCCTGATCGGCTCTGCTGCCGCCGGTCAAGTCGGCCATATCACCGTTGACCCCGGCAACAATGCGCCCCTTGAGATCAAAAGCCAGAATCGCCCAGTAGCCTGGCAAGGCTTTGACATACTCGCCCAACAGTTCCTGCGCTTCCTTGTTCTGACCGGAAAAGGCATTGACTATTTCCGTCTGTCGGGAAAGGACCGTGGCCACATCCACAGACTGCTGGACGTAAATCTCGGCAGAGCGGGCCACAGTTTTACTGGCCTCGTCCAGAGCCTCAATCTGCACCCCAGCGACCATGTGATACGACGAGGTGGACACATAGACGACTAGCACAGTAATTACGGCAAGGATTGCTGCCGTCACTGACAACGTGCAGATAGTACTGATGCTGATCTGGCGCATTGCAAGCTCCAAATAGGACAGGGTTGATCATGGTTTTGGCAACTGGACGCGAAACATAGTCCTTTTTATAAAATACATATCAGTATATTTTATTAACGACAACATGTATCAAAACATTAGGTCAGTGAGCCTTACGCGTAAAAAGTCTGTCGGCGCTGTTCACAAAACCGTTGACACCGCGAGATATTTACTAATAGATACCAGCTACAGAGCGAATCTTGGGCGTAAAAGCCTCCCCCCTACAGTTTCTGTTCCAGGAATTTTACGGAATGCAACACCCCACTTCTCCAGCAACGCAACACACCGCGCCCCGCACAGATGCCTTCAGGCGCAACCGCATTGTGCTGATATGCCTGCTCATTACCGCCACCATGTCATGGTTCTGCGCCATGACCCCCTGGGTTTGCGACGACTACGGATTTGTTCTGGGCGCGCCGGGCCTTTCCGGGCTGTGGGCCACGCAGGTTGAGGAATATCTGACCTGGAGCGGCAAATTTGTGGGGCACTTTATGTCGCGCTCGCTGTTGCGGGGGCCAGCGTGGCTGCATCCCCTGCTCACGCCCCTCATGTTTCTGGCGCTGATTGCGGGCGGCGTGCTGCTGTCGCTGGGCGCGCAGTGGCGGCAAAGGCTGCGCGCCTGGCACCTTGCCGTGCTGGCGGGTCTGGTGTGGTTTGCCCTGCCCGTCTTTGGCACCGTGTTTTTCTGGCGCACGGGCACGCCCGATTATGGCTACAGCCTCGTGTGGGCTACACTGTTTCTTGTGCCCTACCGGTTCTTGGCTGACAAAGCTGATTTTCGCATGCCGGGGGGCGCGCTTTTCGGCATATCCGGCCTGCTGGCGGGCTGGAGCAATGAAAATGTGGGCATGCTGGTCATACTTTCCGCCCTTGGCGTAACCGTGTTCCGCCGCCGCGCTTCCGGCCGCCTGCCGCTTTGGGCCGTTGCCGGCATTGTGGGCGCGGTCGTGGGCTGGGGCATGATGATGGGTTCGCCAGGCAACGCGGTGCGCCTTGCCGCCGTGGGCGGCGCGGGCAAAATCCCCCTGCTCTCTGCGCATGCCTTCCACCGGTTTCTGCTTTTCTGGAGCACGGAACAGCTTGAAATGCTGCCTTATTTTCTGGCGGCAGTGTTGCTTGTGTGGCTGCTGCGCCGCAGGCGGGCCCTGCGCCCGGCCGACTGGCTGCCCCCACTGGTCTTTTTTTTAATGGCTCAGGCCAGCATTGCCGCATTTGCCATCAGCCCCTCCACGCCGTACCGTGCCATGACGGCCACCTTCTTTTTCGCGGCGCTTTGCCCCTTTTCGGCCCTCACGGCTCTGCATCCCGAGGGCCGCAAGGGCAAGGCCCTGTTTATTGTTTTCTGCGCGCTGCTGCTTGCAAGCGTGCTGCTGGAGGCGCGCGTGTTTCTGCTGGCCGGTCCAGCCAGAGAGGCGCGCGAAAGAGACGAGGCCGCTGGAAAGGTAACTGTGGAAAGCTTTGCCTATCCCGAAACGGACAAATACTTTTTCCCCAGCTACGACATTCGCGAAATCGGCCTTTTCGACACCAAATGGCGCTCTCTTGTGCCGTGGAACAAGGCCAGCAAGATGCCTATTCCCCAGCAGGGCGACGTTCGCGCCTTCGTGTCGAGCAACATTGTGTTTCTGGAAAATCTGCCTCAGGGCGCCGTGCATGTGGCGGCCAGAGTGCATAAAAAAACATTCGCCAGCCTGTTGCAGGCCGCAGTGCGCCTGGTGGCTGGAGCCCCCGGGGCAAATGCCGGGGAGGAGGCCGTTATGCTGCGGTATGCGCCCGCCTCCGCCGACGTTACCGAAGACGGCAAGGCCGCCGTGTTCATTCCGGGCATAAAATCCGTTAACGACATAGCCTGCATCGGTATGGAGCGGGCAGGTTCGCCCACGGCATGGCAATGCCGGAGCGCGCCCTGATGGCGAAACCACGCATTCGCGCCGTCCATATGGAGGAAATACCGTTGTCCCGTCCCGCCCCACTCTTGGCTCTGGTGGTTCCCTGCTATAATGAACAGGAAACCCTGCCCCGCACCCTGGATATTCTCGGCAGGCTGTTGACCGATCTCAAGGAACAGGGCCGCGTGCATGCGGACAGCTTTGCCCTGTATGTTAACGACGGCAGCCGCGACGGCACCTGGTCCCTGCTGGAGCAGCGCCATGCCGAAGACCCCAGCTGCCGTGCGGTGAGCTTTGCGGGCAACGCCGGGCATCAGAACGCTGTTTGGGCGGGCATGGTCACGGCCCGCGAATTGGGGGTGGACTGCATCATCAGCCTTGATGCCGACCTGCAGGACGACATCGCCGCCATCCCCGAAATGCTCGACCGCTATGCCGAGGGCAACGACATCGTTTACGGCGTGCGCAACGACCGCAGCTCAGACACGGCCTTTAAGCGCGGCACGGCCCACATGTTTTATGGCTTCATGCGCTGGCTCAATGTGCCGCTCATTCCAGACCATGCCGATTACCGCCTGGTGGCCCGCCCCGTGCTGGAAGCTCTGGAAGGCGTGAGGGAGCAAAGCCTGTTTCTGCGCGGGCTTTTCCCGGCCATGGGCTTTCAGAACGCCAAGGTTTATTACATGCGCCAAAGCCGCATGGCGGGCGAAAGCAAATATCCCTTCTGGAAGATGGTATCCTTTGCCTGGAAGGGCATTACGGCGTGCAGCGTGGCCCCGCTACGCATCGCGGGCCTTATGAGCATGCTCTGCATGCTTGCGGCCCTGGCCCTCGGCGGTGTTTCGCTGGTCAAATACGCCATGGGCGAAACCATTCAGGGCTGGACCTCGCTGATTGTCGTGGTGCTGCTGATGGGGGCCGTGCAGCTGTTCTGCCTGGCCCTGGTGGGAGAATATCTGGCCAAGGTCTTCACCGAAGTGCGCCACAGGCCGCGCTATATCATCAACAAAAGACTGTAAGATTATTCCGCACCGCGAAACTGCCTGTAGGTGAGGTTGAACTTTTTCATCCGCAGGCCCATGCTGCGCCGGGTCAGCCCCAGGGCCTGCGCGGCCTTGCTCATGTTGCCCCGGCAGCGGCGCAGGGTTTCCACCAGCATGTCGTATTCCATGGAAGCCAGGCGGGCCTCCAGCCCCAACGCGGGCATGTCGGCGGGAGTTTCGGAACGTTGCAGGGCCAGCGGCAGATCGTGGACGTGCAGCACGCTGCCCTCGGCCAGAATGACGGCCCGGTGGATGACGTTTTCAAGTTCGCGCACGTTGCCGGGCCAGGGGTGCCGCAGCAGCAGATCCATGGCCGCGTCTGAAACCCCCGTGATGCGCTTTTCCGTTTCGCCCGCATAGTGGGCCACAAAATGTTCGGCAAGGGCCACCACGTCGTCGCCGCGTTCGCGCAGCGGGGGAATCATGATGGGAAAGACATTGAGGCGATAGAACAGATCCTCGCGGAACGTGCCCGCCGCGACCATCTCCGCCAGATTGCGGTTGGTGGCGGCGATAATGCGGATATTGACGGCAATGGCCCGGTTGCCGCCCACGCGTTCGAACCGGCGCTCTTGCAGCAGCCGCAGCAGCTTGGCCTGCACGCCCAGGGGCAGCTCGCCCACTTCGTCCAAAAAAATGGTGCCGCCGTCGGCCTCCTCAAACCTGCCCTTGCGAAAGCTCGCGCCGGTGAAGGAGCCTTTTTCGTGCCCAAACAGCTCGCTTTCCACAATGCTTTCCGGCAGTGCGGCACAGTTGCACTTAATAAACGGGCCGCCCGGCGCAAGCCCGCCATAGTGCAGGGCGTTGGCCACCATCTCTTTGCCCACCCCGCTTTCGCCCAGCAGCAGCACGGTGGTGCGCGTGGCAGAAACCTTGCGGATAAGCTCATACACGGCCTGCATGGGCCGCGAAATGCCGATCATGTTGGAAGGGTGAAACCGCTCCTTAAGATCGCTGAGCAACAGACGGGTGCGTTTTTCCCACTCCACCTTATCAATATTTTCAACAAGATATAGCTCAACAGCGTGGGCAAGCATTTGCGCCATCACGCTGAGCACGTTCACATGCTGCCGCAGGGCCGCCTCGCTCCGGTACAGGCGGCTGGCGCTTATGGCCCCCAGCACCTTGCGCCCCCGGCAGATGGGCACGCAGATGAAGGACATTTCCTTGTCCTTCTCCAGCGCCATGCTGCCGGTGCGGTTCAAAAAGGCTGGTTCGCTGCCGATTCTGCGCACAATAATGGGCGCGGCGCTTTCCACCACCTTGCCGGTGATGCCCTCGCCCACATGGTAGACGCCACGGTCCTGCTCCGAGGGGGTCATGCCGATGCTGCGGTACACAAAAACATGCCCGGATTCGCGGTGCAGCAGGCTGACCATGCCGCGCGCCATGCCCATTTCGCGCCGCATATAGTCCAGCAGGCAGTCCAGCGCCGCCACAATGTCGTTTTTTTCAGAAAGCAGCCTGCCCACGTCAAGCAGCAGCGCAATGATCCTGCCCCGGCAGGGGTCTGTTTCGCATTCGTGCAGAATATCAGTGACTTCGGAATTCATAGGGACCGGACCGTTGTTCAGAATCTTTGTCGGCAACGCCGACAGGGAGCCCGGCATTACCTGCCGGGCAACCTTTCCGAATCCGAACCTACCCCATGCGCCGCATCACGCATAGTATTTCCCGGTGATTTCATGAATGGTGATTTCCACCACGGCGGTCATCTTGAGCATGTTCGCCGGATAGGCCGCGCCAGCATGCTGCGGGGTGTACTTGGCCACAATGGCGTCCAGGGCCGCCGTTCTCACGGCCGCGTCCTCCACCACGGCGGCTTTGCCTATAATGATCACGCTTTGATAGGCGGTGTTGGTATCGCAGGGCGTCGCGGCCTGCAAATAGGCATGCGGGCCTTCCACTTCAAAACAGACGCGGGCATCGGCGCGCAGATTTTTGAGTTTTTGCCCAGCGGCCAGCCCGTGAAAATACACATGGCCGTTCATATGTACAAAATGCACCGGCGTGACATAAGGAAAGCCGTTTTCGCCCACCGTGCCCAAATGCCCCACATGCTCGGCATGCAGCAAGGCGTTGATCTGCTCCCCAGTCAAGGGATGTTCTTTCATGCGTGCCTGCATGCGCGCCTCCTCACCTGATAAAATGTGATTGGGAATATGCCCGTTTTACCGCGATTATGCCACGATTTCAAAGGGAAAGAGCAGCGCCCGCCCCACTGGAGCAGGCAGCGCGGCCCGCCATGCACGCCCTGCCATGAGAACGAAACCACAGCCGCGATTTGCTGAGCAATTTTCCCGTTGCTCGGCGTGCGCGGCGGCAAGGCCGGTGAGCCCGCAATTTTTTCCCGGCGCGGTTCTTTACAAAAACCGCGCCGGGTGAACAAACATTTTCACTGCCGCCCCTCGCTAAGAGGGCGCGCCGGACAGGGCCGGACCACCCGGTCCTATCCGGCGCACTCTGCGCAGGTAGCTTCTCGAAGAACGCCCTTGAGCAGCGTGTCCCGTTTGGGCACGGGATACCGCGCGGCGACGTTCTCCAAATTTTCCAGCTTGGCCGTATACGCGGCGGGCAGGCCGTGCGCCTGGGCCCCCGCCAGAATATGGGCCAAATATTCGCGTGAAGGCGGCACAGGCTGCCCCAGCACGTCTTTTTTATACAGCACGGCCGTGTGTTCCCGCCCTTCGGCATCCACCACACGCACGGGATAGTGAAAATACGCCCCGCCGCCGTCCAGCCGCACATTGCACCAGATATCCAGGCTGGCGGCGTCGCCAAAGGTCAGCTCATAAAGCACGCCCCACACCTCGCTGCCCGGCGCTGCCGCCACGGTTTCAAGGCCCCCGTCCCACGCGCGGTTGCGCCCGTAAAAGGCCAGCCGGTGCCCGGCCAGGCAGGCCGGACAAACCACGCGCGCTCTGGCGCAGCGTTCCGCCATCTGCGCCGGGTTCATGTTGGAACCGTAGGCGAAATAATATTGCCTGTCCTTGCGCCCGTAGTGCTCAAAACCGGTGGTGATGTCCATGCCGCATTCCTTCCGCCTGGCATTTTCGCGTTGCCATGCGTGCGTTCCTGCAAGCTTTCTGTGGCGCGGTTTTTGATGTAAATCGCGCCCCGCTTGAACCGATGCCCGGCAGGCTGCCAGGCCGAGCGCCGCCAAAGCCTGCCGGGCTTTTCGTTGCTCCCTCTTCCCTCTGAAACGTAGTCTTTTTCCGCTGAACGTTTACGTTTGTGGCGCTTGCTTGGAATAAAAAGCGCGTCTGACGCAGCCGCAACCCACAAGGGGCTATCCACGCCCCCGCCAGCGCAAACGCCCCACGGCCTGCTGCGGATTTTTGCTTCCGGCAAGGAAGACGGGCTTTTTATGCAGGGAGCGTACTTTTATGGTACTCGACCGGAATAAAAAGCGCGTCTGACGCAGCCGGAAGCAAAAATACGCGCAGGCCGTTACCAGACGTTGAGAATCCATTCCTTGTTTTTCTTATACTCCATGTCGGTAAACAGGGTGTTGGCCATGTTTTCCGCCAGCCAGGCGGCGCCCGCATAGCCCATGACGGGGTAGCGGTAGAGGCCGGCGCGGTCGTAAGTGGGGAAGCCCACGCGGAGCATGGGCACGTTGTTGTCCATGGCGGCCCAGCGGCCTTTGGAGTGGCCGAGAATGAGGTCCAGTTCTATTTCCTTGCGCTTGAGGCGGCCATCAAGATCCCAGAGGTCGGCATTGGTGACGACTTCCATCTTCCAATTGACCTTTTCCACCATTTCCTTGAGGCGGGGGTCGTCGGCATAGTGGGGATTGTCGTCGCCAAGCAGCAGAAGCTGGGGTTTCATTTCAAGGTCAATGCAGAACTGAGCCAGACCGATGACCAGATCGGGGTTGCCGTAAATGCCCACCTTTTTATCGGCCAGGAACATGTGGGTCACGTCGGTGATGGCGTCCAGGGCTATGCCGCGCTCGTGCACCAGCTCCTGCGTGATGGGCTTGCCGGTGAGCTGCGAAACGCGCTTCAAAAACACGTCCGTATTGCGAATGCCAATGGGCGTGGGGCCGATGATGGTGGGAAGATCGAATTCTTTCTTCAGATAATCCGCCGCCCTGCCGCCTTCATAGCGGTTGAGGGCGATGGTGCCCAGGGCATTGGCCGTGCCGCGCAGGTCGTCCATGGTGGTGCTGCCGTGCGATTTGCCGGTTTTGTCGGGCAGCAGGGGCGAATCAAAACTTTCGATTTCAAACAGCACCGTGGCGTCCACGTCCATGAGCTTGAGCAGGTGCTTGAGTTCCTTCACGTCGCCGGGGTTCACCCAGCCGGTGATGAGGTTGAGCTTGCCGTTGGGCTCGCCCTTTTCGGCAAATTGGGTCACAAGGTCGCGCACCGCGATGTCATAACCGCTGATCATGCTGCCCACAAAGCTGGGCGTGTGAATGGGGATGAGGTGTACCTCGCGGTCCGCATATTTTTCCTTGAGCAAGCCGTTGTTGAGCTTGGTCACCACGCCTTCGATGTCGTCGCCGATAACCTCGGTGGAGCAGGTGGAGATGATGGGCACCACCTTTACGTCGGGATAGCGCATCAGCAGCACATCCACGGCTTCTTCCACCCGGTTGGTGGCTCCAAAAACCGCGCCGTCCTCATGCACGGAGGATGAGGCGATTTCAAAATTGTCCTTGAAGTGCTGCGAAAACAGCAGCCGCACAAACATGACGCAGCCCTGGCCGCCGTGAACGATCGCGATGCAGTCTTTGACGCCGATGCTCGCGTACTGTGCTCCGCAGGGCTGACAGGTAAAAATGGGATTGATGATCCCGGCCCGTTCTTTTTCCATTATTTCGCAAGACATGGCATTTTCCTTTATAAGGCCGGGCGGCG
>Ga0183101_1000866_pt1 | contig 24211 bp, 19 predicted proteins | sample Biomet3_FD_127790 | JGI IMG/M metagenome (GOLD analysis project Ga0183101, IMG submission 127790) | Microbial communities from bioreactor (seeded with sewage sludge) at LBNL, California, USA - Biofuel metagenome 3 | ecosystem: Engineered > Bioreactor > Anaerobic > Unclassified ...
TTATTGAAGCAAACCCCAGGTGCCATCCTAGGCTCGACCCGCAAAAAGCTTCCAGCGGATGATGATCCTCTTTTTGGCAAAATCATTGCCACCATCCAAAAGCACAATATCGGCTACGTTCTTGTGAATGGCGGGAATGATTCGATGGATACGTGCCTTCGTCTTTCGCGCTTCTTTGAGGAAAAGAAGATGGATGTTAAGGTCATTGGAATTCCTAAGACCATCGATAACGACCTTGAGGTCACTGACCACTCCTTGGGCTACCCTTCTGCCGCGCTTCACATCATCAATACGACCAAAATGATCGTGGAAGATGCCAAAGCCTATAAGAAAGGCAAAGTCGTTCTGGTTGAAATCATGGGCCGTGATACGGGATGGCTCACCGCTTCCGTAGATTTGCTTTCCGAAGATTGCCGCCCTGATTTGATTTATGTCCCCGAAGCCCAATGGGATGAAGAACAATTTTTAAAAGATGTCAAAACCGTTTATGACAAAAAGGGCTATGCAGTGTGTGCGGTTTCAGAAGGAATTCCGGTTCAGCACGAAAACGCAATTGAAGCAGACGCCTTTGGCCATAAATCGATGGATGGATGCTGTGTCACCCTTGCTGAAATCGTGAAAAACAAACTTGGAATTGGTGCACGTTCCATTGAGCTATCTATTCCTGAGCGGGCCGACCCTTTGCTTACAACCGAGATTGATCAAAGAGAGGCCATCGCTTGTGGAGCTTACGCCATCAAGCAGATGCTAAGAGGCAAAACTGGATATATGGTTTGTCTGAAACGCAAAAACATGGACATTTATCATTCACATTGTGTGTTGGCATCGGTAGAGGAAATTGCTGATAAAACGAAATGTCTACCAGCGAATTTTCTTTTGTGTCCCAAACAGATGGCGCCCGCGTTCCACGCCTATCTTGAACCATTGTTAATGGTGACAAAACGCCGACCAATTTATGCGAAAAACGGCATTTATCGAAGTGCCACATTTAAGCAATAGTCACTTTTTTGCTTCGAAAGATGCGTAACTTGGATCGGCCATAACAAGTTCGGAGAAATTGTCTAATTCGGTAACATCTTGGCGCGCACATTCTCTAACTGCAACCTTATAATTCTTCCGGCAAATTTTTAGAGGAACATTGTCCCAATAATTCTCTTTGCCACCTCGAGAATTAAAAACCTTTTCGACATCAGAACGCAGTTTTTTCGAATCAGCTTCGTCCCAATAAGAAATACCAATCATTTGCTCAACATCCTCGCCACCGATGTCAACTTTATGGATGTAGTTCCCACGCATGGTGAAGCACCAATCATCGGTTTCCTTTACAAATGAAGAAAGATAATTTGTGCAGTATTGATATTTTGTAATTATCTTGGGATTTTTGATAATCAAATCGGCTTCGCAAATATAGCAGCGGTCAATAACGTCACGTGCCATATAAATCGAAGAAATATTATTGGATTCGTTATACAAGGGATTTTCAATGAACTTAATCGTTGGGTACTTATCAAGAAGTTGGTCAAACTGGTTCCCTTTATAACCACGTACAATATAAATAGAATAAATTCCTTGAGCGTAAAGCGCATCCAAAAGAGTGTCGATGATACGAACCCCATTAACTTTTACAAGAGGTTTCGGAGTCTCCAAAGTGACTGGAACCATTCGACTTCCAAAACCGGCAGCGATAATTACAGCTTTTCTCACCTTATAGGGTTCGATTAACTTCAGTCCTTTATCGGTAAGTGACAAAGTTTTGTCTTCGCTAATTTGGATTACGCCGTCCTCCTGGAAATCTTTCATCATTTTGTTCACAAGGCCAACCGAAATAGTTAAAGAATCGGCAAGTTGCCGTTGGGTGAACTTTCCGGGTCCTTTTCGTTCAAAGAAGGTGAGCAAATCGAACTGAAATCGAGATAATGGCATAAATTTGTCCTCTCTTTTCCCCGTTTTTTTATTGATAAAATGGGCCACCCCCATAAGGGAAAACTTCGCAAAGCAATTCGTCATAAGAATTATAGTCGAAATTACGGCTTGCATCTCATATGAACCTTGTTTTTCATAAGTATTGATCAAAATTGACAACGGTTGGTTGGCATAGGTGCAAAGGAAGGCCACCGCAGATATTGTGATCATGGAGTTAATAAAAAAGAAGGAGAACATTTCGACTAGCGTCCCCAAACTATTAGGCACGAGGACATTCCAAAAAATCCTAAAACGTGAAACCCCAATGGTGTCGCCAACCGATTCATAATCTCGATTGAGTTTCGACAATGCATTTCGGGCCATTAAGTAAGGGGTGGCAAAGAAATGGGAGCAGTTGACCGCAACCAAAATAGCCATCGTTCCGTAAAACCATCCTTTTGTTGACTTAAACATAAAGACATAGCCGATGCCAAAGACGAGACCAGGGATGGCAAGAGAAACCAGCGAGACAAAATGAAGAACTTTGCCTAAAAAGCCTTGCTGTCTAGTTGAAAAATAAGCAACACAGTATGACAAAAGAGTCCCGATAAGTCCTGTCAAAATGGACATTAGCAATGAGTTTCCCAAATAACGGCCAACGCCGAGGCCGGCATTGCTCGAAAAAGCTGAAACATAATGTGAGAAAGTCAAATTAAGATCGGAAGGGAACACATTAATGAGCGAAAGAAGAATGAAGCAAATTTGAGGAACAGAGATCAAAATGAACACGATCGCCAAAAAAGAATATCCAACAATGGACACGGTCTTAGAAGGTTGAATTAATTGTTGCGAAACTTCTCCGCTGGAATTCTCTTTGGTAAAGAGGTCAACAATAAAAGCAGCAAGGGCAGGCACGAGCAGAATAAGCCCCACAACCGCTCCACGCCCATACTCAAATTGAGTTAAAACCTGTTCATAAAGATAAATGGGAAGAGTTGACACTTTCCCAGCTACCTCCATCGGAACACCATAATCTGAAAAAATCCAAGTAAATGCCGCGAAGAAGGCGCTGATAAGTGGAACCCTTAAATAGGGTAAGGTGATATGTAAGAAAGATGAGAAACGATCTACTCCTAAGGTTTCAGCCGCATCATAAACACCTTTATTTTCATACGACATGGCATCGAAAATAAGCAAAAAAACCACAGGGAAAGAAGATATGACTGATCCGAAAATCAAGCCGAAAAAGCCCAAACCGTCAAATTTGACATGAAAAATTAAATCAAAAAATCCATTTGTTCCGAACAAACTTCGTATCCCCAAGCCAATAGAGAGCGTAGGAATAAGCATGGGCAGAGTAAATAGAAGAACCCAGATTTTTTTGTGCCGAATGCGAAGGCGTGATAGAAAATAGCAAACAGCGGTTGCAAGGATAACGGAAATTAACGAGGCCGCCAAGGAGTATATCAAACTATTGGCAACTGACTGATGAAACTTTGAATCCGAAAAAACGAAAGAAAAATCTTGTGACTTCATGTTCGAAAACATGAATAGCAATGGCACCAAAACAAAAATCAGTAGCATCCCAACTAAGAAAATTGCTAGCCATTGAGAAGAACGTACCGGGGCCAATTTTTTAGGCTTCAAAATAGTAGTCATTTGATATGTTGCTCTATCGAAGTAACCTTTTCGTTCAGATGCTGTACAACAAAGCGTCGAACAAACTCATTTTTTGGATTGGCATAAATTTCATGGGGCGTTCCAAGTTGAGCAATCACCGAGTCGTTCATTACGAGAATTCGGTCCGACATAGAAAAAGCTTCTTCTTGGTCATGAGTAACGTAAATCATGGTAATTTTCAGACGTTTCTGAAGAGCTTTTAGTTCTTTACGAAGCGACATACGAATGTCCGCATCCAAGGCGGCCATCGGTTCATCAAACAAGATAATATCCGGATTTAAAACAATCGTTCTCGCAATTGCAACCCGTTGTTGTTGACCCCCTGAGAGCATCGAGGGTTTTTTAAATACATGGTCTTGGAGGCCAACAATCTGAATTGTCTCTTCAACCCTTTTTTGGATATCTTCCTTTGGCAGATGACGGCATTTCAAGGCAAATGCAATGTTGTCGTAGACATTCATGTTGGGAAACAAAGCATAATTTTGGAAAACGATCCCCATGCCTCTATCTTTTGGCTTTGCCTGGGTGATATCTTTGCCGTCTTTCAATATTGACCCTGTGTCAGGGCTTTCGATGCCCATAATGATTCTTAAAAGCGTCGTTTTCCCGCATCCCGATGAGCCAAGCATAGAAACAAACTCACCCGCTTGGACGTCAAACGAAACGTCTTCAAGGACAGATTTGGTCCCGAACTTTTTATTGATATTGATTAATCGAAGCTTCGGTTCCATTAGTGAGTCCATTTGTCCAGCAATGAAGATTTATATGATGGGTCAAACAGTCCTTTCATATTCATATACACGACATCCGTGGGATAGTTTGCAATTTCGCATTTTGGTTGAAACGCAGGTTTGTAAATCGTCTCTGGGCAGAACTTGGCTTTGTCATCATAAGTAAAGGTATTATAAATGTAATCATATACTTCTTTAACGCCGTTTTTATTGAATTTACCATTAACGACCCCCATCGTATATAGAGTATATGGAGAGCCCTCCTCGAAGTATGTGATCTTTAAATTGGAATTTTCGTTTGCGTATAAAGCCGCTTGAAAGGTCATGCCTAGGCCAATGGCGATTTCGTCACGGTTAAGAGCCTTGACCGGGCCAGATCCCGAGGTGGTAAATTCTTTGATATTTGAACTAAGACTATCGAAATATGCCAAAGCTTTTTCTTCGCCCCAACTGCTGACCAAACCATTTAAAAAATAATAGCCTGTTCCTGACGTTTTAGGGTTTGGCATCTCAATCAAGCCTTTGTATTTTGAATCAAGCAAATCAGCAAAAGAGGTTGGTGCAGTTAGGCCGTGATCAGCTAAGACTTTAGTATTTAAGATGATACTACCAGCCTCTTTGTCAAAAATGTGATAAACAGGTTTGCCAGCTAAATAAGAAGGATATTGTAACAATTCATCAAGATAATGAGAGGAATCATAAGATGATAAGTCAGCAAATAAAGCAGAATTTCCACTAATTAATTTCTCCATATTGGTGGCTTCTACCCCTAAAGCGATATCGCAGTCGCTCGAAGTGCCTTCGCTTTGTAGACGCGAGACCAATGTTCCGGTGTCGAGGTACTGAACAACGACATTTTGATTAGGCAAATTCTTTTTTAAATCGGCCTCCAGCTGAGTGATTCGGTAGTCTTCCAAGGAGGTAAAAATCACAATTTGGTTATCATTTCCACACCCAGACAGCGTGCAAGAAATCAGAAGAAGTGGAAGGGTCACGACGAGTTTGTTAATGTCCATTTTTAAATATTTCCTTTGCTCATATGAACATTATCCATGTTTATAAATGAATTTCAACATGTTTCGAGCCCACTTTTATCGCCAAAAATCAGTAAGAGAGATAGACAACGAAACCAATAAAAAGATTTTCTCAGAAATGCATGGATAATCCAGGCATTTTTGTGAATGGATAATTTAGCCTGTCTTCTATCACAAGGACCCTTGTCAAAAAAACACTCGTTAAAACCATGTGGATGGTTCTAATCAAGACCTTTTTCGGTTGCATTTTGCTTGGAATAAGTTTGAGAAAGCTAGTCGATTCGATAAGGCAACCGGGGTGTTCTTTGATGTCAGCTTATCGGCCAATTCGACAGTGTCCCGGTAAATGTTCTACATAGTATTTCTAAGACGAGAAACCGCTTCCAAAGCACTCCAGTGCTCCTGACGGATATTTTGAAGCATCTCGAAGCCTGAAACAGTAACTCCTCCAGCATTGGAGGCCTTTCCTGAGGCGTAAGCAGTCTTCAAAGCAGTCAGCAAAGCCGCAACCTTTGGGGTCGCGAGTATATTGCTGCCTTCGCAAACCGCTAACGCGTGGTGATCGGTGAGCAAGGCAACATCGTGATCAGCAATTTCAAACTGAGTGGCACAGGGCAAAGCAATATCGCAGGGCGGTGACAGATTGCTTTCGGAACAAAAAGACTAGCTTCCGGATGAGTGTTTAAATAGGCCAAAATTCGATCACTGTGATGTTTCTTTAAGACTTTTACGACAGCTAAATCGATTCCTTTTGGATAGAAATACAGGCATCAGAATCAGACATCGCCACCGCCACACCGCCAAGCTCTTTTGCCTTCTCGGCCGCGAAGAGAACGACATTGCCCTAGCCAGAAATGACGATGCGTTTATTTTGGAATGAAGTATGGAATCGATCCTCTAAAAGGGCCGAAGCGTAATAGCTAAGGCCATAACCCATTGCTTCTGGCCTCAGCAAGGATTCGCCATCAGAGAGGCTTTTTCCTGTTAAAGCACTATCAGATAATCCGTTTTTTTGATATTCGTAATAGAGATAAGAAATTTCAGGTCCGCCCACCCCGATATCGCCAGCCGGAACATCTTTCTTTATTCCGATATAAGTATAGAGGTAATCCATGAAGGCTTCACAAAAGCGTTGAATCTCCGAATCGCTTTTTCTTTTGGGATCGAAATCCGATTCCCCTTCGGCACCGCCTAATCCTAGACCCGTCAAAGCGTTTTGAAGGTCTGCTCAAAGGCGAGCATCTTTAAAAGAGAGATATTCACCGAAGTGTGAAACCAGAGGCCCCTTTATAAGACCCAAACCAATTGCAACGCTGAACGCGATAGCCTTTGTTCGTGTGAGGAACGCTTTGATCGTCCACCCAACGAACGTCAAAGGATATCACCTGATCAGGTTCCAAGAGAGCGTCGAAACATTTCATGCAGTCAGGGTGGCTTAAGAGTAAGGACTCCAAGGAAGAAGCCACTTCTTTAACTGCCGTAACAAAAGGAAGCTCATCGCCGTGTTTCAGCAAAAAGGGCTTTAAGAAATCGGAGTCTATAAAGTTAGTTCAGTTCCGTTTTCCAATAGGCAATCATGTCGCGAACTGTATCAATGTATTCGTATTTCTCGACCCAGCCTAAGGCTTTGATCTTGTCGCAGTTGCCCGCGTAAAGCCGCTCATCGGCAGGACGTAAAAGCTTCGGATCCTGAACGAGCTCATATTTGGTTCCCATAACCTTTTCGATGCATTCCACGACGTGGGTCATCTTGAAGATATGGCTAGAGCAGATGTTATACGGCTCCCCCGGAGTCCCTTTTTCGCCAAGGATAATTAAGCCTTCGCAAAGGTCGCGAACGTCAAGGATGGCGCGCAATGCGGTTAAATTGCCAACGACAAGTTTATTCGAGTGCTCTTTTTCAAGAAGAACGGCTCGTTTGGTGAAATCAGATGTAATATCCCCAATCTTTTTCGGACCCGTGCAGTTAAATAAGCGAACCCGTGCAGTCTTGATCCCATAATTACGGAAATATTGGAAGCAAAGGAGGTCCTCGGCCGCTTTAGAGACACCATAAGGATGTAATGGCAGCATCGGGCAATCTTCTTTAGGAAGATGATCGGGACTGTAAGAAAGCAAAGCTTCACCATAGATGGCAGAAGAGGAGATGACCACCACCATTGGATCGTAGCCAGGATGTTTGGCTTTGGCATCGCGAATGGCTTCAAATAGACCAATGGTGCCATTCACGTTCACATCAACGGTGTAGTAAGGATCTTTCCAAGAGACGACAGGGAAACTTTGAGCGGCCAAATGGAAAATCTTGTCGGGAAGATAGTCATTAATCCATGCCTTCATCGCTTCGTGTTTCCGCACATCGAGTTCGAAAAGGCGAATCGAAGGGTCAATCTCTTTGATATCGGTAGTCGGGGTGTAATAAGACCCCACCACTTCATAGCCATGTTTCTTTAAAGCTTCAACGAGATGGGAGCCAACCATGCCCCCGGCGCCAGTAACATATGCCTTCATAAATACCTCGATTTCGGGTCAACATCTATATTTTATTTTTATTTTACCATTCCAAAGGCGAAACTGAGAAAAAAAGGATCGGCTATTTGAACAAAATTACTGTTCAGTTTTCGAAACAAAGAATGGTAAGAACTTTAGGCCTTGAATTATTTATCGATGAGATGCTGAAGTTCTGAAGTCAAGGTCTCAAAAAAGGTTTGACGGCTAAAAAACGTTTTTGAATACGAAACTCCGTTTTGAGCAAAATATTCTTTTTCCGATGCAGAAAGATGTGAAAATTTCAAAATTTCATCGGCCAATTTTTCGAAAGATCCAGAAGGAACACAAACTCCGCATCCCGATTCGGAAATAATTTTGGCGGTTGCCCCGTTCGCCGAACCGATAATGGGACGCCCCGATGCCATATATGCTGTAAGTTTTGCGGGAAGAACATAAGTTGAAATTAAATCAGACGACAAAGTAATTAACAAAGCGTCTGCTCCAGAATAAATGCTTGGCATATCAGACAAAGGAACTCGAGAATGAAAAATGACATTATCGGCGTTAAGTTCGTTTGCCATTTTTTTGGCGTGTGACAAATCCGATCCGCTTCCTACAATGTGAATTGCGATATCGGAGTGGCTTTTCAAAATTGCGGCCGCTCTAACAATTGTCTCGACATCCTGAGCTTTGCCAACGTTTCCTGCAAAGACAAAATTATGAAGGCGAGAATGAAAGAGATTTGGAGCCGTTTGCTGATAAAAGACAGGCTCCGAATATTGAGGAGCAAAGGCCATCTTTTCTAAGGGGACCGAACAAACCTCTTGAAGATAGCGGAGATAGAGAGGCGACGTACACAAAATTTTGTCGGCAGAATTATAGAGTTTCCGCGAAAGGCGAAGAAAGTGTTCGAAAATCGGCTTCGTCAATCCACGATCAACGACACCGCGAACGGACAAGCTATCGGGCCAAAGATCTTGGCAATAAACAAGCAACGGTTTCTTAAAATGATGGGAATATGCAAGCCCCGGAATAATTTGCATTACTGGGGAAAGTTGATTCACAAAAACAACGTCGAAGTCGCCATCGAGTCCTTTTATAACCCTTTTACCACGATTGGCAAAAGTCATATACTTCAAATAAAGGTTCAAGTCGCCGTGAAAGCGGGGGTGATCGTGGACACGAATTATGGATACCGAATTATGGACTTGAAACCAAAACTGCTTATTTTTGTATTCGCGAAGCAATTTGCCATTGGAATCATTGGGCAAACCGCAAACGACAGTCACGGAGTGCCCCATTGAGGCCAAAGCTTCGCAAGTATCAACGATTCGCCAAGTTTCAGGCCAGTATTGTTGAGAGATGACGAGGATCTTCATATATCGCTTCTTTATTTTACCGCTGTTTCAGTAATTCACTAGAACAAATAAAATGTAGAACTCAAAGACAATGAGATATAATTCAAATACGTCAATATGAAAATTGATATTATCGTGCCGATATTTAACGCCGCGGCCTATCTTCCGTCCTTTTTCCAACTGTTGGATCAGCAAACATTTAAAGATTTTTCTTTATTTTTCAGCGATGATGCTTCCGGTGATAATTCAGTTTCGGTAATAAAGACCCAAATGGCTCTATTTCCAAACATGTCTGTCCGCCTTTTCGAAAGTTCAACTAACGGAGGCGCAGGTTTGGCGAGAGATCGGGTGCTTGATAGCCAATGCCTAACAGGGGATTTTGTTGCCTTTTTGGATGCCGACGATAAACCTCATTCCGATTTCTTGGAAAAAATGGTTCAAAAAGCCGAGAACACCGGAGCTGACATTATTGCTTGCGGCTATAAACGTGTTGATGGAAGCACCGGAAAAACAATCGCAGTTGAGATGGTCCATAACCCTACTACAGTTCTTTTTGATCTGCAATCGAATTTCATTATCCCTTACCTAAACACAGCGGTCTGGAACAAATTTTTCAAGAGGAGCTTAATAAAAACCTCCCGATTTGGGCATTCAAGAAGCGGCGAAGATGCGCTTTTTTACACCAATTATCTTTTAAACGCATCTAGCATCGCCTTTGTCAACGAGCCTCTCTACGATTACGTGATCAGAAAAACAAACCGTACTTCCAACACCACACTGGAGATTTTAGAAACAGCCAAGGAACAATTTGCTATGCTCTCTCCAGATTTTCATGGCCGAAAAGATATGGCAGACGCCATTTCCGCTCTCGTTTTCTTACGAATTGGCATTGGGATGACCACAAGGGCGGTTCTCAATAATCCGAAGAAACAAAGAAGCATTTTGAAATCAACCAAAAACTACTTAGATGACAAATTCCCAAATTGGCGAAAAAATCCCTATACTAATTTTTGGCCTTGTTTAAAACGTGGCCCCAAAACCTTAATCGTTTGGAACTGCCGAACTCTCATCAAAATGAACCTCTTTGGACTGTTTATCCACGGCTATCATTTTGTAACCAAATTAACCAAAAAAGACGTGAAATGGTAATGATTATTTCTTAAGGAAAGCACTCATTTTTAACCGGCAGGCTTCAACGGAATAGCCTTCCTTTATGGTAGCAACCGACTGCCTCGAAAAGGATTCCTGGTTGGTTTCATGAGCAAAAGAATTGAGACCGTCGGCCACATCCTGAGAAGAAAAGCCTTTCAAAACCCATCCGTTTTGCCTGTCGGTCACAATTGAGCGCATTCCTCCAACCGGAGTCACAATAGCGGGGACTCCACACAGCATCGCCTCTTGCAAAGAGGAAGGAAGGCCTTCTGTTTTTGAAGCGGAAATAAATACTCGGGAGTCGTTCAAAAGATCGTTAATTTCCTCGGCCGATACCCAGCCATGTACAGTCACAGAACCACCCGCCTTCGCGGCCGCCTCCAAAACCTCATTGCGTTGAGGCCCATCGCCAATGAGATGCAAATGCCACAGATTCTTTTGCTGCTCGTTAAAAAATCTGAAACCTTCAATAATGTTTAAGATATTTTTTTCCGAGGCAAGACGGCTAACAACGCAAACGTTGTAGCCACGCGACAAATAAGGCTTTTGAAACGAGTAGTATCGCTGATCTGCAAATATCGGAAGAATCGCTGGGACATCCTTTCTCTTTTTCCATAGTTCCGGCCAGTCTTCAGCAACACCTCGGGCTTCAACAGCACAGCGATCCGCTTTATACGCCATGTCTTTGAGAAGGCAAAGGGCGATTTTGTTTTTAAAACCCGGAAGCGACTTCATATACGGATACGAAAATAAAATCCAAAAAACGCTCGGAATCTTATGTTTTCGGCAGATTTTTAAAGGAGTGACCATCTTATCGGCAATCCAAAACAACACTATATCTGGTTTTGAATTAAGGATCATTTCGCCAATGGTTTTCTGAATTTTTAGAGACTTTAGAAAGCGGGAAATTTTGCCGCCGGAAATGCTAGGGAGAACCGGAACTTCAATCGGTCTATTCGTTCTTGAAAATTGTGTCTCGGAATAGCCTGCCCCTAAAAGGGTGATGGAACAATCGCTTGGTAAGATTTGGATTAACTTAGATAGACTAACCACAGGCGAAAGATTGGTTTTAGGGAGCGGGTTTGTAACAATGACAATCTTCATATTTGAAGCTCCAAGGAAGAGTCGGAATTGTCCTTTACAGGTTTCGAGGCTTGGCCGGAAAAACCATATGTCGAACCAGCGGCCAGGAAAATCGGCATCAAAATCAAGAAAAACAAAGATGAATAGAGTTCCGTGGTCATGGAAAAGAGAATCAAATCAAACCAAAGCAACAAACCAAAAATAAGTTGACGTTTAAGAGCTTTCCCTTTCATAAACGAAGCAGTAAAAGCACCAACCATTCCAAGGTTCAAAAGCGACCCAACAATTCCAAAATCATAAATCCAATCAATCAAGAGATTGTGACCCATTTTTCCATTCAGGGCATCACCTCTTAACGAGCCCACTCCATTTCCGAAAACGATCGTAAGGGGATTGCTGCCGAAGAAAGAAAAATAGGACCCCCAGATTTCAAGTCGACCGCTGAAAACATCGTCCCAAGAAGGAAGGCTGCCAGCCTTTTGAATAAAAACGGTCGATAGTCCAATCGCGCCACCGCACAAAATGAGAAATGTAATGCCAAGCGTAATACTAAAGATTCGCTTGGCTTCATTAGATTCTGTCTTGAAACTAAGGAAGAAGAAAACGAGATAGACAACGCCCAAGAAAACGGCGCAGATAGCATAGGTGTAAGAAATAGATAAAAATCCGATTAAATAAAGAAGAGACCCCAAAAAGAAGCCAGCATACCTCATTATTCCCTGTTTTTTTACAATGGACGAAATTGAAACAAAGCAGAGGACACAGAAGCCAAATAAATTGGGGTCGGCAAAGAGGGCCCCGAAACGGCGCCACCCCGAGATGATTCTGGTTGGTTCTCCAACTATCGTTTCAAAATTCGAAGAAAAATCTTTGAAAAAATAAGCTGGAAGAATGCTCAAAGACGATACGAGCAAGCCGCTTAATCCCATTAAACAGTAAAAAGGCAAGCATTGTTCTAATAAGCCAGCCTGTTTGAGCAAGAGCAAATATGAAAAGATAAAAAGAGCCGGTAAAAAGAACGTCGAGAAAGCAATAAGAACCGTTGAATCTCCGGTGAATTGAGGAACGAGAAGGAGGTAGATAGCGAATGCCGTAGCGGACAAAACAACGAAAATACCGGGTTGAGGATGGACCCGTTTTAGAAGTAAAAAGAAATCAATAATTCCAGGTAAAAAGGCAAGCAGGTAAAACGATGCTCCACCATCGCGAAATTTAAGAACGTTAGCAAAAGCAAGAGCGAATAGCGTAATCCCCAAGCGGAAGGGGCGGGGCAACATAAAAGAAATTATAATTAAAAGGGCAAAGCCGACTAGACCAAAATACAGGACATTGGTTGCGACTGAAACAATTACGCTTACAACAAAAAGTCCATAGGAACAAGCAGCAATAATTTTGCTATGTTGTCGGAAAAAGAGCAGGACTCCATTGGAGATCCGCAGAACCTTGCCAGTAAATGACAATGGAACGTTCGATGTCGTTACGTTGGTTTTTGAAGTTTGGTTACCGCTCCGTTTTTTTCGAAAAAACGACAGGCCTTTTTTAAAAGTTGATGTCAAAGAACTGTAGTCGAAGAAAAACCGGATGGTCAACGTGACAACCCCCGAAACAAGCACAGCAATTAGTGCCTGAAGAATCCAGTGAAGAAGTGAGGAAGAAAGATTAAGAAAATTGAAAATCGAAAGAAGCAGAAGAATTGAAAGAGTCGATGAGAGCAACGAAACAAGGATTTCTTTTATTGTAAACCGAAGAGAATCCATGTTCTTTTTGAGGTTATTAACAATAACTAATTCAATCATTCGGTACAAAACCCCGATTAACTTTCCAAAAAGCAAACCGGCAAGACCCCAAAGAAAATATCCCCCTATTGAAAACCCAACGACCAAGACGGCTTCAACGATGGCGCCCCACCGCATTTGTTTGAATTCACCTTCGGAAGACAAAATAATCGTTTGTTGACAACGAATCATCCAAGCTCCGCAAGTAGCAATGCAAGCAATTGCTACCCAAAAGTCGACATAATCGATATCCGCTCCCGCAGTATAAACGCGAACAAAAGGTATAAGTAAAACGGCCAAGCACGGAATTAAAATGGACCATAGTTCTTGGAAAACGATATCAAATTCTCGGTAAATTGAAATCGCACGTTCCCTCTTTTCAACCATGAGATTTCCAAAACTAGTAAGAACACTGTTGTTAATTGCATCCATGACAAGATAAAGACTGCTTAGAACCATGTTGTAAACGGTAAAAACGCTCACGATGCTCATAGAAGTGTTAGCGAACAGCATAATAAGGACGGTGGAATTCAGAACAATCATCGATAAAATTTGCTGGAGGAGCACATCAAAGCTCTTATCAAATTTGAATTTAGCACCCTTTACATAGAAAGAGATCCCGGGCATTGTCTTGTGACAAGCAAAAGCAAAAAGAAGACTCCTAACAACAAAAGCCAAGGAAGCGAGACCATAAACGAGAATGATGTTTAAATGAAGATATGAAAGCAAAATGATAAGAGCATAATATAAGGACATCGAAAAGCAACGAATAACCGACATTAAGCCATTTTTTTGCGATGACATTAAAGCGACTTTATAACGACTACCAGAAAAGATTTGGACAATGCAGTTTAAACTGACCACGAGAACTAAACCAACGATCTCTCCATAGGAATAGGTCCCTTGATTGGCAGTAAGAGGGTAAATGAAAGCTAGACCAACAACAAAAACGATGTAGAGAAGACCAATCTTCCTATAGTAGTTGGCTGCGGCGGTACAAATTTTGTTAATTTTAGGGAGATCATGTTCTGCCATAGGTTTGAAAAGCGCCACCATTGCCGCCCCATAAATTCCAGATTCGAACAATGTTAAATAGCCAATGATCTGTTGCATGGAAGTAACCAAGCCATTGGTCTCGGAATTAAAATTAAAAATGATCGCTTTTGGAACGAAAATGCCAACTACAACGATAGTGAATTCTCCAATTAAGGATAAAACGGCGTTAAGCGCGCTCCGTTTACGACGGCTTTTGGCCCGGAAAGCCGAGTCTTCAGTTTGTGCTGCTTCTGGTTTCATTGCTTTACCCCAACATTATCCGCGGACTTAGCATTCCAAAAAAGAGTAAGAAATAACTTTCCGTTTATTTTTGCCCTTATAACCGGGCTTGCTCAAGTAGGCATAGCATGAAAGACCGAAAAGAAGACTAAACCACAAATCCGGGCTTGAAATAAAAGTGAAAGTAAACGCCGCTCCGATTACACTTAAAAAACCAAAAAAGATACCTAAAAAATCAATCTTACCTTGCCAATTATTTTGAAGGTATAACGATCGAATCCTCAAAACAAACAAGACCAGAACATAAGCAAAGAACCCAAGGACAGGGACGCCACCAAACAAGCCATTTCCGACGAGAAATTCGAGCCAAGTATTGTGGCAGTCCAATCCCGCCTCATTGGTTTTTACGCCTTGCCCTAGGCCAAATATAGGGTTGGTTCCCAGCCACTTTTTCGTCGCTGTTTGCCAAATTGTTAAACGACCATAGGGATCTGTTGGGTCTGAACGGCTAGCGAAAAATGAAATGATGTTTCCTTTGGCAACAATAAGAGCAGTGATTCCCATCAAGAGCAAGACTGCGGAGGCACCGATAAAAGCTTGAACCCGATATTTTCTGTTGATTAAAAACGCAACATAGATTAATGAACCAATGGCAAGCAAAGCGAACACAACGTAGGCCGTCCGGCTTTGTGAAAAGGCAATATTAGCCCCATTGATAAGCAAAAGTCCGATTTTTTGAAACAAACTTTTCTTGTCACGATTGTTGGCCAAAGAGAAAAAGAGCAAAGAAGAAGGAAGATAGAATAAAGAAGCAAATTCGTTAGGATCAACCCCGAAACCGCGAAGACGATACTGGTTCACGCCTGAAGTGGCGTAAATACCAACGATTCCATCACTTAGCGATCCAGAGACTCTTAGTTGAAAAGTAAAGCCGGGCAAATTTACGCCCCATGTTACAAGTAAAAAGACAAGAAGGAAAAAGGAACCGAAAGATCCCGAAGATAGTACGAGTGCGTTTTTAAGATGGGAAACCCATTCGGCATCATCACAAATTGAGCAAAAGAAAACTAGAAGGCAAAAAAAGGTAATAAGAAGAACAGTATGAGCCGAGAATGAACTGGAAAGAAAACTTTTGTTGATGATATCTGTCAAATAGAGGTTTAGCAGAACACAAGCCAAAATTATCAACGGGCGTAAAGGAATTCGTAAAGTGTGAAAGACTCTTTTTTTGAATTTCACAAGTAAGTAGACGAAGAGAACAAAGGCATAAACCATGAAAAGTTTTACCGTAAAACCAAATATCGAAAATCCATACAACTGAATAGGTAGCAAAGCAATAAAATAGTATTGAAAAGGAAGCTTTTTAACGTAAAACAGGACGGCGGCCAAAATGGTTGGTATGAGAATCCACAGCCAAATCATTTCTTTTGGTCCTCTGCTTTTGAAATTGTCACAGTTTTTTTCTTCTTTAGTTTAGGTATCAAAACGTAAGCTCCTGGGACAATCAACGAAAGAAAGAAAAAACTGCCGATTGGAAGCACTTTAGTAAAAAACACATTAGAAAGGGGCTCGGAATCTGGCGAATATGGGATGCCAAGCTTTGCCGAGAGAAAAATGCAAAGCTGATTTGCAGCGTACTTTTGTTGCGCGTAATTAGGAGAATTATTTGGCATCACTCCGCCGACAGTTTGTGACAAAAACTTGACCCTAAAAACTTTATCTGAAAACGACGCCACGACATCATCAATTGAACTATCAATGTCAGAATTTAAGGTAATCATTCCGCTTGAACAAATAATGATGGCATTCGGATAAAGGCTTTCTAAAGCAATGATAAAGTCGTGATATTTCGTTTTAAACCCAGATAAAAAAGTCTTCTTTTCTTCCGTCGAAGTCATCTGACCATAATAAGTAGAATCATTAGTTCCGAGGTTCACAACTACGGCATTAGGAAGAAATGAAGAATTATCCCACGGGTGGAAAGAAGAAAGAGTTGTAGTGGTATCAAAATCAGCCATACTGAGCAAATCGGGAACGCATGTTAAAGAAAATAGCGAACTTTTTGTCGAAGAATAAAAAAGAGGAAAACCCGAAGCCGAAACAGTAGAGATGTCGGCATTCAGTTTCTGCTTGGTCAAGTAGGCATATGTCTTAAGAGGATTGGTCGATGCGGTAGAAAAAACTGGCGTCGAAATGGTATCCTCAAGATAGGTTCCACAAGTAATCGAGTCTCCAAAGAATTCAATTTTGGCAGCAGTGTTTGAAGAGGGGATCGAATAAAAATCGCCATCGGTAATGACCGAAAAAATCGCAACCGCCGTAAATCCGCCTTCGCTTCTTTTGAAAACGGATGCAGAATGGTATGAATCAGAAAGACCAGAAGCAATCCTTAACGTTTGCTTGTTGCCTGATGGAACCGAATAAGCGCTTGCGGATTCGGGTGACCCTTGATCGATTACTACAGAAATATAGGGAGTCCAAACGGCTCCAGAAACTCCGGTGGATTGAATGGACAGATCCAAAGATGTCCCTTTAAAATAAACCGAAAATCCAGATAAAGAAAAATTGAGCCAGGTCGCGTCGATGGATGCATCATAACGAGTCCGACCGTTCCAATGAACAAAATTGCCATCATGAAGATTATTAATTGGACCTAATTTTGTGAGGGGTGTTTCCGAACTAATAGAACTAACCGAATCCATCGAATTAGCGGAACTCAAATGGCTTGAATCTGAAAAAGCAAAAGAAGAAGTGATCAGCGCAATTAAAACCAACGAACCTAATAAAGGCATGCCTTTATTATCTCACTCAAGCGAAAAGCAAGGTAGAAAAAAATCATTTCCGTAATCGAATAACCCGAGCTGGCACTCCAACCGCGACGGCATACTCGGGAACATCCTTGGTTACAACGCTCCCCGCGCCAATAACGGAATGGCTACCAATGTGCACTCCGTCTAGAACAACGACATTTGCTCCAAGCCAACAATCGTCGCCTATAGAAATCCCCTGCCGAGTGGTCCCCTGCTCGCAAATTAAAACGTCGGGGGACGAGAAAACGTGATTATCAGAATGCAGAGCCACTCTCTCACCGAAAAGGGTGTGAGAACCAATCGTAATTTCCCCTCGAACACAAATAAAAGCTTCAGGGCCGATTTTTGTATCATTGCCAACAGACATACTTTCCCCGAAAGAAGCTCCGCCTTTGCCGCCTTCAATCGTAGATCCTCGTCCAATGACAACTCGGTCACCAATTGTAATGTGGCCACGGCACAAACCATTAAAGGAACAATTGTCTTCAATAGTGACATGGTCACCTATAATGAAGGCCTTTTTTCTAATGAATAGACAGCGTTTCCCTAAAAGGAAACGATGGCCGCATTTGCCGAAACCTAGATGATGGAGGACGCCCCGCAAAAGGAGAGAGAATTTCCAAGTTCGATACGACAAAAGAGAGATGTTTTGATTTCGTTTCATCGTGACTCCTCGGTTTTTCGAGCATCAAAAGCGGCTTCAAAAACATCGCGGATTCTTTTGGAAAAAACCGATTGGTTACAAGCAAGAAGCAAACGCCGACGAGCCTCAATGTCGAAGGTAGAAATGGAAGCTTTGCGAACAGCTTGAGCCAAGCTTTCGGCATCGCCATCAGTAAATGAGAACCCAACTCCAAATACAGAATGCAGCTCGAAAGCACCCCCGCGGTTAGGAACAATGATTTTTTTGCATGAGGACTCCGCCTCTACGACGACAAGTGAATACCCTTCAAGAGATGATGGAACGACAATAAGGTCCATAGCGGCATAAATATTTTCAGTATCTTTCCGATACCCCAGAAAAAACACTGATTTTGTTAAATTGTTAGCTTGAACAAAAGCATCAATTCTTTGTTTATATTCTTCATCACGAACACTACCTGCGAAATAAACGTTTGTAGAAACGCCCATTTTTTGCAATTCCACTAAAGATTGAAGCAAAAGAAGTTGGCATTTACTGGGCTGAATAAAACCAACTTCGCAAATGCGGAGTGTTCCTTTTTGGGCATGCTGCAAAATTTCGGGATCGGGTACTCCTTTTTCAAATCGAGAGGAATCGACAAAATTATAAATAACCTTTGTTTTTTCTTTGGCACGTTGGTTGTTAATTTGATCAGCCACAGTTTGAGATACGGCGATAATCCACCGAACTGAGGAAAACTTAGAATAGTGGCGAATAAGTTTTAAAGACAAGCGACTTTCGAATAAATGATGCAAATGCCAAACGACAGGAAGATGAAATTTTTGACCGCAGGAAGCCGCTAATGGAAGGGCAGCTGGACCAGGGCAATACAAAAGATCCGGCTTATCCAACTTATAAAAAGTTTTAAAGTTCTTTTTGGCTCGACGTCTAATAGAGAGATACTTAAAGATCGAGACCAGATCCTTTTTGCCAAGTTTTAATGAAAAATCTCCCATGAAATGATAGGAAATTTTCCGTTCATCTAACGCCTCAGAAAGTTCTCCAGCGGAAGGAAGTAAAAAAATGACATTATACGTTGGAGATAAAATGTCAGCAACTTCCAAAGAAACCCGCTGGCCTCCACCGATATTAGAGAGCGTCTCCCAAATATATATCGTCTTTTTGCTCATGGGAATACCTCAATTATTGCTTAGGACGATCGAAGTAATAAGCGACCGCATCTCCACCAAGTCCCATTGCTGTTTGGGAAGACGGTAATTGGCTGTGCAAATTGTGGCCGTAGCATAACGATGACCGCCTGGAGAAATCATGTGGACAGAGCCATCATCAACAAACAAGTCTTTGCCTAAATCCCAACCAGCTCCATAAGCTTCGTCCATCTGGAAAATAATCTCAGGGTATTTAGATAAATAGGGGCCATGATAGAAAGCATTCGTTCGTCGAATCCACGTGAACAAAGGATGTCCATCGACCTGATATTTTTCTAGACGCGAAATGATTTCATCACAGAAGGTATCGTCCCCCTTCTTGCTTTCGGAGACTTTAATTCCCCCATAACTATAATTTTTCACTGAAGAAAGATCGCTTAAATAGGCAGTTGTATGATCCCAATCGATGATATCGCTCGAGGCCAATATTTTTTTCCAAATCGGGAAGCGCTTCAAAAGATTAACCAGACCTTTTGATAAGCCCACTTTTCTGACTGTCTTAAACAAGAAGGACTTTAGACTATGTTTCTTCGTTTTACCATTTTCGGCCTTTTTCTTTGGAGTCAAATAACCCTCACGCCGAAGAATTTCATTAAGACGAACGGTTTTTACCGGTCGAGCGCCATGCCCGTGATCAGAAATCACAAGCAAAGGCAAACTGGGGTATGCTTTTCGCATATCGCCAATCAGAGAATCCATTTTCTTATAAATTGCAAGAATGGCATCGGCGTAAGGATTCCCTGGAACAAAGTCCTTATGCTGTTCATCGCAATAAGACCAGAAATCGTGTTGTACCCCATCCGGCGTTGATAAATAGGAAAACAAAACATCGACATTTTCATGAGAGGCCGCCAATTCCGTCAAGCGGATTTCTTCATCAGCTTTGTCTAAAAAGAGTTGTTCCAATTTTCCAAGTTTCTTAGCTGAAGTAAACTTTGCATCGGTACCTAATATTTTTTCATTAGGCTGATAAATTGGCCTTTTCGATTCTGGATAAACATGCATATGGCCTCCAAAAGGTCGGGTAATCATCAAGCCTTTGATCTCCCAGCCCATCTTTATATTCATTGGGAGAATAACAGCCGTCGAAATGCCCTTTTCGTTAAAGGCGTCCCAAAAGGTTTTGCCCTTGAAAGCCGAGTCGTCGAAAACTAAAGGTTTATAAGCATTATTTTTGTCGCCGGCATTTATAAAATTCACAATTCCGTGATAAGTTGGGTCAACGCCAAGATAAACGGTCGACCAAGCTGGGGTAGTGTCCGCCGGGAAAATGGAGTTCATTCGCGGCATGCCATTGGCTTCAAGCATGCCTTCAAGGTTGGGAAGGGAATCCTTATATTTTTGGATAACGTCGAAATCCAAACCATCCATTCCAAGAATCATCAATTTATTGACCATGGCCGAATACCTCCTGAACCGTGTTAATTACTTGTTCTACCATTTTTGCTCGGGGTTGTGAACCATTAATGGTAATAGCAGAGTAATGCTTTGCTACTAATTTATATAGAGGCTCTCGAATCTCCAAATAGAGAGGGTCGGGGATGTCATTTTTTCGACTAAGGCACGTTTTAACCGGGGCATCAATGAAAATGATCGCATCAGGACGCGGAGCTTTTTTCCACTTTTTATCAATAATCTCATGCATAAACGATTCGCCTAAACCGAGGTTAGCGCAATAAGTGACCGCGTTATCGTAGATATAGCGGTCGATAAGCAAACAATAGCCATGCTTTAGATTTCTTGTTATGCGTTTTCGTATTTGTGAACGGAACTCTAAGGTGGTCAAAAAGGAAAAAACCCGATATTTAAAACCATGAGGACTCGTTTTTCTCAGTTGCTCAAGATAAGTTTTATAATCCCCAGCCTTATAAGGATCGGAGTGCTTCTTCATAGTCAATTTTTTGCCTAATTTGATCAGCCAATTCAGCCGTTCCACGACATAGGCCGCTCGAACAACCTTGACCTTAATCCCGTGATCGGTGCACCAATGAAAAGCGGCCTCAATAGAAGTCGACTTGCCCGATCCATCAAGTCCTATAAAGCAAATCGATTTTCCCTTTTCACGTTTCATTACGAAATCCTCACATCCGTTAAAAAAGAACTAACGACAAGATCCCAAGAAGATTGAATTTGAAGCAAACTAGAACGGTTCTGTTTCGAAAATTCCACGGCCTTTTGAGCTTGTTCTATGAAGTTGCCGTTTGAATAGACGAAAAGCCCTTTGGGATCAATATAATCCTTTAGAAGGCTCAGCCCATCGAAAGCTTCGTTGACAAGAACCGGTTTCCCGCAAGAAGCGGCTTCAAGACAAGAATAAGGGACGGAAATTACAAAATCGGAAGATAAAGTAGGAAAAACATAAATGTCGGAAGCTTGATAATATTCTTCAATCTTAGGGCAATAATTTTGAATTAGTAAAACCCCATTTGAGAGCAAATCCTTAGATAATGAACGCTTATGGTCGATACTGGAAATCACGACTCGCAAAAATTCGGGGGGGAGTTGGGTCATTTGTTCAACGCCGCGGCCGCTGGAAAGATGACCAACATGAAGAGCGACGGGTTTCTGAGAATCAAACAACTTTCGTCGTAAAGCTAAAGACGCCTCTGGTTCTGCTACCGAAAATTTGCAAGAATCAATCGGTACAAAAAAGGAGTGCCTTGAAATCTTAGTTCCAAAGTCCTTAACGTCATCCTCTTTGAGATAAAGCAAGTAATCCAAAAAATGCTTTTTTTGAAAAGCCTGAATGAACTTCTGGTCCGGTTTCTGGCAAACGATGAGGCAAAGATGATTGGTTTTTGACTTAAGCAATGAGCATAAGAAAGCCGTCTTTTTTAAAGCACGCAGTCCGATGAAAACCCAATCGGAACGATGAATTTGATGCAAACGGGAGGGCAAAAGAGCGTCTTTTGGGGAGTAGGAAAAGGTCGAGATTTCATATTTCTTTTGGGAAAAAGCCTGAAACAAGGAGGTGGAAATGTTGCGCATCCCCTCATCGAATTTCCCATTAATGGTTGAAACAAAACAAATTTTCATTTTTCGAGGGTGGGGTCTTTCTTAGAATTGGCTTTAAACAAGGATTTTTTGATAACCTTAAACCCTTTCAGCGAACGTTTAAGATCGCTAGGGTGTTTAAGACCTTCCCACAAACGATGCCCAATATACCAGGGTCTCCAATAGTATTTTTTACGAGCATAAGCGCAGAAATCGACAAGTTCTTTGGAGCTAAGACCGGGTTCCTCGAGCACGCAATTGAGAGTGCCATCTTCGGCACAATAATCCTTATAACCCTTAGTAATATAGCCATTCGTTTTGGCCCATTGATACGCTTCAGTTCCTGGATAAGGAATCAAAGGGAAAAACTGAGCAGTATCCGTTTTAAAACGCATGGCCGCGGCCAAAGTCTTTTCCATCGTTTCTTTGGTCTCGCCCTTGTTGCCTACCATGTAACAAGCATGAATGAGCAAATGAGCTTTATGGGCATCTTTTACATACCGTTCTATCCCCGAAATTGTCGTCCCTTTTTTAATATTATTTAGAATGTCTTGATCGAAAGATTCAATGCCCGGAATAATCAAGCGGCAACCAGCCTTTTTCATGGCAACCATGGTTTCGTAGTCCAAACCGACTCGAGCGTTGCAAAGCCATTTGAACCGTTTGTTAAGCTTGGTTGAAACCATTAGTTTCGAAAACTCGATAATACGTGGCTTATCAATGGTAAAAGTGTCATCCTCAAAAACAATTTCTTTGACGGCAGGAAAAACTTGGGAAACGTAAGACAATTCTTCAATGATGTTTTGCGGTGAACGTTTTCTATATATATGCCCATGCATCACTTGGGGATAAACGCAGAAATTGCAATGGGCTGGACAGCCTCGTCCAGTAAAAATCTGAATCGCTGGGTATGAGGCAGCTGGAAAAACGTAATCACGGACATCCAATCTTTCTTTTATAAACTTTGAGGCAAAAGGAATCTCATCCAAGTCCGTAATGTAATCAGCATCAGGATTATTAACAATGACGTTTTGAGAGCGATAACTTAAGCCTTTTACACTGGCTAGGGGATTCCCTTTTTCTAAGGCCGTTGCCAAATCAAAGACAATCTGGTCATATTCTTTGCGCGCAATGCCATCAACGGAAGGAGAAATAGCCATAGTTTCTTCAACCGTAGCGGTCGGATGGGTCCCCACTAGGCAAATAAAAGTTTGAGGAAAATGAGATTTCAAAGCATCGCAAAATGCAACATCGGAAAAAATAGAGGGGGTTGAAGTATCAATAACGAAAAGTTTTGTCCCTGCGCCTTTGCTTTCAATAACAGATAGTGATTCGTCGGAAGAGAGTCGTTTAGCAGGTGCATCAAGGAATTCAATCTCAAATCCTTTTTTCTCGCAATAAGCCGCAGCATAAATCAGCCATAGAGGATAATAAAGGACGCCACTATGACCAATCGAAGGACTTCGGGATTCGCGTGAGAATTTTCCGTATTCCCCTTTGAAAGGGGGATTAATAAAATAAATTTTCATAATATTATCTTGGATTATACACGAAATTAGGTTCTATTTGAGAATGAAAAAAGGTTTGGGAGCATTTCGATTCCATCTAGCAAGGACCAAAACTGCGTATTTAACATTGTGCCCCAAACGGAGCGGTTCAGTACATAGAAGAAGATTCGTCACCTTTATAGGTCTATTAATAAGAATTGATTTCTTCGGTAATCATAGAGGCAACAAGTCCTCGTCAAATCGACATTTAAAAACTCTCCTTGCAATTGTGGCGTTGCTTGGTTGGGCCAATTGTTTAACAAAAATCGCACTCTGACCTATCCGTGCATGATGAACCAGAGATTTCGAATCGTACAGTTCTTTCGAAATACTTCTTTTATTTTTAAAGCTCGACTTTCATCCATTCTTTGAAAGTCACAAGTTGCTTATCTTTTTCTGCCAAAATGACTGGAGTTCCATTCAATCTTTCGAGCGGCCATTTCACGCCGATGTCGGAATCGTCCCATAGGATCCCCGAATCGTATTCCCCATAGAACTTCTCGGCGCACTTATAGGAGACGATGGAATCGTC
>Ga0183101_1000045_pt5 | contig 24190 bp, 18 predicted proteins | sample Biomet3_FD_127790 | JGI IMG/M metagenome (GOLD analysis project Ga0183101, IMG submission 127790) | Microbial communities from bioreactor (seeded with sewage sludge) at LBNL, California, USA - Biofuel metagenome 3 | ecosystem: Engineered > Bioreactor > Anaerobic > Unclassified ...
GACTCACGGCCGTGAGTCGCAAGTTTCGTAAGGGAGAAATTATTTTTTCTTCCTTATGACAAAAAGTTGTTGTTAGTATGTATGCGAAGAAACTATTTTTAGTTATTATATTGTTCTTGTTTTTATATTCATATTCCGATGCCACAGCGGTTTGGAAAGGAAATGATATCCGCTCTATAAGCTTAGGAGATATTCGTATAGGTGGAGAACTGAAAACTCGTCTGCTAAAGAATTTTGATCGTTTAGAAGAAAGTAAATATCAACCGGATCATGTGTTTCTTACAGAAAAGGAATCTGGTGGATGGCCAGGCGATACAGAAGGACGTACTATTTTGGGGCTGGTGATGGATGCACAGGCTTCTCATCGTGCGCCTCTTTATTTGCAAGAGATTCTTAACCGTTTGCCTGCTCATCTTAATTCTCGGGAATATATGGGTACCATTTATGATGGAATGCTTAATGAACAACAACTTTCTGGTAATGGATGGTTGTTGAGGGGATTATGCGAATACTATAAATGGAAAAAAGATAAAAAGGTATTGCCAGTTATTCAGTCTATAGCAATGAACCTTTTTGTGAAAGGAAAGGGCTTGTATAAAGAATATCCAATAGATCCCAAATTGCGCCATTCTCAAGTAGGAGGCGCATCGGGAAATATTGATCATACTTATCGACACTGGATGTTGTCTACGGATATTGGATGTGTCTATATCGGAATGGATGGTGCTATTCAGGCTTACGATCTTTTGCGTATTCCTGCACTTAAAGAGGTAATAGATGAAATGATAAACTCTTTTTTAGAGGTTGATTTGGTTAGTATAAAAGCGCAAACTCATGCTACTCTTACGGCATGTCGTGGGCTCATGCGTTATGCCGGTATTACAGGTAATAAGAAATATGCAGATGAGGCAGTGAAGCGCTGGCAGATATATAAATCGGATGGAATGACCGAATGCTTTGGTAATTATAATTGGTTTGATCGTTATGATACTTGGACAGAACCTTGTGCTATCGTAGATTCTTATATGCTTGCTGTTCAGCTATGGCAGTATACGGGTGATATGAGTTATCGAAATGATGCTGAATTAATATATTACAATGCCATCGCTCATGCTCAACGTGCTAATGGGGGCTTTGGTTGTGATAATTGCCCTGGCGTTGGAAGTAAAAAACTTAATTTAGAGCCTTTCGTAGAGGAGGCTTCATGGTGTTGCACCATGCGTGGGGGAGAGGGACTTAGTAGAGTTGCCGGTTATGCTTATTTTGCAGAAGGCAACTCTATTGTTATTCCTTTTTATCATTCGTCCGAGGCTGTTGTCAGACTGCCTGGTAGAAAATTTGTTTCTATTGTTCAGTCTACAGGTTATCCCTTTGATAATCGGGTTGTACTGAAGATTGTAGATAGTAATGTGAAAGATGTCTGTCTGCGACTCGCAGTTCCATATTGGATGGATCGACCAATACTGACTTTGAATGGAGAACATTGCTTAACTAAAGTTTCTAATGGCTTTGTCGAACTTAAAAGAAGCCTAAAGAAGGGAGATGTCTTAATTCTTTCTTTTAACCAGAATGTGCGCTATGAACATACAATCAATGAGAAAAATACAAACTTTCGACAATTTAAAGTTTTCTATGGCCCACTATTATTAGGAGCCGATAGCAAAGATAATTCGGCCTTGCATGAAGGAGACAACCTGGTCTCGTCTGGTAATTTCTGCTTCACGAAACAGGACACCGATATTCATCTAGTTCCTATTTACCATTTGTTGGATGCTAAGGTGAGCTTGAAAAATAAATCCTCTTATCAGAGACAAGTCATATTTAATTAAAATTTATATCATGAAAAAGAAATTTGGGATACTATTAATTTTATTTGTGTTGCTGTGTTCTATTACCAAAACATTTGGTCACATCAGCATAGTGCCATTACCGCAGAAAGTGGTGGAACATTCGGGGAACTTTACTTTCAAAAGTGGACAGTGTATAGGTTTCTCTGATGTAACATTGAAAGATGCTGCTGCATATCTAAAACATATAATGATCCCTACAGGTTATAGGTTTACATTGAAGAAAGGAAGTGGTGATATTAATTTGATTTTGTTATCGAAGGCTGATAGACAAAATGAAAGCTACACTCTTTCTGTTACAAACAAGAAGATTTATATTAAGGCGAAGAGTTATCGAGGTATTGTCAATGGCATCTCTTCTTTACGTCAGTTGCTGCCAGAGCAGATAGAGGCTAATAAGATAGTGAAGAATATGAAGTGGACGGTTCCGGCAGTCGAGATTACTGATAAACCGGCCTATGCATGGCGCGGTTTGATGCTTGATGTTTCTCGGCATTTTTATACAAAGAAAGAAGTCGAACGCTTTTTAGATATGATGGCCCTGTATAAATTCAATAAGTTTCATTGGCACCTGACTGACGACCAAGGATGGCGAGTCCAAATAAAAAAGTATCCGCTACTTACCGAGAAAGGTGCATGGCGTAAGATGATCAATATAGATCAGATCTGTATGAATAGAGAAAAAACAGAAAATAACTCGGATTTTGTTATTCCAAAGCAGAATTCCAAAGTTGTTGACGGTGATTCTTTGTATGGAGGTTATTATACGCAGCAAGATATTAGGGATGTTGTAAAATATGCAGCTATTCGTGGTATTGATATTATTCCTGAACTTGATATGCCTGGACATTGTTTTGCAGCTGTGGCAAACTATCAATATATTACTTGTTTTAAGACTCCTTCTTGGGGTGCAATATTCTCGGCTCCTATTTGTCCGGGCAGGGATGTCGCAATCGATTTTTGCAAGAATGTTTATAAAGAAATATTTAGTATGTTTCCTTATGGTTATGTGCATTTGGGCGCTGATGAAGTTGATAAAACTAATTGGCAAAAATGTCCAGAATGTCAAGCACGTATCAAAATAGAGGGACTAAAGTCTGAAGTTGAATTGCACTCTTGGTTTGTGCATCAAATGGAGAAATTCTTCAATGCTAACGGTAAACGTCTTATTGGTTGGGATGAAATATTGGAAGGAGGTCTTTCCCCTACGGCAACGGTCGATTGGTGGCGTGGAGAGATAGGTGATGTGGTTAAGAAAACTACTGATCACGGAAATGAAGTGATTCTTTGTCCTACTACTTATTGCTATTTTGATTATCCACAAGATAATAATACGATTGAGAGAATTTATAGGGCTCCAATTGTCCCAGAAGGATTATCGGATAAACAGTTGCCTTTAATAAAAGGAATGCAAGCTAATATCTGGACAGAGATGATTCCTTCCAATGCTCGTTTGCAGTTCATGGCATTCCCTCGTGCCTTGGCTTTAGCCGAGAGGGCTTGGACGAGTACAAATCTTCAATCGTGGGAGGATTTCTCTATACGTTTGCAATCACAACTGAAACGAATGGATGTGATGAAAGTGAAATACCGTAAATTGGAGACGGATATAAAATAATATTCTCAATGATGAAAATATATAAGAAAACTAATTGGCTAATTTTATTATTCTTGTGTTGTGCTATACAGATAATGGGACAACAAACAGTGTATAGTGCTAAACTATATAAACTGTTATCTTCGATGACACTGGAGGAGAAGGTCTCATTGTGTGCTGGTGGCGATTGTGGTTTTAAGGGCATCCCACGGTTGGGCATTTCCTGCTTAGGATTGACTGATGGACCTCGCGGTCCTAATGCTCAAGTAGGAACGACCGCTTTTCCATGTGGAGTGTTGTTTGGATCGACATGGAATCCTTCTATGGTAGAGAAGGCTGGTAAGGTAATGGGGGAAGAAACGAGAGCTCTTGGTCGAAGAGTATTGCTGGGCCCTGGCTTAAATATTCTGCGCGATCCGCTGGGAGGACGTTTCTTTGAATATTATACGGAAGACCCTTATCTGAATAGTACTATTGCTGTAGCAGACATTAAAGGTATTCAAAGTGAAGGCGTTGTAGCTTGTGCCAAGCACTTTGTTTGTAACAATAGGGAGGATAATAGAAACTTTTATATGTCGGTAGTAGACGATCGTACGTTGCATGAAATATATCTTCCTGCTTTTAAAGCTGCCGTTCAGGATGCTAATGTGGGAACGATAATGACTTCCGCAAATGGAGTGAATTATGAGTTCGTAAGTGATAGTCGCAAATTGTTGACCGATATTCTCAAAAACAAATGGGGCTTTCGAGGTTTTGTTATGACTGATTGGCTTCAGACCCGTTCTACTGAGAAAGCTGCATTTGCAGGATTGGATGTATCAATGCCCGGTGGCGATAATTGTGGCTTTGGCAAAATGTTGTTAGATGCTATTAGAGTGGGGAAAGTTCCTGTCTCGGTTATCGATGATAAGGTTTTGCACATATTGTCTGTTTATGAAAGAGTTGGCGCATTGGAGGAACGTGATTTGAGGATCGGTGCTATCTTAAATTCGAAAGAACACCAACAAATCGCTCGCCAAATGGCAGAAGAGGGTGTAGTGTTGTTGAAGAATGAAAAGAATATGCTACCTCTCAATACAACGAAGATTAAAAATATATTGGTCACCGGACCAAATGCCGACAAACGTTTTTGTTTGTTGGCAATGGGTGGCAGTTCATGGGTAGAATCTCCTTATGAGGTCACCGCTCTGAAAGGAATTAGAAATCTATTAGGTGATGCTAAGGTTACTTATATCTCTTCGGATGATTTAGGAGGATTTAAAGTGATCCCTCAAAATGCATTGGAACCAATTAATGGACAGAAAGGATTTAGTGCCCGCTATTTTGTAAAGGGAAAGGAAGAGACGACACTTCAACGTGTGGAACCGAAGGTGGATTTTATGTGGGAGATGAAATCACCCGATCCGTCAATTAAGGTAGAAGACTTTAGAGAAGCTCGTTTTGATACTAAAATAATGCCTCCGGTTGATGGCAAATATACATTTCGCTTTATTGTTGGGGGTGGCTCCGCATTAGTATACAATGGTGAATGGGCTGGTGCTCCTATTGCAATAGCCGATCCAAGTAGGGGCAGCAGTACGGTGACTGCGGCTGTCGATTTAAAGAAAGGTATACCATATCATTTGTGTGTTATTTATAGTAAGGGTACTGGTGATGCAGCTTTCCGTATAGAATGGGAGACTCCGCAATCTCAGTTGGCAAAGAGTCAATTGTCGAGAATAGAAAAAGCTGCCCGTAAGGCTGATGCCATTGTTTATGTTGGTGGTATCGATTATAGTTTAGATACCGAGGGGCGTGACAGAAAGAGTCTTACTTTTCCATTGGTTCAGGAATCTTTAATCAATCGTCTCTCTAAATATAATAAAAATCTAAATGTGGTGCTCATTAACGGTTCTCCTCTCGAACTAGGTGGTTGGCTTTCTAGCGCTCGTAGTGTCATTGAAGCATGGTATCCGGGAATGGAAGGAGGAAATGCAATAGCCAATGTCTTGTTTGGTAAGGTCAATCCTTCAGGACGTTTGCCTTTTACATGGCCGAAGAAACTTGAAGATGTGCCAGCAGTGAAGTTTGGTTATCAAGATAATGATAACGTGGTATATAGCGATAGTCTGATGGTCGGATATCGATATTATGATACAAAGAATGTAGATCCTCAGTTCCCCTTCGGTTACGGTCTATCGTATTCGAAATTCGATTATAGTGATTTGAAAGTGAACGGCAAAGGTGACGAAGTTGTGGGTAGTGTCAAAGTCACCAATAATAGCAAAATTGGTGGTGATGAAGTGGTGCAGGTTTATGTTCATCCTATAAATCCTTCTATATTTCGCCCTGTTCATGAATTGAAATATTTTAAGAAGGTCTTTGTGAAAGCGGGTGATACTGTATCTGTTGATTTTGTTTTAAATAAAGACGCCTTCTCCTATTATGATGTTCATTCGGGTGATTGGGTTGTTGATAAGTGCAATTATGAAATAGAAATAGGAAGAAATTCCCGTTTGATAGTGTTGAAGGCTCCTGTTTCATTGTAGTAATATAAATAAGAAAATGATTCTGAGAAAAATATTGCTTCCGCTCATTCTTTCCTATTTGTTTGGTAGCGTTTCAGTATCTGCACAAAAAGTCTATAAGTTTGGTGTCGTAGGTACTAATAAAGCCGCTTTTATCAAGAGTTTGATAAAACGAATGACATTGGAAGAGAAGGTAGGGCAGCTCAATTTGGTACTTAGTGGTGGCGATCCTGCAACCACAGCTCAGAAAGAAGCTGCTGTTATTCGAGCTTCGAAAGGAGGAGCCATTTTTAATGTTGCTGGTGCCGATCTGGCACGCAAATATCAACGCATTGCCGTCGAAGAGACAAGGCTTGGTATTCCACTATTGTTTGGTTTCGATTGTATTCACGGAATGCGCACTACTTTTCCTATCCCATTGGCCGAATCATCAAGCTGGGATTTGAAGACAATAGAGCAGTCCACTCGTGTAGCAGCTTGTGAGGCTAGTGCTTTTGGTGTCAATTGGGTATATTCTCCTATGATCGACATTTGTCGTGATGCGCGTTGGGGGCGTATTGCCGAAGGTGCAGGCGAAGACCCTTATCTAGGTTCGATGATTGCAGCGGCAAGAGTGAAAGGCTTTCAAGGAAAAGATTTGAGTGCTAATAATACGGTCGCTACCTGTATCAAGCACTATGTCGCTTATGGAGCTGCAGAAGCAGGAAGAGATTATAATACGACAGACATGTCTGAAAGAACACTTCGTGAAGTTTATCTTCCTCCTTTTAGGGCTGCGGTCAAAGCTGGAGCTCTTTCAGTGATGTCGTCTTTCAATTCATTCAATGGTGTGCCGTCGGCAGCTAACCCTTTCTTGTTACGTCAGATATTGAAAAAGGAACTTGGAATGAAAGGCTTTGTGGTTTCCGATTATGATGCTGTTCGCGAATTAATCTCTCATGGAGTGGCAAAAGATAGTATCGAAGCTGCACGTATTGCTATTGAGGGAGGTCTAGATATGGATATGATTAGCAATATTTATCGGGATAAACTTGTCGGATTGGTAAGGCAAAATAAAGTTTCTGAAAAGCTCGTAGATGAAGCTGTCGAAAGAATTCTTTTAGTGAAATACGATTTGGGTTTATTCCATAATCCTTATTTGTATTGTGATGCAAATAGAGAGAAAACCGATGTGATGACTTCTGAAAATCTACAGGCAGCGCTTGAGTCTGCTCGCAAATCGATTGTCTTATTGAAGAATGATAATCATATTCTTCCTTTAGCTAAATCGGGGAAGACTATTGCTGTGATTGGTGAAATGGCGAATAGTAAATCCGATATGAATGGATGTTGGGCCACTTATAGTCGTCCTGATGATCCTACAACAATATTGGATGGTATCCGTGCCGCTGCTCCCGACTGCAAGGTCTTTTATGCCAAAGGTTGCAAGGTTGATGCTAAAGAGCCTGAAGATTATTCGCAAGCGATGGAATTGGCAAGCCGTTCGGATGTTGTTATCATGACAATGGGTGAATATGGTTGGATGTCAGGTGAAGGGATGTCTAGAGCCGATCTTGATATTGTAGGCAATCAACTCGATTTGTTCAAACATTTGCAAACCTTAGGTAAGCCGATTGTAGTGTTGCTCACCAATGGGCGTCCTCTTGTTATCCCGTATTTGGCAGAGCACGCTACAGCGATATTGGAAACATGGTTCCTCGGGACGAAAGCCGGTAATGCTATTGCCGACGTTTTATTTGGGGATTACAACCCTTCGGGCAAACTTACCGTTTCGTTTCCTTATTGTGTAGGCCAACTTCCTTTATATTATAGTCAGCTTCCGACAGGACGTCCACATTATGAAGATGTGAAAGATCCATATCGTTCGCTCTATCGTGATGTGACAAACGATGCACTTTATCCTTTTGGTTATGGACTGAGTTATACCTCTTTTGAATATAGCAATTTTCGGGTGCTCAATTCGGTGATGACAGCAGATAAAGGCATTGATGTTTGTGTTGATTTGAAAAATACAGGAAGCTGGGAAGGAGAGGAAGTTGTTCAACTTTATATTCACGATTTATATGCTTCGGTGAGCCAGCCGACAAGGCTACTGAAAAGATTCAGCAAAGTATCTTTACGGCCGAGTGAAACGAAGACCATTACTTTTCATCTTGATCGGGATGATGTGAAATTCTATAAAGAAAAGGTCGGCTGGATTGCCGAACCAGGAATTTTTAATATATTTGTAGGAGGCAATTCCCGCGACTTGCTGAAGGCTTCTTTCGAATTAAAGTAATGTATTAACTAATCTATATATATTTAATTAATTAAGAATCATGAAGAAATCTATTTTATTTGTAGCAGCCGCAATATCATTATTCGGTTCTATGAATCTTAGAGCACAGAAGTTCGAACATCTGGCAGATACTCCTGCTATGGGTTGGAACAGTTGGAACAAGTATCAGTGCAATATTAACGAGGATTTACTCAAAGGTATTGTTGATGCGATGGTATCTACCGGACTGAAAGATGCCGGCTACCAATATGTCAATTTGGACGATGGTTGGCATGGTCAACGGGATGCTGACGGCTTTATCCAATGTGATGCTAAAAAATTTCCTTCAGGTATCAAGTCACTTGCCGATTATGCTCACTCCAAAGGTTTGAAGCTAGGTATTTATTCTTGCTGTGGTAAGCTTACCTGTGCGGGTTACTCCGCCAGTCTTGGTCATGAATATCAAGATGCTTTGCAATATGCTCGTTGGAATATAGATTATTTGAAAGAAGATTGGTGCTATTGTGAAAATGTAAATTCGAAAGGAGCTTATGCTTTAATGCGCGATGCGCTTCACGATGCTGGTCGTCCTATTTATTTTAGCATGTGCGAATGGGGTTCGAACAAACCGTGGGAATGGGCTAAAGATACCGGGAATTCTTGGCGTACTACTGGTGATATATCTTGCAATTGGGATAGCTGGACTGGCATTCTCGATCAAAATAAGGTCTTGCGCAAATATGCCGGACCGGGGCACTGGAATGATCCCGATATGCTCGAAGTTGGTAATGGTATGCCAGTTAATGAAGATCGTGCTCATTTCACCATGTGGTGTATGATGTCTGCTCCCTTGATTTTAGGTAATGATATTCGTAATATGAAACCTGAAACATCTGCAATATTGCTTAATAAGGAGGTTATTGCTCTTGATCAAGACAAACTGGGCGTTCAAGGGTTGATGTATTTAGCCCAAGATAGTGTTGAGTATTGGTTTAAACCATTGGAAAACGGTGAATGGGCTTTCTGCATTTTCAATCGTAATAAAGAGGTAAAGAAATGTGCTGTAGATTGGCAGAAGTTCAACTTTAAGGATGATTTAAGCACTTGCTCCACAGACTTCAATACGAAAATTTATAGTTTGTGCAATTTGTGGACAAAGAAGAATGAAGGTACTACAAAGAAAATAAAAAATGTCGTTGTACCTGGACATGATGTCGTTGTATATCGTTTGGCGTTGAAAAAGTAGATTTGAAGTAAAGAGATCGGATGCTCTTATAAGTGTATCCGGTCTCTTTCTATTTTCGGGTTATCTGATTTGTCCGATGCGATTGATAAGCTCGTCTCCCAATGCCTGCTTTTTGTCGATATGTTTTATAATAGCTTTGACGAAGGTGTTGTTTTCAAAGTCACCGCGTACACTTTCAAAGTCTTCCAACTTCGTATCGCGGGTTCCGTCTACACCGAAGCCTGTCATGGATTGCATTGAAAATTCTTTGCGGGCATCGTTGTATACTTGATGGTCAAGGCCGATAACGGCATCTTGCCATCCTTTCACTATACCTATAATGTCCTGAGCTGTAATAGTCTCTGGAGAAATACCATAAATCTCTTCTATTTTTGAATATGCCCAAGTCCACTCGTAAGAATAATAGCTATTATTCATTTCGGCAAAATGAGAATTGATGTATTTCAGACGATTAATTTCACCTTTTTCAATACCGTTCATTAGGTTTTCTATTTCGCTTTTGGGAGCTATCAGGCCGGCAACGTCAACCCATTCACCGATGCCTATAGGTATGTCTGGCTTGAGACATTCTCTAATTTGTTCGTTGTTTCCAAAATTGATCCCCTCCATGCGTTTTATAATCGAATTTCCCATAAATTTATAAATTGCCGTTTCATAGAATTTAATTCCGTTAAAGAGGGATGAACTTTTGATCTTGGCACTTTGATAAGAGTAAATCTCGGAGGTCTCACCAGAAACTCGTATCAACTCCTTTAATATCTTACGGCCTTTCAGCATTTTCTGAATAGTATATGGACTGAGTAGATTATAGTTGATGTAATCCAATCGGTTCGGATCATTGCGCTTATCACGTTTCGGCCATTTTTGTGCATCGCGGATAGTACCTACACTGCGTAGATTAACACCCGGTACCAGATAGGTCGTGTTACCTTGTTCTATCAGATAAGAAAAAGGAAGGTCTGACGTATCGGCATGGTTTACATGGCGCCCCATTACGAGCGAGAAAGCTCCTACTCTGGCCGGCCACAGTATATACGAATCGGAAGTGGTTTTTGCTCCCCTTTCTAATGTCCCCTGATGAATTGGTCCCAGTTTATACATGTGGTTGCTTTGATTGGAACCCGAACCGGCATTCATGAAAGAGAACATTCCTGCGATAAGCAGTGTGGATTTGTGGTGTGTCACAGTATATGGTCCTGCAAATATGGCGCATGCTTCTCCGTTTTCTCCTTGGCAGTTGCTGAAAAAGAGTGAATCGGAAGCTGAATAGTTGTGTCCTAATTGGCATGATTGGCCAATAAAACACCTGCTTAGTGTAGTGCCGTCGGTAACACTCGATCCTGAAGAAATAATGAAATCTTCACAGATGACATTTGCTCCAATCAATACTGGGGCAAATTTATTGCTGTTGATACTTCCGTTTTCCAAACGCGAAGCTCCGTTTATAGAACAGTAATCACCTATGCGAACATTTTTGATTGTGCAAGCATTCTTAATGCGGACGAACGATCCAATTGTACCCCTTTCAGAAGCATGCTTGTTCGAATAGTAATCGGTGATTTCTTTCATGCGTTCTATCAATAGAGGACGATGGCGGTATAGTGCCATAATATATGCTTGATGTGCCGAGAGCTTATCATTGATATAGACTTCGCGTCCACCCGTTTCATTCAGTACCGATGCAGCAACTCCGTTACCGAAAGTAGACAGGCGGTCTACATACATCACTCCTACATTTTCGACGATTGAATGGTCTCCAATGGTATAGTTGGCTATGTAGTTCTGTATATTTTCGATGCAGCAATTGTCACCTATTGTGACATTGTGAATTGTAGCATATTTTAGTCGGCTATGCTTCCGAATCCCCCCAGGTAGTGTGAACGAACTGTCCATTACTCCCAGATAGTTCGTTCCTGAGAACATTACATGACTCACATAATCAGTCATGAAACCCTCGGTTACATTAATTTCGTTCCAATCTTCGGCTTCGCAAGATTGTTGTTGCAAACGACTTTTTTCGTCTTCTGTCAGTTTTCGATACTTTTTATTCATAGTAAAAATAGAAGATTTTGGAATAATATTCCTTATTTCACAGGCACGGCTTTCTTTTATTCATCATATTTTTCGAAGAGGAAATCATTATATGGATATTTTTGAACATGCAATTCTTTGACACGTTCATATAATATGGTCTTCAAATCGTCAATGTTCTCTTTTTCTCGTGCCGAGATAAACAAGCAGTTGTCTTGTATCTTTGCCATCCAAGTAGCTTTAAGCTCTTCAAAGGTCAGATTCTCTTTAACTTTAGGCGTTAAGTCGTCCGGTGCTTTTTCAATATAGGTATACGCATCTATTTTGTTGAATACTAGAATGGACGGTTTAGTCGCCGCATCAATATCGGCTAGTGTTTGGTTTACAATGTCTATCTGCTCTTCAAAATCGGGGTGCGATATATCTACTACATGAATTAATAAGTCTGCTTCACGTACTTCATCTAGAGTCGATTTGAACGATTCGATCAGGTCGGTAGGCAACTTGCGTATAAATCCTACAGTATCTGAGAGAAGAAAAGGCAGATTGTCGATGATCACTTTGCGCACAGTCGTGTCAAGTGTAGCAAACAGTTTGTTTTCTGCAAAGACCTCACTTTTGGCAAGTATGTTCATTAATGTCGATTTGCCTACATTGGTATATCCTACTAAAGCTACCCGAATCAATTTACCTCGATTCTTACGCTGGGTTATCTTCTGGCGATCTATTTGTTTAAGCTCTTCTTTAAGTAGAGATATTCGCTTCAAAATAATACGACGGTCCATCTCGAGCTGGGTTTCACCAGGTCCTCTCAATCCTACGCTTCCGCCTTTGCCACTACCCGAACCGCCTCCTTGGCGTTCAAGGTGACTCCACAGGCGAGTCAATCTGGGCAATAAATATTTGTATTGTGCCAATTCTACTTGTGTCTTGGCGTTTGCCGTTTGGGCACGCATGGCAAAAATATCCAATATGAGCGAAGTTCGATCAAGGACCTTTACTTGCACTCCTTTTTCTATATTTTTTATTTGGTGTGCCGTAAGTTCATCATCGAATATGACCATGCCTATTTCATTTGAAAGAATATATTCGGCTATTTCAGCCAATTTACCCTTACCGACATACGAAGTAGAACTCGGCGTTTCTACTTTTTGCGTGAAGCGTTTCACCACCTCCACTCCGGCTGTCTTGGCTAGAAATTCCAACTCGTCAAGATATTCTTTTGTTTTGCGCTCATCTTGTTGTTGCGTGATGAGCCCTACTAAAACGGCTGTCTCTGCTGTTACTTCAGAAATTACAAATTCCTTCATATATAATTTTAATCTATAGTCTTAATTAATCCTCTTGTTTTTGATGGGCTCACAATCCCTATCGGAACGAGCCCTACGTTATTGGTTCCGATTATGTTTTGGCTTTTCAAAGCTTTATTCCCTTGGGCATTGCCACCAATGACATCCAATGCTGTTTTAAGTAAATATTCATTTTTATCACCCAGCGCTAAGAAGTCTGGATTGTCTTTGTCGTTCAATTCATTTTTTTGATAGTTCGGAGTGAGCCCATTACTATAGTCATTTCCGGCTGCACTAGTTATGTAGAATGTGATCGGTTGTATATCCCAGGGATATTTATTGTCACCGTCATAATTCACTGAACCTACATTTTTCCCTTCACTAGTCAATCCTACTTTAATGATATTCATATATGGGGTTAGTCCGTTAAAAGTAGCTTCAGATGCGGATGCTGTGCTGCCTGTCATTATCACAAACAATCGTTGGAGATTAAGGAACGTAAATCCACCTAATGGATAGTCTTTCGAGTTGTTATCTATGTCTTTGAAGTTATATTTTGTAATATTTCCATTCGCATCAGTCAATTTGCAGAATAATTCTGATTTAGAACTTTCCGGAACAAGTAAGCGCGATAGAAGCCGAGCACAACTTAGATAACCGCCTGGATTGTATCTAAGGTCAAGAATAAACTCATCTACGTCTTTAAATTTGCTATTGAAAAGAGCGATAAGCTCATTGTCGTAAGTATGGTCTTTGTAATTGTCGTGGGGTCCCGATGCAAATTGGTTGTATACCAGATAGCCTATTTTTTTACTGTTCACATCGATAACAGACGAATAAAAAACGGGATCATTGTTCACGGCTGTAGAGGCCGGTAATGTAATGGAAGTAGGATTGGCGTCCGAATATTTGTGCAATACAGTCAATGTTCGCGAAGCACCGCTCATTAGCTTTTTATAATCGGCATTTTTCATATTGATCTCGCTACCGTCAATTTTTAGGATCCAATCACCTCGCGACAGACCTGCAGTTTGTGCCGGACTGCTTGGCAGAACGTACATTACTCTGTCATATTCGTACCCCGTGGACACTCCATTTTTGTCAACGATCGAATATCTTACAAAACTGATACCATAAGAGTTCGTATCGTCATTGATTGTTTTACTTGAGGTGTAATCTTTGTTTGTTTCGATATAAGAGTAATAGTAATTTTTGTCGTTCGTATGCTTTCCGTCTTTGTTAGACAATAAGGTGTAGAAAAATGTTTCAGGTGAAGTTGTGTAGTCCAACTTATTGTCTGCCGGAATGCTACTTTTCCATAGATAATCGGAATGCATGACTCCTGCAATCCACTCGTTACATTTCTCGTACTCGGTCTTTCCATTGCTTTCGTCGTCTTTGCTACTTTTGCAACTACAGAACAATGCAACACCTAATAATAAAACGATATAGATATTCCGATTTTTCATTATGTGCAATTAAAAAAATAAGAGTTTCGGACAAGAAAATCATTCTCGCCCGAAACAATGTTATTTATCTTACCTGAATGACCAGATAGCGCGATACACTCCAAAATTCGGAGGGATTTGTTATTCTAAGTACCATTTGTCCTTTTTCATCCTTCTCCAGACTATAACTGCCTGCTGGATGGCTGGTCAATAAATTAGCACGTTTTGCATACAGATTTATTTCTTTCGTTGTGCGAATATCAATCTGTGTGAAGTAACTCTTGTCGTAGTTCGAGTTTTTCAGAACCTGTCCTTTTATTAGAATGCTCTGTGCTTTCAGTTCCGATTTTGTCCCGAATACATACCATGCCGTATTGATGGCTTTGTCTTGTTGTGCTACTGTATTTGCTTTTGCCTGATTTTCATTAATCAAGTTTTCTTTGTCACCCTTCAACTCCGTAACGGCATTGTCTAGCTCTTGAATACGGATGTTCTTAGCAGCTAGTTCGGCTTGTAGACTTTCTATCTGCTTTGCCTTTTCTGCCAGTTCAGCCTGCATGGATTCAATTGCTTTTTGCAACTGAACGGAATTGTTGTTGCTTCTTTTTAGCTTTTGTTGCAATTCGGCAATGCGATGCTTGTTGGCATTCATCGTTTTGGTAATGAAAGCAATATCATTGGCAATTTGTTGTTTTGCCGAAGCTGCATTCTCCGAGATTCTGCCGCGTGATAGATCTACGCGCTCTTGAGCAACGTTGATCTGACGGAAACCTTCTTGGATATCATTAAAAGTCCCCATCATATCATCCAAATCAGCATTCTTTTTAGTCAACTCAGACCTTAGTGAGTCATTTTCGGTCCGTAGTGTGTTGGTCTGTTTCTGCTGTGTTTTGCTGTTACAGCCTGATAGCAGAACGATAGCCATACTAACAAATAGGAAAGTTAACTTTTTCATATCCACTCCTTTTTAATTAAGTTTATAATCATTTTTCGTCACATCCTTCTAGCGTAATCACAAATTCACCACGAGGGTCGTGTTCTGTGAAGTGAATGATTGCTTCCGCCAGTGTTCCTCGAACGGTCTCTTCATGGACTTTCGATATTTCTCGAGAAACGGATACATGTCTTTCTTCTCCAAACTGTTCTGCAAACTGAGTCAAAGTCTTCAGAACTCTATAGGGCGATTCGTAGAATACCATCGTGCGATGTTCCGATTGCAGTGCGTTGAGGCGGCTCATGCGTCCTTTTTTAGGAGGCAGGAAACCTTCGAAACAAAATCTGTCGTTGGGCATTCCCGAGGCTACTAATGCCGGAACGAAAGCTGTTGCACCAGGTAGACATTGCACCTCTACATCATTTCTTACACATTCTCTGACCAATAGAAAACCGGGATCCGATATGGCAGGAGTACCTGCATCCGATATGAGAGCAGCTGTTTGTCCTCCTTTTATTCGCTCTACTACTTTTTCTACTGTCTGATGCTCGTTGAATTTATGGTGCGACATCAACGCGTTTTTTATGTCGTAATGTTGTAGTAGTATACCCGATGTTCGAGTATCTTCGGCCAAAATAAAATCTACCTCTTTCAGCACTCTAACAGCGCGAAAAGTCATATCTTCCATATTCCCGACAGGGGTCGGTACTACATACAATATTCCCATTCTTTTCCTTTTTTGCGTTCCCTTCCGAATGATTGTTTTGAAGGATCGTTTCGCAAATGTAGAAATAAATAATTAAAATATCACCTTACAGTGCGCAAAAGTATTAATTTTGTAGTCAAATAGATTAAAAATGGATTTGTTCAAAGATAATAATCAAAGTAACTATAAAGAGCAGGCCCGTCGCCGGGGACGTATCGAAGTCATCTGCGGCTCGATGTTCTCGGGCAAAACAGAGGAGTTGATTCGACGTCTCAAACGGGCTAAATTCGCTCGCCAGCGTATTGAAATTTTCAAACCGTCTATTGATGTACGTTATTCCGATACCGATGTTGTTTCTCACGACAGCCATTCTATATCTTGTACCGTTGTCGATTCGTCGGCAAGTATTCTGCTTTGCTCTTCAGAGACCGATGTCGTCGGTATCGACGAAGCCCAATTTCTTGATAAAGGATTAGCTGAAGTTTGCATACAATTGGCCAATAGTGGAGTTCGGGTTATTGTTGCCGGCCTTGATATGGATTATAAAGGTATTCCCTTCGGGCCAATGCCCGATCTTTGTGCTGTTGCCGACGAGGTGACCAAAGTTCATGCCGTTTGTGTGCGTTGTGGCGATCTCGCTGCTTTCTCCCATCGCACCGTTGCCGATCAAAAGCAGGTTCTTTTGGGCGAAACATCCGAATACGAGCCTCTTTGCAGGGCATGTTATCTCGAAGCTATAGAAGAAGATAAAATGAAGAGAGAAGATAAAGATTAACATCAAAAACAGTATATATATGGAACGCAAACTAATTACTTTCGACAGTTTTATCAGAGGTGCGATCGTCGTTGCCGGTATCGTCATTCTGATTTTGTTGGTCAATCGCTTAAGTGGCGTATTATTGCCTTTCTTTATTGCATGGCTGATAGCCTATATGATATATCCCATTGTCACGTTCATTCAGTATAAGCTGCATTTCAAAAATCGTATGCTGTCCATACTATGTGCCTTAATATTAGTGTTGGCTTTGTTCTCTGGTATCCTTTATCTTATCGTTCCGCCTCTTATTGACGAAATCGGGCGGTTCGACAAACTTATTGAATACTATATTCAAAAAGGATTTATGGCAAGAGGGTCTGTACCCCGTCAAATTACCGATTTCTTGCAATCCAATCTCGATATGGCAACCGTCCAAAAGTTTTTGCGTAGTGATACGATAGCCAATGCTATCAAAGAGGGCGTCCCCAGACTCTGGCAGTTACTGAGCGATTCTATTAGCTATTTATTCAGCATCATAGCTTCTATCATTATCTTGCTATATCTCATTTTTATTCTCAAAGATTATGAAGTGATGGCCGATGGTTGGGTCAAACTGTTACCTTTGAAATATCGTGATATTATTACAGGTATCGTATCAGATGTCAAATGTGGCATGAATCAATATTTCCGTGGTCAGGCATTGGTTGCACTTTGTGTAGGCATTCTTTTCAGTACCGGCTTTCTCATCATAGACTTTCCTCTCGCTATTGGTTTGGGACTGCTCATCGGGGCTCTCAACATGGTGCCTTATCTTCATGCCCTTGGTTTGATACCTGTTGTTTTGCTTTCTATACTGAAAGCAGCCGATACCGGACAGAATTTTTGGGTTATATTGGGGGCGGCCTTAATTGTGTTCGTTGTTGTACAAATCATAGAAGACGCAATTATAGTACCTAAGATAATGGGGAAAATTACCGGGCTGAATCCGGCAGTTATATTACTTTCTCTTTCTATTTGGGGATCATTGATGGGAGTTCTTGGAATGATTATTGCGTTACCAATGACTACTATCATGCTATCTTATTACAAAAGATATTTTTTGAAACAAGATGATTTGCAGCCTCATAGCAATTGCTGAAATAAAAAGTGAAACTTTTTCTTCATTTAGATTTGGTCAGTTCGTAAAAAGGCCTTATCTTTGCACCGCAATTCAGAGATGATCCGCTAGCTCAGCTGGTAGAGCACAACACTTTTAATGTTGGGGTCTTGGGTTCGAGCCCCAAGCGGATCACAGAAAAAGAAGTTCATATTGGACTTCTTTTTTTGTTAATATAATAATCGTTTCGGCGTTCATACAGATAGGAACAAGCTGAAGCCATGAAACGTATATTCGGGAGGTGTTTATTCCTGAATACGCAAAGAACTTCAAAAAAGAGCTATCCGCTTCAGATATAAAATTTTACGGTAAGATTCATTTTAACCGTAGTCGTTCAAGGAATGAACTGAACATGCACTGCCTTTGATAGTCAGCCGTAAAGGCCAATCCAACAAAAAGAAACTATCACCGCTTACGAATCATAAGAACACCAAAAATGGAATAGTCAAAGGTGGTTTTGGCCGTGTGAATCTCTTTCGGCAGGCAGAACAGGGATTTGATAAGCTATTCGGATATGAGCGCCAACAAACAGAATCATTTGATTACCAAAATGTGATGAAAAACGGTTCTATATTGGAACAATTTGAACTACAGGAACAAGAAATTCAATCCAGTGAAAGAAAAACAGAAATCAACCAGTGTAGCAACCAAGAGAACTTATTTTCTATCCATCTTGAAAACAAGGAAGCAAGTAACCAAGCTTTCAATACAAATACCCATATTTTCACTCCACAAGAAAATAATACCTCTATCGATCCATCTTTCTATGATGAAAACAACCAAACATCAAATTCATTCATTTCTTTTATTTCTTTACAAAAAGCAGACTTCCAATTCAACTCCGAAGAACAAATACCTAAGCTCAAGAAAACAACCAAGTTTTGGCATTCTCGAATAAAAGCGACTCATTATGTACATAAAAACATAAAAGTTTAATATATTTGTATTTGAATTGACAACTGTATCAAAACACAGTCCCCTCAATCGGCTAAAAATGTAGTTCAGAGTGATTACAACTAAAATCACAGTCAAAAAATCATCTCTGTATTATATTTCTAAGTGCCTTAATTGGCTATTTGAAAACAATAATGTATCAAAAAAGTAAACTTTCAAATATATACCATGAAAAAGCTAAAGAAAATAGGACATGATATTGCATTGAATAATTTTGTAGTTCATCAAGCTATTAAAATGGCAGGAGATAGAAAGACAGGATTAAAGTTAGCAAAATCGACTCTTAAAACAGCGACAAAGGAATCTGCCTTTATTGCTAAAATTACAGATGCCTATTCTAAAAAATCACATCCGACATATGGCATCTTTAATACAGAAAATAAGTCTAATGAGTTTCAAACTTCATTAAGAGAATTTTGTGCAAGAAAAACTGATTTTATTTCCTTCTCTCAAAGATCGATGAATTACTATAAGACTGTTATAGAAAAAAATGCACCTGCAAGTGGAGGGTTTGTTGTATTTGCTTTTTATAATAATACAACAAACAATACACAACATCTTCTGGTTTTAACTCTTAATAACAAAGATGGCTATTACATTGATGAAAAAAATCTTACTATTGAAGATATAAAGAATTTAGACTTGAGCAAAATAGATGTGGCATGTCTCATTAATATAACAAAATGGCTAAAAATTGAAAGGGGCGAGAATTTGGATAGTAAAACTTATCTATCCTTTGTAAAAGGGAATAAAGATATTAGTCTTTACTTTATGGATTTTATTGGATGTCAAAATAAGACAACTAGTACGGATTCTTCAAAAAAATTAGCAAATGCATTAGTGAGATTTTGTACAAATAAGAAATATGATGATGCAAAAACAAGAGATATTAAAAATGCCGTTTATTATTACTGCATTGAGTGTATTAATGCAAAAAAAGAAATTTTATTATCTGCTATATCTGCGCTCATAAATCCAGAGAATCCAGATGAATTTCAGGAATTTGCATCTTCGGAGGAAAACGAAGTAGATGAAATTATTAGTGGAGATAAAACGATCTTGAAGACATTGAATTATGTCAAATATAGAACACCTGATTTAACTGTAGAATTTAATAATAAATTAATAGGAGTTCAAATATTCTACAACGACAAAAAAAACGAGCTAACAATTAAAGATGTACCGGATGAATTGAGAAAGCAAATAACCCAATGAGACATAAGATGCTTACACAAATTGTAGACATATTAACAAAAGGCAATATAACTATGTCTGATGATTCTCTTTCAGTTGACAATTACAAGATAGTAGACGAAAGCAGCATTATTAGTTTGGAAAATTGCATTGAACAAATATATGATAATAAAGGGAATATTATTGGATTATCAGATATTCAAAAGAAGCAAAATATTCGTATTGTATTCTCTCTGTATAGATTAAACCAAGCAGGTTATTATGAGACATCCGATGTCTTTGTTCGGAAAAACAAAATTATATCTCCTGCATCCTATTATATTCAAAATATAGGATTCCAAAATAGTGAGCATACTTTTATAAAGAAATATCATGCCTTAATTAACTTTATTCAATCAATTGGTGATCTGTCTAAATACAAAGAAGAATCTCCTGATATAACAACATGTGTCATCATCTGCGAACAAAAAGCCCTTATTCTACCTATCATTTACAGTGGCGAGGATGTTGTCAATATAGATTTCCCTATAGAAGAAATGAATTATGCAACAGAATTATTCAAAAAAAAGAATAGCGAAGAAAAACTTCTTTTCATTAATGAATTAATGGAATTTTTATCAAATGTAACAGAAGAAAATCGCTTTGTCTATTTATTGCATAATTTCAATGAGTATTATTCCAAGTCTATTGATAGCTTTCAATATTATATCAGAAACTTCTCTTATAATAAACTGAAATCAGAATTAGATAATGCAATATTAGATTATTCTAAAAAAATACAATCAGTAATTAATGATGCACAGTCTAAACTCATTGCTATTCCTGCTGCTTTTGTTTTAGCAGCAGCTAACATTGAATTTGATAATATATTATCAATAAAAAATATAGCTATTTTAATTAGCTTGTATATATTTGCTCTGTTAATAGGTATATTTCTAGATAACCAAAGCAGCGTCTTAAATATGATTGATATTAATATTCAATCATACAAAGGAACTTTTGGAGGTAATGGTAACGTCGTAAAAGACGCATTTATATTAGTTGATAAGGAGCTAATAAAACAAAAAAACAGACTGCTTATTACTCAATTTATCAATTGGGGAATACCTGCTTTATTGACACTCTTGTATTTAATTGTTTTCATAGCAAACATATCAATAATAACATCCGACATAATAATAAAAATGTTAAAATCATGTATCACTCAGAATCTTCATATATAGAAAACACTTCCTTGCATCTTGTTGGCAATAAATCAAACGAAGAAAATATTCATTTCTCCAGCAACTTGCTAAATATAAGTACCGACTTAAATAAAATTTTATTACACTATTTCTTATCTTCTTTCAAAAGCAATGAATTCTATAATTTTTACCATGATATTAATATAGAAATGAATGAAGTGTATGTTTGTGTAGAAAATATATTTAAAAACAATGAAACATTACAGACACAGTCTATAAATCTGGCAAAACACTTGTATAACAAAAGTACACATCCCCAAATCAAAGGTGGCGAATTTTATACCGTTTACTTTAAAGATTGTATTTTAGAAGGAGAAATAGTAGATGCTATTGGTTTATTTAAATCAGAAAATAAAGACACTTTTTTAAAAGTATCAACGCTGAAACATGATTTTAAAATCGAAACTGTTGAAGGCGTTAATATCAATAAATTAGATAAAGGTTGTTTGATATTCAATAAAGAATGCAAGAATGGATATATAGTTGTTGTAGTGGATAATACAAACAAAGGGATTGAGGCACAATATTGGTTGGATGATTTTTTAAGTATTAGACAACGCAATGATGAATATCATGACACCCAAAACATACTCTCACTTTGCAAAAGCTTTGTAAAAAAAGAATTGCCAAAACATTTTGAAATTTCAAAAGCAGATCAAGCTGAATTACTGAATAAATCAGTGAGCTATTTTAAAAATAATGAGAATTTCAATATGAAAGAATTTGCTAGTGAGGTAATTTGCCAACCAGAAATCATTAATACTTTTAATCAGTACAAGTCTTCATTCCAAGAAGACTATGATATAAGAATTACAGATAATTTCACTATTTCAGAAAGTGCTGTAAAAAAACAAGCACGTTCAATAAAAAGCGTGATCAAACTAGATAAAAATTTTGACATCTATATTCATGGCAATTCAGAGTTTATAGAGCGAGGAGAGGATAGTAAAGGAAAATTCTATAAAATATATTATAGCGAAGAATCTTAGACGGTTTCATAATACAAATTTAAATTCAAAGATATGAATGTTACAAATCCTGAATTAGTTTTAGTAAGAGGTATTAACTCTGAATGGTTTAAAGAGAATTTTAGTCAACTTTGGGTTGGCTTTGGTGGCGCTCCTAATGCAATTCCAAAAGAAGATGCATATTATGTTGGTTTATATTTAGAGGCTCCAATTTCTGCAATAACTCATATTGGTATAGTTGAGCGAATAGAGCCATATGATGGAGGAGTTGACTATTATTTAAAGGCTTTAGTAAAGCTAAAAACCCCAATTAAACCTGGACATGCTATCAGGAAACATGAAAATTGGCGGTTGTCAGACTTTGGCTTGACACAAACACAAATGGATAATATAAGAATACAAATAGAAACCATTTAAATTATTTTGCTGTTATGTTGCATTATGAATATAAAAAAGGAAGTTCTCTTTAAAGCATTAAGATTATATTATAGTGAAATGCTTTTTTGACAATTATAAAAATTATCTTTGTCCTTAGTATTTTTCATGAGCAAACTACCGCAAAAGCACGTAGCAAATTAGTGGGATAACTCATGGAATATGCTTGGGGGATAAAATATAAAGTTCTAAATATCACTGTTGTAACGTTCTTGGGAGAGCCTCGAACGAATCACAGAAAAAGAAGTTCATTTTGGATTTCTTTTTGTAAGTTCCCGATAAAGTAAAGTACCTGTTGTTCCCCGTTCATAAAGATTCTTACTTTGCGACCAAAAAAGTAAATTATGAGACGTACAATGAGCAAAGAAGATTTTATGGTGATTCTTGATCGCCAGCAAGAGAGGGGTTTAGCATCAAAGACTTTTGTGCGAATGAAGCCTATCGGGAGCTTACACAAATTTGGACATTTTTGCTTGATTGCATTTGTCCGAAACTTCTTCTAAAATTTGAGTGGCGTGCTGTTTGCTTATTCCCGCTTCAGAGGCGATAGTTATTATATCGATAGCGTAGGTTCTCCTTTACCATTTATGGTTGTAGTGTGATAGCCATTAAAACCGCTACTGGGTAAAAGGTCATAGCCGGGCGATAGTTTCCATGCTCCATTAATCCATTGAAAGGAGAAATTTTTAGCATGATCGTCTCGATTTGAAATCAATATATTGAAAACCATCAAACGAAACATTTCTGCTACCTGCTCCATGTCTTTAGTAAGGTTTAGAGTCAATTTCAATAATATGGAGTAGTCGAGACTTGGAATACGATAATCTGCATGCAATAAACCTGCGGCACTTATGGTATGCGTCTTTCCTTGAGGGGTTCTGTCGAACCGCTCTACTCCAAAATATCGACCTTGGAACAAGCGAGTTTCAGGCATTCGTATTCCGCATTCTTTAGCAAGAATTGAATAATTGTACTCTATTTCTCCTACATTAGTAGGATCATTCGCTGTCTTAAACTTCACAAGCCATTCACGGCCATCTATCTTAGCAAATACTTTTGGTTGTGCTCCACCGGAAGAACCGCCATATTTGTACAGTAAATCGACAGAACCATTGCTCTCCTTGCTCTCAAGTATCTTTGCTGCCTCGTTGGCTAGGTGGTCAAAGTCTTGGAATTTATCATCTGCGGCAATACTTTTATCCGGCCTATACTCTAATGCACCACGACCCGTAGAGCCGATGAGCGATAGTCGCTCTAAAATACTCAACTTGTATGGATCTATTTCTTTCTCTTGTAAATAACGAATCGAGCAAAAGATTACCCCAACCGTCAGGCAAACTATCGTCAAACACTCCGAAGTTCCCTCTAAACGGATCTTGCTTAGCCATGAGCAATCCCGATTTTAATGGTAGGTAGAATGGAGATATCGAGAATCCGGTTTGTATCCAATCCGGATCATACTCAAAGCCACATAGCGCTTCGGGAGTGAGAGCTATTCGCCCTACACGCCTATCGGACATAAAAACTTCTATGATTGAAATATTACTCATTTCTATTTCCTCGTTTTCTTTGCTTTTGCCGTCCCGCATTTAGTATATCATCAATACTTTGATAGATTTT
>Ga0183101_1000017_pt20 | contig 24119 bp, 22 predicted proteins | sample Biomet3_FD_127790 | JGI IMG/M metagenome (GOLD analysis project Ga0183101, IMG submission 127790) | Microbial communities from bioreactor (seeded with sewage sludge) at LBNL, California, USA - Biofuel metagenome 3 | ecosystem: Engineered > Bioreactor > Anaerobic > Unclassified ...
GCCAGATGATGCGCCGTCCGCAAGCAGACACTTTTCTATTACGACAGCATCGGCATATTCAGTCCTGAGATCGTAGGCGACAATGGCTACCGCTATTATTCATACACACAGGTGGAGACCTTTGCAGTCCTCACCATGTTCAAAGAACTCAGGGTGCCGCTTAAGGACATTAAAAACCTGATGGAAAACCGGTCGCCGGAGGCTTTGATAAAAATGCTTGAGGAAAAAGACGCTGAAATCGACAAGAAGATCGAACGTCTGCGCGTTGCGAAAACCTACGTTCATGACAAGATTGCCGTGACCCGTGAGGGCATGAACGCGCCTGTTGGCGAGATCGTGTTTGAAGACCTGCCTGACGAATACATGGTGACCACAGATTATGCCGGCATCGACGACGATAAGGCCGTTGAAAAAGCCGTATCTGAGCACTTCAACTTCTGCCAGAGTCTGGGCATACAGAGTGCCTACGCCATGGGCGGCATCATCCCGAGAGACAGCGTGACCGAAGACGGCTACCGCTATTCTCAGTTTTATACCATCGTCAGCCCCGAGGCCCTTACGCCGCAGAGCAGCAAAGAAGCCTTCATTGATTCCGGCGGGCGCTATATCGCCATGTACGACGACCACGGCTACGAAAACGTCAGCAAGATGTGCCTGAAGATCATTGACTATGCTAAGGAGCACGGCCTTGCCCTAGATGACTGCTTCTATGAAGATGTCATCCTCGACGATCTGTCAGTGAACGGCTACTACAAATACCTTGTCAAAGTTTCCGCCCGCGTGCACTGACGCTGTTTGAAATATCCAGGTTGTGCAAAACCGGACCTGCCATTATGGCAAAGCCCGGTTCTGCAACCTGGATTTATTTTATTTTGTCTTACTTTTAAGGTCCAAGGTCGCTCGCAGAGAGCTCCCTCATTGCAGGCACAGCGAAAGCCTGCAGCTGAAGTTTCTGGTTTCAGTTATAATATGTCTCCGAATTCTCCGAGGTCTATGCTTTCTCCTCTTCTCTGTCTTTCAACAGCCCTAAGTATCCTTGGGAAGGATTTTCTGTCTACCGGGTACTTCCAAACGGAAATCGCTACCAGTATAAGCAGTATGCCAGGCACGATGGTCAGACAGTTTTCTATCCATGTCAGTGCCGCTTCTGGCTGTGTTGCAGCCATATCGTTGAATCCGGCCTGGCCCAGAATGATGCCCAGAACCTGCAGCGATACTGCCGTAGATATGGACTCTGAAAGAGCCTGCAGCGATATCACCTGACCTGAATGCTTTTCTCCTGAAGCCAGCTCCTCTACTTCACATACGTCGTAGAGCATAGACGGCATCAGCTGCCAATAGCAAGTATTTCCTACTGAATATATAGCGCACAGAATGCAGGCCTCCAGGAAATTGTCAACTCCTACGAACTTGGATGAAAGCATTACAAGTCCGGTAAGAGCTATGCCCCCAATGAACACCATCTTCTTGTCAATGTAATTGGCAAGTCCCCCGACTACCGGTACCAGCGCTATGCCTACCAGCGTCATCAGCAGCATTGTGAAAGATATCTGCTTAGCGCTCAATCCAATATTGAATGTGAAGTAGTATATTCTGTCCGCTGAAAACATCGTATTGCAAAGCAGATACACCACGCTGCCAAGGATCAGGAACCTTATCGACTTCAGCTTCAGTATCTGAAAATATTCGCTGAACATATAAGCGATCTTCTTGGCTGAGAAAACCTTTTCCCTGTTCGGATCCTTCTTGAAGTCTTTGACATCGTTTTTCTTAATATTTAAAGAGCATATGAGCAGCGCAGCCCCGCTGCATACTCCGACGAATAATCCAACTGCTGACCATGACCGCTCAACTGAGCTTCCATGCTTCATCATGAATTCTACGATTATCGTCGGCATGACCATACCGATGGCCATACCTACCTGATTGAAAAAGTAAGCATATGATCTGAGTGTCGTTCTCTCATTGTAATCGTCAGTCAGATCTGATCCCCATGCCAGATAAGGCACGAAGAATGTAGCGAATGCCGTCCAAAACAGCAAAGTCATCATTGTGTAATAAGCCACCTTTACGCCATAGCTAGCGCCTATTGACGTAAACAGCAGCATCGTCACTATTGCTACCGGTATGGCTGCCACCATCAGGAATGGTTTTCTTTTGCCGAATCTAGTTTCGGCGTTATCTGACAGGAATCCCGCTATCGGTCCGCATACTGCTTCAAGTATGGAACCAAGTGCCGCTATCGTGCCCGCCGTCGCCGGTCTTATTCCCGCAACGGTTGTAAGGAAGAAAAGCAGAAACGTTCCGAGCAGCGTATAAAGTGCATTGTCGGCCACGCCTCCGATTCCGTAAGATAACTTAGTATGCATACTAAGTTTCATATTAACACCTCCGTTTTCTATATCATAAAGTATATAGTAACTGTATAGTCAAGGGTTTTTTGAAAAAAATACACAAAAAAACACGGATTTTTTGCTTTTCTGCATTAAATCCGTGAGTATTTGCAAAGTTCTGCCGCTTAAGCCCGATGGCGCGCAATGCATGACTATGCGTTATTGCGCAAATGTATTCGTACGTCGCTGCTTAACTGAAGAATTCCTTCATCTTCTCGGCAAAGCCTGATTTCTTCTGGTAACACGTATCGTCCAGAGCCTGTGCCATCTGTTCCACAGCCTTCTTCTGCTTGGAGTTCAGCTTGGTCGGAACTTCCAGAATTACCTTTACGTAAAGGTCTCCCATCTTTCCGCTGCGGACGTTCTTCACGCCCTTGCCCTTCAGCCTGAATACCGTTGCCGGCTGAGTCCCTGATGGGATCTTATATGAAACCTTGCCATCCAGTGTCGGAACAGTGATCTCATCACCCAGTGCTGCCTGGTTGAATGAAATAGGAATGTCCAGATATAGGTTGTCCCTATCTCTCTTGAACATCTTGTGAGGCGTTACCGTGATCACAATATAAAGATCACCGTTAGGTCCGCCGTTCTCGCCCGGCTCGCCCTGACCTCTGATTGGAATAACACTGTCGTTGTCAACTCCTGCAGGAATGTCAACGTTGATCTTGATTGTTTTGCGCACTTTTCCAGTACCGCCGCAATCAGGACACGGTGTATCTATGATCGTACCCCTTCCTCCGCATTCCGGACAAGGTCCCACGCTCTGGAACTGTCCAAAAGGCGTCTTCTGCACCTGTGAAACCTGGCCGGAGCCGCCGCATCTGCTGCAGGTACGTCTGCTTGTTCCCGGGGCCGTTCCTTCACCGTTGCACTTAGAGCATTTGACCATTTTGTTGATGCTGACTTCCTTCTTAGTGCCGAAAGCCGCCTCTTCAAATGAAATCGTGATTGCCTTCTGCAGGTCTCTGCCTTTCATCGGGCCATTCCTTCGTTTAGCATTTCCGCCAAAGCCACCGCCGCCGCCAAACATGCTTCCAAACATGTCAAAGATATCATCCATTCCGCCTGCGCCGAATCCGCCGCCGAAGCCGCCGGCACCGCCGAAGCCCTGGTTAGGATCTACGCCTGCAAAGCCGAATCTGTCATACTTGTTCTTCTTGTCGGGATCTGACAGAACGCTGTATGCCTCATTTATCTCTTTGAACTTTTCCTCGGCAGCTTTATCTCCCGGATTTTTGTCCGGGTGGTATTTCATAGCCATCTTCCTGAACGCCTTTTTGACTTCTTCCTCACTGGCGCCCTTCTGAAGGCCAAGCACCTCGTAATAATCTCTCTTTTCTGCCATCTCTCTCACCTTCTCCGCTGCAATAATATCTCAGCGGTATCAAAACTCCCGCTCCCGCGGGCTATGCTCCGCTATAACGCACTGAAAATTTGCCCGTGGCGAAAACCCGCCACAGGCAAATTTCTAATTCAATCTATCAGTTATACTGATTAGTTCTGCTTGTTATCGTCATCAACTACTGTGTAATCCGCATCAACAACATTGTCGTCGCTTCCGCCTGCATTGCCAGTCTGGCCAGCTCCGCCTGCAGCTCCTGCTCCCATGTTAGGATCAAAGCCTGCTCCGCCGCCCATATTGTTAGGGTCAAAGCCTGCTCCTGCACCTGCAGCGCCAGCTGCCTGCTGTGCCTGCTCATAAGCTTTAGATGCGATTGGGTGGAACTTCTCTGTCAGGTTCTGATACTTGTCCTTGATCTGATCAGGGTTGTTTGCTTCCAGTGCTGACTTCAGTTCTGAAACTGCTGTCTCAGCTGACTGCTTGTCTTCTGGACTTACCTTGTCGCCAAAGTCTTTCAGTGACTTTTCAACATCGTAAACCAGAGCCTCAGCCTTATTTCTATCTTCGATTTCTTCCTTCTTCTTCTTATCTTCTTCAGCATACTGAGCTGCTTCCTTTACCTTCTGGTTGATTTCATCCTCAGAAAGGTTAGTTGAAGAAGTGATAGTGATAGCCTGCTGCTTGCCAGTTCCCAGATCCTTAGCACTAACGTTTACGATGCCGTTAGCGTCGATATCAAAAGTTACCTCGATCTGAGGGATTCCGCGAGGAGCCGGTGCAATTCCTGTCAGCTGGAAACGTCCAAGTGTGATGTTTCCTGCAGCCATGTCTCTTTCACCCTGCATTACGTGGATATCTACTGCAGTCTGATTGTCGGCTGCTGTTGAGAATATCTGGCTCTTCTTAGTAGGTATTGTAGTGTTTCTCTCAATAAGTTTGGTAGCAACTCCGCCCAGAGTCTCGATGGACAATGAAAGCGGCGTTACGTCCAGCAGAAGTACGTCGTGAACTTCACCAGTAAGTACGCCTGCCTGAATGGCTGCTCCTACTGCTACGCACTCATCAGGATTGATTCCCTTGAATGGCTCTTTACCTGTTACATTCTTTACTGCTTCCTGAACAGCTGGAATTCTTGTTGAGCCGCCGACCAGGATGACCTTAGCGATATCATTAGTTGTGATTCCTGCATCTGACATTGCCTTTCTCATTGGATCGATAGTCTTCTGAACCAGGTCAGAAGTCAGCTGGTCAAACTTTGCTCTTGAAAGATCAACGTTCATATGCAGCGGACCTTCCTGAGTTACTGTAATGAATGGCAGGTTGATGTTGGTTGACTGTGCGCTTGACAGTTCCTTCTTAGCCTTCTCTGCAGCTTCCTTCAGTCTCTGAAGAGCCATCTTGTCCTGTCTAAGGTCAACGCCGTGCTCCTGTGAGAATGAGTCAGCCAGGAAGTTCATGATCCTGTTATCGAAGTCGTCGCCGCCGAGGTGAGTATCACCATTGGTTGCCAGTACTTCGAATACGCCGTCGCCCAGTTCCAGGATGGATACATCGAATGTGCCTCCGCCCAGGTCGTATACGAGGATCTTGTGTGATCCTGTTTCTTTATCAAGTCCATATGACAGTGAAGCTGCCGTTGGCTCGTTGATTATTCTCTTTACATCGAGGCCTGCAATCTTGCCGGCATCTTTAGTTGCCTGTTTCTGTGCATCTGAGAAGTAAGCTGGTACTGTGATAACAGCTTCTGTTACCTTCTCGCCCAAATAGCTTTCTGCATCTGCCTTCAGTTTTGACAGGATCATTGCGGAAATGTCCTGCGGCGTGTATGTCTTGCCGTCGATTGTTACTGTGTAATCCTCGCCCATGTGTCTCTTGATTGATGAGATCGTCCTGTCAGGATTGGTTACAGCCTGTCTTTTTGCTGTCTCTCCAACCAGTCTCTCACCGCTCTTTGCGAATCCTACTACGGAAGGAGTTGTTCTGTTTCCTTCAGCATTTGCTATAACTGTTGGCTCTCCGCCTTCAAGTACTGCTACGCAGCTGTTAGTTGTTCCTAAATCTATTCCTATTACTTTTGACATTATATTTGCCTCCTTTAATTAATTATTGACTTTGACCATTGATGGTCTGATCAGTTTATTATTTAACATATACCCCTTTTGCATGACTGCCGTGACTTTCCCGCTTTCAAATTCGTCATTGTCTTCAGTCATTACAGCGTTGTGGAAGTTTGGATCGAAATCCTCACCCAGCGCTTTTATTTCCTCCAGGCCTGACTTCTCGAGTACGTCAGACAGCTGTTTGAAAATCATCTTCATTCCCTCTGCGTAACCCGCATCGGTGCATTCATGTCCAAGAGCTCTCTCGAAACTGTCCATTACGTCCAAAAGCTGTGCTACCAGTTTTTCGTTGGCGTATGAATAAATGTCGTTCTTCTCTTTTTCAGTCCTGCGTTTGTAGTTCTGGAAATCTGCCATGAGTCTCAGATATTTGGTGTTGAGGCCCTCGTCTTCAGCTTTTTCCGTTGCCTTGGCTTCCTCAGCTTTTGCTTTTTCTTCAGTCTTGGCTTCCTCGGCCTCGCCGGCTTCAGCTTCTGCCTCTGATCCAGATTCTCTGCAAGTCTCTGTTTCCTCTGCAGTTTCCTGTTTTTTCTCTGTTTCTTCGGCTACAGTTTCTTCATTACCCATCGTTGTTTTCTTTTTCTGTTCCTCTGTCATTTTCCTCTCCTTCTCCGCTTTCTAGTTTAAACGAACTGCTCAGATTATCCGTAAGAAATTCCACAATCGAAGTTACTTCGCCATATCTCATTCTTGTCGGTCCTATAACTCCGATCTTTCCGACCATCTGTCCGTTCACATGGTATGTCGCCGTAATGAGGGAACAGTCGTTTATCAGATCGTCAGCGTTTTCATCACCTATGGTGACCACAACGCCGTCTCCTCTCTGAAGCAGCTTTCTTGCGAAATCTTCTCTTTTATCTTCAAACAGTGCAAGGAAACTCTTGGCCTTGCTTATGTCGTTGTATTCTGGTATGTCGAAAATGTTTGTCAGCCCGTCCATGTAGAGGTTAACGTTCAGCATATCCTCAAGTGTCTTCATAAAATCTGGCATAACGTTCTGTGCCAGCTTGTCCATGGCTTCGATATCTGTCTGGAAGTTGTCAATGATGTTGCTGGTCAGCACATCTGTCAGTTTCCTGCCCTTATATGTGTATGTCATGTTCTTGGCCAGTATCTGAAGTGCTTCATCTGTATACTGGACCTTCATGTGCAGTGCCGTGTTGGAAACCCTTCCGCTCTCTGAAACGATCATCAGCACAACAGTTTTATCATCCACCGGCAGCAGATTGATGAACTTTATCTTGTTCTCATTCTGATCCGGCGTCAGTGCAAATGATGTCAGATTCGTTATCTCTGACAAAAGTTTGGCTGCGTGCTGTATCGTTTTATCGAACTCATGCACATCCGCCTTAAGTTTCTCTGAAATGAAACGCTTCTCATCTGGCGTCAGTTCCGGCTTCTGCATCATATTGTTTACATACAGCCTGTATGCCTTATCCGATGGAACTCTTCCGGCAGAAGTATGTGGATGTGTAAGATATCCCATCTCCTCCAGATCGCTCATCTCGTTTCTGATCGTTGCCGGGCTCAGACCCATCTCAGACTTTCGGGAAAGGGTGCGGGAACCAACAGGCTCAGCTGATTTAACGTAGTCACTTATTATTGCCTGCAAAATCTTCAGTTTTCTTTCTGTTAATTCCATATGTGATCTCTCCTTCGTGTGTTAGCACTCACCATATTTGAGTGCTAATCACTATATATAAGATACTACTTGGCGGTTTTAATGTCAACGGTTTTTTCAAAAAAGATTATGTAATTTCGGTGATTGATTGTGTTGGGAATACGTTGCAGTTTGAGGGGTGACGCAGACATGGAAGTGATCCGGCATTAATATGTTGACGGCGGCTGGCTGCGGTTTCCTGCAAATTATGGTGTTGGGATGTTTTACAGGAAACAGTGCTTGGGTGGTTTCCTGCAAACCATGGTGCTGCGGCGGTTTTGCAGGAATCATTGCCTGAGTGTTTTCCTGCAAAGCATGGTGTTTTGATAGTTTTGCAGGAATCAGCACTTTGGATTTTTCCTGCAAAACATGTTGTTAGAGCAGTTTGCAGGAATCCTGATGAATGGCTTTTCCTGCAAACTATGGTGTTTGGATAGTATTGCAGGATTCCTGAATAGCGGTTTTTCCTGCAAACCAAGATATTTGGGCAATTTTGCAGGAAACAGCGCTTGGATTTTTCCTGCAAAGCATGCTGTTTTAGTAGTATTGCAGGATTCCTGCGAGGTGGTTTTTCCTGCAAACCATGGTTTTTGGATAGTATTGCAGGAATCAGCACATGAGGATTTTCCTGCAAACCACGATATTGTGGCAATTTTGCAGGAATCAGAGTTTGGGTGTTTTCCTGCAAACCCGCAACAGGCCTTTTCTATAAAACGATGCTCTTCATGGCGATTTTATAGAAATCCGCTACAGGCTTTTTCTATAAAATGATACTATTCACGCCGGTTTTATAGAAAAGCCATCAAAGATTTTTCTATAAAACCACGCTTTTCAGGCTGATTTTATAGAAACAATATCTGAGAAATGCTGACACTATTAAAAAAGGACATCGCATTTGGGTTTGTTAAAGCAAAATTCCCCAAAGCGACATCCACATTTTTCTTATCTAACCACGGCCATCCGACTGCCGCGCTGGCGGCTTTGATGGCAGCGCCAGCATTTCCGCTGGCGGCTTTGATGGCAGCGCCGGCATTTGCGCCGGCGGCTTTGATGGCAGCGTCGGTATTTGCGCTGTCAACTTTGATGCAGCGCCTTCGCTTTGATGTCTACTTCTTGTCTCTGCCGATGGCATTGATTACGCCGTTTGACACAGTCACAAGCCCCAGCTCAACATATCCTGCGGCTGGAACGACAATGTGCTCAAGCAGCCACATTAAGACAGCGTATGAACCGTCTACGCAGAAATCGTAGAACTTGACTACTGGCTTTGATGAGAAAGTCACTACGCACAGCGACGCAAGTCCGTAGATAAGGACGTAGTAAAGTACCGGGTTCGACGGGATTGCAATTAGTCCCAGGCCGATGCCGTGCCTTTTGATCCACTGTCTTACCACCAGATGGAAGATGTAGACCGGCATGGTGTTTCTGCCTACGTAAGCCAGGTAGTTGTCTTTGCTAGGCAGGAAGTTCATCATGAAGATGATCCATGCACAGCCAAGTACAGAAAGCAGCAGTCTGCCGATGACGTCTGCATACCAGGCAACACCGATCTCAGCGCCCGGACGACGCATCAGATACCATTCTACTGGAATGTCAGTCACTCCATATGCGAGATAAACGGATATGGCAACCAGGATGACTCCCAGCAGATAGACCTTCCATCTTTTCATGCTCTTTATCTTGGCAACATGCTCTGCCTGACAGTAATATCCCAGAACAAAGAACGGAAAATAGGACACTATCCTGCCCAGCGACATGTATTCTGTAAGGAACGGCATGCAGCCGGCAAACAGATATACAATGAAAATAAAGGCAAAACAGTGCGGTATCTTGATGTAGTTCATCTGGAACAGCTTGTAAAGGAACAGCGCCAGCATGAACCACATGGCAAAAGGAGGCCTGTCAAGGTAGAAGGTGGCATAGCCTGACATTGCCATTCTTACAAAATAGAAGAACGGTATGCTCAGAAGATATGGCCAAAGGAAAACCTTGAAAGCAATCTTTCTGCTCTTTTCCGGCTTCTTGGAAAAATATCCCGAGAGGAACATGAAGGACTGCATTACAAATACGTTGATCGTAATGTAGACGATCGCTCCAAATGAAGTATGGGAAAACTCTCCCGCCATTCTCGTGAAATGTGAACATGGTATGCTCCACATGCACAGTCCGCGGAATGTATCAAACATATAATCTCTTTCCTTTATATCGCTCACTTAAACCTCCTCTATTCAGCCCAGCTTCTGGCGCACCTTACGGCTCTGCTCCATCCAGCCAGCTTTTCTTCGCGTTCTGCAGACTCCATAACCGGTTTAAAGGTTTTGTCAATCTGCCAGTTATCCATAATATCTTCTCTGTTTTTCCAGTAACCTGTTGCCAATCCAGCCAGATAAGCAGCTCCCAGAGATGTGGTCTCAATGCACTTTGGACGCTGTACCTCGCAGCCGAGCATATCTGCCTGGAACTGCATGAGGAAATCGTTGGCACATGCGCCTCCGTCGACTTTCAGCGTAACCAGATCTCTTCCCAGATCCTGGCTCATGGCCTTAAGCAGATCGTAGCACTGGTATGCCATTGACTCCAGCGTTGCCCGAACCAGATGGTTCTTATTGGCGCCTCTAGTCAGTCCGAAGATCGCCCCCCTTGCATACGGGTCCCAGTATGGTGCGCCCATGCCTACAAAAGCAGGCACGATGTACACGCCGTTGGTGTCTTCAACAGAACGTGCCATTGCTTCCGAATCAGGTGCACTTTCAATGATGCCCATCTCATCTCTCAGCCACTGGATCGCGGCGCCGCATACAAACACGGAACCTTCCAGGGCGTAACTGACCTTGCCATCGTAGTTCCAGGCAATGGTCGTCAGCAGCCCGTTCTTTGAGAACACAGGCTTTTCACCGGTGTTCAGCAGCAGGAAGCATCCCGTTCCATAAGTTGATTTCGCTTCGCCAACATCAAAGCATGTCTGACCGAACAAAGCAGACTGCTGATCTCCGGCAGCTCCGGCAATGCGAATCGGTCCAGCGAACAAAGTCTGCTCCGTTTCACCGTATATCTGGCTCGACGGCACCGGCTTTGGCAGCATGCATTTAGGTATATCAAGTATCTTCAGTATTTCATCATCCCATTCCAGGGTGTTGATGTTGAACATCATGGTTCTGGAGGCATTGGAGAAGTCCGTAACGTGGACTTTTCCGCCGGTCATCTTCCAGATCAGCCATGTCTCCACTGTGCCGAAGAGGAGTTCACCAGCCTCTGCCTTTTCCCTTGCTCCCGGCACGTTCTCAAGTATCCACCTGAGTTTGGTGCCGCTGAAGTATGCATCGATCAGCAGGCCAGTCTTCTCGCGGAATTTATCCGCCAGGCCCTGACTTTTCAGCTGGTCGCAATATTCGGCCGTTCTTCTGCACTGCCAGACGATTGCATGATACACAGGCTTGCCTGTTTTTTTATCCCATACTATAGTCGTCTCCCGCTGATTCGTGATGCCGATTGCTTCAATGTTTCTGTAATCTGCCCCAGCCTTCAGCATAGCCTCATGGGCAACGGTCATCTGTGATGACCATATTTCTTCAGCGTCGTGCTCGACCCATCCCTGCTCGGGATAATACTGCTTGAATTCAGCCTGCGCGACGCTTACCATATTTCCCTGTCTGTCATAAAGGATGCACCTGGAACTGGTCGTTCCCTGGTCAAGTGCCATGATGTACTTCTTCATTGCTGCTCCTTTCGATTCGGCAAAGCCCGCAGTTCATGTCTGCGGTCCTCTCCCTCTATACGAACACTGACATTATCTGGTTTGATACGTCCATGCCCTCTTCAGAAAGCCTAAGCCTTCCGTTTTCTTCTATCAGTCTGCCGCTGTCAAAAAACTCCTGCAGTTCTTCCCTGCAGTCTTCGAATACCATCCAGAACTCCAGTCCGAAGCGTTTTCTGAACTCATCAAAGCTCACGCCAACGGTCTTTCTCAGTCCCGTCCATACAAACTCCGTCGTGTCGTCGCGGAAGTTGTTCTTGTGGTATTCCCTCAGCGGATGATTGGCATATCTGACCCCGCCGATAAACGAGCTGGCACCGTCACCCAGCCCCAGATATTCCTCCATCGACCAGTATTTCAGGTTGTGCCTGCACTGCCTGCCCGGCAGCGCGCAGTTGGATATCTCATAATGCTCATATCCGGCTTCCCGAAATCTTGCGATCGCATGGTGGTACATCTGTCTGTCGATCTCGTCAGGCACCTGCTCTATCTCGCCTTTTTTGAACATATCGTAAAATGGCGTTCCTTCTTCTATCTGCAGGCTGTAGAAGGATATATGCTCCGGCCTCAGCGCAATCGCCTCGGTCAGCGTCTCGTCCCATTTCTCCATAGTGTGCCCCGGGACTGCAAACATCAAGTCGATATTGATGTTATCAAAACCCATCCTGCGCGCCAGTGCAAAGGTCTCCCTGAAGTCGTCGGCACTGTGGATCCTTCCCAAAGTTCCCAGCACTTCGTCGTCAAGCGACTGGCAGCCGATGGACAGCCGGTTGATGCCTGCCTCACGGTATTCCATGAGTTTCTCCTCGTCAAGTGTCTTCGGATTAGTCTCAATGGTTATCTCCGCGTCATCTTCAACATCAAAACTCCGGCGCAGGGCTCTCACGATCTCCCCGGTCAGCGGTCCGTCCATTACTGACGGCGTTCCCCCTCCTATGAATATCGTGTCCACGCTGTATTTTCCAGACAGTTCACTGCCTTTACTCTCAATATCGTCAATTAGCGTTTTAACATACTTTCTGTGCTCTCCGTCGTCCACGCAGGACTTGGAGTAAAACCCGCAGTACCTGCACTTGCGGACACAGAACGGGATATGAATGTAGATTCCTAATTTTCTTTTCATTATTAACTACGCATTTGATTTCATGAAGCCTGTGAGCAGAAATGTCGCCCTATTTATTTTCGTCATATTTCAAAACTGCTGTAAATGCCTCTTGCGGAACCTCTACGGTTCCGAACTGCCTCATGCGCTTCTTGCCTTCTTTCTGTTTTTCAAGCAATTTTTTCTTTCTTGATATATCTCCGCCATAGCACTTGGCTATAACGTCTTTTCTGTATGCCTTTACTGTTTCTCTGGCGATGACCTTCTGGCCGATGGCTGCCTGGATAGGCACCTCGAACTGGTGCATCGGGATTATGTCCTTCAGCTTCTCGCAGACGAATCTGCCGCGGGCATAAGCCTCCGACTCGTGAACGATCATGGAGAACGCATCAACGAGTTCTTTGTTCAGAAGCACATCAAGCTTTACGAGATTTGATTTCTCGTAGCGTATGAACTCGTAATCCAGGGAACCGTATCCTCTGGTCTTCGACTTCAGCGCGTCGAAGAAATCGTAGATGACCTCATTGAGCGGCAGCTCATAGTGCAGCTGGACTCTGGTCTCGGTGATATATTCCATGTGAAGCATCTTGCCTCTGCGATTCTGACAGAGTTCCATGATTGCGCCCACATAATCCTTAGGTATCATGATGTCGGCTTTGACGATTGGCTCCTCAATGTGGTCGATATCAGCCGGTGCCGGCAGATTAGTCGGATTCTGTATCATCTGAATGGTTCCGTCAGCCATAACCACCTTATATACTACGCTTGGCGACGTCGTGATGACTGCAAGGTCGAACTCTCTCTCAAGCCTCTCCACGATGATCTCCATGTGAAGCAGCCCCAGGAATCCGCACCTGAAGCCGTAACCCAGGGCAGTCGAAGTCTCAGGTTCGAACAAAAATGCCGCATCGTTGACCTGAAGTTTCTCCAGTGCGTCTTTGACTCCGTCATACTTTTCGCCTTCCGCCGGGTAGATGCCGCAGTAAACCATCGGCTGAACTTTTTTGTAGCCCGGCAGCATTTCCTTAGCCGGTCTTTCAGCCAAGGTGACCGTATCGCCGACTCTGGCGTCTTTGACCTGTTTGATGCTGGCGCAGATATAACCTACCTCGCCGGCTCTCAGATATCTTGTAGGTACATGACCCGGCGCCATTACGCCGACCTCAGTAACATCGTATATCTTCTTCGTATTCATCAGAAGTATCTCATCGCCGACTTTGACTGATCCGTCAAATATGCGCACAAAGATCACAACGCCTTTGTAGTTGTCGTAGATGGAGTCGAAGATCAGAGCCTTCAGCGGCCCGTCTTCATCGCCCTTAGGTGCAGGGATCCTGGCAACGATAGCTTCCAGAAGTTCCGGAATTCCTGTTCCTTCCTTGGCCGATACGAGAGGCGCGTCGTGAGCCTCAATGCCTATCATTTCCTCTATTTCGTCTTTCGTCTCGTCTGGTCTTGCACTTGCCAAGTCGATCTTGTTCAGGCAAGGCAGTATCTCCAGGTCTTCGTCCAAGGCCAGATATACATTGGCCATGGTCTGAGCTTCTACACCCTGTGTGCAGTCAACGACAAGAACGGCTCCTTCGCAGGCAGCCAGACTCCTTGATACTTCGTAGTTAAAGTCCACGTGACCCGGAGTGTCGATGAGGTTGAAGATGTATTCGTTCCCGTCCTTTCCTTTATATACGAGTCTGGTAGTCTGAAGCTTGATCGTGATGCCTCTTTCTCTTTCCAGATCCATATTGTCAAGGAACTGCTCCTTCATGTCGCGGTGTGCAACCAGTCCTGTGTTCTCAATTATCCTGTCAGCAAGAGTCGACTTGCCGTGATCTATATGAGCGATTATACTGAAATTCCTGATCAGTGTCTGATAATCCATAATGTCCTCGTTTCTTCATGTATGATATTCTATATTTTATAGTAAATAGCATGGTATTTCAACAAAAATATCTTTTTTCGATATACCTCTTGCATTCGATTCGGTTTTCATATATACTTATTAATGCGAATTTAGCTAAACTATGCTAAAAATTTATAAATAAGTGGGGTAAAATTAATTATGGCAAACATTAAATCCGCAAAGAAAAGAATCAAGGTTATCGACAAGAAGACTGCAGCTAACAGAAGAATCAAAGACCGTCTGAAGCTCGTTCTCAAAGATTATGAGAAGGCTATGGCAGCTGAAGATTATGATACTGCAGCAGAGAAACTCGCACTTGCTGAGAAAAAGCTCAAGCAGGCAGCAGCTAAGAATACAATTACTAAGAATGCTGCTTCAAGAAAAGTTTCAAGATTAACCAGAAGATTAAACGCTGCCAAGGCAGCAAAATAAGTCTCACCCGTCCCCACCCGTGTATAAGTTAAATACACATGCAATGAGCAAAGAAAACGATGGCAGTGTCTCCCATCGTTTTTGTTTTTATACGGAGGAAATACCGCAGCAGCGATATTTCAGCATAAGCAGAAAGGAAGATGATCATGTCAATACATATAGGAGCATCTAAAGGTCAGATAGCTGAAACCGTACTCATGCCAGGAGATCCGCTGAGAGCGAAGTTCATCGCAGAGAATTTTCTGGACAGCCCTGTCAGATATACTGAGATCAGGAACATGTACGGATACACCGGAACATATAAAGGCGTCAAGGTTTCTGTGCAGGGAAGCGGAATGGGAATGCCGTCAATGGGCATCTATTCCTGGGACCTTTTCACGGAGTTCGGCGTTGAGAATATAATCAGAGTCGGCACTGCCGGTTCCTTTGATGAAGACATCAAAATCGGCGACATCGTCGTTGCCCTCGCTGCATCAACAGAATCAGCCTATCAGGATTCATTCGGTCTGCACGGCCACTATGCCCCGACTGTAAGCTTTGATCTTCTGAAAAAGGTCATGGCTGCGGGCGAGGAAAACGGCATCAAATTCAGAGCCGGCAACACCGTATCTACCGACGCCTTCTACGAGGCAGATCCGAACTGGTGGAAAACCTGGCAGAGCATGGGCGTCATGGCAGTAGAAATGGAAGCTGCTGCTCTATATATGAACGCCGCCTACCACGGCAAGAACGCTCTGGCGCTGATGACGATCAGCGACCACTTCGTCAACGGCGGCATCACAACTGCTGAAGAGCGCGAGAAAACTTTTACAGATATGATGAAGCTGTCTCTTGAGGCGGCTGTAAAATAGCTAAAAATATTTCAGGCATAATAGAAAAGAAGGTATAAAATGAAAAAATTCAGGATCAACAATGGGAAAATATTCAACGTCAGATCTTACGACGCATCTTACAAGTGGAGCGATTACGTTTCACTGCGCGACGTCGCCTTCGCCCTGAGCGGCACGGAGAAACAGTTTGCCTTGTCTGTCGACGGCAAGAACATCGCCATCGAAACGGGAAAACCTTGCGTTCCATGTGGCTGTGAATGCGGACCTGATGAAGATATCACTCTCGAATCAGATGACCACGACGAGGAGGCCTTCATGACGATTGACGGGGATGAGGTTCAGTACGATGTGAACTTCATCGAAGGCAACATCTACATGAGACTGCCTGCCGTTGCCTTTGCCTTTGACCTGAATGCAAAATACGACAGTTCGCTGGAAGTCATCGACATAGATACGACCAAAGGCATGGCCATAGATATCAACAGACTGGACAACAGCGGCTATTTCGCCTACCTCAACGGCACAGTACTGGGCGATGCTACGACGGGCCAGATTTTCTACTCATGCAAGGCAGACACTAAAGTCGCTATTGCCAGCACAACGAAGATCATGACATACCTGCTGATGAAAGAGGCAATTGATGCCGGCGACATTTCCGCCGACGATCAGGTCACGATCAGCGCTCACGCCGCATCGCAGGCAGCCTCTGAAGACGGTGTTGTGACTACGATGAAGGAAGGCATGAAAATCCCGCTGAGCGAACTGGCCAGTGCTTTGCTGGTCGTTTCCAGCAACGAATCGGCCATCGCCATCGCCGAGCACATCTCCGGCAGCGAAGAGAACTTTGCCAGACTCATGAACAGAACGGCAGCTTCTCTGGGAATCATGTCTGCAGAATTCTACAACTCCAATGGACTTCCATTATTTACTCCTGGCATCTTTGCCTCAGAAATCCACAACTCAATGAGCGCCGTGGATCTTTTCAAGCTGACCAGTCACGTACTGAACAAGTATCCGGAGATTCAGGAGATCACATCGCAAAAGTATATCGACCTGCCAGTGCTTGGCTTTAAGGGATCCAATACCAGCAGACTGCTCTTCAACATGAAGGGCATCACCGGCATCAAAACCGGCACGACGGGACGTGCAGGCTGCTGCCTCGTAGCCTCCAAGCCTATGATGGTCAGTGGCAGCGAGCACATAATGGTCTCGATCATCCTTGGTGCACAGAACAGCGAAGAACGCAACGGCAAGGCAGGCATCCTGCTGAAGTATGCGGAGAGATTTGCTGACAGATAAACTGATTCTTGGCGGGTTTTCTAATCTGATTCTAATGCTGCAGTGATACAGTTGCAGCAGCGAGGAGGACATTTTCATGAGGATTTTGCTTGCAGAAGATGAACGCGATCTCAACAGAATAATCACACAGAAACTTAAGTCAGAAGGATATTCCGTGGACAGCTGCCTTGATGGCGAAGATGCCATCAGCTGTCTTGACGCGGCATCCTATGACGGAGCGGTCCTGGACATAATGATGCCGGGAGCCGACGGTTTTCAGGTGCTTGAACATATCAGGAAGAACGGGAACACCATGCCCGTTCTTTTTCTGACTGCCCGTGATTCCATAGACGACCGGGTCAGAGGCCTGGACAGCGGCGCCAACGACTATCTGGTCAAACCCTTCTCCTTTGAAGAACTGATGGCCCGCATCAGGGCAATGACCAGAACGCCTTTCGGTATGGCAGACAACAGGCTGACGGTCGGTGACCTGATCATGGACTGCAGTGCCCATACAGTGACTCGCGGAGGGACAGACATCCAGCTGTCCGCCCGTGAATACGCCCTGCTGGAATACCTCATGCGCAATCAGGGCATCGTCCTTTCCAGAGAAAAAATCGAAGACCACATATGGAACTTTGACTATGAAGGCGGCACTAACGTCGTCGACGTATACATCCGTTATCTCCGCAAAAAAATAGACGAAGGCCATGCCGGCAAACTCATCCATACAGTTCGCGGCAGCGGTTACGTCATTAAGGTGGAAAAATGAAGAACATGTCTCTTAGGGCCAAGATCACGCTCTGGTTCTCTGCGGTGCTCATAGTCATTGCCGTGATCACCTTTGCAGTAATACTGTCAGTAAGCGGACGCGTCATCCAGAGCAGCATACAGGACCAGCTGATAACGGCTGTCGACGATAACGCCGACGAGGTCGAACTTTCCCATGACTCAATTTCATCAGACGATGCCAGCGAATCCGACGACTCAGAAGCTTCTGACGACGCCGACGAATCGGATGACAAAAGTCACGGCGTGGGTTCCGGCCATACGGCAGCCCTCTCTGGCAGCGGCGTTGAAGTCGATGACGACTTCATGGAAAACGTCAACGGAGTAACCACTTCCATCTATAGCAGCGGCGGCAAACTGATCTACGGCAGCGACCCACTCTCCGGCGCCGACATGCCGGCTTTTTCTGATGGGAATGTCAGCACTGTGAAATATCAGGGCGTCACCTACTACATCTACGACCGCAGATTAAGCGGCGAGCATCACGGCGGAATCTGGCTTCGCGGCGTGATTTCCGACAGTCAAGGCACCGCACAGATATCAGCGATCGCCAGGCTTTCGCTGATTGCTCTGCCACTCCTAATCCTCATCGCCATCCTTGGCGGCTGGCTGATTGCCGGCAGATCAATGAAACCAGTACGGCAGCTCACAGAGACCGCCGAAGAGATAAGTCAGGGCAGCGACCTGAAGAAGCGCATCTCTCTGGGCAAAGGTTCCGACGAGATCCACCGCCTGGCTGACAGCTTTGATGCCATGTTCGGCCGGCTGGACCGCGCCTTCACCGCCGAAAAGCAGTTCACCTCCGACGCGTCCCACGAACTCAGGACGCCGCTGGCCGTCATCACCTCCCAGTGCGAATACACCCTGGAAGCGCCGCGGACAGCAGACGAGTATGTAGAAGCGCTGGAAACCGTTCAGCGTCAGAGCGCCCGCATGACGGGCCTCGTCTCCGACATGCTGTCGTTCACGCGGATCGAACAAAACGCCGGCAAAATGGTCTTTGGGGCTGTGGATCTCACGGCGCTGACCCAATCGATATGCTCAGACATGGCGCTGATTGCAGACAAAGGAATCAGCCTGCGTTTTGATGCTGAAGACGGCGTTACTGTACGCGGAAACGCCGATCTGCTGACACGGCTTTTGACCAACCTCATCGGCAACGCATACAGATACGGCAGAGAAAACGGCCACATCGACGTGACACTCAGAAAAGAAGGCGGCAGCGCCCTGCTGACTGTGGAGGACGACGGCATCGGCATCTCAGCCGACGACCTGCCTAAGATCTTCGACAGATTCTACCGGGCAGACAAGTCGCGCTCCGTCAAAGGCACCGGTCTGGGGCTTTCCATTGTAAAGGAAATCGCTGACCTCCACGGCGGCACTGTCAATGTGGAAAGCGAGCCGGGCAAAGGAAGCAAATTCACCTTTAAAAGTCCATGTATTCAGGGTTGAGCAGAAAATCATAGACATTCATAATCAGAATCCCCTCCTCATTATATGCAGGCTTCGGAGTGTCAGAGGTTATAATGATTTTCCTGAAATTGTCGTCGATTTTCAGCAGCGGTCTCTGTTCCTGGTCAGATTTTTCTTTGCTGTCCATGCGGTAAGCGGACTGAATATAATAGCGTTTCGAACCTTTGTTGCAGACAAAATCGACTTCCAGCTGCCTGCGTTCTGCTTGTCCGTTTTTGTTTTTTTCGGATACGGTTACATTTCCAACATCGACTGAAAACCCTCTCATGCGCAGTTCGATATATATAACGTTTTCCATGCTGTGAGGGAGTTCATTTTGTCTGAAATTCAGTCTGCAGTTTCGCAGACCCAAATCCATAAAATAATACTTCAGCGGCGTTTCAAGATACGCTTTACCCTTGATATCATATCGCTGGGCGGATTCTATAAGATATGAGTCTTCCAGGTGTTCCAAATAGCGGGCTACCGTCTGCTGAGTTATCTTTGATTTTTTTACTGTTTTAAAAGTATTGACCAGTTTATTCGGATTGGTAAGTGAACCTATTGCAGAAGAAAGAATATCCAGCAGACTGTTCATTTCTTCCAGATTTTTTATTCTGTATCTCTGTGAAATGTCACGCAGATAAGTCTCAGCAAATAAATTCTGCAGTATATCCACCTTCTGTTCCTCACTGTCTGCAAGGACAACAAGCGGAATGCCGCCATATGTGATATATACATTCCAGCCATCATACTTATTGCCATTATATATGCTCATAAATTCCGAAAAACTCAGGGGATACATATGTACTTCATCTCCCCTGCCGCCAAATTCAGTAATAATGTCCTTAGACAGAAACTTTGCATTGCTCCCTGTTACATAAACGTCCACGTTCTTCATATCCGCAAATTCATTGAGCACGCTTTCAAAATCTCTTAACAGCTGAACTTCGTCAAAAAGGAGATAGTACCTTTCACCGTCGACGATATGTTCCCTTATCCACGGCTCCAGCACCTCCGGATCACAGAATTTCTTATTGCTATATAAATCAAAGGCCATTTCGATGATGTGCCCCTCGTCTACTCCATTATTCATCAAATGATCTTTAAACAGAGTACGCAAAAGAAAGGATTTGCCGCAGCGGCGAATGCCTGTTACGATCTTTATCAGGCCGTTATGTTTGCGCATTATTAACTTGTTAAGATAATAATCGCGTTTTATTACTATATCCATATATGCCTCCATAATAAATTATTGCATCTATTCGCAATAATTTATTACAATATATCACTTTGTTGTCATTGCAGTCAAGCCTTATGATAAATTTTTGCATCTGTATGCATAAATTTGTTGCGTGCCTCAGCTTTTCCATGAAATATGCGTTCTCTAATGTTCCTCTAATATTTCTCATCTATTATTAAGCCATGATAAGACATCACAATTTGGAATGAGAACAAGAGAGGAGCATTTTATGAAAAAGAAAGCTATATTAAGCATAGTTGTTGCAGCAACACTGCTGCTGACAGGCGCGGTATACGCTGCAGATACGACGGGATCAAACATCGACGCACGCACCTCGGCGACGCCGACAGCGACTGCGAGCCAGACAACCACAGCAAATACTACGGGTACGACAACTGCAGCTACTTCCCAGACAAAGATCGGAGTAACCAAGGCAAAGTCCATTGCCCTGGCGGACGCAGGCATCAGTGCCGGCAGCGTGACCAGATACAATAGAACAAAACTTGACAAAGAAGACGGCGTCACTGTCTACGAGATCAAGTTCTTCACCGCCGCCAACAGATATGAATATGAAATCAACGCCTACACCGGCGCGATCGTTGACAAAGATGTTGAAAAGCGCACTTACTCTTCAGCGTCGACAAGTACCAGCAGTTATATAGGAGCTGCCAAGGCAAAGTCAATTGCGCTAGATAAAGCAGGAATCAGCGCTTCCAATGTAAGCTTCATCAGAGCAAAGCTTGAGACCGAAAACGGCCAGCGCGTATATGATGTGGAATTCATCAGCGGCGGCATGGAATATGACTACACCATAGCAGCCGCCAGCGGAACTGTGCTGGAATACGACATTGAAAAGGCTGACGCCAGCGATCAGTATCACGATGGAAACCATTACGGTCACCATGGATACGACGACTAAATAAAACTGGTCGTAGCGATGATGAGGAACATTGCCGGTGATATTTTGAGTATATATAATAATTTCTCTATTAGCCACACGTTTGTGTGGCCTTTTTTATATAAGCAGCGCAGTGATGACATTCGTCACTGATTTTTTTCTTTTCCAGTTATTCCTACGCATATTTCTCGTTACGCAGTGAATGTTTCGTATTTATTATGACATTTGTCATATTTTCACTTTTATTTACTAATATTAGTGATATAATGATGCCATGATAGAAAGGAGGGCGAACATATGCCGACAAGTACTTTTCTGGATCTTGATGAAAACAAAAAAGCACGCATACTGACCGCAGCAATAGATGAGTTCTCTAAAAGTCCCTATGAGAAGGTCAGCATCCAGCAGCTTATCAAGAGCGCTGGCATTCCGCGAGGCAGCTTCTATCAGTATTTCACTGACAAAGAAGATCTCTACATATATTGTGTCTATGTGATCGAACAGAAGACCAACGAGGCATTGATTGACAGTGATGTAGACTATACCTGGCGCCGCATATATTCCTCTGATCCTGACAGCGACAAGAACGCGCCCTGGTACATCACCGTACAGCAAAAGCTCAGAAGCAAGTTTACGGATGCAGAATGGAACTTCCTTGCAAGGATAGACGAAATTCCTCCGGGAGTCATGCGAGACGCGCTCAGCGTTGGCGGCCGACTTCTGGATGAACCAATGTACCGCGAAGCATTCGGACTCAGCGGAGATTTTCCTGAATCAAGGAACGACAAACTTGGAATAATGGCTTTCTATCTTAGCCTGACCGATCTGATCGATTTCGAATGCAGCAAAACCTGCGGCATCACAATTAAAGAAGCTTTTGCCTATACCCAGCCTGGGCTTCGCGCAATAGCTGATGCTCTGTGGATGCCTGACTGCTCGGTATATCCTGCCTTGAGCGAAAGGATGGACAGCCTCTCGCTGACCTCCGTCCATATCATTGGAAGCAGCGGAACGGACCTTCATGTAACTCTGCCTGCAGACTGTCAATGGCAACAGGAAAATGTGAACTCTGATGATAATACGCTTGAGATCATCATTTGGTCCACTATTGACAGAACTTCATCAGCCGGAAGCGTTTCTTTCAGCATCGACGGAAGCAGACCGCCATTAGTGCCTAATGGAGAAACAGCTATTGGCTTTCGAATAGACCCTGACAGCCGAAGCTTTGATCTTCAGGCAGGAGACGTCAGCCTCTCAGGAAATGGTCTGACAGTCGTAGGAGTCTGCAGCGACGGCAGCCGAGTCTGCCTGGCAGATGACGGGCTGATAACTTTGTTCAATTTCAAAAATGATAATAATAAATAAAAGAAAGGAAATAAAAAAATGGAAAAGAAAACTCTGTGGGAGCTCTACTCTGACAAACAGTTAAAAGAGCTGGAGAAAGTTAATACTACATACAAAGACTGCATCTCAAGAGGCAAGACTGAGCGTGAGTGCGTTTCAGTATCCGTTGAGATGGCTGAAAAGGCTGGCTACAAACCGCTGGATGCAATGATCGGCGGCAAGAAATCTCTGAAAGCCGGAGACAAAGTTTACGCAGTTTACAATGAGAAGACAATGATCCTCTTCAACATAGGAAAAGATCCTATTGAAGACGGCATGAACATTTTGGGAGCACACATCGACTCGCCAAGGGTCGACGTAAAGCAGATCCCTCTGTACGACGACACGGGAATAGCCTACTTTGATACCCGCTACTACGGCGGCATCAAGAAATATCAGTGGGTTACAATTCCTCTGGCACTGCACGGAGTTGTCGTAAAGCAGGACGGAAGCAAAGTCTACATCAATATCGGTGAAAAGGACGACGATCCTGTATTCGCAATTTCTGATCTGCTGATCCACCTTGCACAGGACCAGATGGAAAAGCCGGCGTCTAAAGTCATCGAAGGCGAGAAGATGGACCTTATCGTAGGCAGCATCCCTCTTAAAGATGAAGAGAAAGAACCAGTTAAAGCCAACATCCTCAAGCTTCTGAACGACAGCTATGGCATCGGCGAAGAAGACTTCCTCTCAGCTGAACTGGAGATCGTGCCGGCAGGAAAAGCCCGCGACATGGGATTCGACAGAAGCATGATCATGGGCTACGGCCACGACGACCGCATCTGCGCCTTCACTTCACTGATGGCACAGCTTGACATCAAAGGCATCCCTCAGCGTACTGCCTGCTGCATACTCGTCGACAAAGAAGAGATCGGCAGCATGGGTGCCAGCGGCATGCAGTCAAAGTTCTTTGAGAACACTGTTGCCGAGGTAATGGAACTGACAGGCGAAACTACCGTCCTTTCTCTGAGACGCGCACTGAAAAACTCAAGGATGCTTTCCTCAGATGTCAGCGCAGCATACGATCCTATGTTTGCAGAAGTATTTGAGAAGAAGAACTCATGCTATTTCGGCAAAGGCCCTGTATTCAACAAGTTCACCGGCGGACGCGGCAAAGGCGGTTCCAGCGACGCCAACCCTGAGTATATTGCCCAGCTGCGCAATATATTTGCAAAGAACAACGTACAGTTCCAGCTGGCTGAGCTTGGCAAAGTCGACATCGGCGGCGGCGGCACAATAGCATATATCATGGCCAACTACGGCATGGAAGTCATCGACAGCGGAATTGCAGTTCTCTGCATGCACGCGCCAATGGAGATCGCCAGCAAGGCAGATATCTACGAGGCGGTACGCGGCTACAGCGCATTCCTCAGCGACATGAAGAAGAATGCGTGAGCAGACGATGTTAAGCAAAGAATTTCACGCATCAAGAAGAGCTAAATACCTGGAACTGCTGGAAGAAAGATCCGTTGGATTCGTCTTTTCCGGTGAAATGAAATACGGCAACGGAGACGAGGAAATTCCGTTTATACCATATGCAAAT
>Ga0183101_1000021_pt11 | contig 24074 bp, 13 predicted proteins | sample Biomet3_FD_127790 | JGI IMG/M metagenome (GOLD analysis project Ga0183101, IMG submission 127790) | Microbial communities from bioreactor (seeded with sewage sludge) at LBNL, California, USA - Biofuel metagenome 3 | ecosystem: Engineered > Bioreactor > Anaerobic > Unclassified ...
CTGCTGCCGTGAGGGCGTGCAGCCAAGGGGATCGGCCTGGTCGGTGTCCAGCGCGGCCCGAAGCCACTGCGCATAGTGCGGCGGCCGCGCGTGGAGAGGAAGGGTTGTAAACTGCATGGCGTGACCACAGGCTAAAAGACAAGGCGCTTATGCTCTGCGCGTACAGCTTTTGTACACCCAAACAAGCATAAGCGCCTTATATTTCTGGTGCGCGGGCACCTGCATTTTTTTGGTAGCAAGGGAGGGATTTGAACCCCCGACACTGCGGGTATGAACCGCATGCTCTGACCAACTGAGCTACCTTGCCGTGTTGCGCCTCAGCGGCGCGACGAACTAATTATAAAATTTGCCGTCACTTGGCAAGCATTTTTTTACTTTAGTTCACCATGAAGTAATAGATGAAGGGGGCGATCAGCAGCCGATAGGCGGCAAACGGCACCAGCGTGAGGCGGCCCATGAGGGCGATGAACACCTTAACGGCCACCAGCGCCGACAGAAAAGAGCCAATAAGCCCCACCGCAAAAAAGGGAATATCCGCCGCGCTGAACAAATGCCAGCTTTTCAGCATGTCGTAGCCGGTGGCGGCGATCATGATGGGCACGGCGGCAATAAAGGAATATTCAGCGGCCAGCGGGCGCTTGGCCCCCAGCAGCATGGCCCCCATGATGGTGGATGCGGAGCGCGAAAAGCCGGGCCACAGCGCAAGGCACTGAAAGCAGCCGATGCCCAAGGCCAGCTTGGGCGTCATGTCGTCCAAAGAAATATAGACCGGCTTGAACTTGCGCCGTTCAACCACAATCATCATCACCGCGCCCACCACAAGGGCAAGCAGCACCGTGCCGGGGCGGAAAAGATCGTTCTTGATGGTTGAGTGCAGCATCAGGCCCAGAACGCTTGCGGGCAGCGAGGTGAGCACCAGAAGCATGATGCCCCGCATGCCGGCAAAGCGCACATAGGGTTTGGGGCGCACCAGCCCCCAAAAACGCTGCCAGTACAGAACCACCACCGCCATGATGGCGCCGAGCTGAATGACCACTTCAAACGTGGCGGCTTTTTCGCCGGAGAAATTGAGCAGGTCGCCCACAAGAATGAGGTGCCCGGATGAGGAAACAGGCAGAAATTCGGTCAGGCCTTCAACAATGCTCAGAATGACCGCGGTAAACAGATTGTCCATAAACCCCTCTGGCGCTCAAGGCCGCCTGTGTGGGATGCGCCGCCGCGCGGACATGGCATTGCCAAAAGGAGGCGCAACGGCTATGGGTGAACAAAAAGGACACGCTATGACAACCATCATGCCTCAAGGCGAACTTGTGCGTAAGGCTGCGGCTTATCTGGCCGAGCAGCGCGCCCAGCACCCCGGCAAAAGCCTTGCCGCCCTTCTGGACGAAGCGGGGATGCGTTTCAACCTCACCCCGCTGGATGCGGCGGCTCTTGAACGGGTGTTCCGCCAGGAGCAACCTGCCTGATTCCGGCGCGGGGCCGCTAAAAAGCAGGCTGTTCGCCCACCTAACATAGCGGATTTGCGCACTCATACAGCCGCGCGCCTTGTCTTGCAAGCATTTTATTGAGGTGCAAAGCCCCTTGCGGGCCGGCGGTTCCGGCCCGTCGCGGCTTATTGCGAAGTGTTCGCAGGTTAGGCAATCTCGCTGCCGTCGGGCACCTCGCGGTCCACGGCCAGCAGCCCAAGACCCGCATCCGTGCCAGCGGTCAGCACCATGCCGTGCGAAACCAGCCCGCGAATTTTGCGCGGGGCAAGATTGAGCACAGCGCACACGCGCTTGCCCACCAGGTCTTCGGGGGCGTAATGCTCCGCCAAGCCGGAGAGTATCTGGCGCGTGGAGCCTTCGCCAAAGTCGATTTCAAGCCGCAGAATGCGGTCCGCGTTGGGGTGCTTTTCCGCAACCTTCACCGTGCCCACGCGCAGATCAAGCGCCTTGAACTGCTCAAAATCCACATTGGGTTTTGCGGCAGGCGCGGCTTCGGTCTGTTCCGTGGCGGCTGCGGCAGCCACAGGGGCGCAGGCGGCGTTCTGGCCGCTTTTTTCTTGCGGCTTTTCCTTGGCCTGCTTTTGGCCCTTGCCCTGCCCTTTCGCCGCCTTGCCTTCGGCCGCACCTTCTTTCTTAACTTCAATGCGCGGGAAAAGGTTGGAGCCTTCGGCTACCGCGAGCCCAGGTTCAAGGCCGTCAAAGTTGTCAATTTCGCTTTCAATGTTCGGCACGGGCGGGGCCGATTCGGGCACGTTCTGCCCCAGCTGCGCCAGCATTTTGCCCGATGCGACGGGCATGACCGGCCAGAGACACAGCGCAACTTTGCGCATGGCCGAAAGCATGACAAACATGACCGTGGCCAGGCGCTCCATGTTGCCCTGCTTGTGCAGGGTCCAGGGGGCCTGGGTGTCCACATATTTATTGAGGGCGCGCACCAGCTCCCACAGAGATTCCAGCCCCTGCGCGAACTGCACGTTGCCGAAAAGCTGCACAAAGTTGCGCATGGCCGTGGCGCACAGGTCGGCAATGGCCTTGTCGTCTTCCTGCAGCTGCTTGGGCAAGGGCACGCGGCTGCCAAAGTATTTGGCGGTCATGGAAAGCACGCGGCTGAAAAGGTTGCCCAGGTCATTGGCCAGGTCGGCATTGATGCGGCCCACCAGGGCTTCTTCGCTAAAGCTGGCGTCTGAGCCAAAGTGCATCTCGCGCAGCAGAAAATAGCGGAAGGCGTCCGGCCCGAAGCGCTGGATCATGTCCAGCGGTTCAACCACATTGCCCAGCGATTTTGACATCTTGGTGTCGCGCACCAGCCAATAGCCATGCACGTTCAGGTGCTCATAAAGCGGCAGGCCCGCGGATTTGAGCATGGTGGACCAGAATACGGCGTGCGGCTTGAGAATGTCTTTGGCCACCAGGTGTTCGCCGGGCCAGAATTTTTTGTAATCGCCGCCGTCGGGCCAGTTTAGGGCGCTGATGTAGTTGAGCAGCGCGTCAAACCAGACATAGCAAACATAATCCTTGTCGAAAGGCAGCTCTATGCCCCAGGTCAGGCGCGATTTTGGCCGCGAGATGCACAGGTCTTCCAGCGCGCCCGATTCCAGCATGGCCAGCACTTCGCTGCGGTAGCGTTCCGGCCTGATAAAGGAGGGGTTGGCTTCGATGTGCTCCTTGAGCCAGGGCAGATATTTGGACATGCGGAAAAAGTAGTTCTTTTCGCTGATGAATTCCGGCTTGGTGAGGTGCTGGGGGCAAAGGCCGTTTTCCAGCTCTTTTTCCGTGTAAAAGCGCTCGCAGCCATAGCAATAGTGCCCGCCGAACTCGCCAAAATAGATGTCGCCAGCGTCATAAACCTTTTGCAGAAAGGCTTGCACCGTTTTGATGTGCGCGGGATCAGTGGTGCGCACAAAGCGGTCGTTGGCCACGTCAAGGGCGGGCCACAGGGCCTGGAACCGGGCGCTGATGGCGTCCACGAATTCCTTGGGGGTTTTGCCTTCCTTTTCCGCCGCCTGAACGATTTTGTCGCCGTGCTCGTCAGTGCCGGTCAAAAACATGGTGTCTTCGCCCGCCAGCTTGTGATAGCGGGCCATGGCGTCGGCCACCACGGTTGTATAGGCATGCCCCAGATGGGGTTTGGCATTGACGTAATAAATGGGCGTTGTGATGAAAAAGCTTTTCACTCAAGGCTCCGTAAGCTTTGTTGTCTAATCGTGATCCGCCCGCTGCGGTTTGCGGCGGCGTTTGCGGCGGCTTTTGCCCGCCTCGCCCTGGGCGTCGGCGCGGGGTTGCCCGCCCTGTTCCGTGGGCGCATCGGCATTGCCAGCGTGTTCGTCCTGACGAAATTCATCCATAAAATCAAGAGAGTCCACCGTGTCGGGCGTGGCGGAAACAACCAGCAGATTGTCGCCCACCGGCCCCTTGGGGGCGGGCTTGGGCTGCCCGTTCTGCGGGGCTTCGGGCCTGTGCGGCGAAAGCGCCTGCCATTCGTCGAGGTTCAGTTCCACTTCTTCGTTGTTTTCGGTGAGCACCGAAAGGGAGTTGCGGAACATGTTAGCGCGCAGCACCTTCATGGGGCCTTTGTCCGTTTGGTATTTCTTTCCAAGCCGGGGGCACATGCGGTGGAAAAGGTCGTAGTTTTCCTGCTCGTAGGAAAGGCAGCAAAGCAGCCTGCCGCAGATGCCGGAAATTTTGGCGGGGTTCAGAAACAGGTTCTGCTCCTTGGCCATGCGAATGGTCACGGGGGCGAACTTGCGCAGATAACGGCGGCAGCAGCACACCATGCCGCAGTTGCCCACCGCGCCCACCATCTGTGTTTCATGGCGCACGCCGATTTGGCGCAGCTCGATGCGGGCGCGGTATTCGCGCACAAGGTCTTTCACCAGATCGCGAAAATCAATGCGCGAGGGCGCGGTAAAGTAAAAGATGAGCTTGCTGCGGTCAAAAAACACCTCCACGTCCACAAGCTTCATGTCAAGCTTGCGGTCGCGGATGCACTGGCGGCAAAAGGCCTGCGCCTCACGGGCCATCTGCTCGTTGGCTTCGCCCCGGTGGATATCGTCGGAACCAGCGTGGCGCAGAATGGCGGGCAGATCAGGTTCCATCTGACCCGGCAAATGCTGCGCGGGGCCAGAAACGATATGCGCCAGCGTTTGTCCCTGTTCCGCTTCAATAAGCACATGATCCCCCGGTTTCAGGCCGGGGGGGCCGGAATAGTAGCTTGTCTGTCCAAGCGTTCTGAAACGAAGGCCATATATGGGCATAGAACGTCGCTTAGCAAAAGTAGTGAAAAAACATAGTCTGAAAACGTTCTTTTCAATCATTAATGGCGTGCTGTCAACTGGGCCGGGCCGCGTTTCACGGTTGCGCCTGCCCCGTTGCCCGCCCGGCTTGCCAAGCTGCAAGGGCTGAATTACATTTTGCCCCATAAGGGAGTAACTGTCATGATGCAACGTGAAACGGCGCTGAAACTTCTGGACGAACATAAAACCCCGCCTTCCCTGCGCCAGCACGCTCTGGCCTCCGAGGCCATCATGCGCGCGCTTGCGGCACGCTTTGGCGAAAATGAAGACCTGTGGGGCATCACTGGCCTGCTGCACGATCTTGACTACCCTACCACGGCCGAAAACCCCTCGCGGCACGGCCTTGATACGGCGGAGATGCTGGCCGGGCAGCTTCCCGACGAGGCGCTGGCGGCCATTCGCGCGCACAGCGCCGAAATGCACGGCATGGCCAGCCCTTCCACCCGCTTTGATTACGCCCTGCGCTGCGGCGAAACCGTTACCGGCCTTATTTCGGCGGCGGCGCTTATGCGCCCCACCGGCATGGAAGGCATGGAACCCAAGAGCATTAAAAAGAAAATGAAAGACAAGGCCTTTGCCGCCAGCGTCAGCCGCGAAAACATTCGCCAGTGCGCCGAAGCCGGGCTTGAGCTGGACGATTTTCTTGCGCTGGCCATTGAGGCCATGCGGGCCAAATCGGCCGAACTGGGCCTCAGCAAATAGATGGAGAACGGCGCGATGGAATCACCTTCCCTGCAAACGGAAATACGCACTCTTGGCCCCTGCAAGCTTGATTCCGTTCTGCCCTACCGCACCTGGGCGGACGACAAGACCGTGCAGATATTTGTTGACGAAGAGCTGATGGAAGATATCGACGCGCCCTTTGGCGTGTGCCTTGAGGCCGCCGGTCCGCGCAAAAAGCTCTATTTCGACACCACGCGGGCCAAGTGCGCCATTGTTACCTGCGGTGGATTGTGCCCCGGCATCAACGATGTAATCCGGGCCATCGTCATGGAGGCCTACCACGCCTACAACGTGCCCTCCATTTTGGGCATTCCCTATGGTCTGGAAGGGTTTATTCCCAAATACGGGCACGTTCCCTATGAGCTCACCCCCGCCAGCGTGGCCGATATTCACCGCTTTGGCGGCACCATGATCGGCTCTTCGCGGGGGCCGCAATCGGCGGAACAAATTGTGGACGCCCTTGAACGCAGCAACGTTAACGCGCTTTTTGTCATTGGCGGCGACGGCACCATGAAGGCCGCTTTGGCCATCAGCGGCGAGGTGCAGGCGCGCGGTCTCAAGATTTCCGTTATCGGCATTCCCAAAACAATCGACAACGATATCAACTTCATCCCCCAGTCGTTCGGCTTTGAAACGGCGGCCTTCAAGGCCACCGAGGCCATTGAATGCGCCCACACCGAGGCCTGCGGCGTGCCCAACGGCATTGGCCTTGTCAAGCTGATGGGCCGTGAATCGGGCTTTATCGCCGCGCGCGCCGCCCTGGCCCTCAAGGAAGTGAACTTTGTGCTCATTCCCGAAGCGCCGTTTACGCTTGAAGGCGAAGGCGGCCTGCTGCCAGCGCTGGAAGAACGGCTGCGCTCGCGCGGGCATGCCGTTATTGTCGCTGCCGAGGGGGCCGGGCAACACCTTATGGAACAGCAGGCCGCCAAGGATGTTTCGGGCAATCCCGTGCTGGGCGACGTGGCCGACCTGCTGCGCAAGAGCATTGGCGTCTATCTTGGAAAACGCGGCATTGAGCATTCCATGAAGTATATCGACCCAAGCTACATCATCCGTTCAATCCCGGCCAACGCCAACGACAAGGTTTATTGCGGCTTTTTGGGGCAATACGCCGTGCATGCGGCCATGGCGGGCCGCACGGACATGGTCGTGGGCAAAATTCAGGACAGGTATGTTCACCTGCCGCTGGAACTTGTGACGCGCAAGCGGCGCAAGCTCAACATTTATTCCGACCTGTGGCGGGCCGTGCTTGAATCTACGGGGCAAGGCACGCTGGCAGGCATGCTGCCCCAGGCATAACGGCACAGCATGACGAACCTCAGACAGGTCAAGGCTTCGGCTGGCTCCGGCAAAACCTATGAACTGACGCGCTGTTTTCTGCAACGGCTCGTGAGCAGCGGCCCGCCGCAAAGCGCTTTTGCCGCCTCTTCCTGCGCCCTTGTGCCGGGGGGCGGCTGCGGCTGGGGCGATATTCTGGCCATCACCTTCACCAACGCGGCCGCAACGGAAATGCGCGAGCGCGTCATCCGTCAGCTCAAAAGCGCGGCCCTGGGCAATGCCCTGCCCGGTCTACCCCTTGGGCAGGAACAGGCGGCCCGCTGGGTTGACGTGATCATGCGCGACATGGGGGCGCTCAACATCCGCACCATCGACAGCCTGCTGCACCTTGTTGTGCGGGCCGCCGCGCTGGAGCTTGACCTGCACCCCGATTTTCAGCCGGTGTTCGCCACCGAAGAAGTGCTGACCCCGTATCTTGATGTGCTGCTTGAACGCGCCTGGCAGGGCGACGAGGCCATGCGCGCGTTGCTGCGCGACGTTTATCGGGCCTTGGCCTGGCGTGAAAACAGCACCGGTTTTCTAGCCGGGGAACGGTTGCTCAAGCAGTTGCGCGGCCTGCTGAACGAAGTGCTTTTGGGGCATTTTGAGGATGTTTCGTCTGTTGATAGCCTCAAAGCGCGCTTGCGCGAGCTGGAAAACAGGGCCAAGGAACAGGCCGCCCTTTTTCTGGAGGCCGCCGAGTCCCACGGGCGCACCCTGAACAAAAACGCCCGCGCCGCCGTTGAGGCCATTGCCGCCGGTCAGTGCAAGGCATCTGTTTTTCTGGAAAAAAACAGTGCTTCAGAACTGTTTTTAAAAAAGCCCGTGGTCAGCGACGCGGAGCAGAAGGCCTATGAGGCTTTTTCTCACGCCGCGTGCGCCCTGGTGCAAAGCGCCCCGCTGCTGCGCCAGGCCCTGGGGCTGGCCCCCGTGTTGCTGTTGGCGCGCACGCTGGTGCTGGCCTTTGTGAAAAACCAGCGGCAGGAGGGCAGCCTGCCCGGCCTGCTGATTCCGCACATGGCGCGGCAGGTACTTGAGGGCGAAAACGGCGTGCCTGAATCCCTGTGCCGCATGGGCACCCGCCTGACGCATTTTCTGGTGGATGAATTTCAGGACACCAGCCGTGAACAGTGGCTGGCGCTGCGCCCCCTTGTGGAAGAAGCGCTTTCGCGCGGGGGGTCGCTCACCTGGGTGGGCGATGTCAAACAGTCCATTTATGGCTGGCGCGGCGGCGAACCGGAACTTTTTGACGGCGTGTGCGAGGACGAGGGCCTGACGGTTCTGGCCCCGGACGTGCAGCGCGACAGCCTGCCCAACAACTGGCGCAGCCGCCGTGAAATCGTGCAACACAACAATGCCGTTTTTGGCCCGCTGGCCCGGCCTGAAATGGCCGCAACGGTCATGGAAACCCTGTTGCCGAACGGCACCCCGCCGGAAATTGCCGCCGAGGCCGCCGAAGGCCTGGTGCGGGCCTTTGCCGGTACGGAACAGCGCTGCCCCGAAACCGCCCAGGAAGGCGGGCTTGTGCGGGTGGAAACCATCCTTTCCGTAGATGCCGCCGCCTTGGGCGAAGACGTTCTTGACCGTCTTTGCGCCCTGCTGCACGAAGACGTGCGCCCGCACCACCCCTGGGCGGACGTGCTCATTCTTGTGCGCAGCAACGACAAGGCCGCTATCACGGCCGACAGGCTGGTGCGCGAACACATTCCCGTGATTACGGAAAACAGCCTGCGGCTGGCGGCGCACCCGCTGGTGGTGCAGACCGTGGCCCTGCTCTCGTTTCTGGATAATCCGGAGGACGACATCGCCTTTATGGGGCTTGTTTGCGGCGGCATCGTCCGCGACCATCCCGAGGCTGCGGAGCTTGCGCAGGCTGATCTTGCGGGTTGGTGCGCCTCTTCGGGGCGCGGGCCGCTGTTCCAGCGTTTCAAAAACCGCTGGCCCGGCATCTGGCAGCGCCTGCTGGCGCCGTTTTTCAGTCAGTCCGGCCTCATGACGCCTTATGACATGACGCTGGAATGGTTTGCACGGCTTGATGTTGAGCGGCGCTATCCCGAAGCGGAAACTTTTTTGCGCCGCTTTATGGAGGTGCTGCACAGCGCCGAGGAAAAAGGCCTTGCCACCCTGCCCACCTTTCTTGAGCACTGGCGCGCCAAAAGCGGCGAAGAAAAAGTGCCCATGCCGGAAAGCATGGACGCCGTGCGCGTTATGACCATTCACAAATCCAAGGGGCTTGAGGCCCCGGTGGTCATTGTGCCCTGGACAGACCTACGCGCGCGCATGGATACCGCCGCCGTGCTGGTTGAGCACGACGGCCTACGGTTTGCCGCCGGCAACAAAAAAAGCCTTGGCGCGCCCTATTATCGGGAGATGGCCCGCCAGTGCCGCGAAAATCTTCACCTGCTCTATGTGGCCTTTACCCGCGCGCGGGATGCCCTTTTTGTGTTGCGCACAAGCACCGTGGGCGGTGGGCGTGGCTCCGCCAGCGCGGCCCTGGAAATACTGATGGGCGACGCTGGGCTTGACGCGCCCTATGCCGTGGGCGAAGAACGCCCGGCCGAGGAAACGCCCATGGGTGCGGCCGCCGCACGCGCAGGCGAAGCGCCTGATCAGCGCGAACAGGTGTCAGGGTCGCGTACGGGGCAGCTCAGCCCGCAACCTGGCACGCAGACTGGCGCGCAACTTGGCACACAGGCTGGCCCACAGCCAGCCGCGACCTTTGCCCCGGAATGGCGGCCCATGCAGTGGCTGCCGCGCCTCAAAATATTTCGCAATCCATTGGCCGGGTTCAACTTTCGCGGCGAGGACAGGGGCAGCTTTCTGCACCTTTGCCTTGAGCATCTGCACATCACCGGCAACCCGCGCGAAGATGCCCTTGCGGCGCTGAATTTCGGGCTGGGGCATTTTTCCCTGCCTGTGCCGGAAGAAGCCGCCCTGCGGGACAATGCCGCCGCGGCCCTGCAATGGTTCGCCGCGCAGCCGGAGGCCGCCCGCTGGCTGCGCACGGGCTGGCCGGAACATTCGATCATGGACGCCGAAGGCCGCCTGCTGCGGGTGGACCTGCTGGTGCGCGAACCCTGGGGGCCGCTGGTGCTCGATTACAAAAGCGGGCAGCCGGAAGAGGCGCACGCCGTCCAGCTTCGCGGCTATCTTGCCTGCCTTGAGGCCGGAGCCGCACGTGCAAACGACGCCCCTGGCGCGCCGCCAACGCCGCGCGGGCTGCTGGTTTATCTTGACCTGCGGCGGTTCCGCCTTGTGGATGCGCTGTCGGTTTCGCCCTTGGTCGAGCGCTGCGGCGACCTTTTGCCCGCTGTGGACGCCGCTGAAAAATGCGCGCCGCACCCGAAACAGGAGAAGGACGCATGACGCCCTCGCCAGTTGTTATTTTTCCCTGGCAGCGCCCTTTTCTGCCTGACCTTAAAGATTTTCTCGCGCGTCAAAGCGGGGGCGATCCCGGATCTGTGCTGCTGATCGTGCCGCATAACCGCCCCTGGCGCTACCTTACGCGGCTTTATGCGGATGAAGGCTACCAAGGCCTGCTGCCCAAGGTGATGACCCTGGCGGACGTGATCGCCGCATGGCGCGCCCAAACCAGCAACACGCCCCTGCACACGGCCAACGCCCTGGACAGAGTGGCCCTGCTGCACCAGTGCGTCATAGACCTCGCCCACGACGACGCAAGCCTGGCCTCGCGCTTCGCCAGCATGGACATGGCCCGGTTTCTGCCCTGGGGCATGCGCCTTGCCGGTCTGTTTGAAGAAATGCTGGGCCAGCGTGTGGCCGCGGTGGATCTGGCCAATGTGGAGCAGGAAGTTTCCGGCCCGGCGGCCGCCCTGCTGGGGGCCATGGGGCGCATTGGCAAGGCCTATGTGGCCGCGCTTGAAAACCGCCGCTGGACCACGCCGGGGCTGGATGCCTTTTCCGTAACCGGCGAACAGGTCGGCATTCCTGAATTTTTTCTCCCTGGTCCGCAGCGCCCCGTGATTATGGCCGGTTTTGCCCTGCTCACCGGCAGCGAAGAAGCGCTGCTGCGCAAGCTTTGGCAGGCCGGGGGGCTGGTTTGCCTGCATGCGGACCCGGCCCTCGCTGTCGCAACCGGCCAGCACTGGTCGTGCGACGCGCAGGCCGCGTGGCTGCACCGCTGGAAGGCGCGCACCGTTCTTGCACAGGAGCCAACAGCGGCAGAAAAGGCGCACAGGCCGTGCATTTCCTTTTTTGCGGGCTATGACTGCCATTCACAACTTAAAGCTTTACGTGAAGAACTGCTCGCCCCTGTGCGGAATGCTGACGAAACTACCGCTTCAGACGCGGATTCCACTCCAAAAGAGGGTTCCACGGCTGTCGTGCTGACGGATAGCGCCCTGCTGATGCCGGTGCTGCACCATTTGCCGAACAAAGACGTCAACGTTTCCATGGGCTATCCGCTGGAGCGTTCGCCGCTCAACCGGCTGCTGGAATCGCTGCTGCAGCTGCAGGAAGGCCGCAGCGAAGACGGGCGCTATTATTGGCGCGGCCTGTTGCAGTGCCTGCGCCACCCCTATCTGAACCTGCTGCGCGCCGAAGACGCCCATGGAACGCCGCTCCATCTGCGGGATGTGCTGCGCCGGATGGAAAGCATGATTCGTGAAGGCGCGCGTTTTGTTGATCTTGACGAACTTGCTGGCGCGCGCCTTCCCGGCTTGCCCGATGAGCTCGCGGCGTTGCTCGCGGGCGCGTTGGACATGTTTGTGCGGGCCCCCGGCGAGGCGCGCACCACGGCGGCAATGGCCCTGTGTCTGCAAAATATCTGCGATTTTCTGCTGCGCAACGGCGGCGACATGTGGCGGCATTTTCCCCTGGATGCCGAGGCCATGTACAGGTTGGCGCGGCATGCTGCCCCGGTGCTGCGCCAGAACTGCCTGGCGCAGACGGAATTTCCGCCCACGGTGCTGCACGGCATCGTGCGGGAAGTGCTGCAGCAGGAGCGCGTGCCGTTTGAAGCCGAACCCCTCACGGGCCTGCAGGTGCTGGGCATGCTTGAAACGCGCCTGCTGCACTTTAACCGGGTGCTCATTGTGGACGCAACGGACGACAAGCTGCCCGGCAACCCGGCCCAGGATCCCTTGTTGCCGGATTCTTTGCGCCAGGTTTTGGGCCTGCCCGACGCCCGCCGTCGTGAACGGGCCACGGCCCACACGCTCTACCGCCTTTGCGCCGGAGCAAAAGAGGTGGTTTTTTTCTGGCAGGAGGGCATCAGCCGCTCCGCGCTTTTTGACGGCAAGAAAAGCCGCAGCCGTTTTGTGGAGCAGCTGCTGTGGGAAGAGGAACAGCGGCGCGGCGCGCTGCTGGTTGCGGGCACGCCCCCCCTGCGCACGGCCCGCTGCGAGGTACACGGCGCCCCGGCCGCGCCCAAAAGCCTGCCCCGCACGGCGGAGCTGCACGCCGCCATGGAAGCCCTGCTGCAAAAGCCCCTTTCCGCCACGCGGCTCGACGTGTATCAGCAATGCCCCCTGCGTTTTGCCTGGCAGCATCTGTGCGGCCTGAAAATGCCGCAGGAGGTCAACGAGGGCGACGACCCCGCCTCTGTGGGTACCTGCATACACAACACGCTGCGCGCGCTCTTTGCCCCCTACCTGAACAAGGAGGTGCGGCGGGGCGACATCAGCCGCGAAACGCTACTGGCCCGTTTTCATGAAGTGCTTGAAAACGCCGGGCTGCGCAGCCTTTTGCCACCGGATAGCTGCCTTATGCTGGAAGAGGCCGCGCCGGTGCGCCTGTGGCGTTTTCTTGAAAACCAGCCGCAAAGCACCACGGTTATGGCGCTGGAAGAGCCGCTCGACGCCACGCTCTCCCTGCTTGGTGGCACATATGCCTTCACGGGCGTGATGGACCGCCTGGACCGGCGCGATGGATTCTTGCATATTCTCGATTACAAAACAGGCTCGCTCAAGCGGCACGACGGCGGCCTGTGGACGGACATTCCGTTTTTCCGGCGCGTGGAAAATCTGTGCGCGGCGTTTGGCGGCGCGCAGCCGCCGGATGCCGACCAGCTGGAAAGCCTGGACGAGTTGTTTAACGACCTGCGGCCCCGCCTGCCCAGCTTGCAACTGCCCTGCTATCTTTTGATGGCCGAGGCCAAGGGGCTTGGCCCGCTGAGCGACGCGGCGCTGGTGGAGCTGCGCGACGCAGGCAGGGAATATCCCCTTTTCGGCGGGCTGGTGGATGAGGATTTGAGCGCCGCCATGGGCTATTGCAATCTTTCGCTCTCTCTGGTGCTGCTGCACATGCGCCACGCACCGCAGTTTGCCGCGCGCCCCGACCAGCATTGCAGCTGGTGCCCCTTTGCCTCATTGTGCGCGGAATGACCTGCCGCGACAAATATATAAGATGCTTGTTGCGTCTTATGCAATTACCAGCTATTCTTCCTGCCAAACAAAGGCGTGCCGTTTCACGACCGACAGGGACGGTCGGCATGCCTTCTAGGACAGGACGGAGGTCTTGCAATGTCTCTTCCCGCACTTAAGATAGGTAATCTCACGGCCAAAATTCCTGTGATTCAGGGTGGCATGGGCGTGGGCATTTCTCTTTCCGGGCTGGCTTCGGCAGTTGCCAATCAGGGCGGCATCGGCGTTATCGCTGGGGCCATGATCGGCATGAAGGAACCGGACGTGGCCACGGATCCCCTTACCGCCAATCTGCGCGCCCTGCGCAATGAAATACTCAAAGCACGCGAGCTCACCAACGGCATCGTGGGCGTCAACCTTATGGTGGCGCTGACCACGTTTAGCCAGATGGTGCGCACCGCCATTGAAAACAAGGTGGACATCATCTTTTCCGGCGCGGGGCTGCCCCTTGATATGCCCCACCACCTGCTGCAGCTTTGCGAAGAAAAGAAAGAAGAATTCAAAACCAAACTGGTGCCCATTGTTTCTTCGGCCAGGGCGGCTTCGGTGATCGCCAAAAAATGGGCCTCGCGCTTTGGCTACACCCCCGACGCCTTTGTGGTTGAAGGCCCCAAGGCGGGCGGGCATTTGGGCTTCAAGCCCGAAGAGCTGCAAGATCCCAACCACGCGCTTGAAGTGCTGGTGCCGCAGGTTGTGGACGCCGTTAAGCCCATGGAAGACCGGTGCGGCCGCGCCGTGCCCGTTATCGCCGCTGGCGGCGTGTATTCCGGCGCGGACATCATGAAGTTTCTGGAGCTTGGGGCTTCAGGCGTGCAGATGGGCACCCGCTTTGTGGCTACGCACGAATGCGACGCCGATGACCGCTTCAAGCAGAGCTATCTTTCCGCCCGCGATGAAGACATCACCATCATCAAAAGCCCTGTGGGCATGCCGGGCCGCGCGCTTGAAAACGAATTCATCTCCGCTTCGCGCGAAGGCAAGAAAAAGCCGTTCAAGTGCGTGTTTCACTGCGTGCATACCTGCGAGCAGGAAAAAACGCCCTACTGCATCGCCCAGGCGCTCATCAACGCCATGAGGGGCAACCTTGAACGCGGCTTTGCTTTCTGCGGGGCCAATGTGGCCAGGGTGAACAAGATCATTTCGGTGCGCGAACTCATGGACAGTCTGCAAAAGGAATTTGACGACGCCATGAATTCGTTGAGCAAAAGCATGTTGAACATGCAGAATATGCTGAACCGAAAAGCCTGATAGCCTTTCTGCACATACTGCAACGCCGGGTCTGGTTTCTTCCAGGCCCGGCGTTTTTGCGTTCTTCTTCTTCTTCTTCTTCTGCTGCGTGTTCTGTTTTTTTTTGCTGCCTACCTAAAGGAATAAGCTGCTCGGCATTTCACGGGCCGAGCGTTGCGCACGGATTGATTCAACCGCCAAGTCTTGCGGCGCAATACCGCGCCACCTGGCACTGCCATAGCGAAACACGTCGCGGGCCGGTGCCCAAAACCGCATGTGCTCCAACTTTAGGCCCATTTTCCACTGCAACCGCACGCCCGTATGGCGATGTTGTTGAGTGCCCGTTCCGCGCAGAGGAAAACATGGTGTTGCCTGCGCTGTCGCGCGGCAATGCCGGAACGCCAACACAGCGAGGCGACCGAGAGAATTTTGATTATATGGTCTCGTTGGCACTGTTGCGGAATTCGGAAAAGCGATCGATGCCTGCGATAACGGCTTTGGGTTGTGCAGGGCAAGGCAAAAAGCTTTGTCATGCTGCGGCAATGTGGCAGAAATAAGGAGCCTCGCGGTCTAAAACATATTAACGTTATCGTTTAAACGTATAATTTGTTTTTCGATACATAATTTACAGTACGCTTTTTTGCCATCCCCCTGGACAATGAGGGGCAACAATGACGGCGCGGCAGTTGTTGCGTCGAAGATCTTGCCCCGGCCTCAGCCTCGGCCATGCTCGGTACCGCTTGTGCTGACAAAATATCTGTGAAGGGACAAGACAACACGCCCACCCTCCCCGGCCTGAAGCACATAAAAAAGGCCGCCCCGAATCCAAAGATCCAGGGCGGCCCGTGCTTAGCGTGCGCGTAAAGCGCTAGTCGTTGACCTGCCGGGAGTATTCAAGGGCTTTGGCCTGCTCCTCGAAGTTCTCAAAGCCGGAGTGATGCAGGGCATCCAGAACCGTTTCGTCCCAGTTCCAGGTGGCGTAGATCACAGGCTTGTGGAAGGTGGAACGGAAGCTCTGCAGCTCCGCCCGGTAGAAGGCTTCCTTGGGCGTGTCGAGGTGTTCGCGGAACTGCTCGTGCCGACGCTGCAACTCGCCTTCGTACCATTCCTGAATATCCTGGGGTTCCTTGTACTTCTTCAGGATGTGACCATAGCCGGTCTTTTCCATCAGGTCGGCAAGCCGCTTGTGATGCTGCGCGGCCAGCCATTTGCCCAGGTCGGCGGCGGTGAGGTTTTCAGATTCCACAGCCGCGATGTCGAACACCGTTTGGTAATAGGTGTCCGGCACCACCGAGGCGGAAGTGATGCCCGCAATGGCCACCAAACCGCGCAGAATGATGCTGTTGGACACGCCCTGCCCGCAGAAGCCCACCTTTTTGGCGTACTTCTGGCCGGTGAAGATGCTCGCCAGAATGGCCCAGACAACCGCCGGGTCTTCCTCGTCATAGATGTGCGAGAGCCGCGCGTTGTCGCGGTCCGTGGCCAGCACCATCTGCGTCATGTCGTTGGAACCAATGGAGAAACCATCGAATTCCGTGATGAACTGCTTGGCCAGAATGGCGTTGGAAGGCAGTTCGGACATAAGGATGATTTTCAGGCCGTCCTGGCCGCTCTTGAGCTTGTGAACCTGCTCAAGGTAGCTGCGCATGGAGCGGGCTTCTTCCAGCGTGCGCACGAAAGGCAGCATCATGCGCAGGTTGCTGCCGCCGTAAACGCCGCGCGCCAGCTTGAAGGCCTCGATTTCCCAGTCGTGGATGTTGCGGGAAACGCCGCGGTATCCAAGCATGGGGTTGTCTTCGTTGTGCTCAAAGAGGCTGCCGCCCAGCAGGTTGCAATATTCGTTGCTCTTGAAGTCCGTGGTGCGATAGGTGATGGGCTTGCCGTAGAAGGCCATGGCGAAGAGCGCGAGGTTCTGCGCCAGGGTTTGAACGTAGTGTTCCTTGCCGGTGCGGAACCCGCGCGCCTTGATGATGGAGCGGATTTTGTCCGGCAGGTTGCGCAGGTCGTCCATTTCCTTTTTCAGGCCGGAACGCAGGCTCACCTCTTCACGCAGGCGGTTGATATTCTCAAGCAGCTTGGTGACGGCGGGCAGCTCGCGGATGCGCAGCACCTGCTCCTCAACACAGGCGTCGATTTCCGCCGTGCGTTTAGAGGCTTCGGGGTCCGCCGGGTTCAGCAGAGCCAGTTCGTCGTCATAGCCCATGATGATGCGCACATGGTCGGCCAGGTCGTTGGAGGTCTTCAGCACTTCAAGACGGCGCGAGGCCATCTCGAGGTGCTGGTCCACCTTGTGATCCAGTTCGCGCATCTTGCGGTGCTGCATGAGCACTTCTTCGGCATTAAGGCTTTTGTTCGAATCGGCAACCGCTTCGATTTCGGCGGCCAGGCCGGTGACTTCACCCACATATTCGCGCAGGTTGAAGTTGAACACGATAAGCCCGGCGGCCATCTGCTCGCGCAGCACTTTGGAAAGGCGGTCCTCAAGCTCTTTCATCTTGGTGTGGACCACGGTTTCCAGCTCGCCGTTGTCGAAGGCTTCCAGAGCTTGCGGGTGAATGCTGATGTTGCCCAGCATGAATTCCGCGCGCAGAAGGCCCACTTCAAACTGTCCGAAGTTGCGCAGACGCGAGAGGAACAAGGCCTGCCCCACGTCGGCCAGCACAAGGCCAACCTTCGTTTTGGTGGAGGGCAGCTTGGCCACGTCCATTTCGCCGCCCACAAGATGCAGGGGCAGCAGGCCGCGGTAAACCTTGCCGCGCGTGCCGTCAACGGTCACTTCCGCACCGTCGAGCGCCCGCAGCACGTCAAGGCGCTGAATGCCGATAACGGCGGCAATGCCCAGCTCGCGCGAGGTAATGGCCGCATGGCTGGTGTCGCCGCCCACGTCGGCCATGATGGCCGAGGCCACGCGCATGCCCGGCACCATGTCCGGGTCTGTGCGTTCGGCGGCGAGAACATCGCCCTTGGCGATCTTGTTCAGCTCAAGGGCCGACCGCAAAAAGCGCACCGTGCCCTGCCCGGCCCCGCGTGAAGCGCCATTGCCTTCCACCAGCACTTCGGCTTCGGCGGCGGCTTTGGCGTCCACCTCGCGGCGGCGCATGAAGATGGTGGTGGGGTGCAGCTCAAGGTCTTCATTCCAGCGGGTTTCGGGCCGCGCCTGCACAAACCACAACTTGTCGTTGGCGTCGATGCAGAATTCCGTGTCCATGATCATGCCGCCGTAAGCCTTGCTGACAGCGCGCACGCCCTGGGCCACCCGTTCGGCCTGACTGAGCGAAAGCGCCCAGCGCAGAGCCTCAAGCTCCGAAACTTCAACTTCTCTGGTGCCGCCGCGTTCGTCATAGACGATCTTCATGTCTTTGCAGCCCATCTGGCGGATAACAACTTCGCCGCCGTCATCGCGCTGGAAGACATAAAGTTTGTCGGGCGTAACCTTGCCGCCCACCACGGCCTCGCCAAGTCCATAGCTGGCGTCGATGCTGACAAGATCGCGCCTGTCGGTGCCTCGGCAGCCGGTGGCCGTGTCCGCCGAAAAGGCGGTGCCCGAGATGACGGGGTTGATCATCTGCATCATGCAGACGGAAAGCGAGGTGTGCTCGATGGCCCATTCGCTCTTGGCGGTTTCGGCAATGCTTTCGTCGCCTGTTTCCTCGGCCTTGGCCAGCGCGTCAAGGATAGCCTCGCGCCGGTAGGTCATGGAACGCAGGTTATAAGCGGAAGAGCAATCCCAATGATACGCTTCCACCACTTTGTCTTCGCCGACCATGTTCAGGTAGGTGTCCTGAAGTCCGGCAAAGGCCTTTTTACGCGAATCTTCGCCCGCGGCCGAAGAACGCACGGCCACGGGGGTCATGTCGTCTTCGTTTTCACGGCAGATGGCGCGGTAAGCGCCACGCACCGCTTCGTCAACCTCTGCGGGCACGTCCACGGACAGGATAGCGGCCTGCACCATGACCGAGCGCTGGCGCAGCTGGTCGATGCCTTCGGGGGAGGTGGCAAAACCTTCCACGATATTATTGATGAAGGTGCGCAGTTTTGTGTGCGACTGCTCGCCTTCCGCCAGTGCGGCCTGATGAATCTGCTTGCCGAGCTGGCGCACGAACTTTTGCAAAAAGTCCGGATCCTGGTTGATCTCCGGGTCGTTCCAGTCGATGCGGCCATATTCGCGATCGACAACGCCGCGCACTACTCGCCCGTTTACCTTCGTTTCATCCAAAAGATGATGGAAGGCCAGCGACGAAATAGCGCGAAAATGCGGCGCCTGGATGCCCTCTATCTGGCTTATCAGGGCCGTGTTGTAGTTCTTACCACCAACAAGCAACTCCGCTTCGGGACCAATCTGCACAATATCGGCGCCATCAAGCACCAGTTTTTTTTGAACGGCCTCAGGCGCGTTGACCTTGGGTTTGTTCTGTGCAGGTTTGGCGGCGGGACTCTTAGCCATGTCTTCCTCCGGTTTGGGAAACAGAAGCCTTACAACCTCGGAAATTGTATATCGCCATGAAGGAACTGTCCACAAATTACAGCGTGGTGCGTGGTTGTTAACTCACGCGGGCGCCGCAAAAGGGGCAGAAAGCGATGTTTTCCATGGGAATGGGCTGGCCGCAGGCCTCATTGGGGCACACACGCGGCACGGGGCCCAGCTCCACGATAAGCTCACCTTCTCTGACCGAAACCATTTGCTTGTTTTCCTTGAAGTCGGCGGTTTTGAGCACCCGCTTCACCATGCCGTCCACAGGGGCCAGAACGGCTTTTTCCTGCTTCATGATGGAAACGTTGAAGAGCTCTTCACCGGCTTTGACCACATCGCCAGGGTGTACATACATGACCCACAGGTCGCCGTTGCTGGGCGCGGCCACATGGCACTTGTTGGCCGGGTCGGCCATCAGCGTGCTCTTACCGGCGGTGCCGGAAGGCTGCCGAACCTGAACCTCGCAGCTCATGAATTCCGAATCAAGCACATAACGGCAGATGGAAGCGCCGGATTCGTCGGGTTCGGAGATGCTCAGCAACAGCAGGTGATGGGGCTTGCCGCTGCTGTCGTTGAAGTACAGATCCTGCCCCACTTTCAGCCCCTCAAACCAGACATGCAGGGGCAGATTGTTGGGGTCGCCGAACTTGGCCTTGAACTGAATGGTCTTGAGCGCGTCCGCCGGGTGGTTGAGGTAGAGCACGAACTCTTCGTCGTTGGGCTTGCGCTTCAGAATTTCGGCGCAGGCCTTTTCCTCGGCGGCGATGTTCACTTCGACCAGCGATTCCAGCGGCGACGTTTCGGTGCGGTTGGCCACCGCGCTCTTCCAGTCGGAGCCAAAGGCGCTTTGATAGACCCAATCCGCGGGGAAGCCGAGCGGCAGCCTGCCGAACTTGCCCAGCAGCAGGTTGCGGAAGGCGTCGTTGCAATCCTGATAGATGTTCAGGCGCGCACGGCGCATTTCTTCGCTCAGTTCCTTTTCCGGCGTGCGGGTCACCTGGCCAAGCACTTCCAAAAGGTAGCGCACTTCGTCTTCGCCGCCGCGCTTCCAAGCGCCCGTAACGGCCAGAAAGGCGGTGTTCCAGGTGATCTGCGAACCGGGGGTAACGTCATGATAGCGCACAATCTGGCGCGTGCCCTCAAGGAACTTGAGCATGTAGGGCAGCAGGTGAATATAACCCTGCTTCATGGCGCCTTCCTGCGAGGAGGACGTTGCGCCGCCGGGCATGCCGTGGCGGGTCACGTCATAGTCGATGCCCTGGAAGTACGGCGCGCAATAGCGGTCGTAATAAGGCATGATCTGCTTGCAGACAAAGTTGGCGTCGCGAATGGCGTTTTTGTCCAGATTGCATTTGAGGCCCAGCTCGTCCTCAATATAGGCCATGGTGGCGAGCACGTCGCCCTGGCCGTAAGAACGCACCGAAGACCCCAGGCCCACGTCGATGATGTGCGCCCCGGCCTTGGCCGCAGCGCCGCACGATGGCACGAAAAGTCCGTCCGTGTAGTGCCGGTGATAGTGCAGCACAAGTTCGGGCCAGGCTTTGCGCAGGGCCGTGACGATCTCCGTCATGAAGCGCGGCGGGCAGACGCCGGCCATGTCCTTGAGGCCAAGAATGATGTTGCGCGAAGCTTCCTTGGTTGTGGAACCCATGATGTCGGCCACCATGCGCAACATGGCCTCGGTAACGCCGAGGTAGTGCTTGACGTCGAAACCCTTGGCCCACGACATGGAAATGGCGGGCTGAAAGATCACGTCCTTGCGGTTCATGACCACTTCTGCGATGGGCCGCATGTTTTCCACATGGTTCAGAAAGTCGAAACAACGCACAACCTGGTAATGGTCGCAGATCATCTCGCCAGTCTTGAGCATGAGGTTGCGCGGCTGCGGCGTGTAGCCCAGCACGTTGGTGGAGCGCACCAAAAGCTGCTTCAGCGTTTTGGGGGCAAAGCGGTTCCATTCCTTGGCTTCGGTGAAGGGGTAGGTCATGTTGGCCAGCATGGCCACATGAAAATGCGCCCCACCACCGTTTTCAAGGGAGAAATAGCCCGCATTGTCCAGATACGGCCCCATCAGGCGGTCTTCGGCCAGGCGCAGCCTGTTGCCGGAGTTGGACTGCGTGAGGTCGCGGGTTGTGGTGTCGGTAAAATGCACAAAACCCGCATCGCGGATGAAATCCAGCGTGGCTTTGCGGTCGCCCTGCGGATACGGCGAGGGCTGACGCCGCGCGGCCGTGGTTATGGGCGGCAGCACCGGTTCGAAGGGTCCAAGACAGGGGGTGCTGCTTGAGCGGTATTCGCCAAGCTGCACATAGGGGTTGAAGCCCTTGGCCGATATTTCGGCCACCAGCTTGGCCAGGCGTTCGCCTTCGGGGGCAAGGTCCGTATAGACCATCAGCTCCGGGTGGTCGGCGATGAAGTTGGTGTTGATGGCGCCCTGGCGGAACAGGGGGTGCTTGATGACCTGACGGAAGAACGGAATGGTGGTTTTGATGCCGCCGATCACATATTCGCTGAGCGCGCGCTCGGTGATGCCCAGCACCTTTTCCCAGTCCGTAGCGTAGGAAATAAGCAACGCGCCCGCCGAATCGTAGTTGGCGGGGAACTCGTAGCCTGCGCTGATGTTTGAATCAAGGCGCACGCCGGGGCCGCCAGGCGAGACATAGCGGGAGATAAGGCCGGAATTGGGCGCAAAGTTATCCTGCGGATTTTCGCAGTTGATGCGCACCTGCATGGCCCAATAGGAGGGGCGCTGGCTTTCCTCGCGGTAGCGCAGTTCCGCGCCAAAGGCCACGGCGATCTGCTCTTCCACAAGGTCGATGCCATAACGGCATTCGGTGATGCCGTGCTCAACCTGCAGGCGCGTGTTCACTTCAATAAGATAGGGCGTGCCCTCGGGCGTGACCAAAAATTCCACCGTGGCCAAGGAATGGTAGCCAACGGCGCGCACCAGACGGCGGGAATAATCCTTGAGCCGCTCGCGCAGGTTTTTGTTCATGCCCGGCCAGGGCGAAGGCGTGATTTCAATCAGTTTCTGGTGGTTGCGCTGCACGGTGCAATCGCGTTCGTCAAAGGCGAACACGTTGCCGTACATATCGGCAATGACCTGAATTTCGATGTGGCGCACGCCGGTGAGGAATTTTTCAACAAAAAGGCGCGGGTTGCCAAACGAGGCCTGGGCCATGGTGGAAGCCTTGAAAAAGGCGTCTTCCAGGTCCGCTTCATTATGGATGGCAAAAATGCCGCGTCCGCCGCCGCCGCCCTCAGCCTTGAGCATGATGGGCAGCCCGATTTCGTTGATGAGCTTGCGGGCCGTGGCTATGTCCACAGCTCCTTCTGAACCGGGAACAACGGGAATGCCCAGCTTGCGGGCCACTTCGCGCGCCTGGACCTTGTTGCCCAGAAGATTCATGGCTTCGGCTGTCGCGCCGATAAAGGTGATGCCCGCTTCCTTGCAGCGCTGCGGAAAACGGGTGTCCTCGGAAGCAAAACCCCAGCCGGGGTGAATGCCGACAACGCCGCGTTGTTTGGCTTTGTCGATAATGCGGTCGATATCCAGATACGCGCGGGGGTCTGTTCCCAGCAGCATCAGTTCCTGCGCCGTGGAGGCCGCAGGGGCCGTTTTGTCCACATCAGTCGCGGTCATTGCCGCCACCGCGTCAAAACGTTCGCGGATGGAACGACAAATACGACGGGCGGGGATACCACGGTTGGCAACCAGTATCACCTTGCCCTTCAAAAACTCCTGCACTTCCGAGAATGTCTTGTTGGCCATGCCTTTCAGCCCTTTTCTGCCGGCGCAGTTCTGCCCTTGCACCGGCGTTAGACGGCGAAAACGCGTTTAGCGTTCCCGCATTGGGCGGCGATGCCCCCAGGCCTGCCCAGCCGGAATAACCTGTTTCCCGCATTATTCCGGCGCAGGGGTTAGCCGAAGACTACCGCAAACGAATTCCTCAAGCCGTCCGTTGATGTTAAGACAAAGGCCGCCTGACGGGCCAAGCCCCGCCAGCCAGCCGCGCACGATGGTGGCATCGTCGCGCAGCTCCACGTTCTCGCCGCGCCAGAGCAACAGGGCCTCCGCACGGGCTTTCCACTCTTCGGGAAAAGAGTGGCAGTTAACATATGCTGAAAACATGCGCTTTACAAGGGTTTGCCACAGGACTTCAGCCGTGGGGAGGGGTTGCGCGCTTTTTGCGCACAGCCCGGCAAGGCTGGTGGCCTCCAAAGCCGCATCGGCCCGCATCTGCGCGGCGGGCGGGGCCCACAGCACGTTGATGCCAATGCCCGCCAGCAGCACGCCGCCCCGCTCTTCCAGCAGAATGCCCGCCAGCTTTTGCGGCGCGGCTCCTTTTTTGCAAACAACAATATCATTGGGCCATTTGAGGCGCACGGGCCAGCCCTCGCGCCGCAGGGCCTCGCAGAGCAACGCCCCAAGCGCCGGAGCGGCCGCCGAGCCATCGAACGGCGGCGTGAGGGGCAGGCGAATGGCCGCATACACATTGCCCACGGGCGAGTGCCACTGCCGCCGCAATTGTCCGCGCCCCGCCGTTTGGCTGCTCACCTGCACGCTTTCCCAGGGGCGCAGCCAGCCATGGTCGGCCAGGTTGGCCGCGCTGTCCAGGCAGGATGCCGCCTGCGAAAAACGCCAGACATGCGCGGCAAAATTTTCATCGGCGTCGGTAGTTGCGCTTCCCTCATCTTGCGGGCTGTGATAAGGCACTGGCATGGAACTTTACCTCGTAGGCGGCGCTGTGCGCGATCTTTTGTTGGGGCGTTGCCCCACGGAGCTGGATTTTGCCTTTGACGGAAGCATGGATGCCTTTCTCGCCGCGCACCCGGATGCCCTCCGTGTTGGAAAAAGCGTTTCTGTTTGCCTGTGGCGCGGGCGTGAATGCATGCCCCTGCGCGGTGGAACGCTGGCAACGGATCTTCAAGCCAGGGATCTCACCATCAACGCCCTGGCGCTGGACAGCGCAGGCCGCCTGCACATGCACCCCCAAGCGGTTGAAGACCTGCGCGGCGGGCTGCTGCGCCCCGCTTCCCCCACGGCGCTGACAGACGACCCCGCCAGAATTTTTCGCCTGGCGCGGTTTGCCGCGCGCTGGCCAACCTGGCGCATTGACCGCGAGGCCTTTGTGCAGATGCGCGCCGTCTCGCCGGATGCGCTGGCGGCCCT
>Ga0183101_1000039_pt21 | contig 24060 bp, 18 predicted proteins | sample Biomet3_FD_127790 | JGI IMG/M metagenome (GOLD analysis project Ga0183101, IMG submission 127790) | Microbial communities from bioreactor (seeded with sewage sludge) at LBNL, California, USA - Biofuel metagenome 3 | ecosystem: Engineered > Bioreactor > Anaerobic > Unclassified ...
CGGCGGCCGCCGCCGGCGTCTTGGCCGCCATCGTGCCGCGGGGACCGCCGCCGATCACCACGGCGGAGCGGCCCTCGGTGTCGTGCGGAAGAGGCCCGTATTTCCGCTCCCGCGCAAGACGGGGATTCAGGGCGCACTCGGCGGGCAGCCCCGCCGCGTTGTACTCGTTCAGGCTTTCAAAGCACCGCAGGCAGTTGATGCACTTGCACAGCTCGCCCTCGCGGCCCTCCTGCACCTTTTTGCCCCACTGCTCGTCGGCCAGCCAGCTGCGGCCCATGGAGATGAAGTCCTCCACGCCGTCGTCCAGAAACTTTTCGGCCACTGCCGGCTCCCGGATGACGGACACGCCGATGACGGGGATATGGACGTGGTCTTTCACGGCCTTGATGAGATCGTGCCGCCAGCCCTGCGGGAAAGAGATGGGCTCCACACAGGTCATGCCGGTCTCGTACAGCCCCACGGACACGTCCAAAAAGTCGATTCCCAGCCCCTCCAGCGCCATGGCGATCTTCACGCCGTCCTGAATGTGGATGTAGTCCTCAGTGACGCCGGTCTTATCCAGAAATTCCTCCACGCTCAGCCGGACGCCCACGGGGAAATCCGGTCCGCACGCGGCGCGGATGCCGCTGATGATCTCCGCGAGCATCCGCAGGCGGTTTTCAAAACTGCCGCCGTACTCGTCCGTGCGCTTGTTGGTATAGGGAGACAGGAACTGCTGAAGCAGATAGCCGTGGGCGGCATGGAGCTCTACGCCGTCGCAGCCGGCCTTCTGCACCCGGACGGCTCCGGCGACAAACTGACCGATCAGTTCCTTCACCTCGTCGGTGGAGAGGGCGCGGGTCTCCTGGCGCAGATATTTGCAGGGAATCGCGGAGGCGGAGACCACCGGCGCGCCGCCCAGCAGGGCCGAAACTGTCTCGCGGCCGGGATGGTGAAGCTGGATGAAGATTTTCGCGCCGTGGTCGTGGATGGCCCCGGCCAGCCGGCTCAAAGGCTCGATATGCCGGTCCTGCGTCACCGAGAGCTGGCGCATCAGGCCCGGTCCGTGCACGTCGTTGACCCGGGTGATCTCCGGAATAATCAGGCCCGCGCCGCCCTCGGCCCGCGCCGCGTAATAGGCGATCATATCCTCGCTGGGGGTTCCGTCCAGGTTGGCAAGGCCGATGCCCATGGGGGACATGACCAGCCGGTTTTTCAGCGTGACCTTGCCGATCTTCCCCTCGGAAAACAATTTTTCGTACATGCGTGCTCCTCCTTTAAACTGCTCTGGGACTTCCGCTCAGAAAATGGTATAGCCGCCGTCCACGGCCAGCGCGGCGCCCTGAATGAACGAGGCGTCGTCGGACGCCAGGAACGCGATGGCCTTGGCGACTTCCTCCGGCTGACCGGGACGGCCCGCCGGGCTCATCTTGATCTTCATGTTCAGAGGATGCTGCGGCATGGCCAGCACCCGCGCGATCATCTGGGTGTCGATGGGGCCGGGCAGGACCGCGTTGACGCGGATGCCGGCGTGGCCGTGGTCCAAAGACACCTGCCGCGTCAGGCCCAATAGGCCGTGCTTGGCGGAGGTATAGGCGATGCCGCCGCGGCCCGCGCCGGTGGAAGCCATGGAGGCCACGTTCACGATGACGCCGCCGCCCGCCTTCTCCATCACCGGAATAACCCGTCTCATGGTCTCAAAGGGCGCGGTCAGGTTCGTGGCCAGCACCTTGTTCCACTCGTCCTCCGTGATCTGGTCCATGTTGGCGAGGCTGCCGCCCACGCCCGCGTTGTTCACCAGAATGTCGATCTTTCCGTACTCTTTCAGCGCCGCCTCCACCAGCGCGTCCAGCTCTGCGCCGGAGGTCACGTCCGTCTTTTTGAAGAACGCCGTTCCGCCCGCCGCGCGGATCTCCTCCGCGACGGCGCCGCCCGCCTCCTCCGTGGTGCCGACGATGACGACTTTGGCGCCCTCGGCGGCCAGCAGCTTCGCGGTGGCCTTGCCGATGCCCTTGGTGGAACCGGTAACGATAGCGGTCTTGTTCTGGAATTTCATAAAGCGATCCCCTTTTCTTTTTTTGATTGGGCGCCCGCGCGTTTGCCCGCGGCGGAGCGCTCCCTTTCCTACGCTGCCCATTATAACCGGTCGCCGGGGCAAAAAGAAACGTGCCGGCGGCACGAAAAAAGATTGACGCTTTGTGCACGGTGCACTATACTGTCCCCGAGGTGAGCAGTATGCGGTTTACCGGGCTGATTGCGCAGCTTTCCCGGGAAAACTCCCTGGAAATCATACATTCAACCGATTTATTTGAAATTTCAGACGTTGCTCTGATTGACGGCTCTCAGGCAGAATATACAAATACCGTCCTCTATTTTGGATATGTTGAACAGCTCTCTTTCACCCATCTCCCGGCCCAATGCATCCTGGCCCGCTCCCCGACATCCGAGGCGCTGACGGGAGCGGCAGGCGACCTGGCGCTGGCTGCGCCGGAGGCGCTTTTCCGGCTGGTGAACGCCGCCAAGCGCATGGTGGACGTCTCCCGCGGCCGGGGACTGTACGGGGAACTGATGGACTGCGCGGCCCGTTCCGGCGGCATTGATTCGGTCATCAACCTGGCGGCCTCCAAGCTGGGCAACTCCGTGGTGCTGCTGGACGCGGACTTCAAGGTGCTGGCCCATTCCACCATCTTCCCCATTGAGGACCCGCTGTGGGCGGAGAACATCCGGCAGGGTTATTGCAGCTATGAATTCGTCAGCGCCGTGGCGGAGCTGGACGCGGTGAAAAACGCGCCGCCCACCTCCGATCCCGTGGTGGTAACATGCTACGCCTCGCCGCTGCGAAAGCTTTCCAGCAAAATTTTCATCGGCGGCAAGCGAGTCGGCTTCGTGATGATGCTGGAAAAAGAGACGCCCATCTCCCCGCTTCATATGGAGCTGCTGCCCATCATCAGCGCCGCCGCGGGAGACGCCATCGCCCGCTACGCGCCCTATCTGATCTCCGGCAACACCGTCTATCAAAAGCTGCTCTACGACCTGCTGATCGGCGCCTCGCCGGAGGAGATCGCGCCCCGCATCGCGGGACTCCAGTTCGATCCGCACCTGTGCGCCCTGTGTCTGCGCCCCGCCCGGTATCTGGGCCAGCAGCACCTGAAAGAGCAGGTGGCGGGCAGGCTGGTGCGTCTGGTGCCGGGAACGCGCTTCACCTTTCATGAAAACGGCATTGCGGCGCTGGCGCCCCTGGGCGAGGCCCCCGATCTGTCCGCGGAACAGCTGTCCGGGCTGGAGGAGCTTGCAAAAGCGGAATTTTTGCGGGTCGGCGTCTCCAACACATTCTTTCAGCCGGAGAATTTTGCCCGCCGCTACGCGCAGGCCCGGCGGGCGCTGGAGCTTTTGTCCCGCCTGAAGCCGGAGGCAAGCGTGTGCCGGTATGCGGACTGTTCGTTTTACGACCTGCTGAACTCCGCGCCGGAGCCGGAGAGTCTGGGGCTCTACTGCCACCCGGCGCTGTCCATTCTCAGCCGGTACGACCGGGACAACGGCACCGACCTCTATCACACGCTGGGGACCTATCTGGAGTGCGGCGGCAGCGTCAAGCTGACGGCTGAGGCGCTGTTTATTCACCGCAATTCTCTGAATTACCGCATGGAGCGCATCCGGGAGCTGACGCAGGCCGACCTGGAGGACAGCAACACCCGTTTTCTTCTGTCCATGTCCTACCGGATCGACCATTTCATCGGCCACGACCGCTGAGGCGCTTTTCCGCTCCCGCATCTCCGCGCGGCAGGCCGTCCCCTGTCCCTCCGGCACGGAAAACCGCCATAAATAAAAAGGGTGAGGTTCGATAGTCGAACCTCACCCTTCTTCGATTGTCTGCGAGCTTCCGCCGTTTTCAAAGGCCCTCAGGCCCGGACCGGCTCGCGCTCCTCCTCCGGAACGGCCTGGGGCAGCGTTTCCGCCAGCCGCTCCCTGGCCACCGCCAGCATCAGCTTGATGCGGTTTTCCTGATTGACCCGCGTGGCGCTGGGGTCGTAGTCGATGGCGGTGATGTTGGCCTGCGGATACAGCTCCCGGATCTTGTTGATCATGCCTTTTCCGCAGATGTGGTTGGGCAGACAGCCGAAAGGCTGGGCGCAGATGATGTTTTCAAAGCCGGAGCGCACCAGCTCGATCATTTCGGCGGTCAAAAGCCAGCCCTCGCCCATCTTGTCCCCCATGCCGATGATGCCTCTGGGCAGAGCGGCGAGCTTTTCAAAGGGCATGGAGGCGCGGAACCCGCTGTCCTTCAGCGCTTTGGCCATGGTGCGCTCCATACCGGAGAAGTACTTTAAAATGATGGGGGAAATATGCTGCTCCAGCCAGGTGCCGCCATAGAGCCGCGCGGTTTCGGAGGGATTGTAGGCACAGTACTGCACAAAGCCCATCAGGCCCGGCAGGTTGACCTCGCAGTCCTGAGAGGCCAGGAATTTTTCCAGATCGTTATTGCCCAGCGGAGAGTACTTGACGTAGATCTCCCCCACCACGCCGACCTTTACCTTGGGGACCCGGCGAACGGGGATTTGGGCGAATTCAGCGGCGATCTTCGGCATGGTGGCGCGCATCTCCCGGCCGGAGACGCCCTTGCCCTGGCGCACGCGTTCGCAGACATAGTCCAGCCATTTTTCCTGAAGGGCCGCCGCGGCGCCCTTCTCCACCTCGTAGGGGGCGGTCTGAGCCTTGAGCGTCACCAGCAGGTCGCCGTAATAGATGGCGGAGAGCAGCTCCCGCACAAAGGGCAGCGTCATGGGCAGGCCGCTGTCCTTCTCCAGTCCGGAAAAATTCAGGCTCACCACGGGGATATTGCCGTATCCGGCCTTGTAGAGAGCCTTGCGCAGCAGAAAGATGTAGTTGGAGGCGCGGCAGCCGCCGCCGGTCTGGGTGATGATAAGGGCCGTGTGGTCCAGATCGTATTTTCCCGAACCCAACGCGTCCAAAAACTGGCCGATCACCAGCAGCGCGGGGTAGCAGGTATCGTTGTGGACGTATTTGAGTCCCTGCTCCGCTACCTGAGAGCCGCAGTTGCCCAGCAGCTCCACCGTATAGCCCTGCTGCTCCATGGCAGCCGCCAGAATGCGGAACTGGACCGGCGCCATGTTGGGGATCAGCACCTTGTGGGTTTTTTTCATCTCAGGGGTAAAGCGGGGATAGTTAAATTCCATGGTTCACACCTTTTTCCGTTTCTGTTCCTCTTCCTGTTCGTCCAGCGCGGCGAACAGGCTCCGCAGGCGGATGCGCACCGCGCCCAGATTCGTGATCTCGTCGATCTTGAGCTGGGTGTAGAGCTTTCCGCCGCTCTGCAAAATCTCCCGCGTCTCGTCGGACGTGATGGCGTCCACGCCGCAGCCGAAGGAGACAAGCTGCACCAGGTTCATGTCCGGCTGGGTGCAGCAGTACTTGGCCGCCGCGTACAGGCGGGAGTGATAAGTCCACTGATTGAGCACCGTGGTGGGGAACTTTTCCACCCGGTTGGAGATGGAGTCCTCCGTCACCACCGCCGCGCCGAACTGGGTGAGCAGGGTGTCGATGCCGTGGTTCACCTCCGGGTCGGCGTGATAGGGACGTCCGGCCAGCACGATGATGCGCCGGCCCTCCGCCCGGGCCTGTTCGATCACGCGCTCTCCCTCCCGCCGGATCAGCTCCATGTGCTGGGCATACTCGGCGTAGGCGGCGTCGGCGGCATCCCGCACCTCGCGGAGAGTGATGCCGTCAAAATATTTGCCCAGGATTCCGTGCATCTTGCGGGAGAAATCCTTTGGCCGGTGGATGCCCACGTAGTCGTAGATGAATTTCGTGTCCCGCAGCTCCGGGCAGTTGCCCGCCAGCACCTCGGGATAGTAGGCCACCACCGGGCAGTTGTAGTGGTTCTGCCCCAGCCCCTCGTCGATGTTATAGGTCATGCAGGGGTAGAAAATGGCGTCCAGCCCCAGCTTCGTCAGGGCCTCGATGTGCCCGTGCGACAGCTTGGCCGGAAAACAGGCGGTGTCGGACGGAATGGTGCCCTGCCCCTTGAGATACAGGCTCCGGCTGGAGAGCGGACTGTGGTAGACCGCGAAGCCAAGCTTCGTAAAGAACGTGTACCAGAAGGGATACAGCTCCCAGAAATTCAGGCACAGGGGCATCCCGATCTTCCCCCGCGGGCCGGGAACGGGCTTGTAGTCCAGCAGCAGCTTGCGCTTGTATGCGTACAGGTTGCGCTCCCCGGTGTCCGGCTTGCCGGTAATGGGCCGGTCGCAGCGGTTGCCGCTGATGAACGTCTCTCCGTTGGCGAAGGTGTTGATGGTGAGCTGGCAGTTGTTGCCGCAGCGGCCGCACAGCTCGCTGCGGGTCTCCTGCGTGAACGTGCGCAGCTCCTCCGCTCCCAGCACCGTGCTGACCTGTCCGGAGGCGGCCTTTCCGCGGCCGTAGAGCGCCGCACCGTAGGCGCCCATCAGCCCCGCGATGTCGGGGCGGATGACCTCCACGCCCATCTCCTTTTCAAAGGCGCGGAGCACCGCCTCGTTGTAAAAAGTTCCGCCCTGGACCACGATGTTCCGGCCCAGCTCCTCCGGCGAGGAGGCGCGGATAACCTTATAAATGGCGTTTTTCACCACGCTGATGGAGAGTCCGGCGGAGATGTTCTCGATGGTGGCGCCGTCCTTTTGCGCCTGCTTCACGCTGGAGTTCATAAAGACGGTACAGCGGCTGCCCAGATCCACGGGCCGCTCGGCAAAAAGGCCCAGCTTTGCAAAATCCCGCACGTCGTATCCCAGCGCCTGGGCGAAGGTCTGCAAAAAGCTGCCGCAGCCGGAGGAACAGGCCTCGTTGAGGAAGATGTTGCTGATGGCGCCGTCCTCGATCTTGAAGCACTTCATATCCTGCCCGCCGATGTCGATGATGAAATCCACGTTGGGCAGGAAATGCCGGGCGGCGGTAAAGTGGGCCACCGTCTCCACCACGCCGTAGTCCGCGTGGAACGCATGGCGCGCCAGATCCTCGCCGTAGCCGGTCGTGGTGACGCTGGCGATGTGCAGCGCCGGATGCTCCCGGTAGAGCTGCTCCAGCACCTTTCGGATCAGGGGCACGGGATTGCCCAGATTGGGCCGGTAATCTGTAAAAAGGATCCGTGCCTCCTGATCCATCACCACCAGCTTCACCGTGGTGGAGCCGGAGTCAATGCCGATGTGGACCGGCGCGGCGTAATCCGCCTCAAACGGCACCCGGGGCACCGTGGCCTTTGCGTGGCGGGCACGGAACGCGTCGTATTCCGCCTGGTCTGCAAACAGGGGCGGCTGGCTGCGATAGCCCATGGACGCGCCCTTTTTTTGGATTCGGTCCGCCACCGCCCGCAGGTCGAACTCCGTGTCGGAGTAAAACGCGGCGCCCAGCGCCACATAGAGCAGACTGTTCTCCGGGCAGACGCCCTTCACGTTCAGCGTGCGGTCGAAGCTGTCCCGCAGGCAGCGGGAAAAGGTCAGCGGTCCGCCCAGATACAAAATACGGCCGGTAATGGGTCTGCCCTGGGCAAGGCCCGCGATGGTCTGGTTCACCACCGCCTGATAGATGCTGGCCGCGATATCCTCCGCCCGCGCGCCCTGGTTGATGAGGGGCTGCACGTCGCTCTTGGCGAACACGCCGCACCGGGAGGCGATGGTATAGGTTTTCTGCGCCTTTTGAGCGGCGGCGTCCATCTCGTCCGCGCTCATCTTCAGCAGCGTCGCCATCTGGTCGATAAACGCGCCGGTGCCGCCGGCGCAGCTGCCGTTCATCCGCACCTCCGTGCCGTTGGAGAGGAAGAGGATCTTGGCGTCCTCGCCCCCCAGCTCGATGATGACGTCCGTTCCGGGCATCAGTCGGTTCGCCGCCACGCGGGTGGCGAACACCTCCTGCACAAAGGGAACCTCCACACTCTCCGCCATGCCCATTCCGGCGGAGCCGGAGATGGAAAACAGCGCGCGTCCGCCGGGAACGTAATCGTTTGCCATCCGGCGCAGAAGCTCTTCCGATTTTTCGAGAATATGGCTGAAGTGCCGCTCGTAAGTACTGTAAATGATTTTGTCCGCGTCGTCCAGCACCACGCACTTAATGGTAGTGGAGCCGACGTCCAGTCCGACCTTCAAAAGGGGAAACCTCCTTGACCCGTTCACGCGCGGCGCGCCGCGCGGATACCGGGGTAATGCTCTCGGCCGGTCCGTTGGCGCTGTGCGCCGTCAGGAGACCGGATTTTTGTCATACCGCCGGAATGCGGTATGCGCCCGTATGCCAATAAATCAAACTCTATTGTAACACAGTTTGCATTTTACACTGATTCAGTATCGTTCGCAATCGACAAAGTGCGACGGATTGTCAAGATTCCGTTAAGATGCAGTTAAGAACTTGAGGTGCCGCCCGCCGAATTTTACCGCTGGTCCTTTTCTGTGCAATCCAGTAAAATATTGGAAATTCAACGCAGGGACGAAACGGGCGCCGCTTTTCCGGCTGCGCCGTAAAAAAAAGCGCCGCGGCAGCGCGGCGCTTTTTTATCTTTTCCTGCCGGGAAACCTGTGGTAAAATAAAAAGATAACATTTCAGGCCGCCGCGCTTCCGGCGCGGCAAATTTCGATTCTATTTTGGGAGATGAGCCTCTATGGACCGCGTTCTTCTGCACTGCTGCTGCGCCCCCTGTTCCCTCTCCTGCATCGATCCGCTGCGGGCGGAGGGCATTGAGCCAACGGCGTTCTGGTACAACCCCAACATCCATCCCTGGAAGGAATACCAGGCCCGGCGGGACTGTCTGCTGGCCTACGCTCCCACCATCGGCATGGAAACCGTCGTGCAGGAGGAGTACGGCCTGCGGGACTTTGTGCGCCATGTGGCGGACGATATCGACCACCGCTGCGCCTACTGCTACGGCCACCGGCTTCAGGAGACGGCCCGCTATGCCGCAGAGCACGGGTTCGAGGCGTTCACCACCACGCTTCTGGCCAGCGTCTACCAGCAGCACGAGCGGATCGCGGAGGCCGCGGAACAGTTCGCGGCGCAGTACGGCGTCTCGTTCCTCTACCGGGACTTCCGCCCCAATTTCCGCAGCGGAAACCAGCGGGCGCGGGAGTTGGGATTTTATATGCAGAAATACTGCGGCTGCGTTTTTTCCGAGGAGGACCGGTATCAAAAACAGATTCTCCGGGATCGGGAAACTTACCGTCCGTCCGCTCCTGAAAGCATGGAGTAAAGGAAAAATCCTTGCCCCCTGTGAATTCCTGGATGGCCGGAAGAAGCTCTCCTTCTGAAAGCCGCGGAACCCCTGTCGCCTTTCAGGGCGTCAGCCCGCCGCTCTCCTCCACCGCCTGCGCAACCGCGCGGCAGTCGGCGGTGCTGAAGGGTGAGGAGAGGCCGGCCGCCTCCAGCGCGTCGGTGAAGTAATACTCCTCCGTATTCATGGCCGCGACGGTCAGATAGGTGTCCAGCGCCGCCGCAGGCGAGTCCTGCTGACGGTCGTACAGCTCCAGCGCCGAGAGGGCCGAAACTCCGTAGCTGATGTAATAGAAGGGCATCTCAAAGTTGTGGATCTGGTCCATCCACTCCTCCTGATAGCCGTCGTAGGTCTTATAGCCGTAGCTTTCATAGACCTGCCGGAAAATATCCTGCACCCTCTGCGCTGTCAGGTCTTTCTCCGCATAGACCCGCTGCTGGAACTCGTCGTACATGGCGCCGTCCACCACGCTGTACAAAAGCTGCATCAGGACGGAGGCCCGGACGGCCCTGCCCCGCTCCGCGCCGAAAATACGGTCGTAGTAGGGGAAGAACATGACCTCCATCCCCTGGGACTGCAGCTCGCTCAGATCGTTGTCCGAGGTACCGAACAGCAGGTCGCTGCCGCAGTAAAAATAGTTTGTGAAGTGTCCGAACTCATGGAACAGCGAAGTGTAATCCAGGTAGGAATGGGTCGGCGTGTTAAAGATGAACGGCTCGTTGTAAGCGGAGAGGAACACGGTATAGCCGGAATCCAGCCTGCTCTCGCCCGAGGAGAGATCATAGAGTCCGTACTGCCGGAGATACCGGGCCGGCGCCCGCAGCTCCGGGGACATCTGCCCGGCGGTATCCTCCAGCGCGTCCAAAAGGGCGTCCGGGGAGCAGTCCAGTTCTCCGTCCTCCGTTGCCCCGGCCGCGTCGTCTGCCGCTCCGGCGTATTTGGCGATCATCGGCGCAAAGCAGGTCCGGGCGGCGTCCCAGAACTGCTGCGCCTCCTCGGGGGTGTATTTTCGCGCGTAGGAGCTCTCGTAGGCGTCCGAAGCGTAGCTGTCGTACCCCTCCTGCGCCGCGATCTCCCTGCGCACCTTCACCAGCTCCACGTATAAATCGCACACCGCGCCGTAGTCCACGCGGTCCGCGGACAAAAGCGCCTCATACCGCTTTTCCAGCTTCTCCTCCCTGCTGTACAGCTCTTCGCCGGCAGTGCTGCCAGCGTCGTATTTTTGAAACGCTTCTTTCTGCCAGTCTGCATAGCCGGAGTCCAGCAGCCGCGCGTGGGGGGAGACTGCCACCTGATGCATGGCGCTCCAGTAGGCGTCCCTGGCATCGTAGGATACGCCGCTGATGTACACCTCCTCGTCCGCGGCGGCGGAATTTCCCGGGTTTTCGGACACTTTCAGACTCTGGAGCGAGCAGAACGTGTCGATGCTGCGCAGCTCGTCCTCCGCCGCGCGGCAGGCCGCGTCGAACGCCTCCTGCTCTCCGCCGTCCGAGGCGAAAGCGGCCACCGCCGCGGCGTAAGGCGCAAAGCGGGAGGCGGCATAGTGCTCGCAGCTCATCTGCGAATAGGGCACATCGCTGCGCTCCAGCTGTGGGAAATACCGCCGGCCGGAGACGATCACCGGCACCGCAGCGCTTCCGGCGGCGGAGACTGCGGCCCCTCCGTCCGGCTCCGCGCCGCAGCCCGCCAGCAGGGAGAGGCTGAACGCCAGCGCCAGCAGTCCCGCGGCGCGGGACCTTGAGAAAAAGTTCATCCTGTTTTCACCCGCTTTCACCTTTAGCCGGCCTTCTGGGCAAAGGGACTGCGCCCCAGCTCCATGGCAAAAAGATAGGGGTATTCCGCGCGAACGTGATCCATGTTGCAAAGCCAGTTGACCAGCAGCGCCCGCAGCACCCGCTCCGCGTCCAGGTTCAGGTGCTCCGCGTCCGCCTCCGGGAGATTTTGCAGCGACTCCCGGGCCCCCAGCTCATCTGTCAGATGAAAAACGGCCCACAGCATATCCGTAAATTCCTCATGCTCCAGCAGCGCCGGGTTGGAGGCGATCACCAGCAGCTCCAGACGTTTGCGCTGCAAAAGCGCCCTCAGGTCCTCCAGATCCTCCGCTCCGCAGCGCAGGACCGGCGTCCCTCTCTCCACGGCGGAAGCCGCCGCGCGAAACTCCGCCGCGCGCCAGGAGGGCTGGATCTGAAGTGCGGACGCGAGGTTTGAAAGATCCGGCGCGCACCGCAGCAGTCTGCGGAGCAGCTCGTCTCCCAGCTCGCTGAAAAAGGAGCTGGCCAGCATTTTGGTCTTGGAGATGCGCTCCCGCTTCTCCCGCTCTCCGCTGATCTTCCCCACCGCGATGGTGACAACGGCGATCTGGACCGGCAAAAACGCCCAGTCCTGTAAAAGATAAAAGGCAGTATCCCTGGAATCCCGGAAAAGAATGATCTGGCAGCCGTAAATCACGGCCGAGAGCGCCAAAAGGCCGATGGTCTCCAAAGCGGCGGCGTATTTTTTCATAGTCTGTCCCTCCGACGGTTCTTCACCACGATTTTACCTTTTCCCCTCCCGGCCGTCAAGAGCGGCGCGGGGCCGGTCCCCGGCATTTTTTGGGGTGGGGCAGAAGCAATAAAAAAAGCGGCGCTCCCGCGCGGGAGCGCCGCTTCATGCGCGCGTCTCTTTCTGTCGGCTGTTCCGATCACTTGTCCCAGGTGACGGAGGTAATCACGCAGTCGTCGAATTCAATGTACTCACTCTTGAGAATGTAGTCGCTCTTGCCCACGCGGACCTCCTGATCGCCCACCTTGGTGGTCAGCACGTCGCCGCCCGGCACGTTGCACTCCACATCAAACACCAGGGTGACGTGCTCCGGGTCCTCCACCCATTCTCCGCTGCCGGAGAGGACGTAATAGGGTTCCTCCGCCACGGTCTTGATCTGGCCGTCATAGAGCTTGCCGGAGGCCATCAGCTGGGAGGGCAGATGCTTCTGGCAGCTCTCGTAGAGGTCCTTGCGGACATTCTCGCACTTGACCGTATAGCTGATGTGCACCGTGTTGGCCTCTCCCGTGCCGCTGCCGCGGTGCAGCACCTTGTATCCCGCAAAGGCCAGAACGGCCAAAATCAGCAGGATGACCAGAAAATCAATGACGTTGAGCTTTCCGAAAATACGTTTGCTGTTCTGTTCCATTTGTTTTCCTCCGTAAAAGGCAGCACAGCCGCCTTGACCTTGATTCTCCAGCATTGTATAATATTTTTTCAGATTCTACAAGTGTTAATTCAAAATCCATACAGAAGAGGGCATCTCAATGAAAGTCATCCACCTGATCAGCGGCGGCGATTCCGGCGGCGCCAAGACTCACGTGCTCAGTCTCCTGCAGCACCTGAACAAGAGCATCACGGCGCAGCTCGTCTGCTTCCGGGACGGTCCCTTTGCCGACGAGGCCCGCGCCCTCGGCATTCCCACGGAGATCATGGGCGGGAACAATGTCTGGCGCATCCGCAAACAACTCACGGCCTATATCCGCGAGGGCGGCTATCAGGTGATCCACTGCCACGGCGCCCGGGCCAACATGATCGGCTCCCTGCTGCGCAAGACCACGGGCCTGCCGGTGGTGACCACGGTCCACAGCGACTACCGGCTGGACTACATGGGCCGCCCGCTCAGTCGTCTGACCTACGGAAACATTAACGCCCGGGCCCTGCGGAAGCTGGATTACCGCATCGGCGTGTCGGACGCCATGGTGGACCTGCTGATCTCCCGTGGTTTTGCCCCCGACCGCTTCTTCACAATTTACAACGGCATCGACTTCACCCCCGCCCCCCCGCAGGGCGACCGGCTGCCCTGGCTCCGCTCCCTGGGACTGGACGCGGACGAGGACAGCGTGGTGGTGGGCATTGCCGCCCGAATGAACCCCGTCAAGGATATGTCCACCCTGATCCGCGGCTTTGCCGCCGGATACGGCGAGTGCCGCCGGCTGCGGCTTTTGATCGCCGGCGACGGCGAGGAGCGCCGGAAGCTGGAGGCGCTGGCGGAGGAGCTGGGCGTATCCGACAAGGTCTGCTTTGCGGGGTGGATCAGCGGCGGCATGGACCGGTTTTACAGCGCGCTGGACATCAACGCCCTCACCTCCCTCTCCGAGACATTCCCCTACGCCCTGACGGAGGGCACCCGCTTCCATCTGGCCACGGTGGCCACCGCCGTGGGCGGCATCCCCTATCTCATCGACCAGGACGTGAACGGCTACCTGTTCACTCCCGGCGACTGGGAGGCGCTGGGCCGTCATCTGGCCGCGCTGGGCCGGGACGACAAGCTGCGCCGTTCCATGGGGGAAAAGCTCTTTGAAAAGGCCTCGTCCCAGTTCTCCATCCAAAAGACGGTGGACACCCAGCTGTCCATCTATCAGGAAATCCTGCGCCGCCACAGCCGCCCCAAGCAGACGCGGGACGGCGTGGTGATCTGCGGCGCCTACGGCCGGGGCAATGCCGGCGACGACGCCATTCTGGAGGCGATTTTGCAGGAGATGCGCGCCATCGACCCGGATATGCCCCTGACGGTGCTCTCCAAAAACCCGAAGGACACCCGTCTCACCTACCGTGTCCGCGCCATCCACCGCTCCAACTTCTTCCTCTGGCAGCACGCCATGCGGCACAGCCGGCTCTATATCAACGGCGGCGGCAGTCTCATTCAGGACGTCACCTCCCGCCGCTCTTTGTGGTTCTACCTCAATAATATCAGCATGGCCAAGCGTCTGGGGAATCAGGTGCAGATGTTCGGCTGCGGCATCGGCCCCGTCACCCGGGAAGAGCACCGGCATCTGGCCGCACGGGTCCTGAACCGCTGCGTGGACGTCATCACCCTGCGGGAGCCGGATTCGCTGGAGGAGCTCAAGGCCATGGGCGTCGTCCGCCCCAAGATCCTGCTGACCGCCGACCCGGCACTGACGCTCCGGCGCGCCCCGGATGACGAGATCGACAGCGTGCTGCTGCGGGCTGGCATCCCGCCTCAGGGCGACTACATCTGCTTTGCCCTGCGGCGCTGGAAGGGGTTTGAAGATGCCGCCGCCGTTCTGGGAGAGGCCGCCGCTTACGCCTATCGGGAATACGGATTGACGCCGGTATTTCTGGCGGTGGAGAAGCACCAGGACCCCGGCGCGGCAGCCATGGCCGCCAGCGGACTCACCATCCCCCACTACTTCATCAACGACGCAGGGGACGCCGGACGGATCATCGGCGCGCTCTCCCGGATGAAGATTGTCGTCTCCATGCGGCTCCACGCGCTGATCTTCGCGGCGGGACAGGGCGTCCCCCTGATCGGCGTGGTTTACGATCCCAAGGTCTCCTCGTTTCTGCGCTATATCGGCCAGGAGCTGTTTCTGGACCTGAACGGCCTGCGGCTGGAGGAGCTGACGGCTCTCATCGACCGGGCGGCCGAGCAGACCCACCACCCGGAGGAACAGGAGGCGGCGGTGCGGAAGCTCCAGGATATGGAGAGCCGGAACGCGGAGATCGCCCGCGGGCTTTTAGATATGTGAAGGTTATATCCTGTACAGTTATTGATTCAAAAAGCGGGAGGCGGGCTTGTAAGCTCCGCCTCCCGCTTTTAATTTGCTCTGCCGCCTTTGTGAAGAGCCGAAAACGCCGTGAGCCGCCCTCACTCCCCGCTCTCCTGCAAACTCCGCCGGACGGCGATGGTCGCCAGCGTATCGGCGAGCTGCGTCAGGGAGGCCGCGGCGGCCTCCAGCTCCTCGTCGCTCAAAACGCTGGCCAGAAGGGCCGCCAGCGCGCTGATTCCGGTTACAAGGCACGCCTCGTCCGAGTGTCCGCAGCTCATCCCGATCACCCCGGATATGGGTATGCGCCGCAGACCCGGTTTATGACGCCGGAGTCACTGCGCGGCGCTTTTCCGCTTCTCGGGCGGATGCATGGGAAAGACCAGCAGACCGTTTGCGCCGTCCCACAGGGCCAGAAACACCTCCTGCTCGTCCCGGTAGCCCTGACGGAGCAGCATCCGGCGCACCCAGGCCTCCTCCTTCCCCGCCTCCCGCAGATTCCCGGCCAGAATTTTCCCGTCCATGACGAACGGCATCTGCACCGCGGTCTGCTTGGGATTGAGCTTCATATCCTCCGGCGTCAGCGGACGGTACGGCTCCCTGGGGAGAAAGCTGACGTGCCCGTTGTGCTCCAAAATCGCCGTCTGGACCTGGCTGAGATCGAAGTATCCGTCCATGCGGCAAAAGGTCAGAAATTCATTCAGATCCAGCCGGGCTTTTTTGAGGTTTTCCCGGTAGATCACGCCCGCGTCCAGCAGCACCAGCGGACGGCTGGTGAAAATGGAGCGCAGCTTCAGGGATTTGTTGGTCAGCACGGAAATTCCGTAGGCGGCCAGCCCGTAAAAGATCAGGGCGGTCAGCGGCTCCGCCGTGGTTTCCAGGTCTGTGGCCAGTTCCGCCGCGATGGAGCCGATGGAGATGCCCACGATGTAGTCGAACATGGTCATCTGCGACACCTGCTTGGACCCTGTCAGTTTCGTCAGTAAAAAGAGCACCGCAATGGAGATCAGACTTGTCAGGCACGTGATGCCGATATCCTTCAAAATGTCCATAAAAAGCCTCCCGCGCAACCTGAATTTGCATTCAGTATGCCACGGGAGGCCGGGTTTTATCAGTTTTGATTCCGCGCCGTCACGATCTTTCTCCGGAGTCCGGACCGTCCATCAGGGAGCCGGTATCGGCGGGAGAGTTCTCATGCAGCTCCCCTGCGTGGTGGTGATTCGTGCGGACATTGATATACTGCGCTTTCAGCTTGGAATAGAGGATCGTCTGACTGGAGTACAGTCCCCGGTAGCCGGAGAGGAGATAGCTGATGCCGCAGGCCAGGGCGAAATATAAAAGTCCGTCTCCGCCGAACAGTTCGCAGGCCAGAAACATGGAGGCCACAGGGCAGTTCACCGAAGCGCAGAAAACCGCCGCCAGTCCCACCGCGGCGCTGAAGCCCGCGGGAATCCCCAGCAGCGAACCGGCGGCGCAGCCGAAAGTCGCCCCGATGAAAAAGGAGGGAACCACCTCGCCGCCCTTGTAGCCCGCCCCCAGCGTCAGGGCGGTAAAGAGGATTTTGAGCAGAAATCCGGCCGGCATGGCTCTTCCCCGCTCGATGGCGGCGGCGATCACGTCCATGCCGGCGCCGTTGTAGTCCGAAGTTCCGCACAAAAGCGTCAGCGCGATCACCGCGAAGCCGCCGAACGCAGCCCGCAGCCACGGGCTGGAAATCCATTTTTCCATAAGGCGTCCGGCGGTCTGAAGCACGGTGCAAAAAAGGATGGACACCAGCGCGCACAGCGCGCCCAGCGCCGCCACCCGCAGCAGCATCCCGGCGCTCAGATCCGGAACGGACACGGCAAACCGGGTGGGTTCCACGCCCAGGCGCAGCGAGATGCCGTAAGAGATCAGGGAGGCGAGAAACGCCGGCAGGAAAGCCGCGTGATAGAAAATTCCCACGCTGACCACCATCAGGGCAAACATGGTGGCAGCCAGCGGCGTGCCGAACAGGGCGGAGAAGAACGACGCCATGCCGCACAGCGTCGCCGTGCGCAGGTCCCGGTCGTCCATCCGCATCAAAACGCCCACATGGCGGCCGATGTCGCCGCCCATTTGCAGCGCAGCGCCCTCCCGGCCGGCGCTGCCGCCGCACAGATGGGTCAGCAGCGTGCTGACGAAAATGGCGGGGATCAGCAGCAGCGGCAGGCCGCGGCCCAGATGGACCGACTCGATGACCTCATTGGTCCCCTGTCCCTCGGTCCCGGTCAGGCGGTAGAGCGCAACAATCGCAAGGCCCGCCAGCGGCAGGCACCACAAAAGCCACGGATTCGCCTCCCGCAGCAAGGTGGCGCGGGCCACGCCCACATGGAACGCCGACCCGGCAAAGCCGCAGCACACACCGGTCACTGCCGCCAGCACGGCCCACTTCCCCAGTGCGGCAAGATAGAGCCAGATATGGGCGCACTGTCTGCGCAGACGCTCCAGCACGGCGTTTTCCCTCCTTCCATGCGCAGCGCTCCTCCCCGGAGGAAAAGCGGCGCGGGCAGCAAGCTGCCGTCTCTCTGGGGCGGCAGACGATTCAGGTTTATTATACTGGAATTTTCTGAAAATAGCAACGCCGTTTGAAACCGGAAACGGTCTTTTCGGTCGCTTTTGCAGTTTATCCTAATTTATGCGTTTTAGGTAAACGTTTTCAGGTAAAAACTGCACAAAAACCTAACAAAATTTTAGACTGACTGAATGATTTTAAAATATTGATTGATTCTCCCACCCGATTGTCGTATACTGAATAAAGGTTATTGGACCCTATCCACGGATGTTAAAATTCTGTATTGGAGGTCAAGATACTATGAAATACGGTCGTACCTATAATTTCTCCGCCGGTCCCGCCATGATGCCCGAGGAAGTGCTGGAGGAAATCGCCTCTGAAATGATGAACTACCGCGGCAGCGGCATGTGCGTCATGGAGATGAGCCATCGCTCCAAGGTGTTCCAGCAGATTCTCGCCGAGGCCGAGGCCGATCTGCGCACCCTGATGAACATTCCCGAAAACTATAAGATCCTCTTCATCCAGGGCGGCGGCACGCTGCAGTTCTCCATGGTCCCCATGAACCTCTGCAAGACCAACATCGCGGATTACATCGTCACCGGCGCCTGGTCCAAGAAGGCGTACACCGAAGCCAAGAAGTTCGGCCGCATCAACCTGGCCGCCACTTCTGAGGACAAGAAGTTCAGCTATATCCCCGACTGCTCCAATCTGGACATTGACCCGCTGAGCTCCTACGTCTACATCTGCGAGAACGAGACCATCCACGGCACCACCTACCACAAGCTGCCCAACACCAAGGGCGTGCCTCTGGTGGCCGATCAGTCCTCCATGTTCCTCTCCCGTCCCTGCAACGTGGGCGACTACGGCATGATCTGGGCCGGCGTGCAGAAGAACGTGGGCCCCGCCGGCATGGCCATCGTCATCATCCGCGAGGACCTGATCCGCACGGACATGGCCGACCGTCTGCCGGTCTACCTGAACTACAACACCCATGCCGAGGCCGATTCCCTCTACAACACCCCCAACTGCTGGGCTATCTACTGCTGCGGCAAGGTCTTCAAGTACCTGCTGAAAAACGGCGGCACCGCGGGCGCCGCTCAGCGCAACGAGGAGAAAGCCAAGATCCTTTACGATTTCCTGGACTCCAGCAAGCTGTTCACCGGCGCCGTCCGCAAAGAGGACCGCTCCCTGATGAACGTGCCCTTCGTCACTCCGTCCGCGGAGCAGGATGCCGCCGTGGTCGCCGCCGCAAAGGCTGCGGGCTTCGACAACCTGAAGGGCCACAAGAGTGTGGGCGGCCTGCGCGCCTCCATTTACAACGCGATGCCCAAGGACGGCGTCCAGGCTCTGGTCGACTTCCTGAAGAAGTACGAGATGGAGAATCGCTGAGTCTCCGGGAGAGGGAGGAGTTCTCCCCCCTCTCCAAAAATCCCCCCAGTTCCCGCGTGCTGCGGGAGCGCCCGTCCCCCAGCGGGAGTGAACGGGGACTTTTCCGACGTGTAATTCTGATGAAGATGGCGCCCCTGGGGTGCGCCGCCGGAAAACTGTTCAATTTAATTATTGAGAGGGGATTTGGTTTTTATGTCTATGCGTATTCTGGTCACTGACGGCATGGATGCCGGAGCAATGGAGCGTCTGCGCAAGGACGGCTACGAGGTCGTGGAACAGTTCTACGAGCCCGACGCCCTGGGTGCGGCGCTGAAGGACTTCGACGCGGTCATCATCCGCTCCGCCACCAAGATCCGGGCCCAGCAGATCGACGACGAAAAGGGCGGCAAGCTGAAGCTCATCATCCGCGCCGGCGTCGGCGTGGACAACATCGACGTGAAATACGCCGAGGCCGCCGGGATCACCGTCAAGAATACGCCCAGGGCCTCTTCCCAGGCCGTGGCGGAGCTGGCCATGGCGCTGATGTTCTCCTGCGCCCGCAACATCTCCATCGCAGGCCACACCATGCGCGAAAAGCAGTGGGAGAAGAAAGCCTATTCCAAGGGCTTTGAACTCTCCGGCAAGACAGTGGGCATCATCGGCTACGGCCGCATCGGGCAGGCGCTGGGCAAAATGTGCCAGGGGCTCGGCATGAACGTGCTGGCCACGGTCCATCACAACAAGCCCGCCGGCTGCGAATCCGACACCATGCACTTCGTCTCCATGGACGAGCTGCTGGCCAAGTCCGACATCATCTCCCTCCACGCCCCCGCCGGCGACAAGCCGCTGGTGGACGCCGAGTCTCTTGGGAAAATGAAGGACGGCGTAGTCATCATCAACACCTCCCGCGGCTCCAACATCGACGAGGCCGCCCTGCTGGACGCACTGAACTCCGGCAAGGTGAAAGCCGCCGGCATCGACGTGTGGCTGAGCGAAAAAGAGCCCAACTGGGATCTGGCGGCTCATCCCGCCGTCAGCTGCACTCCGCACATCGGAGCCGGCACCAAGGAAGCGCAAAAGCGCATCGGCGCCGAGCTGGTGGACATCATCGAGAGCTTCTGAATAAAAGGGCCGCGCCCCTCTGCGGGACGGCTCTGAAAGACGCGAACCTGCCGATTTGGCAGGTCCGCGTCTTTTATTCTGCTTTTAAAAAAAGAATTCCGTAAATCCGCTTCGTAACTTTTTCAAACGATTTGTTCGGTATTGTAGGAATTTTATACCGATTTTCGTCGTTCACAGAAAATTAACTGACATCTTTGTTTACAAATTGAAGTTGTTAGTATATACTTGCTACTATACACTGCTGAAAGAGGGAATTTCCATGAGGGAATCAATTGTACCGGCGCAATATCTGCAAATTGCGCTGGATCTGGCTAAGCGAATCGCGGAGGGCGAACTGGCCGAGGGCAACCGCCTTTACGGCCGGTCGGTCATGGCCTCGGAATACGGCGTCTCTCCGGAGACCATCCGCCGGGCCCTGCGGCTCCTTTCGGACATGAAAGTGGTGGAGGTCAAGCCGCAGAGCGGCGTATGCGTTCTGTCGGCGGACAGCGCCCGCCGTTACATTGAAAATTTCAAGACGGACGAGGAGGCCCACTCTCTTCAGACGCAGCTCCGGGACCTGATGGAGGAATACCGGGATCTGAACCAGCGCCTTGTGAAGATCACGGCGGCGCTGATTCAGGAGCGGGAGACGTTCGCCTCCGCCCGGGAGCCCTTTCCCAACTATGAAGTGCCCGTGCCGCCGGACTCTCCGCTGATTGGACGAAGCATCGGCGCTCTCCAGTTCTGGCAGCGTACCGGCGGCACCATTGTCGCCATCCGGCGCGGGCGCACGGTGATCCTCTCCCCCGGCCCTTACGCGGAGCTGTATATGGGAGACGTGATTATTCTGGTCGGCAGTCCGTCCGCCGCAGAGGCGGCGCGGCGATTCATCATCGAGAAGGAGGAACGGCATGATCCAATTTGAACATGTATCCAAAAACTACGGAAAAAGCACCATTCTGCACGACTTGAGCTTTACGGTCCCGGACGGCCAGTTTTTAATTCTGATCGGGCCTTCCGGCTGCGGAAAAACCACGACCCTGAAAATGATTAACCGGCTGATTGAGCCGGACGCGGGAAAAATTATCATCGACGGCCGGGACGCCGGACAGATGAACCCCGTGGAACTGCGGCGGCATATCGGCTATGTGATCCAGCAGATCGGCCTGTTCCCCAATATGACGGTGGAGCAGAACATCTGCGTCGTACCGAAGCTGCTCCAGTACGACAAGACGAAATGCGCCCAGATCACGCGGGAGCTTCTGGAGATGGTCAACCTCCCCTACGACTCCTACGCCGGAAAATACCCCAGCGAGCTCTCCGGCGGCCAGCAGCAGCGCATCGGCGTGCTGCGGGCTCTGGCGGCGTCGCCTCCGATCGTCCTGATGGACGAACCGTTCGGCGCCCTGGACCCCATGACCCGGGAGACCTTGCAGGAAGAAGTGAAAAAGCTGCAAAAGCAGCTCAACAAAACCATCGTCTTTGTGACTCACGACATGGATGAGGCCCTGCGCCTGGCGGACACCATTCTCTTTATGAACGGCGGCAAAATCGAGCAGATGGCTCCGCCGGAGGAAATGCTGGAGCATCCCGCCAGCGATCTTGTGCGCAGTTTCCTGGGCAAACCCCGCGCGGCGGAGTCCGCCCCCATTCGGGTGGAGGACTGTATGCGGCGCAACCCCTACCGCGTCTCCAAGGAGCGCGGCGTTCTGGAATGCGCGGAGCTGATGGCCCGCAGCGGCGTTGACACCCTGCTGGTGACGGACGGAAACGAAAAATATCTCGGGGTCCTGCCCATTCGCAACATTCGGCTCTACGGCCGCACGGTGGACAGCATCGTGCCGCTCATCACCCGGGAGGTACGAACCGTCCGGGTGGGCGAGGACGCCCGCGGCGTCATGGAATATCTGATGAATTCCGGCGACAGCTATGTGGTCGTATTGAACGGAGACGACACCATCGCCGGAATTATCACGAAAAACAGCATGGCGCGGATTGTGGCCAGCACCCTTTGGGGGGAAACCACATGAAAGAGTTCTTTTCTGTTTACGGCGCCATGCTGGGCCGCTCCGTTCTGGTCCATCTCGGCTATGTGCTCCTCTCCGTTGCCGCCGGCTTCATCCTCGGGCTGCTGCTGGGAATCCTGCTCAGCCGGCTCCCCGCCAGATGGTCGGCGGTGCTGCTGCCGATCCTGTCTGTCTTTCAGACGATCCCCGGCATTGTTTTCATCGGTCTTTTGTTCCTGGAGCTGGGCATGACGCCCGCCACCGTGCTGATCGCCCTGTCGGTCTACGCCACGTTTCCCGTGCTTAAAAACACCTACGTGGGCCTGACGCAGGTGGAACCGCGCTACCTGGAGGCCGCCCGCGGCTGCGGTATGTCCCCCGCGCAGGCGCTGACCCGGGTGGAGCTGCCGCTGGCGCTGCCCACGATCATCGGCGGGCTGCGGCTCTCCACGATCTATACCGTGAGCTGGGCCGTGCTCGCCTCCATGATCGGCCTGGGCGGTCTGGGAGATTTCATCTATCAGGGCGTCGCCTCCAACAATAACCTGCTGATCGTCGCCGGAGCCATTCCCGCTGCGATCATGGCCGTGGTGCTGGGCGCGCTGCTGGACTGGCTCCAGCGGAAAGCGATCCCCCGCGGGCTGCGGAAGGAGGCGCGCACATGAGCTGGTCGCTGATCTGGGAGCACCTTTACATCGTTCTGCTTTCCGTGCTGGCGTCCCTGGCCGTGGGCCTGCCGCTGGGCGTTCTGGCCTACCTTTACCCCCGCGCCCGCCGGCCTATTTTGTGGATCTCCGATCTGTTCCAGACTATTCCCTCGCTTGCTCTTCTGGGCATCATCATGGTATTTCTGGGAGCCGGAAAGCCCACGGTGGTATTCGGCATCACGCTCTATTCCCTGCTGCCCATCGTGCGAAACACCTGTCTGGGCCTTTCGGAGGTGGACCCGGCGCTGAAAGAAGCCGCCCGCGGCTGCGGCATGAACCGGAGCGAGCAGCTCTTCCGGGTGGAGCTGCCGCTGGCGCGGCCCGTGATCTTCACAGGCATCCGCATCGCCGTGGTAAACGCCATCGGAACCGCGGTCTTTGCCGCCTTCGTGGGCGGCGGCGGCCTTGGCTCCTCCATCTATCAGGGAATCCGAACCCAGAACATGCAGCTGATCCTTCTGCCCACCCTGGCGCTGATGGTGATAGCCGCCGGATTCGACGCCCTGATGGGGCTGTATGAAAAACACCTTGGCCGCACAGGCGGCGGCGGAAAACGCGGAAAGCTCCTGCCCATTCTGACCGCGGCAGCCCTCTGCGCGGCGCTGGCGGCAGGCACTGCGGCATACGGCGGCGGAAAAGACGCGGACGCCCTGACGATCTACGACGGCAACTACTCGGAGACGCAGATTCTGACCCATATGGTCAAGTATCTGGTGGAATACCGAACGGATCTGACCGTCAACATCAAAGATCAGATGACAGCGGTGAACCAGTTCAACGAGCTGACCGCCGCCCAGCCCTCCTGCGACCTGATGGTGAGCTACGACGGTACCCTGCTGACCACCTTTTTGCATCAGGACACCTCGGATATCCCCGCAGGAACGTCTCTCTATGATTATGTCAACCAACAGGCGACGGATCAGTACGGCGTCCGGCTGCTGGAAAAGCTGGGGCTGAACAACACCTATGCCATCGCGGTGCCGGAGAAGATCGCGGAGCAGTATGGTCTCAACACCGTCAGCGATCTGATTCCGGTGGCCGACCAGCTGATTTTCGGGGCGGAGCACGAATTCTTTACGCAGGCCGGCAGTATGAAATACGGCCCCTTTACCGAATTTTACGGGCTGAACTTCAAGGACGCGGTCTCCGTGGACCTGGGGCTGAAATACGCGGCGATTGAAAACGGCAGTTTCCAGGTGACGGAGGTCTATGCGACAGACGGCCTGAACCGAAAGGCAAGCCTCAAGATTCTGGAAGACGACCGGAGCTTTTTCCCGGAGTACAACGGCGCCATTCTGGTGCGGAACGACATTTTTGAAAAATTTGCAAAGACGGCGCCGGATCTGGAGGACGTACTCAACGAGCTGGGCGGCCTGTTCACCAACGAGACCATGACGGACCTGACCTATGCCGTGGACGTGCAGGGCCGCAGCGTGGACAGCGTGGCCCGGGAATTTCTGGTTCAGCACGGAATGCTGGGATGACGCCGTCTCTTTCCCGCCTGCCGTCTGAAGCGGGGGGCGCCCGCGGGGCCGGGGGCCGCGTCTTGCCTCGTTTCTCCTGCTTTTTTTTGTTGTTGCCGGCCGGC
>Ga0183101_1000240_pt9 | contig 23971 bp, 14 predicted proteins | sample Biomet3_FD_127790 | JGI IMG/M metagenome (GOLD analysis project Ga0183101, IMG submission 127790) | Microbial communities from bioreactor (seeded with sewage sludge) at LBNL, California, USA - Biofuel metagenome 3 | ecosystem: Engineered > Bioreactor > Anaerobic > Unclassified ...
TCTGAATCATCAAGAATTTTCAGGATCATTTTCCATGATCATACATTCGATTAACTGTTCCAAATCTGAGATTCAAAAATCAAATTGTGAGTTTCGGTATAGACTCATGTCTAAGTTCCGCATTTATTTTTATGCTTAACATTTTTACTTATTTTTCAATATAATATACTCATTTTTTAGAGAGTTTCATATTTCACATGCTACTGACTATACCATCATTAGAAAAACTGAAAAATGTCAAAAATTTCTTGCTTAAAATCCCAACTATTTACAATGGTTATTACGGTGAATGCAAAGTCCTTGTATAGAATACTTTGAACTTTTTTAATATATCTATCTTGACACAAAAAATAAAAAGAGGGTAGAGAACATCTTAAATTAGCTTAAAATAAGTTAAAGAATTGGATTTTAAGATTAGTTATTGAAAAATTGTAAAAATAGAATTCTCAAATCTGACAAAAGAATTACTTTCGCCTTTTTTGTCAGATTTGATCGATGATCATACATATCCTTTTAACCTTGATCTTTTATCTCATTTTTCGGTTTAAGGATTTATTTTGCTTTTAGAATATATACCCGGCCTTGTGGTTGTTGTCACTTTTATGTAATTTGTTTTTGTTACAGTATTGCTGCCTGCAACATTGGTCACTGTGAGTGTAATCTTATAGTTTCCTTCCTGTAAATACTGATGCTTTGGATTCTGTTCTCTTGAAATTGTTCCGTCTCCAAAACTCCATTTCCATTTAGTCGGTATTCCCGTACTTTTATCAGTAAAGGCAACAGTTAATGGTGCTTTTCCTGAAGTAGGTTTCGCAGAAAATGCAGCAACCGGTTTTGTTACTACTTTTATATAATCTTTTTTTGTTACCGTGTTACTGCCCGCAGCATTCTTTACTGTCAAGCTGACTGTATATTTTCCTACTTTGGAATACTTATGCGTTGGGTTCTGCTTGGTTGATGTTGTTCCGTCTCCAAAAGTCCACTTCCATGACGTTGGTGATCCTATACTTTTATCAGTAAAGGCAACATTTAACGGAGCTTTTCCTGTAGCTGGGGATGCAGAAAATGAAGCAGAACTGAGAGTTCCCATATAGATATCAGCATTTCCATTGCGCATATCTGTCCACACTATCCTGTCACCATAGATTGCAGGATAGTACTGATCTGATTTATCAGTAGTGTGACATTCCTGACCAGTGGCTAGATCATACACATAGATATCCCAGTTTCCATTGCGATTATCATCCCACACTATCCTGTCACCGTAGATTGCAGGATAAAGTGAATCTGATGGACCGGTGGTGATCCTAGTTTCTTTTTTAGTGGAAAGATTATACATGTATATATCCCAGTGTTCGTTGCGAGAATCCATCCACACTATTCTGTCACCGTAGATAGCAGGACACATCTTCTCTGATTCATTGTTAGTAATTTGAGTTTCCTTTTTAGTAAATATATCGTACATGTAGACATCAGTATATCCACTGCGATAGTCTACCCATACTATCTTGTTACCGTAGATTGCAGGATAATATGAACAGCCATTGTCAGTTATCATTTTTTCCGTTTTGGTGGAAATGTTGTACATACAAACATCGTACCAATCGGAGAGATCGCCATAGGGACAAGCTGTCCAGACCATCTTATCACCATAGATTAAAGGGTCCCATAGATATCCTTCATTGTTTGTGATCTGAGTTTCCTTTTTAGTGGAGAGGTCATACATGTAAATGTCAGAGTTTCCACTGATATCCTCAGGGTTTCTATTGCGCTCATCTACCCATACTAATCTGTTACCGTAAATATAGGGGCTATACTGATCTGATACATTTGTAGTGATCTGGGTTTCCTTTTTAGTAGAGAGATCGTACATGTAGATATCCCAGTTTCCATTGCGATAATCATCCCACACTACCCTGTTATCATAGAAAATAGGATTCCACTGTTCAGATTTATTAGTAGTAACTGGAGTTTCAGTGATCTTGAGCGCGGTAGCTTGTATAGATTCTGGGGCTGTAGCATTTTCGTCTGTAGATAAATTATTTAAAACAACTATATTATTGGAAGGGTCTCCTGATCTACCAGTGATTTCTGGTACGATGAAGCTGTGACCTCTTCCATTAATCGGTACCGCTGTCGCAGATGAGACCAAAATCAAAAATATAATAAATGTTGAAGCTAAAGCTATTGAATACGCTTTTTCTTTCTTTTTCACTTTTTCTTCCTCTTTTCCATTTTTTTAGTGTTATTATTCTACGTAATTGCCGAAACCAGGCATTGATATCTCTAGCATTGATTTTGATTGCAATAGGCTACCATTGCCCGAAAAACTGAAAAATTCAAAAATTTTTTGCTGAAAATCCCAACTAATTGAAATGGTTATTAAGTGAATGCTAAGATCTTGTATAAAATACCTTGGAATTTTTTAATATTAGATGCCTTGACACAAAAAATAAGAAGATGGTAGAGAACATCTCAAATTAACTTAAAATAAGTTAAAGAATTGGATTTTAAGATCAGTTATTGAAAAATTGTAAAAATAGAACCTATATTCGGCAGGTCGACATAAGGAATTTGAATATTTTTCTTGATATCGTTTTTGAATATTTGATAAATATACATTGGATTTAAAGCTGGTTAACGTGTGGCTTAACTCCCACAACGCATATAAACACTAAGTCATTTTTCCATTAAAGTTTAGTATGAGAGATTATATTTGGATCATATGTAAACCTCACAACTGCACACAATAAGGGATCATCATTTCAAAATCACTATCAGCAAAAATAATCAAAAATGAAATGTCGACCTGCCGAATATAGGATAGAATTCTCAAATCTGACAAAAAGATTACTTTCACTTTTCTTGTCAGATTTGATCGATGATCCTAACTACCCTTAGATTTGATCTTTTTTCGTTTTTCAATTTAAGGGTTTATTTGCTTTCAGAGTATATACCGGGTCTTGTATTTGTTGTCACTTTTATGTAATTTGTTTTTGTTACAGTACTGCTACCTGCAGCATTGGTCACCGTGAGTGTAATCTTGTAGTTTCCTTCCTGTAAATACTGATGTTTTGGATTCTGTTCTCTTGAAATTGTTCCGTCTCCAAAACTCCATTTCCATTTAGTTGGTATTCCAGTACTTTTATCAGTAAAAGCAACGGTTAATGATGCTTTTCCGGAGGTTGGGTTTGCCGAAAATGCAGCAACCGGCTTTGTTACAACTTTTATATAATCTTTTTTTGTTACCGTGTTACTGCCTTTATCATTTGTTGCTGTAAGTTTAACAGTATAACTACCTACTTTGGAATACTTATGAGTTGGGTTCTGCTTGGTTGAAATAGTTCCGTCTCCAAAATCCCATTTCCATTTAGTCGGTGAGCCTGTACTTTTGTCGGTAAAACAAACATTCAATGGCGCTTTTCCTGAGGTTGGGGATGCAGAGAATGCAGCAACCGGAAGGCTTGAACCTAGAGTAGCCATGTAGATATCAGGGATATCACCATTGCGATAATCAATCCACACTATCTTGTCCCCGTAGATTGCAGGGAGACACTGCCCTGATTTATTAGTAGTGATCTGAGTTTCCGTGGAAGTAGAAAGATCATACATGTAGATATCATCATTAATGCCTTCATTATTGCGCCCATCCTGCCATACTATCCTGTCTCCGTAGATTGCAGGACTAACTTGCCATGATTCATTTGTAGTGATCTGAGTTTCCTTATAAGTGGAAATGTTGTACATGTAAATATCGTCGTTTCCATTGCGAATATCTGTCCAAACTACCCTCTCTCCATATATAGCAGGGTACACTTGATTTCTTTCATCGCTGGTTATTTGGGTTTCAGTGCAGGTTGAAATATCATACATGTAGATATCCCAGTTTCCATTACGACGATCCTGCCACACTATCTTGTTGCCGTAAATAGCTGGACGTGACTGATCGTATTCGTCGGTGGTGATCTGAGTTTCTTTACTAGTGGAAAGATCATACATGTAGATATCTTGGTTTCCGTTACGATCATCTTCCCACACTATCCTGTTTTCGTAGATAGCAGGACTGAACTGCGTTGATCCGGTAATAACTATCGGAGTTTCTGTGGAAGTGGAGAGATCGTACATGTAAATATCGTAGTCCCCATTGCGCCCATCCGCCCACACTACTTTGTCACTGTAAACCGCGGGTTCGTACTGATCTGATTTAGTATTAGTGACCCGACTTTTCTTGGATGTAGATAAATCATAAATATATACATAGTCGTAGTCGTTCCGCTCATCTGTCCACGCGATAATATCTCCATAGATAACAGGGGGGTGGCCATAAACTGATTGATTTGCTACTACTAGAGTTTCAGTGATCGTGAACGAAGCATTTTGTTCAGGAGATGCCGACGCCGTGGATAATGCAAGCATCAAAAACAAAGTCATAGCTGTTGAAGCTAAGGCTATTGAATACGCTTTTTCTTTCTTTTTCACTTTTTCTTCCTCTTTTCCATTCCTTTAGTGTAAACTGTTCTCCGCAGTTGTCGAAACCAAGCATTTCTAACATTGATTTTGCTTTCAATTGGCTACCGTCGCTAGAAAAACTGGAAAATGTAAAAAATTTCTTGCTTAAGATCCCCACTATTTGCAATAGTTATCAAATGGATGTCAAGTCCTTATATAAAATACCTTGTAATTTTTTTTAATATGATGTATGTTGACACAAAAAAATAAGAGAATAGCTGAAACTATCTCAAATTAGCTTAAAGAAGTTAAAAAGCTGGATTTTAAGATCAATATTGAAAATTGTAAAAAAGAATTTTCAAATCTGACAAAATGATTACTTTCGCCTTTTTTGTCAGATTTGATCGATACTCCTAACTACCCTTAGACTTGATATTTTTACTCACTTTTCAGTTTAAAATATTCATTTTTTGGAAACCGTAATGTATCCAGAAACAGTTTTGGTATTACTGCCTTTTGCATTCTTTACTGTTAAGCTGACAGTATATTTTCCGGCTTTACTATATGTGTGTGCAGGACTCTTTGCTGTTGAATACTTTCCATCTCCGAAACTCCATTTCCAGGAAGTCGGACTATTGGTACTTTTATCAGTAAACTGTACCTTCAGTGGGGCTTTTCCTGATCTAGGAGAAGCTGAAAAAGCAGCAACCGGCGCTTTCAACGCATTTACAACAATATAGTTCTTTATTGTTTTCGTGTTGCTTCCTGCAGCATTCTTTACTGTTAAGCTGACAGTATATTTTCCGGCTTTACTGTATGTGTATGAAGGATTCTTGGATGTTGAAGTTTTTCCATCTCCAAAGCTCCATTTCCACGAAGTTGGGGAGCCTGTACTTTTGTCAGTAAATTTTACTTTCAGTGGAGCGTTTCCTGAGGTTGGAGATGCAGAAAATGCAGCAACTGGAGAGGTTGAAAGAGTACCCATGTAAATATCAGCATTTCCATTGCGCATATCTGTCCATACTATCCTGTTGCCATAGATATCTGGATTGTACTGGTCTGATTTATCAGTAGTGTGACTTTCCTGGCGAGTGGCTAAATCGTACACATAGATATCCCAGTTTCCATTGCGATCATCCTCCCAGACTATCCTGTCACCGTAGATTTTTGGAGAATATGAAGCTGATGGATTGGTGGTTATTCTTTTTTCCTTTTTAGTGGAAACGTCGTACATGTATATATCGGCGTTTCCATTGCGGGCATCCTGCCATACAATCTTGTTACCGTATATAGCAGGAGAGCATCCTGATGCGTTGGTAGTTATCTGCGTTTCCTTTTTAGTGGAAAGATCATACATGTAGATATTGGTATTGTCGTTTTCATCGGGAAAATTCGAACAATATACTATTTTATTACCGTAAATATCAGAGTAGGCTGCATTTACATTAGTAGGAATCTGAGTTTCCTTCTTAGTGGAAAGATCATACATTAAGAGAACTCCCCAAGTCGTAAATACAATTTTGTCACCGTAGAATGAAGCACTGTCGAAAGCGTCAGTAAAAGTGGTGATGAGAGTTTTCTTTTTAGTTGATAGATCCTGCATATAAATACTACCATATTCACTGTTAGACCAATCTTCCCACAGAATATTGTCCCCGTACATAGCAAAACAGGACGAATTTCCATTGTTAGTAATCTGAGTTTGTTTTTTAGTAGAGAGGTCATATACGTAAACATCAGATTTTTCATTTCCATAATCTGTCCACGCGATTCTGTCACCATAAATAATAGGGTTGGACTGCTCTGACTTACTAGTGGTGATTCGAGTTTCAGTGATCTTGGGTGCGGCAGCAGGTTGTATAGATTCATTGGCTGTATCGCTTTCTTCGGTAGATAACTCATCGGACAGAATCTGGTCATCTGAGGGATCCCCTGCTCCACTGCTGATCTCCGGTGGAGCAACGGTTCGCTGATTTTGTTCAGGAGACGCCGATGCTGCAGTTGAAATAAAAAGCAAAAATAAAATTAGAAACGTTGAAGCTAAAGCTATTGAATACACTTTTTCTTTCTTATTCATTTGTCCTTTCTCTCCCATTTTTTTCATTTATTTTAGTACCTATTATCCCCCAGAATTGTCGAAATCGAGTACTGATAAATCTGTCATTGATTTTACTTGCAACTGGTAACTATTGCTAGACAATCCGGAGAACATTGAGTACTTATTGAGCTGAGCCCACAACTCAAAATTACTTTTCTATATTGCATTTTGTAAGTGAGTCAATCCCAAAACTCAAAATTGCGTATCTGAATTTTCAAAAACCAAATGACCAATCGAGTTTCCAATAGTGAAAAGGTTATGAAATTTTAGATCTAATAAATCAAATTAGTTTTGGGACGAGCTCAGTAACTAATCGAGCTTCGAGATTTTTGGGTTCCAATCGTTAATTTTTACACCCGATTGAATTCCAAACATTACAACTTATAAACATTTATATAATTTGTATTACCAAAGAATCTAACAATTAACACATTATGCTCAGTTCCAAAATCTAGTGATTTTTGTATATCTTTATGGTGCTTTTTTTCTTAACTCTCAGCCAAGCATTTTAATCCCTTTTTATCATTAATAAAGAAAGGTATAACTGTCCCTATATAAAATACTGTTGATTTTTTTTATTCCTTCTGAAATCTTCAAAATTAGGTACTAACCTAGCTAACAGTTAACTTATCAATTTAAAATTCCGAGTATGAAAAAGACTTCTTGTTTTCCCGAGTTGTCTAATGGAAACTATAGATATTGTGTCCGGAAAATCTGGAGTGGAGACTTAATAATTGAGCTGGAAACTCAACACTTGCAAGAATATTTCATTGCATGCTGTGTGCACCTCTCAAAATGCTCACAATTTTCGCAATCTTTCCAGAGGGATAACTTTTCAGAATTTTCTACTTTTTTAAAATTTAGTTTTTCAAAAAAGAGAGGGGCAGTTGTCCTGACATACAAGTCGCAGCATGAGTCCCCAATAGTTGTTAGAAGATACTCAACAAGCCTGGTTCCAACCCTTTTTCCCCGGAAGTTCGGATGAACTGCAATAGAATGAATCTCCATAAAATTTTTACCGTGGAATTTGGATCTTATAAGGGCAGCACATCCAGTAATTTTTCCATCGATTTCAGCCAGCACAAAATCTTCCGGTGCAAGTCCTTCCATGTCAAGAAAGTAAGTTGACAGTAACCTCTGAATTGTCAGCAGGTCAGATTCTCTGGCTTTTCGGATATGGATATCTCTCATGATTTCCCTTGTTTTCCTTAGTTGTTTTCTGGTAGTCAGCCTGTCTTCATTTGTCAATCAGCTTTTCTTCAAGGTATAAGGTTCGTCCATACTACCACTCCGAAAGCCCTCAAGATCAAGAGTTACGTAGTCAAAGCCCAGGGATTTCAAACGCCGTGAAATTTTCTCTCTTTTCCGCAAAACATCTTCCAGTTCATTCTGAATAACTTCTATCCGGGCGAGATTTTCGTGCATCCTGACCCTGAACTGGGTAAAACCCATGGAAAAAAGAAATTCTTCGGCTTTTTCGATTTTTTGAAGAGCCTCTGCCGTTATTGGCTTCCCATAGGGAATGCGGGTGGCAAGGCAGGCTGCAGACGGCCTGTTGGCTGCTGACAGAGAAAGTTCAGAAGCGAACTCCCTTATTTCATCTTTTGTCACGTTAAATTCCACAAAAGGAGAAAAAACCTTTTCTCCGGATTCCTGGATTGCCTTGTATCCCGGACGGTTTTCCCCGTGTATTTCAGAGGAATTAGTGCCCTCAAGTACAGCATTATATCCCGCGTTCTCCGCGAAATCGAGTAAGGTTTCAAGCAGAGCCTTTTTACAGAAATAGCATCTGTTTAGTGTATTTGCGGAAAAATAAGGAAGACTCAACTGAGATAAAGAGAGTATTTTGTGCTCAATTCCTATCTCACAGGCTGTCTCGACAGCTGTTTCAAGTTGTTTCCTTGGAAAAAGGGGGGAATTTATGGTTACGGCAAGAGCCTTTTCCCCAAGTACCTCAAAAGCAAGAGCTGCAAGAGTCGCACTGTCTACTCCTCCTGAAAATGCAATGACCGCACTTTCTCTGGCTTTTATGGCTTCCTTTATCAGTTCTATCTTTTCATTGGCCATTATTAATTGGTTTTTAGCTAATAAGATATATGTATTTGCCAGCTCTATAATCAGGCAACTTGAAACAGCTGACAGAGGAGATTTATGATTTTACTTAGCGGACACTATTTTTAAGTTTGAGAATCTTCTCAAAATAGCGGCATCTTGAAATCGTTGTAATGTTTTTATTACCATAGCTTTGTTTCATATTAGAGATTTATTTGTTATAATAATTCAAATTAAAGAGCAGATTTGCCTGAACGGCAGAATTTTCATTCAAATTACAAAGATGGAGATCTTACATGGCATTATTCGGAACTAATGGTGTACGTGGTATCGCCAATGAATATATAATTCCAGAGTTGGCAGTCAATTTAGCCAGAAGCCTTGGTACATATATGGGTTCAAAAGGCACGGTTGCTATAGGCTGTGATACCCGGATTTCAGGTCAGATGCTGAAGTCTGCCGCAATTGCCGGGGCTCTTTCAACAGGTCTGAATGTAATTGATGTGGGAACGCTTCCTACTCCTTCTATTCAGTACTATGTGCGTGATCATGCCGATGCGGGGATCGTTATTACTGCGTCTCACAACCCAAGACAATATAATGGAATCAAGTTAATTGCCGGAGATGGTACGGAGTTTCCCAGGGATGGAGAAAGAGAGATCGAAAAAATATACTCCTCTGGAAAATATTCCATTGTATCCTGGGAGAAGACCGGCAGTTTCAGGGTTGATCCAGGAGTCAATGACTATTATATCAGAAATATTATTAACGCAGTAGATGTCGAAAAGATTCGCAGCCGCAAACTCAAAGTAGTCATTGATACAGGTTCCGGAGCAGGTTCACTCACTCTGCCCTTCCTGCTCAGAGAACTTGGTTGCAATGTGCTGACTCTTGGAGCTCAACCCGATGGGACTTTCCCCTGGCGAAATCCCGAACCAATACCTGATGCTTTAACCGAGCTTTCCGAACTTGTGAAAATGACCGGGGCAGATCTAGGAGCAGCTCATGATGGAGATGCGGATAGGATAGTCTTTATGGATGAAAATGGCGAGTTTTTAAATGAAGAGGTTCTGCTTGCCATGATGGCAAAATATATGCTTGAACGCGAAAAAGGGCCTATAGTAACTCCTGTTAGCTCCTCACAACGGATGGCCGACGTAGCAAAAGAAGAAGGTGTCGAGCTTTACTGGACAGCAGTTGGCTCCATCAACGTCGCCCGAAAGATGATGGAAGTAAATGCAGTATTCGGGGGCGAGGGCAATGGAGGCCTTATTTTCCCCAGGCATCAGTATTGCAGGGACGGAGCAATGGCCTGTGCCAAAATCCTTGAAATCCTGGCTGGCTGGAAAAAGCTTTCCGAGCTTGCAAAGAGTGTACCTCAGTACTTCAACGCAAAAACCAAAGTCCCCTCTGTAAACACGCAAGCTACAATGGAAAAAGTAAAATATGAAGCTTCAGGCCTTGGGCTTAAGCTGGACACCATTGATGGGGTTAAACTCTGGTACAAAGACGGCTGGGTCCTTATCCGCCCTTCGGGCACGGAACCGATTTTCCGAATCTTTGCCGAAGCAGAGAAGCAAGAACGAGCCGAAGAACTCATGCAAGAAGGTCTGCAAATGGTCATAAGAGCAGAAAAAGCTTCAACTCCCAAATAAGTCCTTAATCTCTCCTGAAGTTTTTGCTCAAGTCTTTTTTCAAAAGGCTTGCGAGCAAACCTTTTTTTATAAGAGTTGTGCTGCAACCGTTGTGCTGCAACCGTTGCGCCGGTTGATCACGCCGATAGGGTTAGGGTATAAGGTGCTCAAATTCGAATATTGAGACGCTTTCGCTCAAGCTTTTTTTGAAAAGTATTGTGATCATGCCGACCACTTCGTTGCTTGGTTTTTCGGTCAAGCCTTTTTTGAAAAGGGTTGTGATCACGCCGATAGGGTTTGAGGATAAGTTCCTCAAATTCAAAAGTTGCCAGGGGTTTTCGATAAAACCTTTTTTAAAAGACTTACACCACTTTGAGCCTTTGATTAAGTTTTTCCCGGGAAGGTTGCAGAACTCAGGTGAATATTTTAGTTGATTAGTATGCTTTAATTTTAAATTAGTAGCAATAAATTATAAATACATTAATTACTTTATTACCTATAGGGCTAAAAATAAAAGGTCCTCCCTTAGATAAGTATGTCAGTATAAGAGCCTCCTAAGCTCAAAGTGTATACATTCTAAACTGAGAATGCAGTAAAAATTCGAAGTATTAGTTTGATTAAAGGAACAGCCGGTAGTACAAGATCAATCGAAAGTGCAAGACCAACAAATAAAAAACCAACAAATAAATTTAAAAAGTGAAAATGCAGTCAAAATGAGAACAAATAGAACCTATTCCAAAAATAAACTGTGAACTGAAACACTGGACTAAAACTCGAAATCAGGTTATGGAGTTGATAGGAGAAGATAGTAACAGGATCAGAGTAGATAACATGTGCGTAAATTTCAAAATAAATTTCAAAATAAATAAATAAATAAATAAATAAATTGTGCTTAATGTCTCAGGGAATTTATAGAATCCAGAACAATAAGATTTGGTTTCAAAGCCGATACCAGAATCCATATATCGGCCTTTAACCTTATCTCTCTAATTTTACTTTTTATCAAATTTTCGGTGTTTTTCCCAGTATCCTGTAAGTTTGCCCCCAAGGGCAAGTTTTCCAAGCTCTCGCCTTACCATATCACTTACTTCTGAGGGGACAGCCGATGCATATGGAGTTCCCGGCAAGGGAGTAAGGTAATGGGCCCTTACAGTGCCTCCTTTCTTGCAGATCCAGCGGACAAGGTCAAGGCTTTTTTCCTGGTCCTCTTCAGTTTCGGTAGGAAGGCCAAAAATGAAATCAACAGCGGGAACAATTCCATGTTCCAGACAGCACTCAACTGCTGAAATGCTGTCTCCAACCGTATGCCCTCTGCGAATCTCCTTTAGAATTCGATCACTACCGGACTGAGCCCCAAGGCTAAGGCTATCATTTGCGCAGTATTTTCTTACAAGTTCAACCGATTCATCGGTTACGAATTCAGGACGCACTTCCGAAGGAAAAGTCCCGAAAAAGATTTTCTTATCAGGCAGTTTATGAAGTGCAGAAAGCAATTTTTCCACTTTATCAAACCTTGGGTGAATTCCGTCACTGCCGTAACCAAAGGCGTTGGAGGCTATAAAGCGAAGGTCATTATAGTACCCTGCATTTTTCACAATGGAATCTATGCTTCTGTGTCTTACTTCTCTTCCGAAAAGCCTGGGAGTCTGGCAGTATTTACAGCCCCATGGACATCCCCTGCTAATTTCAATGGGAGCCCGGAGTTTGTGAGGGTCAAAGCAGGGATAGGAATCAAGATTTGCATATGGCCTTTTTTGAGTTATGGCAACCTTGCCTGTTTTTACATCCCTGTATGCAATGCCAGGTACTTTTCGTGGGTCTCCCTTTTCCTGAATTGTTCTCACAAGTTCCGGAAGGGTTTCCTCTCCTTCCCCGATCACAACATAATCGAAGTATTCTAGTGTCTCTTCCGGAGCGCCGGATGGATGAGGTCCTCCAGCAATAAAAATCGAATCCGTGCCTGCATTTTTCACTTCCAGAAATACCTTTGCTGCCTGGCGCGTTGTAAAACTGTAGATCATGATCCCGTCTACAGGTCTGTCTACAAAACCGGCTTCAGACAGTAAAGGCGAAAGTACTGCAAAGCTGTAAGAGTTTTTCTTGCTGTACCGGAAGTGCACATTCATTATTTTCTCCTCCGTTTTTTAGAAATCCAGGCTCTTTCAGGAAATTGGCTTAAAAGGTATCAGAGTAAAGCAGAGTAAGCCCAGGATAAAGGTAATGATCCCTAACAGGATACGTTTTTTGTCCAGTTCTACTTTATCGTGCAGGGGAGACGGATGCCCTACCGCAGCAAAAATCCAGAGGAAAAGGGCCCAGGAAATCCATATAAATCCGTCTTCCTTCATCCAGTAAATTACATAAAGCCCTATCAGAAACAGGACACGCGGCATCATAAATGAAATCTTTTCCGCTTTCTTACCCAGCATAGCCCTTAGGATGTGTCCACCATCAAGCTGTCCCGCAGGAAGGAGATTGAGCAGGGTCACGAACATTCCTACCCAGCCTGCAAAGGCTACAGGATGAAGGTTTTCTCCTGTAACTCCAACAAGGTTCTGGATAAACACAAAAAGGGGAGGCAGGCCAAGACCAAGCATCATGGAATCCGACAGGGGGTTTACTGCAGGTGCCTTAAGGTTAAGTCCTATTACCGTCACTGCAACTGACATGAACAGGCCTACCAGTGGCCCTGCAACTCCCACATCAAAAAGCGCTTTTCGACTGGGTACAGGCCCTCTATAACGAATTAGTGCTCCCATAGTGCCAATAAAAGTCGGAAAAGGAATGAAATACGGAAGAGATGCCTTCATCCCATGGTATCTGGCCATTAAATAGTGAGCCATCTCATGGGAACCAAGAACTGTCATTATCGCAAGGGTAAATGGTAAGCCTCGTATAAGCTGGGAAGGATCAATTTCAAGGTCTGCTCCTGACATCCAGGCTCCGCAAACCATGGTTGTAAAAAAGGTTGCTATGAAAAGGACAAGGTTTATCCAAGTCTTTTCCTTTGCCTTCTTTTCAGGAAAAACCAGCAGTACATATTCTCCAAGCTCATACTTCAATGTACATCCGAACCCAAACTGCCGTAAAGGTTCCCAGAGTTCTCCTGTAACATTTTCGGTATTGGTTCTAGGAGTTCCATAGAAATAAAGAGCTTCCCCGGAATTCTGGACCTCATAAACGTCGAATACCCTGAATATGTAAGGATATAAACGCGAAACCGTTTCCTCGGCATTGAATTTGCCTTTGCCTTTTTTATGGTTTTCCTGGTTCATTTTGGAGTTCCTATCTCCTATCTTAAAACTTAATTTTCGGGCTTATTCATTCAATTGTATCAGTTCAATTGTATCAGTTCAGCTTACCCGTACAGCTTTCAGGACTTAAATAACCGTTTTTCGTTTGCCGATTATTTTTCAGTTTTACTCGTTTTCAGTTTTAATGGTTTCCTGTTTGAGAAGTTCAATATATCCTTTACTTCCGTTAACCAGAACAAGGTCTCCATTATTTAATACTTCGTAAGGGTTTCTCTCAAGCATATCAACAAGTGGGATTTCGGAGATAATGGCTCCAACTGCAACTATGGGCTCGGTTTCCAGATTTATTATCGCTGCAGGGGCGACCCCATTTTTCTTAAGTTGATACATAACATACGAGCCAACTGTAGAGCCTTTGCCGTGGGGAAAAACAAGAACTTTATTCTGGATTGATTTTCCTTCAAGGGCGTGATTTTCTTCAATTACGACCCCGGTTTTCGGGTCTACACTGCCAAGGAATGAAATGGGATCTCTGGAGAGCAGTACTTCCCCTTTTGCACATCCTCTTGAAATCTTCCTGCCTTTAAGTTTAATGGGAACCACCTGCCTTTTTTACTACCTTCTTTGCTGCTTCGCCTACTGCTTCTTCGACACAGGCCTCCATACTTCCGTATACAGCTTCAGCTCCGCACATTCCTGGCACGTAAGCAAGCGCTTTTCCTGAGTTTACCATGACGCAGGAATAGCTGTTGGTAGCAGGAGAAACTACCATGCAGGTATCACAGACAACCTTAGCTCCACTTTCTTCAATGGCCCCAACATACTCCGGATAGCGTTTTGCAAGTTCCCTTGAGGTAAAGATCCAGAATTCTTTTGAAACCGTTTTTCCTCTCAGGAGTTTGGCTGCTTTTTCAAGTTCCGCTGCCGAGCAGTGAGGACACCCTATGGTTATCAATTCGGGCTCTTTGCAGGATTTTCTCAGGCTTTCGTAAACCTCGTCAAGCTGGCTTTTCTCAATAGTTATTTTTTCTGACGGCTCTTCAAAATTCACCCTGCAAATCTCAGGCGTGACTCCTTCAACGTGGTAAAGAGCAACTGCTCCCGAAGCTGCCATTGCAGCGCCTAGCGCTTTTAACTCATCCACATATGGAGTGCTCCTTAGATGAAAAACAGGCACCTTGCTCCCTGCAAGTTTCCCAGCTACATAACCGAGCGCACCGTAATCCGATCCCTTCAGTGGATACTCTACATCAAATGAAATCTCAGGCACACGGTTTTCATCCAGATGGAATCCATAGTTTGCGGTTTTCCCAAGAAGTGCCGCGGAAAGGGCTGATGGCCCACCTTCCCGGTTCGTCCTGGCCCCAAGTACGGAATTTGCATAGGAGACAGCTGATGATTCGCTCCATGCCAGATGGTCGCCATAACCGACATCAAAACCCTCGAGAGTATAAGGCGTGCATGTGCATTCACACCGAATTCCCAGTTTTTCGTATGCCTGAACAATCAGTTTTTGTTTTTCCGCAAACTCGGGCGAGATCCTGAGCCTTTCCCAGTCTTGCAGATCCATCCCGGCAGGGTTCAGAATTGCAGGAACCTTAACTCTCCCCTTTAGATCTGAAATCCACTCAAGACCTGCATCGCCCATAGTTTTGTAGGAAACTCCTGCTATCTGAGCACTTTTGATGGGGATAAGCCTGTCTGCACCGTAAATGTCTCCAAGAGCCACCAGGATTTCAATAGCCTGCCTTAGAGTCTCCCCGGCTTCTCCATCCAGGATTTGCTCTTCTTCTTTTGTAAGATACATTGAAATTCACTCGGTAATTGCCAGATGCTTAAAATAATTTTTACCTATTATTCCGGAATTATTCCGGAATTACTGCCCTTTCAAAATTTTCCTTTTCTACGAGCACTTTTGTAGCATCAATTCCCATTTTTGTGGTCGTCCCGTCAGGAGCCCCTCGTGGGTCAAGGGAACTTCCCCGAACATTGGGGATAATCAGAATATCAATATCGCCTTTTACCCTGGTAGCAATTGCAAACTCGACATCGTTCGGGTCAAAAATATTTATATCTTCGTCCACAACCACTACATGCTTAAGGCTCGTATGGGCTGCAAAGGCTGCCATGATAGCATTTTTTCCATCTCCTTCAGTCTGCTTCTCAATCTGAACGACTGCATGGAGATAACAACATCCTCCTTCGGTCAACACCACATTTTTGACCGTAGTAACCTCTCCGACAGCCCTGTAAATCCTTGGCTCATAAGGCACTCCCATCATTAGGAGATGTTCAGGGCCGGCTGGCAGAATTCCGTGATAAATCGGGTCTTTTCTATGGATAATTCGGGTGACATGGATAACAGGTTCTTTTCTAACAACATCGTAGGTCCCGGTTATATCGACAAAAGGTCCTTCATCAACCCTCTCTACTGGGTCGATATAACCTTCAAGCACAATCTCGGCATGAGGAACTTTTACCCCATTTGCACACTCAAAAAGTTCAACAGGAGCTCCACGCAAAGCGGCTGCGTATTCGAATTCTTTTCCCACAGGAACCCTTGTCGAAGTCGCGTAAATAATTGTTGGGTCGCAGCCAAGTACAATTGCAACAGGCAGAGGTTCGCCTTTTTCGGCGGCTTTTTTATGCAGGAGATAAGTATGCCTTGGAGGGACCAGCCGGACTGCAAGTTTATCTTTTCCTACTAGCATAAGCCGGTGGATGGAAGCATTAATCGTGCCTCCGTACTCTGAAACTACAATTCCTGCTGTTATATACGGGGCTCCATCTTTTTCAAAATGCGTGAGGATAGGAAGTTTTGTCAGGTCAACTTTGTCTTCTATGACCTCAAGGGTTGGAGATTCTGATACAAGCCGCACTTCCCCTTCAGGGGAAACTTCCGAAAGCTTTTTTATAATCTCTTCTTTAGGAACTCCGAGCATGGAGGACAGTTCATCCCTTGACCCAAGCAGGTTCATTATGACTTTTGAACCTGAAATATCATGGAAGAGAACGGGAGCTTTTGTGTTTTTTGCAATTCTTGAAGCTTCAAACCTCGGGGACACAGGGTGGAGAATTTCTACCAGTTTTCCATTTTCTTTTAACTGGTTGATAAAAGTTCTAAAACTCATGGGTATCTGGATATCAGAAAGCTGTCAGATGATAAAAAGATTATCTGACAAGTTTTTTAAGAGTAACTTTTAAAAAACATGCCTGTAAGCCTTTTTAAAAAAAACTTGACCACAAACCTTTTCAAAAAAGGTTTGAGCGAAAATCCTTAGCAGCAGTATAAACCTTTTTAAAAAAAGCTTGACCACAAACCTTTTCAAAAAAGGTTTGAGCGAAAATCCTTAGCAGCAGTATAAACCTTTTTAAAAAAAGCTTGATCAAGGATCATCTTAGCATTCATCGAGCATGAAAGCCCTGGGCCTTATGATCCTTTTCTTCTCGTACTGGTCAAAGCTGTGAGCTATCCAGCCTGAGACCCTGCCGATTGCAAAGATTGATGTTGCAAGTTGAGGGGGAATATCCATATACTTGTAAATAACTCCCGAGTAGAAATCAACGTTTGGATAAATTGGCTTTCCTTTCTTTTCTACGAGTTCACGGATAACAGTGTTTTCTACTACTTCGGCAGTGTTGTACCAGTGCATATCCCCTTTTGCTTCTGCGAGTTGTTTAGCAAGCTGCTTGAATATCGTGCCTCTAGGATCATAGGTTTTGTAAACTCTATGTCCAAAGCCCATAATTTTTTCTTTTTTACTCAGCTTATCAAGGACATAACTCTCTGCATTTTCTGGACAAGCAATCTCTTCGATCATGGCTGTGACTTCTGCCCTTGCCCCTCCATGCAGAGGGCCTTTAAGGGTGCAAAGTCCAGAAACAACAGCAGAATAAAGGTCTGAAAGGGTAGAGGCAGTAACTCTTGCAGAAAAAGTAGAGGCATTTAGTTCATGCTCGGCGCTGAGGATAAAGTCTTTTTCCATGACCTCAGCTTCCATCTGACTTGGCTTGTTTCCTCTTAGCATATAAAGGAAGTTAGCTCCATGAGAGAGAGATGGATCCGGAGGCACAGGTTCTTTTCCGTTTGCAATTCTATAATACGCAGCAACTATGGTTGGTATCTTGGCAATTAACCGTATAGCTTTTCTCATATTTCCTTCAGGAGAGCTGTCGTTAATGTCTGGATCGAACTGTGATATAAAAGAAACAATTGTACGCAGCGCTTCTATAGAGTCAATATTGAAATTGCACATATGGATAACGTCTATCACCTCCCTGTTGACTTCACGCTCCCCATGCAGGCAGGCTGAATACTCGGCAAGTTCCTGATCTCCAGGGAGATCGCCGAGGATAAGCAGATAGGAAACGGCATCATAGGGAAGATCAACCAGCTGGTTAATGTCTATATCCCTGTATTTCAGAATGCCCTCCAACCCATCTATGAAACAGATATTTTTACTCATTTTATACCTCACAGTTATACCAAGAGGATTTTCAAAAAACTTTGAAGTTTGGGGAATCCTCTGCTTATATGTGGAAAATTTAACGCGAAGGGCCATATAAGACCCAAAAATAGGGTGACAATGCATTCCTATTATCATCGAATAAGTATATTAAATTTGTTGAAATTATATTTCAGAATCTTTATAATTATTTTTTGATATTAAAAAAGCAAAGGCCTTAAGCCTCGCGATTATATTAAAATAAAATATGCTGTTTTCAGAATAAAGTTTTCCTTAAAATGCCCGTAAAAATTAAAATAACTCTCTATTGCTCTCTTTCCGATCAGGAAAATGAAAAGGTTTCAAGAAAGCAGGAAACTTATGAAAGCTTAAGAAACCTTTTCAAAAAGATTCGTTATCTAATTAAGGTATTGATAACCTGTTATTTTTTCTTCACCGAATCCCGCAGGAACTTGTGCAAAATCCCACTGTTGATGTAATACTCGATTTCAACAGTCGAATCCAACCTCAAAGTTACCTGGAATTGTACTTCGTTCCCGTTTTCGTCCTTTGCCCTTACAGTAAGATCTCCGTGGGGTTCCATGTGTTCAATGCCCAGAATATCATAGCTTTCCTTTCCTGTAAGGCCCAGGGTATCGGCATTATCGCCTTCTTTAAACTGTAATGGGAGAACTCCCATGCCGACAAGGTTACTTCTGTGAATACGCTCGAAAGACTCGGCAATAACTGCTTTAACTCCGAGCAAGAAAGTACCTTTGGCTGCCCAGTCCCTTGAACTGCCTGTTCCGTATTCTTTTCCTGCGATAACGATCAGCGGAATATTATTTTCTGCATAAAGCATAGCTGCGTCATAAATAGGGATTCCTTCACAGGGTTCCTCTGGGAAATCTTCTTTCCGGGAATGGTATACGGTCCATCCTCCTTCCCTGTCCACGAGCCTGTTCCTGAGCCGAATATTCCCGAAGGTTCCACGCATCATTACCTCATGATTACCCCTTCTGGACCCATAAGAATTGAAATCTTCAGGGCTCACACCCCAGGAAATCAGGTACCTACCCGCAGGACTGTCTGAAGGAATGGCACCCGCAGGGGAAATATGGTCCGTGGTAATGCTGTCCCCGAAAAGAGCCAGAACTCCTGCATTCTTTATATCCGCAGGCAAAGGTGGAGCAGGCGGGAAGTCCATGAAGTATGGAGGTTCCTGAATATATGTAGACATGGGATTCCAATCATAGAGGGTACCTGTCGGGGCTTCCAGCTCTTTCCAGCGTTTGGAGCCCTCTAAAGCACCCGAGTATTCTTTTTCGAACATTGAAGGTTTGATGCTGTTCTTTTCAGCGTCCCTTATCTCCTCCTCTGCAGGCCAGATATCCTTGAGGTAAACAGGGCGTCCGTTGGGATCATAAGCAAGAGGATCGGTTTCTAGGTTGATGTTCACGGTGCCTGCGATTGCATAGGCCACAACAAGAGGTGGAGAAGCAAGGTAGTTTGCCCTGACAAGAGGATTAATCCGTCCTTCGAAGTTCCGGTTTCCGCTGAGTACGGCTGCGACAGTAAGGTCATTTTCCTTAATTTCTTTTGAAACCTTTTCAGGTAAAGGCCCACTGTTTCCTATACAGGTTGTACAACCGTAACCAACTTGGTGGAAACCAAGGGCTTCGAGATAGGGTAAAAGGCCTGCAGCTTTCAGATATTCCGTAGCTACTCTTGAACCTGGGGAAAGGCTTGTTTTTACAAAAGGCTTGACATGCAGGCCTTTTTCAACAGCTTTTTTGGCGAGCAGCCCGGCTCCTATCAAAACTGAAGGGTTTGAGGTATTGGTACAGGAAGTAATTGCTGCAATCACTACGGAGCCATGTGTTACCCTGAAAGCCTTTTCCGAAGATACCGTTTTTTCCTCTTCGACACCGAGAATTTCAGGTTCCTCTAAAGGTGCCCCTCCCTCTTCTGTCCAGCGCTGGTAAGCAGGATCCTGGGAAAGTTCAAGCCCTGACTCTTTCTTTCGGATAAAGGTCTGCTTCATAATTTCATGGTAATTTTCAGGCACCTCACTCAAGAAAAGCTGATCCTGAGGACGCTTCGGGCCCGCAAGACAGGGCTTTACCGTGCTCATATCAAGTTCCAGGGTAGTGCTGAAAACTGGATCGGGCTCGTGAAGCGAATAGAGAAGACCCTGGGCTTCCAGATACTTTTTCACAAGGTCAACCTGCTCTTCGCTCCTGCCAGTTCTTCGCAGGTAGTCAAGCGTCTCGGCATCAGGCGGGAAAATCCCAAGGGTTGCACCATACTCAGGGGCCATGTTGGAAATCGTTGCCCTATCAGGAAGACTCAGTGAATTTAACCCGGGTCCGTAAAATTCCACGAATTTGCCGACAACTCCTTCTTTTCTAAGCATCTTCGTAATTGTCAGGACAAGATCGGTGGCAGTAACTCCAGGCGCAGGTTTTCCGTAAAGCTTGAAGCCCACTACCTGAGGTACAGGCATATAATAAGGCTGCCCGAGCATTACAGCTTCGGCTTCTATACCTCCTACTCCCCAGCCAAGTACTCCAATTCCGTTAATCATTGTAGTATGGGAGTCTGTCCCTACAAGAGTATCAGGGAACGCAGATAACTCCCCATCTTTCTCTTTAAGATGCACAAGTGGAGCCAGATACTCAAGGTTCACCTGATGGATAATGCCCCTTCCTGGAGGCACGACTCTAAAATTGTCAAAGGCTTTCTGGGCCCAGCGCAGGACGGAATAACGTTCCGTATTGCGTTCAAATTCCTTTTTTTCGTTTTCCTCAAGGGCATATGCCGTGCCGTAGGAGTCTACCTGGACCGAGTGGTCAATAACAAGATCGGCAGGGATAACAGGATTTATTTTTGCAGGATCGCCTCCAAGGCGCTGCATTGCCGAGCGGAGGGCTGCCAGGTCTACTACAGCTGGAACGCCTGTAAAGTCCTGCATGATTACCCTTGAAGGAATGAATGGAATATCCCTGTCACTTACATTTTCAGGGCTCCAGCGAGCAAGAGCCTCCACATCTTCGGTAGTTATTATATGCTTTTCAGTATCCGCATGCCTGAGCAGAGATTCCAGCAGGATCCTTATGGAGTAAGGAAGCAGGGAAATTCCCTCATAGCCTTTTTCTTCCAGTTTACCTAATCTGTAAATCGTAGCTTTTCCGGCAGCTGTTTCAATAGTGTCTCTAACCCCAAATGGGTCCGGACCTTCTCTCATATATTTCTTACCTCCAGCAGAAATATGAAATCAAAATTATGATATTATAGATTTTCTCTTTATCGTATGTATCTCTTTACCGTATGAAAGCCCCATCTTATCTTCAGACTATTTTATTCCTTCGGGTTTACGCTCACCTTTCTGTACACAGAAGTATATCGCACTGACATGTAGCTCTATATTTTTTCCAGAATTTCCGAAAATTGCACTCCAGCTAATTTATCTATTACCAGTAGAAACCATTAGCACCGCTGCAAAACGGGAAATTGGTATCCTTTCAAATTGTATGGGTAAAAGTAAATTTCATGTATTTGCTGAAAATTTAAGAATTTAATCAGGTATGAGAAACAACTTCAAGTGAAGTATTCAACGTTATAACTGTATGATAAAATTGTTGCACATTTTTCGAGTTGGAAAATTCTCCATTGAATTTGAAGAGGATACGGAAATTGGAAATTGAATTTAATACTTTTATCATTTTCAGATTCTTATCCATTCTTGACTGATTCATTGTCCCATCTTTTTGTAGGTTATCAATCTACTGACAGCCCTACAATTAGCTGGCTCAAATATAAGCTTACTTCTCAGAATATAGAAAACGAAGAGAATTAATTTCGAAAAAAAGCTTTATTAAATAGTTATATTTTGGATAAACCTTAAAAAGCAAGATTAAGACGTATTTAGACCCTTATAGTCCTTATTATAAAATATTGAGAATTATTAATTTAGGAATTACACGGTTGAAATAAGGAATCGATAATGTCAAACATTTAACTATCTAAAACACTAAATCATTTAAAACGCCTAATATACTTGGTTTGTACTTCAAGAGCGTAAGTTTTTGTATAATAATTACTGATTTATAATCTAGCCTCAGATACCAGCTTTTTACCTACTGTTAAAATATTCCAAAAGAGATGTCGATAAAAAAGTAAAGATGATGAATTAGAGAAAAATATGATTAATAAATCCAATGAGCCACACTTTGTTTAAGGCAACTGATACATTAAGCAGCGTTAACTTGACTGTTTACCTTTTTTCTTCCATTATGTATTTGTGAAAAACTTTTCAAGAATCTAATATCTTCATCGTCTTCATCGTTAAAATTTGGATTCTCCAAAATGTCGGCATAAATAGTATGAAGTGCATTATACAAGATATCTGGATCAATGAGTTCTTTTATTGAATCATAATTATCACTCATAAACGTCTTGGATTCACCCCTAGAAGAATGCATTTTTTGATGAAAACACTTTAAAAATTTAAGAGAATAAGTAGAGTCCAAAGAGAATGTTTTTCTGATATACTTACTCAATTCTTCTTTACAACCGCAATCTCGCAAAAATAGAAGTATGAAGCCACCACAAGGATATCTTATGTAAACTGGTTCACTTTCGGAGAGTATTTCATTGTTAATCCGCTTCTTTATTATATCTTTTAAAGGTTCAGTATCTTCTGCTGAAAACTGCATTTCCTCTCCCTTAGCAATATAATAAATATTTAATGCAAAACAAATTGATCTAGCAGACTCTATAATTTTTTTGGAGCAAACAACTCTGGTGATCAATGGCATTTTTCGTAATAAATCTTCTATAAGATCTAAGCATGAATCATCTATAAAGTATTCCGAAATTTTAGATATTGATAATGCCAGTTTTTGAAAAGTTATAACATCTAGCTTATTATTTATCCGATAGATCTTTGAAATAAATGAGTCTGCAGATCCTGGACCATTGGCCTTTATAAGCTCTATGATTTGAGATGAAATCCCTTCAATTTCTCTATCATCTATTTCTTCGGTTCTAGTAATGTTTTCAATGAGATGATCGATCTCAAGATCTGATATATCCCCTGCTGGGACTGCATAGGAAAAGTAGCGATTAAAATAGCGTAAAGAAGAAATTCTTCTCTTTCTTGCTAATGATTGTTGATTTTCCACTGGATAAGAAGAGTATGAAGTATTAGAGAATCGCTGTGATCCAGGAAATAAAAAGGCTATCAAATCTCGAAATGGATCTCGTTCTTGAAAAGGTAAACTTTCAATCTCATTATTTATTCTTTCAAATGATTTTTTTAACTCCGTCTCAAGTAATAAATTACTATTTATAAATACCTCTGCATTATTTTTTATTAAATCGTACATTTTTGGGTAAAATACCCTAACGCCTTCAATAAGCATCAAGTCTACAATATTTACTTCATCTTCCAATATCGGAAGAGCAAAAATTAGAGCATTTTGATAACGTTTAGCCATTCTAGGAGTTTTAAGTCTTATTTGTAGTCCTTTCCTGAACTGCTTGAAAAACACTTCATACTCTTCTTCATTAAGATTCTGCTTAATCATTGGAAGAACATTGTTGTCGATGCCATCACGTAAATAATAGAATAAGGCTGTTTCACCAATTTGTGGTAAATGTACTGGAACACTGATTATTTTTTCCAGAAAATTTCTACCGGACTCAATATCATTAGAACCATATTTTTCTCCTATTGCAGATGCAACCATTTCTTCATCAAAGGCTAAAATATAGTCTAGATAGTGAAAGTCTGCCGATAATTTAACTAATTTGAAAATACTTTGAATTTCAGTTTTGTCGAGTCTGTCTATATCATCCATCAGCACGACAATCCTAACATTACAACTATTTAAAGTTGTTTGAATCTTCAGTATCTCCGAATCACTGCTCTAATTTTTCCAAGAACTCCTAATTTAGCCAAATTATTTATCCTTTGTGTATATACATATTATATACCATGAAGCAAGTTGAGTTGGAACTCCAAAACCATCTTGA
>Ga0183101_1000302_pt5 | contig 23948 bp, 20 predicted proteins | sample Biomet3_FD_127790 | JGI IMG/M metagenome (GOLD analysis project Ga0183101, IMG submission 127790) | Microbial communities from bioreactor (seeded with sewage sludge) at LBNL, California, USA - Biofuel metagenome 3 | ecosystem: Engineered > Bioreactor > Anaerobic > Unclassified ...
GGGGCAATTTGCTATTCATAATCACTTGCCATTTTGACGGAAAGAAGCTATTTCGCCTTCTTAAGGACAGACAAGGAGGGCCTGCATGGACGTTGTAATGCTTTCGCGTTTGCAATTCGCTGTGGCCGTTTTTTTCCACTTTATTTTCGTCCCTCTCACGCTCGGACTTTCCGTCATCATCGCTTGGATGGAAACCCGATATGTGCGCACCGGCGACGAATTCTGGAAAAAACAGGCTAAATTCTGGGGCAAATTGTTCCTGATCAACTTTACCCTGGGCGTGGTGACGGGCATCACCCTGGAATTCCAGTTCGGCACCAACTGGTCCCGATATTCGGAATATGTGGGCGATATTTTTGGCTCGCTGCTGGCAATTGAAGCCACGGTGGCCTTTTTTCTCGAATCCACGTTTCTGGCCATCTGGCACTTCGGCTGGAACCGCGTTGGCAAAAAAATGCACTTGGCCTCTATTTGGATTGTGGCCTTCGCCGGCAATCTTTCGGCCTTGTGGATCATTCTGGCCAACGGCTTCATGCAGCACCCCGTGGGGTATGTGATCAACGAAGCGGCCGGGCGCGCGGAACTTTCCAATTTCTGGCAGGTTGTCGCCAACGGCTATGCCTGGGGCATGTATGCCCACACCGTGCTGGCCTCGTGGGCGCTGGGCGGTTTTTTTGTGCTGGGCGTTTCCGCCTGGCACCTGCTGCGCAAAAGCAACCTGGAATTTTTCAGGGCGGCCTTCCGCATGGTGGCCCCCTTCACGCTGGCGCTTGTGCTGCTGCTTGGCCTTTCGGGCGACCAGCAGGGCAAAAACGTGGCCCAGCTGCAGCCCGCCAAGCTGGCGGCGCTGGAATCGCACTGGGAAACAGGGCGCAGCGTTCCCTTCTATCTGCTGACCTGGCCTGACGAAAACAACGAGGGCAACAAGGTGCAGGCCATCGGCATTCCCGGCCTGCTGAGCTGGATCGCCTATGGCAACACCGACGCCGAGGTCAAGGGCCTCAAGGATTTTGCCAAGCAGGACCGCCCACCGGTGCTGCCCACGTTTTTGACCTTCCGCGCCATGGTGGCCTTTGCGGGCATTTTTGTTCTGCTTTCCCTGGGCGCTTTTTTGCAGCGTAAAAAGGACGAACAGTGTCCCTGGCTGCTCAAGGCGCTGGTGTGGAACATTCCCCTGCCCTACATCACCATTATGCTGGGCTGGGCGGTGGCCGAAATAGGCCGTCAGCCATGGATCGTCTATGGCCTCATGCGCACATCCGACGCGGTGTCGCCGGTGCCCGCGGAAAATGTGGCCCTTTCGCTGGGGGCGTTTATCGTCGTTTATTCCCTGCTGGGCCTGCTGGACATTTATCTGCTGCGCAAATACGCCATCAAGGGCCCTGACGCCCAGGAGGTATAGCCATGTTGGAAACCATCTGGTTTGTGCTGTGGGCGCTGCTGTGGGCCGTCTATTTTGTTCTTGACGGATTCGATCTGGGGCTTGGCTCTCTGTTGCCCTTCCTTGGCAAAAACGAGGCCGAACGCCGCATCATGTATAACGCGGCCGGTCCCTTCTGGGACGGCAACGAAGTGTGGCTCATCTCCGCTGGCGGCGTGACCTTTGCGGCCTTCCCCAAGGCCTATGCAGTTATGTTCAGCGCGTTGTACGCGCCGCTGCTGCTGCTGCTTTTCGCCCTTATTTTCAGGGCTGTTTCCTTTGAGTTCCGCAACAAGGTGGAACACGACAGCTGGCGGGCCCTGTGGGACGGCGTGCATTTTCTCGCCAACCTCATTCCCTGCGTGCTGCTTGGCGTGGCTTTCGCCAACCTGTTCATGGGCATTCCCATTGACGCCCAGGGCGTTTACCACGGCAATTTGCTCTCCCTGCTGAACCTCTACGGCCTGGCGGGCGGCGTGTTCTTTTTGTGCATGTTTTTGCTGCACGGCTCGCTGTGGCTGGCCATCAAGAGCACGGGCGATCTGCAAACCCGCGCCGTGGCCTCGGCCACCTTCCTGTGGCCCCTCATGCTTCTGCTGCTGGTGGTCTTTTTGGTCCTCACGGCTGTGTACACCAAGCTGTATGCCAACTTTTTGGCAACGCCCGCGCTGTTCATTCTGCCCGTGGTGGCCCTGGCCGGCCTTGTGGGCGCGCGCATGATGCTGCGTGCCGGCAAGCTGTGGCAGGCCTGGGGATGCAGCGCCGTGTTCATTCTGGGCGTAACCTTCTTTGGCGTGGCTGGCATGTTCCCCGGCATGATCATTTCTTCCATTGATCCCGCCGCCACCGTCACCGCCTTCAACGGCGCCTCCAGCCAGCTGACCCTCAAGATCATGCTGGGCGTGGCCCTGGTGATGGTGCCCATTGTGCTGGCATACCAGTACTGGACCTACCGGTTGTTCTCCGCCCCTGTGACCCCCGAGGATCTCAAGGACGAGCACGCCTACTAGGCTTCAGTTCCCCCAATAACGGCAAAGGCCCGTTGCGGATCATCACCGCAACGGGCCTTTTACTATTATTTATATTTGGGGCGCGGCTGCCGCCAACCGCACGGGAGAAGCATTGTCCTTCATAAAGCCCGGTGCGCACAACGCGTGAAATGCTTCCACCAGAGGCGCGCCCCGCCCCCGCACAGCGCAAGCTTAGTCGGTGGATTCCACCTCGCGGACGCAATAGCCCTGCTGCTGCAGCGGCGTAAAATAATTGGTGCCCCAGGTGACGGCCAGCACGAAAACGGCGGCGAAAAGACCGATAACCGGGCTCCACAGCGGCGTGGCCGAAAGGGCCAGCCGCATCAGCAGCGTGCCGATGACAAAGCCGGAATTGCGGAACACCGCATGGAATGCGGGCATATAGCGCTGGGCGATCAAAACCATGGCTATATCGGCAAAAATCAACACGGTATAGAGCGTTTCAAAAAAGTTGTGCTCTTCGCCCGTGCGCACAAGCAACACTAAATCCCGAATGGCCACGAATAAAAAAATGGCGAACAGCGACAACGCCAGTATTTTTTTGCTCATGACATAGCGCATGCGCAGTTCAGAGGTGATAATGAAATGCAGATGCTGACGCGCGATGCGTTTATACAGCCCCAGGCACAGATAGACGCACAGCGCCCCCGTGCCTGAAACGGCAATGCTGATGACCGGCAGCAAATCATCTACCACGGTCACCGGCTCCGGCAGGTGGGCCAGCTCCTTAAAGGCGTTGCGCAGCAGAATGAGCGTGAGAATTTCAAACTGTTTGCCCATGGACTGCGAAAGAGAACTGGGAATAACGAGAATAAGCCCCATGACCTCAAGCCCAAGAATAAGGGTAAAGGCCAGATGAATGGCATAAAAATGGCTGAACGGCGTGAGAACGGCAAGCCATGGCGGCAGCAAGCCCTGCCGCTTCAGCTCCACGCCGAGCAGGGCCACCAGATAAACCCAAAGGATACACAGAGCCACGCGGCGCTGCGTGGTGGCACGCTCCCATATGGAATGCAGCCAGTCAAAAACATCCGTTACGGGCTGTAGTGCGGTTATCAGCATGTGTGGATTCTCCGTGCCTGATTGCCGGGCGGCCCAATGGCCCCGTCTGCAGAAAGCATATCCACAGCGCGTCAAAAGTCAAAGACGGCGTGCGGGCCTTGCGCCATGGGACCGACGGACGAGGGGCGGATGTGGAGCGGGCGCACTTGCCATCCATTCATATTGAACGTACAGAGAAGGCTTCCCCTATGATGCAGGGCGATACTGCGCCTGACGGTTTTGACCATTGTTTGTCGGCCCTGCCGCAAACAAACGCACAGTCCCTAGCCGTTGCACGGCCTGAACCGTTATGGTCCGCAGCATGGCTGCCGACCAGCCGCCGTTCCCGCATGCACGGCACTGCCGCGGGGGAAAGCAGGACGGACGGGCCGTGCCCCGCCCTGTCGCCACGGATTAGACCGGCGGCTGCGCCGCAGAGCTTCACGAGGTAGAACGCCATGCCCCACAAGGGTCCTCATATTTCCATTTCTCCCGACTATGTGGTTAACCGGATTCTGCGCATCAACATTGATGATTTCGCGGAATGGCCCGAATCGGTCCGTAACCTGGCCATAGCCATTGCGGAAGAACTTTTTTTGGTTGCCTACAATCCATTCATCAACGCTGACACCGTGCGCACCAGCGTGCGCGAAAGCTTTGACAAAGAAGCTGTTTCGCTTGCGCACTATTACGCCACAGCCATCAGCGAAGGCATCACCATGTTCTGGTCCGCCCACGAGGCGGAAACGGACTTTCGCGAAAAGCTGGTGGACGCGCTGCGCCATGTGCTGCCCGATGAGTGTATTCTTACCAACCCGGCAGCCATGATCGAATCGGCCACCGACGCAACAGACCTACGCATGGAACTGCCGCTGCTGGTGGTGGAGCCCGACAACACCGAACAGGTGGCCGAGCTTGTCAAGCTGGCCAACGACATGAAGTTCGCCCTTATTCCGCGCGGCGGCGGTTCGGGCATGACCGGCGGGGCCGTGCCCGCGCGCAAGCGCACGGTTATTGTCAGCCTCACCAGGCTGACGCGCATTGGCCCGGTCGATCTTGAGGGTATGACCGTCACCTGTCAGGCCGGGGCCATCACCCAGGCCGTGATCAACGCGGTGGACGAAGCGGGCGCGCTGTTTTCCGTTGATCCCGCCTCCAAGCAGGCCTCAAGCATCGGCGGCAACGTTTCTGAAAACGCGGGCGGCCCCAGCGCCTTTGAATACGGCACAACCCTCGACAACCTGCTGTGGTGGCGCATGGTTACCCCAACGGGCGAAATCATCACCGTTGAGCGCGAGAACCATCCCCGCCACAAAATTCTGCCGGATGAAACCGCTGTTTTTGTGGTCAAGGATGTGAGCGGCGGCGTGCGCAACGTCGTGCACCTGCGCGGCGACGAAATTCGCCTGCCCGGCCTGGGCAAGGACGTGACCAACAAGGTTTTGGGCGGTCTGCCCGGCATGCAGAAGGAAGGCGTGGACGGCATCATCACCGAAGCCTGCTTCATCATCCACCCCAAGCCCAAATTCAAGCGCATCATGGTGCTGGAATTCTTTGGCCGGTCCATGCACCCCGCCGCCGTTGTGGTGCGCGAGCTTGTGGCCCTGCGCAACCGCATCCGCCAGGAGGGCGACTATGCCCACCTTTCGGCCATGGAAGAATTCAACGCCAAGTATGTGCAGGCCATCGAATATAAGCGCAAGTCGGAAAAATACGAAGGCTCGCCCATTTCGGTCATCATCCTGCAGGTGGACGGCGACGACCCCTACCTGCTGGACAAATGCGTGGGCGACATCGTGGCCGTTGTCGAGCAGCAGGACAACGTGGACATCATCGTTGCCGCCGACGACAAGGAAGGCGAACGCTTCTGGGAAGACCGGCACAGGCTCTCGGCCATAGCCAAGCGCACCTCGGGCTTCAAAATGAACGAGGACGTGGTCATTCCCATGGACCGCATCCCCGACTTCGCCCTCTTTCTTGAGCAGATCAACCTGGAATGCACGGCGGCCTCTTACCGCCACGCCTTGCAGGAAGTGGGACGCCTGCCGGGCTTCCCCATGGAAGACAAGGACTTCAACCGCGAGTTCTCGCAGGCCTCAAAGGCCGCTTCCGGCGACGTGGCCGCCGCAGAACTTTCGGATATGGAGCTGGCGGCGCATGCCGAGGAATTTTTGGCCAAACTCAAGGAAAAATATCCGCATCTGGCCAAAAAGATCGACAAGATCAAGGAATACATGGACGCCAGCCGCATTGTGGTGGCAAGCCACATGCACGCGGGCGACGGCAACTGCCATGTGAACATTCCCGTGAACTCCAACGACGCCCACATGCTTGAGGAGGCCGAGGAAACGGCGGCCCGCATCATGGCCGAGTGCCAGGAAATGGGCGGCGAGGTCTCGGGCGAGCACGGCATCGGCATCACCAAGATAGCCTTTTTCGGCAAAGACAAGATGGACGCCCTGCGCTCCTTCAAGGAACGCGTGGACCCCCGCGACGTCATGAACCCGGCCAAGCTGGTTTATCGCGATCTGCCGGTGCGCCCCTTCACCTTTTCGTTCAACCGCTTGATTCGCGATATCCGCGAAAGCGGCCTGCCCGACAAGGAAAAGCTCATCAGCCTGCTCACCTCCATTCAGGTCTGCACCCGCTGCGGCAAGTGCAAGCAGGTCTGCTCCATGTGCTACCCCGAACGCTCCATGCAGTACCACCCCCGCAACAAAAACATGGTGCTGGGCATGCTGCTGGAAGCCGTTTACTACAGCCAGGTCAACAAGGGGCGCATTGACGACAGCCTGCACAAGGCCCTGCGCGACATCGTCGAGCACTGCACGGCCTGCGGCCGCTGCATGGCCAACTGCCCGGTGAAGATTCCCTCCGGCGAGGTGGCGCTTACCCTGCGCGCCCTGCTGGAGCATGAGGGCGCGGGCGGCCACCCCATCAAGGGCCATGCCCTTGAATGGCTCTCGCACGATATTCAGCACCGCGTTCCCAAGGCGGCCAAAATGGCTTCGGTTGGGCAAAAGATGCAGAACAAGTTTTTGGGCTTTGTGCCCGAGATGTGGAAGCGCCGCATGAAAAGCCCGCTCTTTTCCGGGCGCGGGCCCAAAATGGGCTATACCAATCTTTATGAAGCCCTCAAGCTGCACCGTGGGTCCATTTTCGCGCCCTCCGACCCCGTGCCGGGCATGCCCCTGGTGCTCTACTTCCCCGGCTGCGGCGGCGCGCTGTTCTATGACCGCATCGGCATTTCTTCCATCATGCTGTTGCTCAAGGCGGGTTTTGCCGTGGCTGTGCCGCCCAGGCACATGTGCTGCGGTTTTCCCCTGCTGGCGGCAGGCATGGACACGGCCTTTGAAGACAATATGGCCCAGAACAGGCAATATCTGGCCTCCATGCTGCGCAACCTGGCCAAACAGGGCTTTGACTGCAAGCACATGGTCACGGCCTGCGGCTCTTGCCGCGACGGCCTGGAACGCCTGCACCTTGAAACGCAGTTTCCGCAGCTGACCCTGCGCGATGTGGGGCAGCTGACCTTGCCGTTGCTGGACAAAAACGACCGCAAAGATCCCCTGCCGGAACACTCGCGGGTGGTCTATCACGGGGCCTGCCACTGCGAATGGGCCGACGTAAACAAGGTCAAGGGCCAAAAGCAGATCATCAAGGCGCTGGGTGACTTCAGCGGCGCGGATATCACCCTCAGCCCCGGCTGCTGCGGCGAATCGGGCATGGGGGCCATGACCTCGCCCGACATTTACAACCTGCTGCGTTCGCGCAAGCAGCTGCGCCTTGGCGAAGCCTTTGAAAACGGCAACGACGGCCCGGTCATCGTGGGCTGCCCCTCCTGCAAGATAGGCATAGGCCGCTGCCTCATCAACATGCACGACAAACGCCAGGTCATGCATGTGGTTGAATGGCTGGCCGGGCAGGTGGACGGCGAAGACCGCCGCCAGACTTTCCGCAAAAAGGCCAACGAAACTCGCGGCGAAGTGCGCGTTATTGACGTAAAATAGCCGCCCTTCGGCCGCTCCCCGGCCCGAAACAAGCCGGGCGCTCTCTGTCAGTCACAACGCGGGGATTCCCCAACGGGAATCCCCGCGTAAACACAAGGTTCGTCACTCATGGCGCAGCCCGAATTTCCCGCAGCGTCGCCCGAGGGCGCTTCCTCCCCCGCATCCCCTCATTCCTCCATATCTTCGCGGCAAATCCCCGGCTGGGGCTGGTTGGCGATTATCATCGCCCTGCTGCCCTTCGCCTACGCCTGCGGGTTTCTTTTTCCGCGCGGCGACGACTTTGATGAAGTCACCCGCGCCATGTTTCCCTTTGATCTGCCCGGCGGGCTGTATGAAGTTGCGCGGGAATGGCTGACCTGGAGCGGCCGCTTCACCTATCATTTTCTGGCCGTTTTTCTGGGCAAGGCGGGAGCGCTGCGCCCGCTCTACGGGCTGGTTTGCGCCGGGGTTATGAGCCTTTATGGCCTGGGCGTATTCGGGCTTGCGCGCGAGGCCGGGGCCACGCGACGCAACGCGCTGTTCTGCGGGCTCACGGGCACGCTTGTGGTTTTGTGCTGCCACCAGAGCCTGCCCAACCTCTATTTGCTGACGGACGCGCTGACCATGGGCCTGCTGCAGGCCATGACGCTGGTTTTTCTGTGGGCCGTGTGCCGGTTATGGCGCGCGCCCGAGGCCGAAAGCCGCGCAGCGCGGCGCTGGGCCATTATTCTGGGCGTGCTGACCGTGGGCGTGTTCGAGCACGCCGCCCTGGCGGCGCTGGCCGCAAGCACGGTGGCCTGCCTACTGGCGCTGTTTCAGCTGCCAGGGGCACGCAAACGTGGGGATAACGCCGCCCTGTCGACGGCGCGCAACCGCCTACGGCGGCTCTGCGTGCTGTGGGCCTGGGTATTTGGGGCCGTGCTTGTTTCCTTTTTTTCACCGGGCAATCAGGTGCGCCGCGCAACGCGGCACATCGGCGCGGACGTGCAGTGGCGGCAGCTCGCCGCTGCGTTTGGTGAATGGCAGCACGGCGCTTTCTGGCTTTTCAAGGGGTGGTGGCCCCTCGCCGTGCTCCTGTTCGTGCTGCTGTTACGCATTGTTTGCCGCTGGCGGAGCACTGCGTCCCTTGCGCGGGAACAGGCTGCAAAAGCTGGCATGGCCCGCAACGGCCTGTTGCTAGCGGCGCTTTCCGTTGCCGCCTATCTGGGACTTTCGGGCCTGCTCACGGTGCTGCACGCCTGCAGCGACGTAACGCTTACCTCAACGGGCAAACTCCCCGCCGGGCTGGCGGTGCTGGCCGCCTATGCCTGCGGATTAGCGCTGTGGGGCCTGCTGGACGCCTTTCCCGCCGTGGAGCGCGCGTTGACGCGCCTGCCGCAAAAGCCGCTCTTCGCGGCGCTGCTGCTTCTTCTGCTGGCCGTATCCGTTCATGGCGGCAACTGGCGGCAAACAGCGGCCAATGCCGCCAACGGCGCAATGCTGCAACTGGGAACGCAATTGCAGACCCGCTATGACGTGCTGCGGACCATCGGCGATGCGGCGCAACCCCCGAACGCCGCGCCGCGCTTTGGCCTGCTGGGTGAAATATACCGGCCCGAAGCTCGCAAGCGGGCCATTGATCCCAACCTGCCCATGGTTGCCGTTCAGGAAACTATCCCCACAACAGTTTTTCCCATTCAAATGGGCGAAGCCCTGCCACGCCAACCAGAAACCTGGCCCAACCTATGGGTGGCATGGATGTTCGGCCTGGGCGGCGTGTACAGCGCCCCGGCAACACCTTCCGCCGCGCTCGCAACGTTGCGGGCCTTATCCCCCGCCCCGCTGGAACTACCGCAAACCCTGCGCGCCAAGGGCATTGAGGCGGCGTGGCTGGTACGCGCGCAGGCAGCGTTGGGCGTTACGCCCTCCGCAGGCAACGCTCTGTATGACGATTGCTGGCTGATTCTGCGCGTCACTGAACCCGCGCGGTTCAAACGCATTGCGGTTTTACGCCTGAACGCGCCGGACAGGCGCAGGCTCATGCCCCTTTTTCTGCAAAGGGAACTTGCCGCCCGGCTTGAGGCCCGCGCGGAGCTGCCCATGGCCGAAGCCCTTTCCGGCTTGGCCGCATGGGCGGGCACGGTGCTGCCGTTTACGGCAGACGACTGGAAAGACGGAACCTATCTGGCCCTGCCCATAGGCACGGGCAACAATACCCCGATGGCGCTTTTTCTGGGAATCGACGAAGGGCCGCTGGTCTGGCTTGGCCCGGCTAACGCTGCGCCAAAGGCGCGGTAGGCATTTTCCGCGCGCGACAGGGCGCAGAGAACGGCATAACGCTAGCCATGGCGGGGTCAGGGTCTGCGGAATAGTCAGGGGCATGGGCGGCGGCACGCGCCCTCGGCCTTTTCAGCCTTTTCTCGCGGGCCGCGTGCGGCTCACAGCAGCACCTGCAACACCGTTGTGACGCGAAAAAAGAATGCCTGCTCATCCTGAGCGGACATATGCTCCGGCAATCCATAACGGGGGCGGTACCACGGCAACGTCAACCGCAAGGCCGCGCGCAAGACGGCGGCATTTGGGTGCAGCACTTCTTTTGGGCGGGTTTTGCAGGGGTCTTCCCCTGGCAGGCAGGGCGCGCCAAAAACCACAAAACGGCGGCAGGCAATGGGGCGCACAGGGTACACGGAGCAGACGGCCGCGTGCAGAAAGGGGCACGGCTGTTGCACGGCCGCCTTTTTCTCATGGGGCACGCCCATTACGGCCCGCACGGCGGCCTGAACCTCAGGGGGAGCCTGACTTTCCATAAACAGGCGCAGGGCGATTATTTCAAGCGGCGTTGCGGGGATGGGCTGTGAGCAGCACGCCTGGCAACCCCGCCCACAGGCAGGCGCTGCCGCCCTGTGGGCCAGTTCTTCGGCAATGCCGCAGTCCACCAGGGCAAAGGCGTCCAGCAGCAGGTCCATTCCAGGATGCATCCGCTCCAGGTTGCGATTATTATATCGAAACCGCGCCGCCGCTTGCCTCAGGTGCGTGTGCATGAACGCTCCAGGTTTGCGCCCGCCTTCGGGCGCTGCACTGGCGGCAGCGCCCGAAGCGGTATGAGATCAGGCTTTTTTCAACAACACCGTCCAATCCGCCATGGCCTGCATCAGCGCCGCCGCCTGCTTGGCAAGGCCGTCGTCCTGCACGTCGCCGTTATCGGCAAACGCGGGGGTGAAGGCATTGGAAAACAGCTCGGGCTTGTTCAGAAGGTGCAGGTTAAGATACACGCACACCTGGCGCAGATGATACTGCGCGCGCGAGGTGCCCATGCCGCCGCCAGCGCCCACGATGCAGGCGGTTTTGCCCGTCAGGGGAGCAAGATCGGGCTCACGCGAAAGCCAGTCCAGCGCGTTTTTCAGCGCCGGAGCGAGCGAATAGTTGTATTCGGGGCAGGCCAGCACAAGGCCGTCTGCGGCGCTGACCTGATCAATCAGGCGCTGCGCGGCGTCGGGCTTCGGCATATCCGCATTGTAGAACGGCAGGGCCGAAATATCCGCAATATCCAGGCGCACGCCCTGCGGAAGATGCGCGGCGCAGCAGCGCAGCAGCCCCGTGTTGCGCGAGGCCTTGCGCAAGCTGCCCGATATGCCCACAAACGTAAGATTGCCCATACAAGCTCCTTGTAGTGCGCAAAAACGGCAAGCGCTTTTGCGCTTATGAATAGTGCATGTCCGGCCAGGTCAGCGCCACCGGCAAACCCCCGAGCCACAACGGGCGGGGCTGCACGACGGAGCGGGAGCGGGCCGGGATCAATCCCGCTTTTTGGCGCGGGTTCTGTCTTCGAATTTCTTCTGGTTCACAACCACACGCTCATGCGTGCCCTCGCCGATCAGCCCGGCTTCGTCGTGGGCCGCCACCTTGAAGCTCAGCCCCTTGCCGTTGGCGGAAACAGCCGTCAGCTCGGCAGTGAAACGCACCTTCATGCCCTGCGGCGTTGCGGACACATGGGTGATGTTAAGGGCGGTGCCAACAGTCGTTTGCCCGTCCTCAAGGCTCCCCTGCACCACATCAACGGCGGTGCCTTCCATACCGGCCACCATCATGGCCGTTGAAAACACGGCCACCTTGCCGCTGCCCACGCTGCTGGCCAGCATTTCTTCCGAAACGGTGACCTCGGAAGAACCGCTCATGCCGGGCGTCATCATAGTGTTGCTCATGTCATCCTCCGCAATTTGGGGCGCGGGAATCGGCAAGGAGACGAACCCGCTTCGGAAGCGGCGGGCCGCTTCGCGTGTTTCCCATGATAGATGACTTGCCCGGCGCTTTCAACGCCGCCGTTTCGGCGTATTCCGCCGCTTTGTCGCGGAAAAAAGCCTCGACCATCGGCCATAAGTCTGGCATCGTTGCCGAAACACCTTCGCGCGCGATCTTTTTACCGAGGGTTCCTTTCAGCGGCAAAACGCCCGGCCAAAAGCCCCGCTGGAATACCTGCCGGCGTCCATCGGCCCACAAAGGCCGCCTTTAAGATCCCGTTAACGCGACTTTGCCGCCCCTCCCCTGTGGATGGAGCGGGTTTGTTTTTCGCCCGAAAGCCAACTTTTCAGGCGGATTCTTGTTGCTTTCACTTTTTCAAGAGGAGTCGGTTGTTATGAATGGCTTTCTGCGTTGGGCCTGGGGCGTTGCGTGTGTTTGTCTGCTGGCCGCCGGTCTTGCGGCGACCGGCCCTGTTTGTGCCGCCGCTGCCGAATACAAGGCGGAATACAAGCTCAGCGTGGTGCCCGGCGCCACTTCGGGCTGGGGGCTTACCGCAGCCCGCTTTGCCGAGCTGGTGCATGAGCGCACCAATGGCCGCATCAACATCAAGGTCTACCCCTCCAGTCAATTGCTGGCTGGCAAGCAGACCTCGGAATTTCTTATGCTGCACAACGGAGCCATCGACTTTGCGCTGGCTTCGCCCATCAACTGGTCGCCGCAGATCAAGGAACTGAACCTCACCGCCCTGCCCTTTTTCATCGGTTCGCAGCCCAACCGTTATAAGGCCATCGACGCCATCACCGCCGGAAAATCTGGGGCCATGCTTGTGGCCGCCGCTGAAAAAAAAGGCGTGAAGATTATCGGCTGGGGCGAAAACGGTTTTCGCGAAATGACCACCAGCAAAGGCCCCATCACCAGCCCTGAAGACATGCGGGGCCTGAAAATTCGTGTTGTGGGCAGCCCCATTTTCATTGATACGTTCCGCGCGCTGGGCGCCAACCCCGTGAACATGAACTGGGGCGAGGCCACCACCGGTTTTCAGCAGGGTGTTGTGGATGGTCAGGAAAACCCCACCAACGGCATCAACATCCCCTTGAAAATATGGGATTATCACAAATTTCACTGTGATTGGCACTATGTCATTGATCCCCTGCTGCTGGGCGTAAACCCCAAGGTGTGGAAAAGCTTTTCGCCCGAAGACCAAAAAATTCTGCTGAGCTGCGCCAAGGAAATGGAAACCTACAGCAAGGCCCTTTCCCGCCTGGGCATGGACGACGGCGCTTCCAAGGCCTATCTTGAAAAAATTGGCAAACTTCCTGAAGTGACGGATCCTTATGCCTGCCTTGAGCAACACGGCATGACCGTGACCAAGCTCACGCCGGAACAGATGGCGGCTTTTTATAAGGCAACCAAACCCGTGCGCGATGATTGGACGGCCAAAATCGGCCCAGATCTGGTGAAGGCGGCGGAACAGGACATGGCTGCCGCAAGGTAAAAGCCGATGCTTCCCTCCCGGGCCACTGCGGCGTGGGAGGGAAAATTTTATGGATGGGAAAGCACATGTGGAGTTTTCTGGACCGAAGGTTTGAAGATCTTCTGGGGTCGCTCATGCTGGCCGTCATGGCGGCTATTGCCTTCATCAACGTGATTGTGCGCTATTGCACCTCGTTTTCGTTTGCCTGGACGGAAGAGCTGACCATCAATTTTTTTGTCTGGGTGGTGCTGCTGGGCACCTCGCGCGCCTTTCGCGAAGGCGGGCACCTGGGCATGACGGCCCTGTATGACGCCTTGCCGCGCCGCCTGCGGTGCTGCTGCTACTGGGGTTCGGTGCTGCTGGGCGTGTGTTTTTTCGGCGCGCTCTGCTGGACAGGCCTGACAGAGGTGCTGGACGAAATCGACCTTGAGGTGACCTCTGAGGCTCTGGGCATTCCGGTGTGGTGGTACACCATAGCCACCCCGCTGTTTTCACTGCTGATCATTTTCCGCATTGCGCAACGGGCTTTTGAAGACCTGCGCAAGGGCAGCTATTAGGAGGCGGAACATGGACGCAGTGTTGCACGATCCCGCATTCTGGCTGTTGGCCCTGTTTATCATTCCCCTGCTTCTGCGCGTGCCCATTGCGCTTGCCTTGGGTTTTTCCGCGCTGGTTGTGGCCTGGAAATGGGACATGGGCCTGAACATGCTTTCATACAACTTCTTTGCGGGCATAGCCAAATTCCCCTTGCTGGCCATCCCCTTCTTTATTCTGGCGGGCTATATCATGGAGCGCGCGGGCATTGCCGCCCGCATTGTGGCCCTTATGGAAACGCTGGTGGGTTCCATGACCGGCGGCCTTGCCGTGGCCACGGTGGCAGTGGCCACCTTTTGGGGCGCAGTGAGCGGCTCCGGTCCGGCAACGGTGGCCGCGCTGGGGCTCATTCTCATTCCCGGCATGTCCAAGGCAGGCTATGACAAGGCCTTCGCCACGGCCACGGTTTCCGTAACTTCCGGCCTGGCCATCGTCATACCGCCAAGCATCGCCTTTATTGTTTACGGCGGCGTGGCCGATGTTTCCGTTCCGGCGCTGTTTGCCGCAGGCTTTTTGCCCGGCGTGCTGGTGGCCCTGTTCATCATGGGCGCTGTGCTGCTCATTTCGCGCAAGCACGGCTACAAGGGCAGAGGGCGGCAAATGCCCATCAGCAAGGCCCTGCGCGAGTCCTTCTGGGGCATCATGACCCCGGTGGTCATTCTGGGCGGCATTTACGGCGGCGTGTTCACGCCAACCGAAGCCGCTGCGGTGGCCATTTTTTACGGCCTGTTCGTGGGCGTGTTCATCTACCGCACCATCAACAGCTTTGGCATTCTGCTTGAAATCCTCACGGAAACCGTCAAGGCCACAGCGGTTGTGATGATCGTTGTCACATGTGCGGGCCTGTTCTCATGGGTAGGTTCCACCGTTGGACTGGTGGAGAAATGTTCCTGCGTGCTGCTGGGCGTTTCCCACAACCAGTGGGTGGTGCTGTTCATGATCAACATCATCCTGCTGCTGGCGGGCATGCTGCTGGACGCCATCTCCATCTACTACGTCTTTCTGCCCTTCATGCTGCCCATCATGGCGCACTTCCACTGGGATCCGGTGTGGTTCGGCATCATGATGACCACCAACCTGGCCGTGGGGCAGGTGACGCCGCCGGTGGCGGTAAACCTCTATGTGGGGGCCAAAATCAGCGGCCTGACCATGGAGCAGATCAGCAAGGCGGCACTGCCGCTTATTGCGGCTGCTCTGGCGGCCCTGGCCGTTATTACGGCCTTCCCCGCGCTGTCCACGTTCATGCCCAAGATGCTGGGTTTGTACTGATCGCACCACCCTGTGCGCAACAACGGCCCGCCGTGCGCTTCAGTGCGTTGCGGCGGGCCGTTTTATTGTAAAACTCGCTGCTGCCCCTCTGATTCTCCGGCCCGCCATGCGGCACCCTGGGGTGTAGCCTGAAAATGAAAAAGCCCCCGAAAGGGGGCCAATTCATGTGGAGGCGCGCCCATCGGCACCGGGGTGCGCGGGCTGCACTATATGGAACACTCAGGCGTTAGCGGCCTTGAGCATTTCTTCAACCATGGAAAGCGAGGGGGTTGCGCCGGAATCAAGCCCGCACAGCCCGCGAACGGCCAGCATGAGCATGTCGAACTGCAGAGCCATTTCGCTCAGGCCGTTGTGGATGATGCACATGTCGCCGCGCATGAAAAGCTTATAGGCATGACGGCTGCGTTCCTGACCGCTGGAGCGCACAATATAGTAAATCTGCTCATTGTTTTCAGTCACATAGAGCTTTTGGCGGGTCAGCATGCCCTGCGCTTCGTCATACCAGGAGCATTCCGAAAAAAGACGACCACGAAAGGCAAAATCGCAGCCGTTGTCATGCTTCAGGCAAATGTCTTCCATGGTTTTTTGCGCGTTCATCCTTTCCCTCCGCAGGCTCAGACCATCCAACCGCGACCGTAAAAATCACGCACCAGCGCTTGGGGCAAGCTAGCATTGCACCGGAAGCGTTGTCAACAAATCGCAGCAAGCGAACAACAAAATCGCATGCAAAAACCTGAAGAGTTATTTTTAATCTACTGAAATTTTACATTAAAAAAGATATGCTCTTGTTTGCGGTTTTTGTTTGTCGATAACCTGAATGTGGTTTTCACCAGCAACCTGCAAGGCGGGGACGCCACGGGGTTGCAACGCGCCCGGCGGACCGGGGAGCATAAGAACCAAGGCTTTGCCCAACATATGGAAAGAGTTGCGCATTGCGGTTGCGCGGAAAGCCAGGGTGCGCCCACGGGCATTGCCGCAGGGGTTTCACGACCTCTGGCGTACAAAGCGGGCATAGGCCCGCGCCACGGGCGAAGCCGGGTTCATGGCTTCCAAAAACGCGCCGCGCGCCTGTGGCTTTTCTGGCTGGGGAAGGCTGCCGACGCCGGGCGCGCCGCTGCTTTTTGTTTGCATTGCGGCTTTGTCCAAACCAGGCTTGCCCATTTGCAGCGAAACCTTCACAGAGCTAAAAAATGGCTGTTCCATAAAGGCGTTAACCCTTTCCAGCAACTCGTCGGCCATCAGGTGCAGCTCTTGCGCAAGCATGGCGTCTTCAGCGCCGATAAGCAGCAAATCACGGTGATGCCCCAACGGCCGCGCCAGCGGCGCAAGATCCGGCCCCATAACCATGCTCCAGTTCAGCCACAGCTGCCGCAAACGCGCGTGCTCCTCCCCCTGACCGGGGGCGGCCCCCAACCCGGCCAACACCGAGGCCAGCACATCCGTGGCGGGCACGGGGCACGAATTTTTTTGTCGCTTGCGAAAGACAGCCATCACTCACCGCTCCAGGGCCCGGCCTAGCCATGCCGCTCTCTGCCAGTGGCCAGGAGCGGGACTATTGACTATATGCTGATATATTGATACATACATCAATAAATTTTGATTTATGGAACCATTATGACGCTAACCTATTTTAAGGCGCTTTCGGACGAAACCCGTCTGCGGCTTGTGCATATTCTGCTGCATTACGAACTCTCGGTCAACGAGCTGGTCCGCATCCTCGATATGGGGCAGTCGCGTGTTTCGCGGCACCTTAAAATTCTTACGGAAGCTGGCTTGCTGACATCACGGCGCGACGGCCTGTGGGTTTTCTATGCCACACCCAGAACCGGCGAGGAACGGGAATTTTTGCGCGCCGTCATGCCCTTTTCGCACACAGATGCGGCCATGCGCGCCGACCTCAACATGGCCGCGCAGATTTTGGAGGAACGCGCCCTCAAGACGCGCCAATTCTTCAATGCCATTGCGGAAGACTGGGACGAGCTGAACCGCGAGGTGCTGGGGGCTTTTGACCTGCCGGAGGCCGTTTGCGCGGCAGTGCCCGAGGGCTGCGGCATTGCCGTTGACCTGGGCTGCGGCACGGGCGGCGTTTTGGCCCGCCTGTTGCCCCGCGCGCACGGGGTGATCGGCGTTGACGGCTCCGCGCGCATGCTTGAGATATGCCGCCGCCGCTTCACGCCAGAGGACATTGCCGACGGCAGGGTTTCCCTGCGCATCGGCGAGCTGAGCCACCTGCCCCTGCGGGACCACGAAGCCGATTTTGCCTGCATCAACCTTGTGCTACACCATCTTTCCGACCCGGCCGAAGGCCTGCGAGAAATCCGGCGCATCATGCCCCCAGGGGGGCGACTGTTTGTGGCCGACTTTTTGCGGCATGCCGACGAAACCATGCGCAACCGTTATGGCGACCGCTGGTTGGGGTTTGACGAAACGCAGCTGAGCGTTGATCTGGCCGCCGCCGGTTTTGCGGTGCTGCACTGCGACCGCAAACCCGTAGACCGCAGCATGACGCTGCTGCTTCTGAGCGCCGAGGCCCGCTGAGTTGTTACGCTCACTTTTCACCAGGGCGCCGCTTCCGCACGCGCGCCGCACATATAACAACAAAATTACCGACCAGGAGAACAGTATGACCAAGGCTCTTGAGCTCACGCTCACCCACAAGGTGGCCGACATGGCCCTTGCCGACTTTGGCAAAAAAGAAATGCAGCTTTCCGAGCGTGAAATGCCCGGTCTTATGGAATGCATCAAAAAATACGGCCCCACCAAGCCCCTCAAGGGCTTCAAGATCACGGGCTCGCTGCACATGACCATTCAGACCGCCATGCTCATCAAGACCCTGCACGCCCTGGGCGCGGACATCCGCTGGGCATCGTGCAACATTTTTTCCACGCAGGACCACGCCGCCGCCGCCATTGTGGAGGAAGGCATGGCCAAGGTTTTTGCCTGGAAGGGCGAGAGCCTTGAAGACTACTGGTGGTGCACGGAAATGGCTCTCACCTGGCCCGACGGCAGCGGACCGGACCTTATCGTGGACGACGGCGGCGACGCCACGCTGCTGATCCACAAGGGCGTGGAAGCGGAGAACGATCCCTCCGTTCTCGACGAGAAGACCGACAACAAGGAATTTCAGTGCATTCTTGACCGCCTCAAACTGCGGCTCAAGGAAAGCCCCCGCCACTGGCACGATGTGGCGGCCAAAATGAAGGGCGTTTCGGAAGAAACCACCACCGGCGTGCATCGCCTCTATCAGCTTGAAGCCGCGGGCAAGCTGCTTTTCCCGGCCATCAACGTCAACGACTCGGTCACCAAGTCCAAGTTCGACAATCTTTACGGCTGCCGCGAATCGCTGGCCGACGGCATCAAGCGCGCCACCGACATCATGGTGGCGGGCAAGGTGGTTGTGGTTGTGGGCTATGGCGATGTGGGCAAGGGCTGCGCCCAGTCCATGCGCGGCTTCGGCGCGCGCGTGCTGGTAACGGAAATCGACCCCATCTGCGCGCTTCAGGCAGCCATGGAAGGCTTTGAGGTCACCACGGTTGAAGACGCGCTGCCCCAGGGCGACATCTACGTTACCTGCACCGGCAACTATCACGTCATCACCGGCGCGCACATGGAAGGCATGAAGGACGAGGCCATCGTTTGCAATATCGGGCACTTCGACAGCGAAATTGAAATGTCCTACCTGGAAAACACCGCTGGCGTCTCCAAGCTGAACATCAAGCCGCAGGTGGACAAATGGACCCTGAAGTCTGGCCGCAGCATCATTGTGCTGGCCGAAGGCCGTCTGGTGAACCTGGGCTGCGCCACGGGGCATGCCAGCTTTGTCATGTCCAACAGCTTCACCAACCAGACCCTGGCGCAGCTCAAGCTGGCCTCCGAGCCTCTTGAAAAGAAGGTCTACACCCTGCCCAAGGAATTGGACGAGGAAGTCGCGCGCCTGCACCTGAACCGCCTGGGCGTCAAGCTGACCACGCTCACGCCGGAACAGGCGGACTACATCGGCGTGAAGGTTGAAGGCCCTTACAAAACCGCTTTCTACCGCTATTAAGCCGCATATATGCAACCGGGCGCCGCGCCCCACGCATACCTACAAGCAGCCGGAGCAATGCTCCGGCTGCTTGCGTTTCTGGCGCATGCCCATCCACAAAACGTTGCACACCTATTGATTTTCTTCTGCACACGCCGAAACAACCGCATGAGCGAAGTTTTTTACGTATAACAGATTACGTTTTTTAAATAATTATTTTATGTTGCAGCGCCATCCCGCAACCAAACGACTCTATACCAAAAAAATTATTGTGTACGGCATTGGTAAAAAATGTTTTAACGGTAACAATCGTCATTCACGGAAACGATAAAATCTTATGTAAATGGTTGTATATTGCATTTCAATTTCAATATATCTTCACCGCGCCCATTCTGATCGTCAATAAAAAAATTATTTGTTTCTATCCCTTATAGAAATTACTCCTCTGCCGATAAGCAAGATAGTATCCAAAGAGTACATATATATATCTACGCAATATAGCACATAATATTAATTTATATATGGCTGCCGAACATCAGAAATCCACAACGGCATAACGGGAAAAACCATTATAACCATTGCGTGACATCCGGGGGATACCATGAAACTCAGCGTCAAGCTTTCACTTATGGCAGGATTTTTAATGGCGCTCACGTTGTTGCTGGGCCTTTTTTCACTCACCCAAATGAGCAAGATCAATGACGGCAGCACGGAAATAAATACGAACTGGCTTCCCTCGACACGTTATATATTGCTTATTGAAAGCGGCACCGTGAAATACCGCCTCGCGCAGCTGCAACTTTCTGTTTACCCCGAAAGCGAATCAGATAAATACAAGGCTGATGCGCAAAATGCGCTTGAAAAAATTGATTCACGCATGGCCAAATATGGCAAGCTTGTTTCTTCCCCTGAAGAGCAGAAAGAATATGACGCCTTTGCCCGCGACTGGAAGGCATATGTCGCTACCATAACCAACTACAGCGATCTTATCCACAGCGGGAAAAAGGAAGAAGCGCTGCTGCTTCGCGACAAATCCCGCGAGATATTCGCGCGTTGCGCGAAGGAGCTCAGAACCCTTGTCGACATCAACCTCAAGGGCAGCGATGACGCCAGCGCCAGCTGCGACGAGCTTTACGCTTCCGCCAGGTTGCTGGCTATGGCGCTGCTGGCGGCGTCCCTGCTGGCAGGGACATGTATTGCCTATTTCATTCTTCGCGGCACGCACAAACAGCTGGGCAAAGACCCCGGCGAGCTTAACAACGTTGCCCTGCGCGTTGTTGACGGCGACTACAACATCGACGACGGCGGGCAGCATTCTGGCGTTTACAAATCCATTGTGGCGATGGTCGCCACGCTGAAGCAGCACATAGACCACGCGAAGGAAGAATCGCAAAAAGCCCAGGCGGCGGCGGAGCAGGCCCACCAGGCGCAGGAAGTGGCCGAGGCCGCCACGGCGCGGGCCGAGACCGCCAGAAAGGAAGGCCTGCTGGATGCCGCGGCCCAGCTTGAAAGCATTGTCAACGTGATCGCTTCCGCCTCTGAAGAACTTTCCGCGCAGATTGGGCAATCGTCGCACGGCGCGGAGCAGCAGGCAAACCGCATTGCGGATACCGCCACCGCCGTGGAGGAAATGAACGCCACGGTGCTTGAAGTGGCCAAAAACGCGGGTGCGGGAGCAAACCTTTCCGCCTCCACGCAAAGCAAGGCCAAAGAGGGCGACGACGTAACCACCAAATGCCGGCAGGCCATGACCGCAGTGCAGAGCGACACCATGGAATTAAAAACCAGCATGGATACCCTCTCCGGCCACGCTCAGGCTATTACCGAAATCATGACCGTTATTTCCGACATCGCCGACCAAACGAACCTGCTGGCGCTCAATGCCGCCATTGAGGCGGCCCGTGCGGGGGATGCGGGCCGGGGCTTTGCCGTGGTGGCTGACGAGGTGCGCAAACTGGCGGAAAAAACCATGGCCTCGACACAGGATGTGGGCAAGGCCATCCAGGCCATTCAAGATAGTTCCAAGGAAGGCGTGCGGCGCATGGATCAGGCAGTGGACAAGGTGAACCTTGCCGCCGATCTTGCCGCCCAATGCGGCGCAGCCCTGCAGGAGATACTCAGCCTGGCGGAGCAGACAGCCGATCAGGTGCGCAGCATCGCCACCGCCAGCGAACAGCAATCCGCATCTTCCGAGGAAATTGCCCGATCGGTGGAACACGTCAACACCATCGCCTCCGAAACATCACAGGCCATGGGCGAAGCCACCAAGGCGGTTTCCGAACTGGCCGCGCAAGCCCAAAACCTCTCCAGAATCATCGGCGAACTCAAAAACGCCTAACGGTTCGCCGCACCAAGCCGGTTTTGCGCACGCGCGCAAAACCGGCTTTTTTCGTTCGCGGCCCCCACTGCGGCGCGCATTGCCCCGCCCGGCATTGCCGTGTATGCTCTCGCTTCGTCGGAGTCCGGCCCCGGCTTCAATCGGGCCATATTTCGACAAGACCCAGCAAAAAGGATTTCCATGCAGAAAGTGACCATTCATACAGACGGCTCTTGTCTGGGCAACCCCGGCCCGGGCGGCTGGGCCGCCGTTTTAAAGCTTGACGGACAAGACTATCGCAAGGAATACGCCGGGGGCTACAAGCTGACCACCAACAACAGGATGGAAATCCTGGCCGTGGTGGAAGCCCTGAGCAAATTGCAGGGCCCCTGCGAGGTTGAGCTTTACACCGATTCCAAATATGTGTGCGACAGCATTGAAAAACGATGGGTTTGGGGCTGGCAGAAACGCGGTTGGATCAAGTCGGACAAAAAACCGGCCCTGAATGTTGACCTGTGGCAGCGCCTGCTGCCGCTGCTCGCCACGCACAAGGTGCGCATGCGCTGGCTCAAGGGCCATGCGGGGCACCCGGAAAACGAACGCTGCGATGTTCTGGCCCGCGCCGAGGCCAGCGGTAGAAATCTGCCCCCCGACACTGGCTACAAGCTGTAACCCCCGCTCACGCGGCCGCCCGCGCGCATAGCGGGCTTGCCGCAACAAGGCCCCGTTGCCGCGCAACGGCAGACAACCCAATATCCCGCCATGACGACACCCTCCCCCGACACCGCGCTCTCCATAGCCACGCTCTGGCACTCCCTGGGCTGGCCGCTGCTGCGCCTGTTGCTGGGGCTGGCCGTGGGCCTGCTGGTGGCCAATCTGCTGGAGGCTCTGCGCTGGACGCGGCATCTGGCCCGGCTGGCGGCGCCCCTGGCACGGGCGGCCCATTTGCGCGATGTTGCGGGAGCAAGTTTTTCTCTGGCCTTTGTTTCACCCGCCGCCGCCAACGGGCTGCTTTCCGACAGCCACAACATGGGTGAAATCTCCAATCATGAGCTGATGCTGGCCAACCTGTTTAATAGCCTGCCCGCCTATCTGGTGCACACGCCCACCATTTTTTTGCTCACCTGGCCGGTGCTGGGCATGCCCGCCCTGGCGTATGTGGGGCTGACCCTCATTGCCGCCGCAGGGCGCACGGGCTTTACCATTCTGCTTTCCCGCCAGCTTTTGCCGCCCCCGCCACCCGGCTGCATCGCCTGCCGCAACATCAAGGAGGGCAACACCTCCTGGGCCGAGGCCCTGCGCAAGGCCTGGCGGCGTTTTTTGCGGCGTCTGCCCAAACTCGTCTACTTCACCGCGCCCATCTATGTGCTTATGTTCTTTTTGCAGCGGCACGGCTATTTCGCCCTGGCGGAAACCTGGCTTGCCGCCCACATGGGCTGGCTCTCCTTTCTGAAGCCCCAGGCCATGGGCATCATTGTGCTGCATCTGGCGGCGGAACTGGGCGCGGCCCTGGGCGCGGCGGGCAGCGTGCTGCAAACGGGGGCGCTTTCCCCGCGCGACGTGGTGCTGGCCCTGATGGTCGGCAACATCCTTTCCACACCCATGCGGGGCATCCGGCACCAGTTCCCCTCCTATGCCGGTTTTTTTCGCCCGGCCCTGGCCCTGAGGCTCATTCTTGCCAACCAGGGCCTGCGGGCCGCCAGCATGACGCTGGTAACAATCATTTTTTATTTCTGCACATAAGGACCACACATGTACGCCCCCCTGGAACTTGAAGAAGCGCAGGAAAACTTTCATATGGGCCTCATCTGCGCCCAGCAGGTGTTCGCACACTTTGCCGAACGCCTGGGCCTGCCAGAAGAAACCGCGCTGCGCATCGCCTCCCCCTTTGGAGCCGGTATGGGCCAGGCCGAGGTTTGCGGGTGTGTCACCGGTTCGCTGATGGTGCTCGGCATGCTGCACGGCAACGGCGGCCCCTGCTCCCGCCCCCAAAAAGAGGCCTTTTACGCCCGGCGCGACGCTTTTTTACAAGCTTTTGCCAAGGCACACGGCGGCCTGCGCTGCCGCGATCTGCTGGGGCACGACATCACCACGCCCGAGGGCATGGCCGCTGTGCGGCAGAACAATTTGTTCATTACCACCTGCGCTCCGCTGGTTTGTGCCGCCTGCGCGCTGCTGGAAGAACATCTCTAGTCCAATCCCGAACAAGGAAATGGTTGTCCGCTCCGCGCGGATGCTTCTATTCAGTGACAGAATAACCGCTTGCTGGGCAAAGAACCGCGAGGCCCAACCAAGCAAGACACCGAGAACCTGCCCAGGAGTACGCATGACAGATACGCCCTCTTGCAACACAACGGCCGCCGACGGCCAGAACGAGGCCCCGCGCGTGCACGTGGTTTGCCCGGAGCACACGGGAGCGCGTGTGAAGGTGCTGCTGCAACCCGAAGAAAAACACCTTTCCCTGCCCCGTCCCAAAACGTCACGGCAGCTGCTGGCAGCTCTGGGCCTTGCGGGAGAAACGGCGCCTGGGGGCCGCGAAGGCCAGCCGCCCACGCCCGCCCCCCCCATCTG
>Ga0183101_1000021_pt1 | contig 23904 bp, 17 predicted proteins | sample Biomet3_FD_127790 | JGI IMG/M metagenome (GOLD analysis project Ga0183101, IMG submission 127790) | Microbial communities from bioreactor (seeded with sewage sludge) at LBNL, California, USA - Biofuel metagenome 3 | ecosystem: Engineered > Bioreactor > Anaerobic > Unclassified ...
ACGCCAGCCTCGGCTTGCCGCAAGATCCCAATAATCTGTTCTTCGGTGAATCTGCTACGTTTCATTCTTGTGCTCCTATGTCAGGAACACTAACTTTTCAATGGCATACTTTTCGGGGGGAGGGTCAAAAGAATACTACTGAATACAGGTAAGAAGCCATGTGGGAATGGAGGGATTGACGGAATATGGCCTGCGCCTCAATGCCAGAAGCTGCAACCCCATCAAACGGCACGCCACAAAAAAGGCCGCTCAAAATGGCGGCCTTATTCTGTGAAAAATTTTCCAACACTCATCTGGGCCTAATTCACTGTTCTGTTTGACAAAGAAATGATAAAAGCCCTTACTATGAGCTCCTTTTGGATGGTTCAACCGAAGCTGGGGATGTCACGTCTCGCTTGCCTTTAGCTGGTGAGTTTGCCCAAAAATCAAGCTGACCAGCCTCACGCAGTTGCTTGATGCGTTCTGAAAGGGTACTGCGCCCGAGACGCAACGGTTCCCCTAGCGCCTTGACGATTTCACCCTGTGACTGATCTGAATGGTTTCTGATATATTTGATGATGGTCCGATCAATATCCGACTTATTAGGTGTGAATGTATTGTCATCTGAATTTTCCATACCTTTGCCCTCACCATTCTGAAGGGCTGTGCTAGACGATGCTATTGCAGCTTGGTCAACTGGCTCGAAGGTCATATCGCCGGATTCGTTTTCGATCCGAAACATAATCCAGCACTGATCGCTGGATTCAAAATTTCGATTTTTTGTTACAGTAGCTTCAATTATATTTTTACTTTTTTTACTTTTCGGTCGCGACAGTTGTAACTCAGCATCCACACCGATGTCTTTCCCCATAGAGCCAAAAGCGGCATGTCCATTTTTCCCCTGATGGTCAACTACGATGCCAGTTTTACCATATCGCCTACACCAGCTATAAAAATTATTTAATTCCTTGGTGGCAATATAATCCGAACTCATAGCTGACGGAATAACTTTGAAGAGACTGTCCACTATGATAATGTCAGCAGACATAAGATCGGGCAACAAATCCATCCACCCTTCTTCCGTATCCAGCACCAAATCCTTATTATCTGCAACGGATGAGCGGACCCGAAGTTCATTTGCGGCTTCCTCCGGCAATCCAAGCCCACAGATGATTGAGCGAGCACGCTTTTTCAGGTTGTGGGGTGGCATTTCCCCGTCAATCAGCAGCACACGGAATTTACGTGAAGGGCACACTCGCCCGCCAAGCGCCTTGTGCCCATTGGCGAAACACAACGCCAATAGCAAAGCAAACAGACTCTTTCCTACACCACGCCATGCAAATATCGTCACCTGGTCACCAAGACATAGTAGCCCTTCCAGAAGCATTTCTGGTTCGTTTTCGCTGCCGGGCAATTCCAGCAAAGGCTGCCCTTGGGGTAAAATTCCTCGGGGAGGCTCAACGCCAAACTCACGGCGGCAATGCTTCGCAAATTCGAGGATGTTGCACTCACCCTTAGGTCGAGCTATGGCAGAAAGATCTTGGGCGAACACCTCAACCTTATTTATCTTCTGTCGTTTAATGAACTCAGGAGACAATCCCCATGTCTGTAAAGTAGAAAATAATTTAAAAGCTTCTTGGCACCCAGCAGATGTGTTGTCCGGCAAAATAAGCGGTATCATTGACCAAATTGACGACCAATCACTCATTTCAACCGAACTTGATGTCGTTATCGGTAGCAATTTGGTGATCCATGCATGATCCTGCTTGATAGTTTCACATGTCGCCTCATTTGCACATATGAGGGCATAATTTGCTTTACCGCGCCACTGAGCCAATTTATGTAAATCATACAGAGGACAACTATTGACGGGATAAAGCAGATCAAAAACGACTTTACCACTAGGAATTCCAGTGCGCTTCCAAGATGATATGGGAATCTTTATTGTGTTTCCAGAGTTGTTACATAAACATACTATACCGAATGCTGTATTTCCATTTTCAGAAGAGTACCAATATATGACACTTATTCTTAAGTTAAAGTCAGTCGCAAAGTTTTTGATGGCCTGCTCCGCATTCTGCCTGTCACTGTCCGACATCAATCTATAGTTGTGGCAAGCTTTCTGATTAAACTGATAGCGATCCTCTTGAGTAAGGCTCATCCCCAAACGTTGGAGGATGTTGGAGCAAGTATTTTGGGGAAGCCATCCAAATTTTTGCTGAAAAAGCGGGCCAAGGTAATATCCACCAGATGCCGGATATTTTTCAGCCTCTGAAATAAGCTTTTTATCGTCACAGTCTCCGTTCAACCTTTCTAAATAACGGTTCCTTGAGGTAGTGTACGCGCCGCAGCTTTCAGGATGCAAAGAAATAGCAGTATTATCAGATAGAAAAATATCTTCCTTTTCTTGCGTTGCATTAGGATCAAGCATTTTTGCTAATCTTGACACAAGACCGGGGTCTGTCTGAACTTTACGCCAAAATAAGTCTTGCAGAAGCGCATCATTTACAGAGCCATACAGCTTCCAGGCAGGATGGCCGAATGCCTTTGGGTAACGCGGAGTATATTGGCACATAAATCCTCCAAGTGAGGCAGGATCACACCTGTCTCACTTGCCAATTTCAAGGCGAATTTCATTTTCTGTCTGAAAAGTGTCAACAGATTCTGCAAGCTATATAAACCAGCATTGTCAACTGTTGCAAGGAGTGAAACATAGACCGCAGGCAATAATGAGTAACAAAGATTGCGGTGTCATACCCAGCATGATTCATAAATGGAGAAGTGGGTTCGGCAGACGTGTGGCGTATAGCCCCTTGCTGAGGAGGGCGAGATGGGCTAAAAAAGAATATCTGGCACAGCGTGTGAGTGTGCCACTCACTGGGTCACTATAACTACCCTGCTCTTTTAACTTATCAAGCAATACAGCCAGTTGGTTCGAGTCCTTCTCGCACAGCTGCCGAGTCCCGCCCTCGGCACCATAAAGACTTCAATGAAGTTCGCAAAAGTCCGCAAGGCCAAGAGCCAAGCGGATTTTTTGTTTTCTAAGCTTCCGTTCCAGTTCGCTAGGGTTCGTTGACATACCCCATTTCTGGGGGTATTTTTGGGGGTAGCAAGGCAGAGGGAAAAACATTGCCTTCCGTGATACCCCCAACACGCGAAAGCCTTGTTCCTGGCTGATATTCCCACCATTATTTCTCTTCCCTGCCCTGCCAAAATTTCTGGATACCCCCAGCGGCGGAGCAATACCCCCATGCCTCTTTCTGATACCAGCGTTCGCAATGCCAAAGCTCAAGACAAGGCCCTCAAGCTTTTTGATGGGGGAGGTCTGTTCCTGTTTGTTTCGCCTGCTGGCGGTAAGCTATGGCGGCTCAAGTACCGTTTCCAGGGCAAGGAAAAACTTCTCGCATTGGGTGCATACCCAGATATTTCCCTGAAAGACGCCCGCAAAAAGCGGGACGAGGCCAAAGAGCTTTTGGCAAAAGACATTGACCCCGCCGAAGTAAAAAAAGAAGCGAAGGCCACGGCCGCAGCACTTGAACTTGAGATGGCAACAACTTTTGAGGCTGTTGCCCGCGAATGGTTTTCCAAGAAGAGACACGCCTGGACGCCTGGCCATCAAAAAAAGATTCTCTCCCGCCTTGAGAACCAGCTCTTCCCGATTCTGGGTGCGAAGATGTTTTCATCCCTTGAGCCGGGAGACTTTCTTGCAGCCATTCAAAAAGCCGAGTCACGCGGCGCCATAGAAACGGCCCACCGCCTTGCGCAACTCTGTGGGCAGGTTTCCCGTTATGCCCGTATTGTGGGGTATACCCGCTATGATGTTGCCGCAGGCCTGACAGAAGCAATCACCCCGGTACAAACCAACCATTACGCAACAATTACGGACCCGGCAGAAGTAGGGCACCTCCTTAGAGCAATAGATGGATATGCTGGAGAACCCTCCATCTGCTTTGCCTTGAAGATGCTTCCTTTCGTTTTTGTGCGTTCTGTGGAGCTGCGCGGGGCAGAATGGGGTGAGTTTGATTTTGCGGCCGCAACATGGGTTATCCCGGCAGAGCGGATGAAAATGAAGCGTCCCCACACTGTTCCCTTGGCCCACCAAGTTATTTCGCTTCTGGACGACCTGCGCAACACGACTGGAAACGGAAGGTTCCTTTTCCCAAGCTTGTTCAGCGCCAGCCGCCCCATTTCCGACATGGGGCTTTTGAATGCGCTACGCCGTATGGGCTACGCCAAGGGGGTCATGACGATCCATGGGTTCAGGAGTTTGGCCTCCACATTATTGAACGAGCAAGGATACAGGGCGGACGTGATCGAGGCCCAGCTTGCCCACGGAGAAAAGAACGCCATACGGGCAGCTTACAACCATGCAGAATATTTGCCGGAGCGCCGCCGTATGATGCAGGACTGGGCGGATTATTTGGACGGGCTGAAAACAAGCAAAGACTGATCACAATTTTCCCCGGCTAGGTACGGAGTAATTAACCGTGCTGAAAAGTGGAACCTCTACCACCTGCCGGGGATATATAGAGGAACAGCAATGAAGAGGTGCTAAAATGGTTGCAGAGGATAAAATATCAAAAAAAACATCTAATACTTTTAGGGTTCAGATGTTTAATCGGGTATATAGTGAATTAAATACTGTTTCAATTTTAAATCACAGAGAAGATAGAGCAAAACTTGTCTTCAGTCAGTATGAATATGAAGTTGAAGTAACATACACAATAAAAACACTAAATGGTTTGTATAATAAAATTTTAAAAACATATTACAATCATGGGTTGGATGGTGTAGTTTTTTATTACAACGATTTTTGCAAGGCTATTGCGCGTTGTCTTGTCGATTGCTTGGTGAAACATGATAACAAATTTTTCTACAATGATATGTTAACATTAGATGAGGCCTCGTTTTTGCTTCTTGATTTAGATATGGAAGTTGTTCAACTCAGCAAAAGGATTTTTGAAAATGAAGTTGAAGGGTCAACAGACGTTTTAGCTTTTGGAAACAGAGAAAAAATGTTTGATATATCCGTTGTTAAACTTGTAGATTCATTTTTTTTTGAGATAGATAGTTCTATAGAAAAAATGAAAGATAGAATTAAACGGGCGATTCTTTCTGGGAATCTAAGCCATGTCAAAGATGACACATATTATATTAAGCCTGATGACTTACATGAATGGGCAAAAGCTAAAGGAATAATGACAAATTTCAACGTTAACAATGAGAAAAATTCAGTGTCAGAAAATTCTATCAACATTCCAAGAAATATCTGGGCTAATAAACCTCCACTTGAAGTTGTTGCAGACATGCGCGCAGATGGATTTCCTGAAGACGCAATTGCATATACGCTCCATACATGGTGCGGCATACAAAATAAGACGGAGATTGATTCTATTATGCGCAATAAAGATATCACTGACAGTGCGAAACGCAAGGCCGTTAGCAATCTCTTAAACATAGCTGAGGGGCGGTACTGCACCCGATAAAAGTTGCGAAATTTCCCGCTTTTTCCCGCGCTCATTCCCGTTTTTTCTCATATTTTAGTGATTTAATCCTCCTAGGTTCGCAAAACACCTAGGAGGATTTTTTATGTCTAACACACCCCCTGCCTTGAATATCCCCAGCGTTGGATTCATGCGCCTAAGCCAAGTCCTCAAGATAATCCCCGTTGGCAAGACTCTTTGGTATGCCGGTGTAAAAGAAGGCCGCTTTCCTCAACCGGTTAAGCTAGGCCCTCGCACTGCTGCATATCGAGTCCAAGACATCACTGCATTAATAGAACGCCTTGGTAAAAATGAGAGGGTTGCTTAATGAACGCCCTCAAAATTTTCAGCCACGCAACATTCGGTAACGTCCGGGCAGTTGATCGCGGCGGGCAGCCCTGGTTTGTAGCCAAAGACGTGTGCTACTGCCTTGATATCCGCACAAACGATGCCGCCAACAGCTTGGATGAAGACGAAAAGGGGTACGAAAGTATCGTATCCCTTGGCGGTGCACAGCAATCGCTCATTATCTCAGAACCCGGTCTGTATTCGCTGATCCTCCGCTCCCGCAAGCCGGAAGCCAGAGCGTTCAAGCGGTGGATAACCCACGAGGTCATTCCTTCCATACGCCGACATGGCATGTACGCTACCCCCCAGACCGTTGAAGCAATGCTCAATGACCCTGAAACCACGATCAAAATTCTGACCGCCCTCAAGGAAGAACGCGCCCAGCGGCAAGCCCTTGAGGCCCGCGCCGAGGTTGATCGGCCAAAGGTCGTGTTTGCTGATTCTATCGAGGTTAGCCGGTCTACGATTCTTGTTGGGGAACTCGCAAAGCTCGTCAAACAATCAACCGGCCACGACATCGGCCAGCGGCGCATGTTTGATTGGCTCCGCGACAATGGCTTTCTTCATAAGCGTGGCTCAGACAGGAATATGCCCACCCAAAAGAGTGTGGACATGGGCCTCATTGTCATCAAGGAGGGCTCCCGAATCGGTTCGAGCGGCGAAAGCCACATCACGAAAACCCCCAAGATTACAGGGAAAGGCCAAATTTATTTCATCAACGCATTCAGCAGCAAGGCAGCGTGACCCCATGGCTGCCCGTCAGAACAACCACCTCACGCTTGAAGAACGTGATCTTCTCTTGCGCGCCGAAATGCGCCTGATGCTCAAGGGCATGGACGAAGCGGCTAACCAGTTGAGCGAGTGCCGTCGCCGCTACAATTCTGCGGCAAAGCAGCTTGCCGAAATTAAAGCTGGGCGGGTGGCCTGATGCAACGGGGGTACGTCAAACTCTGGCGTAAGACGCTGGATAGTGGCCTGTTGCAGAACGGCCCGGCCTGGCAGCTTTTTGGCTACCTCCTGCTTCGTGCCACGCATAAGCCCCGCCGGATCATCGTTGGCGGTGTCGTCTGTGAATTGGTTCCAGGTGAAATTGTGTTCGGTCGCTCTAAGGCTGCCGCAGACTTGGGACTCAGCGAACAGCAAATTCGCACCGCGCTAAATTTGCTCAAAAAAATGGAAATTGCCACCAGCAGATCAACCAACAAATTCACCGTAGTTTTGCTTGTAAATTGGCATAATTACCAAGATGAGCAAACCGCAGCTAACCAGCAAACGAACCAACCAGCAACCAGCACCCAACCAGCAGTTAACCACATACAAGAATTAGAGAATATATATATCTCTTCTTCACTACGTTCAGAAGAGATTGTCGGCGCGACCGCTCCGACCAGTGACCAGCAGGCCGAAGGCTTGGAGCAGGTGGAAGACCACCAGCCAGCGCAGAAGCCAACCGCCCCTCCCTGTCCTCACCAGCAGATTCTTGACCTGTACCACGAACTCTTGCCGGAACTCCCCTGCATGAAGGTTTGGAACGGTGCACGGCAACAGCACCTTGCCGCCCGATGGCGTGAGCGTTGGAAGTCCAAGAGCTATTCCACGCAGGCCGAAGGCTTGGCCTATTTCCGTCGGCTGTTTGAGTACATCGGGCGTGAATGTGATTGGCTCATGGGCCGGGTTCAGGGTCGCGAAGGTAAGCCTTTCTTAGCCACACTGGCGTGGATAGTTTCACCGGGGAATTTCGCAAAGATTATCGAGGGCAACTATGCCCGGCGGGAGGTTGTTTAGTCATGAGCCAGATCATCAACGTGATCGAGCAGCGCCGTGAGGCAGAGCGCGACTTTGTGCGTGCCGCAGCCTGCGGGATAGTGCAGCGCGTGGTTGAGGCTGATTCCGTACTGGCGGTTTGCCCTGCTGGACTGATTAGCCACGATCTGCATGCGCAGGCCGTTTACAGCGCGATTGCCGCTATAGCCGCAGACCACAAACGCCCTGACCCCGTGACGGTTGGCGAGTGGGTGAATAAGCATGGCAAGGATTACCCAGGCGTGGGCATGGCGGACGTTGCCAATTTTTACGCCCTGTCCATCGCCTCAGCGCGCGAAGAGTCAATTCTGCACCTTGCTAGCATCGTGCGCCGTGAGGGGCTGAAACAGCAAGCAGAGAGCAAATTACTGGGTCTGCTGTCCGACTGCCAGCGTTACGGCAATGCTGCGGCAGAAGTAGCCGCAGGGGCCGCCAAACTGGCCGAGCAACTTGAAGACGGCTGCACAGACAAGGCTGATTACAGCCTGAGCGCCATCATGCGCCGGGTGGTCGTAAAGCTGGAGAGCGGCGAAGCGGCAAAGCCCATGCCTACCCCGTGGAACAATCTTAACCGCGTGCTCAAGGGCGGCATTGCCCCTGGGGAGCTTGCCATATTGGCGGCACGCCCTGGGGTTGGGAAGACTGCCTTGGCCGGTTGCTTTGGCATTGAAACGGCGCGCGCCGGGCATCCCGTCATGTTCGTAAGCCGTGAAGTCAAAGATGAAACCGTTGCCGCCCGCATCATGTCCCGTGAAGCAAAGATCGACTCTCGCATCTTCCGCGAGGGCATCCAGATTGCCCCAGACCTCATGCCGAAGATTCGCAAGGCCCAATCCCTGCTGGACTCCGCCCCTATCGAGATCATTGAACGCTCCATTGCTCCAATGACCCCGCGTGAAGTGCGCAGGCTTGCCAAGGCGCGCGGTCAGCTTGGGCTGATCGTGATCGACTACTTGCAGCTCATGGAGCCTGACAACCGCAGCAACAGCCGTGAGCGCGAGGTGGCGGAAATGAGCCGTGCCTTCAAGCAATTAGCGTTGGATTGCAACTGTCCCGTTCTGCTGCTGAGCCAAATGAGCCGCAAGGCCGAGGAAGAGAACCGGGAGCCACGTCTTTCTGACCTGCGCGAATCGGGCGCCATCGAGCAGGACGCCGACATAGTGATCTTTCTGCATACCCCCAGGCAGAGCCTTGAAAGCCCAAGCCCAGATGTGAAGGTGAAGGTAGCCAAGGGCCGCAGCTCTGGCGCGGGCTCCTGTTGGATGCGTTTCGAGAAGCTGTTCTCCAACTTTTACGAAATACCCGCGCCGCCGGAACCGACCAAGCCGCAGCGAGGCAAAGACAACGGGCTGTAACCACGATGAAGAAAACCACCCAACCTACAGAAAACCTACAGGAACAGGGCCGCACCCCCAAGGGGCGTTTTGCCAAGGGCTTTGCACAAAACCCCACCGGGCGCAAAGCGGGCAGCCGAAATAAGGCCACACAGGCCGCCTTAGCGCTCATGGAAGGACAGCTTGAACAGATCACCCAAACGCTCATTGATGCCGCTCTTGATGGTGATTTGGCGGCAATCCGGCTGATTCTGGAAAGGCTTGTTCCTCCCTGCAAGGAAAAGGCGCTTCCGCAGCTCAATCTTCCCCCTGTTACCGATGCCGCGTCACTGCCCAAACTTACCGCCGCCATTCTGGGGGCCGTGGCCGATGGCCGTATTACCCCCGGCGAGGGGCAGGCATTGGCGGCGCTGGCCAATACTCACGCCAAGAATCTTGAACTGGCGGAACTGGAACAACGCATCGCAGCCCTGGAACGCACCCAGGGCAAAGGAAGGCCATGAACATGAGCAGCACTCTTGAGCGGCGGGTCGCCCGCCTTGAAATTGCAGAGAACCCAACCCCCGGCATGATTATTCACTGGGAGCTTTCCGAAGATGCCGCGGCTCTTTCCTGCAATGGCAAATTTTATCCACGGCTGGAAGGCGAAACCACCGCCGACATGATCCAGCGCGTGAAGGACTCCCTCACCCCGCGCCACGGTGAAATTCTGTGGCTGGACGAAGCATAACCCCAGCCAAGCTGAGGATGATGGAATGGTAAAACAAACAATGGAAACACATGGCCGACACTGCGCCAGTGGAGCGGCCAAGGGGCAGAGCAACCTGAAGCGTTTAACCTCGGATGAAGCTCGGAAATTTGGGCTTAAAGGGGGCCGTGCCTCTGTCGCAGCACGCCGCAAAAAGAAAGTGCTTCGTGAGTTGCTCGAGATTGCCATGGAGCAACAAATAGAGGGTGGGGAAGCTTCGACGGCTGAAGGAATTGTGGCTGCTCTCATAAAAAGGGCACTGGCTGGCGATGTGAAGGCTTTCGAGGTTATCCGCGACACCCTAGGGCAAAATCCTCGGATCAAAATCGACGAGGAGATCACCACAAAAATGACTGTCAAACACAAGATCAGCCCCGCAATAGCAAAGATTATTGCTGAGTTGCAAAACAAATAAGGAGAATGCCATGACCGCGCGCCAAAAGATGAGAATGTTAGTTTTGCTGAGTGAGATGCAGTCCATTTTGCTTGAAGGCGAGGACGACCACGTAGCGGTGATTTCCTCGCTGCAAGCTGCGGGAATTGGGGTGCTGGGCCTTGTTTCATCCCCGCAAGAGGGGAACGACGCTTCGACTGACTTGGCACAGCATGAAGAATCCCAAAATCCGCCCAACCGGTATGAGGAGGCCGTGAAGAACTGGCCTCTGGGGAGGTAGTGCATGGCCATCCGCATACCCAAATACGAACCCCGCCAAACGGGCATCCGTGTTGGCAGCATCGACCCCGGCTTTGTGCAGCCGCTGGTTAACCGCGTGGGGCAAGACGCCGCCAGCAGCACCATGCAAAGCCTGCTCGATTCCGGCAAGCAGCTTACCGACGTGGCCACCAAGGAATATGTCAGCTCTGAAACGGCCCGCGTGTCCGAAGCGCTTCAGGATTACAGAAGCCAGCTTTCCACGGAGAGGGCCCGCTACACCAAAGAAAATCAAGGACAAAAGGCTCTGGGTGCGGGGCAACACTTTGACAGCTTCGCCCACCAGGCAGCCTCGACTCTCGCTGACAAGTTCGACGGCAAGTACCGCGATATGTTCATCCACCATGCTGGCGCCTATGCAGTAAACTTCATGGATGAGGGCCAGACCTACGCCACTCAGCAGGAAAAACTGTGGAAGAAAACTACTTGGGAAGGTGATCTTGCTCAGACATTGAACGAAGTTGCCGCCAACCCCGATAAGGTTGATTTTGTTCGCGATGCGGTCCGCGATCTCAAGAAGACCTACATGGGCCTGTTTCCCGGCATGGATTACCGGGGAGTCGAGGCAGAACTGAACCAGAAATTTGCCGGAACGATTATTGATGCTCACCTTGCCAAGGATCAGTTCGGGGCCGCCCGTGAAGCCCTGAACCAGTACCGCGACATGCTCGGCTCAGATGGTTCCAAGTACGAGCTGAAGATCAACACAAAGGGCCGTGAATTCGACGATAGAGCGCAGCAAACCCACATGGAAACGGTCAAAGGCCTTGTCATGTCCGGCGACATGCAGGGCGCGCAGGACTACATGAACACCGTGGGCATAGCCCCGCGCGGCATCCGCAACAACAACCCCGGCAACATTGTGCGTACCAGCGGCGCATGGGAAGGCGAGGTGGCAGGTCAGGACGCCAAGTTCAAGGCCTTCGCCACGCCGGAACTGGGCATTGCCGCCGTGGGCCGCAACCTGCTTTCCTATGAAGGCAAGGGGGTGAACACCGTTTCGGGCATCATCAACCGATGGGCCCCGCCTTCCGAGAACAACACGTCCGAATACGTCAGCGCCGTTTCCAAGGCTTTGGGTGTGTCTCCTGACGCCAAGCTCGACATGAAAGATCCTGCCGTCCTTACATCGCTCACGCGGGCCATAATCAAGCACGAAAATGGTCAGATGCCTTACAGCGACGAGCAGGTGCAAGCCGGGGTTGATGCGGCCCTGGGCAAGCGCAAGCTCTCCACCGCTGCCGGGGATATGGCGAAGCTTGCCCCCGCCGCCAGTGAGCCGGGAAGCGGCAACCTCACGCCCTATAGCCAGTCGGTTCTTCTGGACTGGATCGACAAATACGACAAAAAGCGGATGGACGCTCAGGACGATGCCTACGGCCGCACCCTGGCGCAAAACGTCATGAACGGGAAGGCGGACGCCGAAGACGTGCAGGCCCGGCTTCGGGAGGATTTGCCCCCGGCCCGCGCGGATAAAGTGTGGAACGGCTTCCAGTCCGAAATGACGAATGCCAAGGAAGCCAGGGACGCCAACGCTCAGGTTGAAGGCTTGCAGACCATCGCCAAGGCCAAAGAGCTGGCCAAGAGCCCCGACCTGGACTTCAAGAACGTGAATGCCTTCCTGGCTGACGCTGGCGAGGACAACAAGGGCTATGCCCGCTCAAAGAAGATTTTGCAGCAGGCCCTTGTGCGGCAGAACAAAATGAGCATGCCCAAGGAAGTGACCGACCCCAGCGCAAAAACTGCGGCCCGGGCCGCCATCAGCAACGGCATGAGCTATGACAGCGTTGAAATGCAGTACGGCCCAAGGCTGAGCAACCACGACCTTGACGACCTGCAAACCTTTGCGGGGAGCAAGGAGCTTCAGAAGGCCAACCGCAAGGCCACAGCCTTCTGGGATGAAATGGTGATGCAATCTGGACTCAACGTGAACGGCGAGAACGCCAACCAAGACGACAAGCTCTTCCTTGCCCAGAAGAAGGCCGAATTTGAAGACATGGTCGCCAACAACGAGTTCAAGAGCCGGGACGATCAAAAGGCCTGGATATACAACGCCCTCGCCAAGCGCACCAAACCCGGCATGATTTGGGATTCCCATTACACGCCACGCGAAGCACAGGGGAAGACGGGGGCTTATGTGCCTGTGCCTGATTTCGAGCGGTCTGAAATCAAGCGTGCGATGGAAAATGCTAACCCGCCAATTCCTGCCACTGAAGAAAATATTCAGGCAGCTTATAATCACAGGCTCAACACGAGGGGGTATTAATGAACGCCACAAACTGGGACGGCATCATCAAAGACTTGTTCGGCCAGCCCGGGGGAAACACATCACAGCCAGCCCCCCTTGAAGCTGAAGGTGCAGTGGACACATCCGGCGGCATTAACGCCGCGCTCTCCATATCGCCAAGCGAAACTCAGCAGGACGTGCGCAAGGCCATTCTTAACCCTGTGCAGATGGGGAACCCTGACGGCATGACCGCCATGAGCGCCAGTGATGATAGCTGGAAGGATGCGCTTGCCGGGACCCTGAATGATTACGGTATGGGCGACGCGGTTGACCTGTACGGCAACGCCAATGTCGGCCCACAGCGACAGGCGGAACCGCCCATACTTGAGACGGATCCAAACGCGAAACTGCGTGAACAGATGATGGAGCGCGAAGTAGACCGGTCAGCCTTGCGCCCGGTGGATGGTGACGCGGAGAGTGGGCTTGTGCGCGCTACGTTTATGCTGAATGCGGCTTCAAAGCATTCGCAGGGTGATGCCATGTCTGCCTGGCAGTTGTCCCAGAAGCTGGACATGCCCTTTGACGTGACCCTTGATAATCTGGCCGCAGCCAGATTGGCCGGTTCGGAAATCGTGCCGGACGACATCAAAAACTTTGCCCCGGCCTTTCTCCGGCTCGTGCAGTACGACTACGATTCCGCCATCCTCTGGCGCCACGACCTCGCTACGGCCAACGCGGTGGCTGAAGCGTTCAGCCCTGTGGATGCCGTGGCGGGCACGTTCACGCCCATGCCCAGCGACGACTTTGATCCAGACACGCGGGCCGCTGCCATCGGACGCGGTGTGGCAAAAGGCGGCCTTGGCATCGCACAGGCCCTGTTCACCCTAGGCAAGGCTGGCATTGAAGGACTTGGGCAGGCTGAAGACCTTGGCCAGCGCATAGCGGATGGCATTGCTGCCACGATCAAGCCTGACGCCCTGCCCGTGGACAAGCCAGTTACTGAAACCCCGGCTGTATCGAAGTGGTTCGGGGATATGGCGCAGGCGGCCACAAAGGCCATGGGCGAGGTGTCCGAGGATGCCCCGTATGCTGGAAAAACCATTTGGGACAATCCCGAAGTGATGCTTGATTCCCGCTGGTGGCTGGAAAACGGTATCAGCACGGCCATGAGTTCCCTTCCTGCAATGGCCGCGTATGCCGCAAAGGGTGGGTTGGCCGCCGGCGCAACAGGCTTCGTCGTGGAGGCGGCCAATGCCTACAACGACATGCTTGCCGATGGTCTGCCGGACGATTTCAGAACCCGTGCATATGCCGTCGTGTACGGCGTTGTAGCTGGCGCGCTGGAAGCGACCGGCACCGCGTCCATGTTTGGTGGGATTCCCGCCGTCAAGGCTGCGTTCAAGAATATGCTCACGGGAGCGGCAGAAGGCGGCGTGAAGCAGGCAGTAAAGCTCAGTGCGGCCCATGTGGGCATGGGGTTCCTTGGCGAGGGCGGCACGGAATGGTTGCAGAATATCGCCCAGGGCGGGCTTGAGTCTGCCGCCAGGGGCAACACCGGCGAACAGATTTTCAACGATGTGCTTGCATCGGCCAAGGAACTGGAAAACCTTGTCCTTGGCGGAGCCTTTGGCGGCGCGATGGCCGGGGTTCACTCCCGTGCCGAGGTGCGGGGCGAACGCCTCAAGGCCGACATCATGGAAAGCGTCCGGCGCGCATCCAATGCCCCGGAGATGGTCGCAGCCCGCGAAGAGATAGAAACCATCAACCGCGAAAGTGAAGCTGCGCAATCCCGCATGGCCTTCGCGCAGTCCTTGGAAAAGGCTGCCGCCGCGGCTGATTCTTCCACGCTGCACCAGACTGACCCGGCTTTGTTTGAGCAGGAAGCCGCAAAGCTCATTCCCGAAGAAGCCCGTGCCGTCTGGCTGGATGTGCCCACAGTGCAGAAGTTCACGCAAGGCGACCCAGCGCGGCTGGAAGCCTTGGGGCTGACCCGGCAGGACATTGACGACGCCGTCACCACCGGAGCCCCCGGCGTGCAGGTGCCTACCATGGCCCTGGTGGCGCGTTTCCAGGGGGAGGAGCGGCAAACCCTGATGCAGTCCGCGCGCCCTGAACCGGGCGGCATGACGCAGGAAGAGGCCCAAAGCTTCGATCCCGCTGCACGGTCAGAAGAGGCCGCGAACCGCATTCGCAGCGTCAGCCAAGTCACCGCCGAGGTGAACAAGGAAAAGACCCGTCTGAAGCATGAATTTACGCAGGCAGGCTATCCCGCACATGTGGCGGAATACTATGCCACGCTGCACGCCGCCCAGGCGCGGGCATTCGCTGACCGCTACGGCATGGACCCGGTGCAGTTGCTGCGGCAGCGCAGTGTTGTACAGGGCAATCCTGAAGACGTGGCCGCAGGCGCGTTGCACCATCCATTGAATGCGGGGGTGAACCTGGAAACCCCGGTGCACGTGGTCACGGTGCAGCCGCAGTTTACGGGCCAGAATGCCAAGGTGGTGCGTAAGCGGTTCCCGAAAGACTTGAAGGACTCTGTCCTTGCTCAGTTCAAAAACGGCGTGGTCAATGCGCAGACCGGCCAGCAGATCGGCATGTCCAGCAAGGACTTTCAGGAACACCTCAAATTCGACGACGCCGACACCATCGGCGGACTGGAACAGCTTGAAGCGATTTCAGCCCTGCCGGAACTGGTGCGTGAAGCCAAGTTGGTGGAGAGCTATAGAGAGAGGAAGGAAGTCCCCGAAATAAAGATGATGCACCGCTTTCAAGCGGCGTTGCGTGTGGGGACGAAGGATTATTCTGTCAAACTGACAATCAAGGAATATCGGGACGGAGAGTTGGCCCTTGATGTAAGCTCACCATTGAAGCTCTACCATCACCGTCTTGAAAAAGAAATGTCCGCTGGTAACTCCTACGACAGTGCTGAATTACACTCCCGTAAGCCCTCAGCGGACACAAATCAAACTCCTGCTGGTAACTCCACGGCATTGTCGCAAGGCGACCAACCTCCGCAGCCCTCAGCAGGCATTCATGAGTACAGCTTAAGGTCGCTCCTTGAGGATGTCAATGACAGCGAGGGCAACCGCTTTCTGCAAGGCTCACGCGGTGCGGTGTCCTTCGACCTGGGCGGTGATTCCGTCACCTCCATCTTCAAGGACGCCTCTGACCCGTCAACGCCCATCCATGAGGGCGCGCATGTCTTCATCAATGACCTGATCCGTGTGGTCATGGACGGCGGCCGCATGGCCGAGCAGAACATGGCGCAAGCGCACATGGCTGTTTCGCAGGATGCCACCATTGACGACAAGCTCAAGGAGCGCAGGCAGCGGGCCATAAAGCAGCGCTGGTACAAGCACCGGCAGGGGCTGGACATGGCCCGTCGCGACCTGGCCGCCCTGGTGGAAAACGCCAATGCCCAGCGCGAGGCGCACGGGAATGCCATTGGCGTGGACCTGCCGGAAGTGTCGCTGGAAGCCGCCATGGATGGTTCCCTGACGCCGGAGCAGATGCGCACCCTGCAAGAAGTGAACGCCACGGGCTTTGAAGTCTATGTGCGTGAAGGCAAAGCGCCGTCTGACGGCCTGCGCGGGGCCTTCCACCGCATGAAAGAATGGCTCAAGGCCATTTACCGGGCCGCCACTGTCAACGGTGTTAAGCCCACCCCGGAAGTGGCGCGCGTCTTTGACCGTATGCTTGCCACGGATGCCGCCATAGACAGCAGCAAGGCCGGGGCGGCAATGTCCAACGAGGCAGGGTTCTTTGAAGCCATCAACGGGCTTGGTTCTAAAGGTTCTGGGGAATGGTCGAAGAAAGACCGCATCAACTACAAGGCCGCGCTCAACAAAGAGGGCGACGAGTATCAGCGCCTGCAAGAGCTTTATGACCTGGCCGAAGCCGAAGTGTCCGCCCGTATGGACAAGGAAGCCTTGAAGGAACGCAACCAGCGCTGGAAGACCTATTACGCCGAAGGCAAGGAACTTGCCCAGGACGATGTGTTCTATGACGTTATTGCGGCCCTTACGGTCAAAAAGGACGCCCCGTTCTCCGGCATCAGCCGGGACTGGCTGGAACGCATGTACGGCAAGGCCGCTGTAGCCGATCTGCGCAAAACGACGCTTGGTCGCAAGATCATCAACAGTGAAGGCGGCATGGCCCTGGATGCCGTGGGTATTGCCGACATCGTGGGCAACAGCGACCGCGCCGAAGCCATGGGCCTCAATGACGCCGACGGGCTGTACAACTACCTCTATGACAATGTCGTGATCCGGCGGCGCAGTCTGGCCAGTGATGCCAAGGCATATGCGGACCAGCGCCTTGCGGATGATGACCGGCAGGCAGAGAAAACAGCCGACGTGCCGGGCGAGGCCTACCGCAAGTATCTGGACGAGGTGGAAGCCTCCGTGCTGCGCATGGCCGCCCGTGAAGGGGCCGCCTGGCGCACGCCAGAGCAGCAGGCCCGCTGGGTTGAACAGAACCGCCTGACCTTGGCCACGGTGCGCCGTCAGGTGCGTGCTGTGCTGCGGAACAAGGCCCTGCGTGACATCATGCCAAACATGTACGTTGGCGAGGTGCGCGCGGCATTGCAGGACAGGAACGCCGCCCTGATGGCCGGTAATGCGCGGGATGCCCTGGCCGCCGTTGACCGCGCCCGCACGGCTCTGGAAAGCTGGATTGAAGCGAACCGCATCATCAAGGAGCGCGAGTCCTTTGAAAAGCAGGCCGCACGGCTGGCCCTGGTCAAGCGTGATGTGATCGCGCCAGAGGCCTACACCGCCATTCAAGATTTGCTGGAACGCTTTCAGACGGTTCCCCCGCGCAAATTCAGGGATGATCCAAAACCGTTGCAAGAGGTGGTGGACAATTTGGCTTCGGCAGGCGGAGCGGTTCAAAGCGGGCCCGCCGTGGCCGAATGGCTGCTGACCACGGATCAGGCGACCAACTATAAAAACCTGAATGTTGAACAGTTGCAGGACGTGAAAGACCTTCTCGCCATGCTGGAACGCTCCGGGCGGGATGTGCTGGCAAGCAATAAGGCATCTGAAGCCGCCAAGGTGAAAGATGTTACCGACGCTGGCGCCGACTCCATGGCCGGGCTGAAGCCGGATATCCTCGCGGCAGCCGGTAGCGCGCTGCGTGGATGGCAGGACTGGAACCGCAAGTTCTTTTCCAGCTTCGCGGCCCTGCAATGGCAAATGCGGCAGGCTGACGGCTTCACCAACCTTGGGCCCAAGGGCAAACGCGGCGTCAACGAGATGCGTCTGTACGGGGCCATCGTGGAAGGAGAAAGCCGTCGTGAAGTACGTATGCGCGCCCTGACTGATCGCCTCGCCCCTGTGTTCCAGCGCCTCGCAGAAAGCGCCAAGCGTATGGAGAAGGAAAAGGGCAAGGCCTTCATGGGGGCCGACCGTAAGCCGCTGGCCGTTCCTGAATCCATGCGCCAGGTTTCGCGGAACAACTGGACGGCGGACAACGTCATTGCCATGGCCCTGAACCTGGGCAACGAGGGCAACGCCGCACGTCTGCGCGAGGGCTTCCCCGACCTGAAGCCGGAAGCGCTGGCCCAACTGTTGGGGGACGATGCCGCGCGCTTTGTCTTCAAGAACTGGGCTGGAAAGGGGCATGAAGGCCTTTTGTCGGCAAAGGACTGGCTGGATATTCAGGAGATTTGGGACACCCTGCATACACAGTGGGCGGACATTCGGGCAACGCATGAACGGCTGTACGGATTCAAGCCCCGTGGCGTCGAGGCGCGGGAACTCACGCTTTCCCTTGGCGGCAAGGCCATCACCTTGCCCGGCGGCTATTATCCTGCCGTGTATGATCCGCAGCTCTCCAAAGAAGTGGCTGGCCGAAATGAAAAGCAGGACGCCCTTGCCCGTGGGGAAGCCATCTATGCGGTCCCGGCGGCACGGAAAGGGTTCACCCAGGGGCGCGCGAACAGCGGGGCAGGGAAGCCCCTGATGCTCTCAACGGGTGTGGTCATGAGCCACCTTAACGACGTGACGCGCTTTATTGAATTGGCGGAAACTGTGCGCTTTGCCGACAGGGTTACGCAGTCGCCGCAGTGGGCGCAAGCCTATACGGCAGCCTTTGGCAAGGCACAGTATGACGCCATCCGGCCCAACCTGAAGAATATCGTGCTGGAAGACCGCCCGCCTATGGACGCCTTCAGCATTGCAGCGGAGAAGGCCCGCGCCCATCTTATCCCTTGGGGCCTCGGCTGGAACTTCAAGACGGCCCTGTTGCAATCCACAGCCCTGTTCCCAGCCATGAACGACCTTGGCGCGGCAAACGTCATGCGCGGCGTTTCTGCCCTTGGCATTGGCAGGTATGCCCTTGTGAAGGAGATATGGGAGAATTCCCCGTATATGAAGAGCCGCGCCAGCAATATTGACCAGGACTTGCGCCGGGCGGTCAAGAGCATTGACGAGCGCACCCGTCAGAAGGCCGTGAAGCTGCTGGGCGCTGCGGTGACGTGGGATAAGGTTGTGGAAGCTGGCATGTTGCCCCTGCTCACCGTGGACATGGCCGCAAGTTCGGCCATCTGGCTGGCAGCCTACAACAAAGAAATGGGCAGCCTCATGGATGGGCCAGCCGGAAAGCGCGGCATAGATCCTTCCAGCGAATACCACAAGGCGGCAGTGCTGGCGGCTGACATGGCCGTGAAAGCCGTGAACCCCGACTTCAACCCGTCCAGCCGTAGCGCCTTCCTGCGTGACCGAGGCGTTGTGCGGTTGCTGAATATGTTCAGCAGTGCCGTTGTGCTGTTCGCCCAGCGAAGGGCCTACAATGCCCAGGCCCTGAAGCAGGCATGGCATCAGGCAGGGAAGGACAAGACGACCAGACTGTCCGCAGTCGGCAGCTATGCCCGGTATGAGGCTTATGACTTCCTGCTTCCTGCCGTGGCCATGGGCCTGCTGCAATCGCTGGCCGGTGGGTCTGATGATCCCGACAAGTGGGGCAAGAACCTGCGCTCGGCGTATCTGGATTCCTTCGCCATGCGCCTGCCGGTGGCTGGCGGGGTTATCTCTGGCCTTATCACCAACGAAACATGGCGCGGCATGTCCACAGTGTTTGAACAGCCCGTCAGGATGGGCCAGCGGCTTGCCGGGGCCATGCACAAGGGCAATGAGGAAAAGATGGTGGGGGCTATGGCCGATGCGCTCAGCTTCCTGACCAAGATACCCGTTTCCCGCGTGGTGCGCAGTGGCATGCGCGGTTACGGCCAATGGCAGCGCGGCGAGGGGACGCCGCTCTCGCTGGTGATGCCGAGTCCTGGGAAGTAGACAGGCTGAGGGCCGGGGGAACCCGGCCCTTCTTGTCCCTCAAAGGCTAGAACGTAGATTGTTCCCGTTCCTTTTCCTTGTTCCTAAACGAGCTTTCAAGCAATTTGCTTGAGTAGTACACCCCAACAGAAATATTAAAATTGTTTCCGTCAATCTTTGAAAATATTGACGTGTCTCCAGTTTCCCATTCTGCTTGCGACTCTACATCGCCAACAGCGTAGGCCATCCCGCGATTTGAGATATCATTTTTATATAGATTTTTTGACCAAACTGTATTTTCTGCTTTTGGCTTCCCATATTTTTTCTTGAGACTGTCGACCCATGTAAAGTAAACATCAACATACCTATTTTTATTAGTAAATTCATCACTAAGAAGGTATGCCCCCCTCCACAGTTTTCCATCAACGAAAAGGAACACAAGAGAAATTTTTTGTCCATTTATGGAATCAGTATAAAGAAGCGTACCGTTTTTATCCCCAACGAATGTTGCTTTTTCTCTATCTTTGACCTCAGATGGTGACATTCCCCATCGCACATGGCGAAAATCAAATGGCCCTGGGTCTTCAATCTGCGGTTGTTCAACCTGGGGTTTTACTGGTTCAATAGCTGGTTTTGTTGGTTGGCTGGCGTTTGCTTGTTCCTTTTTCTCCGTGGAATTAGTGATGGCTGGCAAGAAAAGCCCATATTTAGCTGAGAGAAGCTTTTGCTTCAATGAGGATAAGGTAAGTTCTTCCATTGAAGCTCTGGCATCAATCATTGCCTTGATAGCCCCACCGCTGTATAGGCTAGACTCAGCCCTTGTCTTATGAAGTGTTATGTTGGCTTCTTTAATTTCGGATTCAAGAGCCGCAACTGCAGATACGTCTATCCCCCCAGATGGCACCGATATTGTAATCGCTGCCCCACTCTCAATTGCCGCAACTTGCTGTCGTAAAAGAGAAACTGTCAGCCTGTCCACTTCAAGCCGTGCGCTTTGAAGAGTCGGAATGAGGCCAGTTCCTACGAAAAGATTTTTCTCTCCAGTGGTAATATCATTCTCAATTTTTGAGATTTCAGCTTGTAATAATTCGACTTTTTGCTTTTTTTCTGGTGTTAATTCGGCAGGTTGGCATCCACACACAAAAATAGCTAGAGATATAATAACGATAATATTCCGCATAGTACCCCCTCCCATTTTCTCTGGCCTATCATTCCATAAATCTCGGCTCAACCCAGCGATGGGATAGGGGGGAAATAAAAAAGCCCCGGGGAATATCCAGGGCCGATAGAGACGGGTAGAGCTCGCAAGTCGAGCCCAAGAGCAAAGATATCCTGAAATGAATTCACTCGTAGCTTCTAGCGCAATAGCACCTAAAGACATAGCTGCTAAAAAAAACCTTAAAAATAGCAGCTACACTTGTAGCTACTTACGCATTAACAGCAAGTCCACTTTCCACAATCTCCATTAGCCGCCGAAAGACATATAGGGTTGGCCGTCTACCAGAACCACGCGAAATAACTTGAATAATTTTATTTTTTTCTAATTTCCCAAGTAAACTCCTCGCTGATGCCCCTGGTATCCTTGAATATGCACAAAAGTCTGCAGTGGTAAAAACAAGCCATTCAAAGATAAAGTCCAATGCAAACACCGCATATTGAGAGTGTGTAGTTTTTTGAATTGACTGCTTCATTGCATTATATAGGTCTAATATTTGTTTTGCTTTTGATATATTTTCTTCTGCCTGTAATTTCACGCCAGTTGCAAAAAACTTGATCCAGGCCTCCCAAGCATCGTCTCGAGAAACAGCCCGCATTTTTTCTTGGTATTCATCTCGATTTCTTTCGATGTAAGAACTCATATAAAAGCATGGGCTATTCAAAATTTTTTCTTGAAACATGAAAAGAGGTATTAACATCCTGCCCAAACGGCCATTTCCATCCAAAAAAGGATGAAGAGCCTCAAACTCGACATGAATAATGGCTAACTTACTTATCGGGTCGATATCCTGCTTCCCCACAACATATTTTTCCCACTCTTCCAAACCTGCGATTAGATGTTCAGGGGCAACAGGAACAAACCCCGCAGACTCAATTGTACAGCCCTGTGAACCAATCCAATTTTGTGTTGATCTAACAGTCCCAGGGGATTTATCTTTCCCACGAACACCATTCATTAACGAAGCATGCGCAGAACGAATCATGTGTAATGATATCGGACGATTTTGTATTTCTTCTGTGCAATCAGTTAGGGTCCTCCTATAGTTTATTACTTCTTCGGTATCGTCGCGTTTTGACTGCTCAACCTTGTCTGCATTTATGCCAGACTGAATTTCGAGCGCCTCCGCCATAGTCACACGTGTCCCCTCTATTTTAGAGGAAAGAACTGCTTCTTGCATTTTTAACGGGGATAGCAGCACCATAGCATCAGGGATTGCATGAAGGAGTCCATCATAGCGCCCAAGTGAAAGTAAGGCTTGTCCTGTAATTGGGGACAACGCATTAAAATCGATGCCCGCAGGCGGAAATTTCCCCAGATGGTAATGAACTGAAGGCATACAAACTCTCAACCCTGTTTTGAAATCTTTTAAAATAGCAAGAACTGATTTAATCTTTTACCAGCACAACATTTCTTGCGCAACAGATGCGGTCTCCCATTCTCTTCCCCCTCTCCCCGGCTACCCCCCTTCTCCAAGAGATTGCCATGAAAAATCTTGCCACCGTTCTCCTCTTACTTCTACTCTCCGTCCCGGCCTTTTCCTTGCGCAGGCAAGAGCACAACTCTATGATTTTTCAGGCCGTCTGATCCAGAGGGTAGACCGTTTTCGCGGTCGGGTTATGTATGTAATTCCTCGTGCACTCTGGTATGACGCCCTTTTGCTTTTTCTTTCTCTCGCCGTCCCCTTAGGGGTGGGACTAAAACGGCATTTTTCACCACTTTTTTACATTCAACTATTTGTTTTAATTGACTTCATATGGGTGGGACTAAAACCACCATTTCCCGCCGGTCTGCGGCCCTTTCTTGTCTTGCCCACAGATTGAGGATAGCGTGGGGCCATGGAAGAAACGACACTATCAGGCCAGCACGGGACAACCTCTCATGCAGGGCCGACCCAATTACGCAGCCCCTTTGGCTGGAAGGCCGCGCTTCTTTTGGGCCTTGCCGCCGTCTGCGCTGCCGTGTTCGTTTTCCTATCCAGGGCAAGCACTCCACCGCCCACCACATCCACAGAACAGGCCGCACGCCGGGCAAGCCGCATTGATCCGCAAGAGCAGGCTTATTGGGAGGGCATTGCCCGTGAGCTGATCGCAGAAGGCACACTGACGCCGGATCATCCAGCAAGCCCAGAAGCCAAAAAGGTTACGCCAACAGGCAATTATGCTGATGGCAAAAATTCTGTCGCAATAGATGCGGAATATGCCGAAATCGCTGATCGTCTGTTTGGCCCAGCACCAGCCGCCCCCATGCCCATGGAAGAGCGCGTTAAGCATTACGAAGATGCGGTGACCACTCTCGTGAATTAATTCAATTCTCGCCTTCCCCACGACGTTTCATCATCCCCGCAGAATGGAAGGGTAGCAATCGAATTACTACCCCCTGGGCTATGCCACAGCTACCGTGCGCCAAGGGTGTCGATAGTAGCTACGCCCTTTTCCTATCTCTGCCGTTGTTCGTCCTTTGTTCGGCTTGCAATTTTTCCTAGCTTCGTCCTTGCTTCAGCAGTGAAGATTGACCTGGTATGTGGGGCTATGGTGGAATAGAAAGGCCAAATGGATACAGATTTTTCGGCCAAAAGTGAGGACACATGAACAACACAGAACGGCTTGAGGGCTGGGCGCAGATCGAGGCGTACTTGAGCCTGACGCGCAAAACTATTCTGGCGCAAGGATTCCCTGTTCATAAAATTGGTGGGGTGTTCGCTTTCTGTGATGAACTCGACGAGTACGCGAAAAGCATGCCTCTGATTACAAGCCCGACAGCACCCCAAGAATATTGCAAAT
>Ga0183101_1000894_pt4 | contig 23877 bp, 20 predicted proteins | sample Biomet3_FD_127790 | JGI IMG/M metagenome (GOLD analysis project Ga0183101, IMG submission 127790) | Microbial communities from bioreactor (seeded with sewage sludge) at LBNL, California, USA - Biofuel metagenome 3 | ecosystem: Engineered > Bioreactor > Anaerobic > Unclassified ...
CTATTAAATTATTATATAATAGAGCATTACGTGTTAAAACTTTTTTAAATATTTGATGTGTAACCTGCCAAAATCGCTGGTTCTCTAACCCTATTCATTAAGAAATTACCTGAGTTTTAGATTTACGCCTCTTTTTCCTCGCGAGGGGAAGGTTGGGTTAGTATCCAAAAAATTGAGATGCCACTCAGAAATTCTTTAAAAAATAGCCACAAAAGAGTCAAAGGATTTCATAAAAAAAAATTACTGGATTCTCTGACCCCATCCATTCAGCAATTACCTGATTATTAGATTTACTCCTCCTTCCCCTCGCGAGGGGAAGGTTGGGTTAGGGTCCAAAAAACAGAAACACCATTTCTAACACCCAAAGATGTCGTCCCGGTAACCAAAGGTGTTACTCCAATACCCGAAAAAGTCATTCTGAAACCCCAATATGCCACTCTGACACACGAAGACGCTATTCTAATACCCAAATATGCCACTCCGACATTCAAAGATGTCGTCCTGATACCCAAAGATGATGTTCCGGGACTCAAAGACGCCATTCTAAGATCCAAAGATGTCGCCCTGGGATCCGAAGCCATCATTCCGGAATCGAAAGTACGTTACCGCACTAAAGTTACCGTCCCTTTCTGCTGAACGGTGTTTCCCCGCAGGGTAGTAAAACTAAGCACATATACATAAACTCCCGTCGGCATATCTTCTCCATTCATTCTGCCATCCCAGCCTTCGGATTGCTCCGTTGTGGTGTATAATTGCTGTCCCCAACGGTTAAAAATGGTTAAACGGAAATTGGAAATTTCAGCCTTGATAAAATCTCCCGGCGAAAATTTTGGATTTATGCCACCGGGTCTGAAAGCATTGGGTAAAAAGAGTTTCAGATTTTGAAATATCACTATGGAATTGGAGTTGCAATAGCGGTATTGCAGCGAATCGGCTATCCCATCGTTAAGCATGGATCGGGGAAGTACCACCGCCTGCACCAGATAGTCAAATTCCAGCCCAAGATTTTCGTAAAGCGATATCCGGTCGTAATATAAAAGAGAATCAGCAGGAAGTTGAATCACCGAATCGGCATAACCAGATATTTTCCGTAAAATCAGATATGCGATGACCGAGTCCGACAAACTTTGATATGCATTCCAATGCAGGAAATTGGTACGGCTGTCTTCGACCTTTCCACCCAGATGTATGGAGTTGGCCATATCGTACAGGTATGGAATAAAACAACTATCGAGCGCCACCATAGCATACCTGTACCATTTATCGTTGACCCATGCCGTGGAATCCCAACCCGAAACGACAGATGTATCGCCCTTTACCGGAATATATCCCATAAAAGTATATCCATTTTCATCCTCTGCCTCACGGCTAATGCCAACATAGCCATTAATCTTCAGCGAATCTATCAGACACGAAATGCTGACACCTTTATTCTGATACACGGAAACCGAATATGCATCCAGGACATCCGGTTTGGGAGGATAATGTGCAGTAAAACACTGGGAACAACTCGTAGATACTTTTTTATCGGCATCCGATCCGGATATTGCTACAATGCGGAAACAATAAATACTATCCCGTTTAAACTCAAAACCGCCAGGTAAAGAAGTGTAATCGTAAGTAGTATCCGTAGTGATTGCAAATAAAGAATCCAGTTTAGCCGATCTGTTCGTAAGATAAACTTCATAATGATTGAAGCCGGGAAAACGGTAGGCATATCTCCAATTAAGATGTATGGTCCGGAAACAATTTTCAAAACTTATCTTATCCAGAAAAATAGTTCCCCTTGCATCCGTAAGATTTGCTCCGTTGCTCCAGGAAGTATCGGTACCGGATAGTTTGTAAGCGACAATGCAATAATTCTGATTATTCGAACAGGGATTATTGCTTGCTTTTGTATCAACATATTCCCGGGAATTAATGCCGGTTATAATACCCAGGTCCGTAATAGCAGTTCCATAAGGGCCTTCTAGATGAGAGATTCGATACCCATCGGTATTGCTTGTATTGGGGGTCCAATAAATGTGCGACTGCCCGTTAACTACAACAATGGAATCCATAACAGGTGCAGGTATTTGCGCCAGCATCGTCAGCTGGCAAATACAAAACACCAAAACACCTATCCATCGTTTCATAACATTCCAATTTATTTGCCAGCCATCACCAGCCACATTTCTTCTTCGTTAAGATATTTCTGAGCCAGATCAAGCAGTTGCTGAGCCGTTATGGATCGGATAACATCAAGATAACGACGATAAAAATCCATATCTTCACCAAACTCCATCACTGTCCGGAAACGGTTACCCAATTCAAACGGACCGTCTATACCCCTGAGGAAACTTCCCAATACATAATTTCGTACCAAATTTAATTCTTTTTTCTTTATCGTTTCCTGTTGAAGTTTGTTTATTTCTGTTTTTATTTCTTCCACGGCATTATCAGCAACATCCGCTCCCACTTCAGAAACAATACGAAAGACACCTGTTTTTAAATACGAAGAATATGAGGAACCTATTCCATAAGTATATCCCTTATCCTCGCGAATGTTAGCCATCAGCCGTGAACCGAAATATCCTCCAAAAACAGTATTCAGAAACTGTAGCCCGGCATAGTCGGGATGAGTGCGGGTAACCCATGGCTTTCCCATTCGTATTGCCGACTGAACGGCATCGGGCATGTTAATTTTATGATAATGTTCTGCATCGGGATGCATCTCATATTCGACAGAAGCTAAATTATTATCTTCCGTAAACCAGTCGTTGCCGCCGAAATGCTGATTCAGCAATTTTATGATGGTATTTTCCACCTTACCGGAAATAATCATGCGACAATGTTTCGCATCATAATGCCGGCGATGAAAATCTGCAAACACCGATTTATCAAGCTGATAAAAACTATCGAGGTTCATTATTTTACCATAAGGATGCGTTTTGCCAAACACAACCTCATCAAACTTTCTCCGGACGAGATATTTCACCTTCTGACTATTGATGATATAATTCTGGCGTTCGCGCTGAAGAAAGACTGCCGTTTCATGCTCGGGGAAAAGAGGATGCTTGATCATTTCCTCCAGCACAGGCATAAGTTCGGGCAGATGTTTGTTAAGCGAGTATAATGTCAGGTATGCATTGTCCTTTGATGAACCGGTTTCGAGAAAAGCGCCATAGAAATCAAGTTTCTCGGCAATGTCCCCGGAAGAAAAGGTTGCAGTTCCTTCTTTCATCAGACTATTGACAGCATGAGCTACCAAGCGTTGTGGCTGGTACCACGAGCCAGCCGGAAATACCATATCTATTTTTACAACATCAATAATACCGGAATTGATGGAATATACCGGGATGCCGTTATCGAGCACGTGTTTTTGAGGAAGGATCAGATTAAATGAATCTACACTTGTGATTCCCGGTTTTTGTTTTCGATTAAGATTTATCATGTCAGGATTTTTTTGCAAGATAATAAACTGCGGAACAATTTTCGGGAATGAATATACGCTGTGCTATCCGGCGCAGGTCTTCGGCACTTACTGCCATATAATGTTCCATTTCTTCGTTATATAGCGATGCATCGCCCATCAATTCGGCATAGGCAAGGCCTATGGCTTTTTCAAGGACTTTCATTTCCGAAAATACGATCATGGATTCCATCTTGTTTTTTACTTTCTGAAGTTCACGTTTATTTATTGTTTCTTTCTGAAGTTTTTCCAATTCCCAAACAATCGCTGCTTCGGCTTTATCCATAGCTACGCCGCTCACTAATTTGCCAGAAATAATGAACAACCCTTCGTCTATATCGCCCGTTATCCAGGCATTGATTTCGGAAAATAAACGTTGTTTTTTAATTAATTCCTGCTCCAACCGGGATGAATCACCATCAGAAAGCACTTCCGAAAGTAAATCGGTAGGATAATAATCGGCATGAGAGCGGCTACACATGTGATAGGCAAGATAAATAGCATCATACGGCACATTGCGTTCTACGGTTAAGGTGCGTTTTGTGGTTTGCGGAGGTTCAGCAGGCAAATTCCGGAGATATTCCCCGCCACGGGGAATCGGGCCAAACCATTTTTCCGATAGTTGTTTTATCTCCTCCGTTTCCACATCACCGGCTACCACCATAATGGCATTGTTGGGATTATAATATTTTTGGTAAAACGCTTTTACCTCGTTAAGCTTGGCATTTTGAATGTGTGAAATTTCTTTACCAATAGTCGACCACTGGTAAGGATGAACTTTATATGCCAGCGGCCGAAGCAAAAGCCAGACATCGCCGTAAGGCTGATTAAGATGACTTTCGTTAAACTCCTCGGTTACCACATCGCGCTGAACACGCAGGCTTTTTGGCGAAAAAGCAAGTTCGAGCATGCGATCGGATTCCAGCCAGAAAGCCGTCTCGAGGTTCGGTTTGGGAATAGTTAAATAGTAATTGGTGATATCGTTGGTGGTAAAAGCATTATTTTCGCCACCGGCACATTCCAGCGGCTCATCGTAGTCGGGAATATTTGCCGAACCGCCAAACATCAAATGTTCAAACAGGTGAGCAAAGCCGGTTTTGTCGGGCTGCTCGTCGCGGGCACCCACATTATAAAGAATATTCATGGCAACAATGGGTGTGGACGTGTCGCGATGAACGATGACTTTTAGTCCGTTGGCAAGTATGAATTTATCGAATTGCGTCATTCGTTGGTTTTACTTTAGTTGTTATTTTTTACTAATCCGTGCCTAAAATACCTGAAGTTCTTGTTCGTTTTTCAAATTGTTTGTTAAACTTTTTATTGTCCGTTTAAAAATAATTCAGGCATGTGTAACTTTAGTTCACCTTAAGTGTTTTAATAACTCAAACGGGAAAAGAAAGATAAAATTACATTAGGGTTATAACAGAAATGCCTATACGTTCCGTTTAGGAATTCACTACGCAGAAAAGACCGGAATTTTATCAAAAAAACCTAATAAATCCGTCGTCAATAATATTTTCTTTCGTCCTGTGGTATAAATAAATTTTTTAATTTTGCCGTTCCATTTACATACTAAGTAACCGATTCATTTAAAAATATTTTCATCATGCAGAAAGACAAAGAAATCTTTGATTTAATAAAAAGGGAAAAAGAACGCCAGATGACCGGTATCGAACTGATTGCTTCCGAAAATTTCGTAAGCGAACAGGTATTGAAAGCCATGGGCAGTGTTCTTACGAATAAATATGCCGAAGGTTATCCCGGCAAACGTTATTATGGTGGTTGCCAGATCGTGGATCAAACCGAACAATTAGCCATTGACCGCGCCAAAGCATTGTTTGGTGCCGAATGGGCCAATGTACAACCGCACAGTGGTGCCCAGGCAAATATGGCAGTACTGATGACCGTTCTTAAACCCGGAGATACTTTTATGGGCCTTGACTTATCACATGGGGGACATCTTTCGCACGGTTCGCCGGTAAATTCATCAGGTATTCTTTATCATCCTGTAGCATATGGTGTAGAAGAAGAAACCGGAGTGGTAAACTACGATAAAATGGAAGAAGTTGCCCTGCGCGAAAAACCAAAACTTATCATTGCTGGTGCATCCGCTTATTCACGCGACTGGGATTTCAAACGCATGCGCGAAATCGCCGATAAAATCGGAGCTATATTGATGGCCGACATCGCTCATCCTGCTGGTTTGATTGCCCGTGGATTGCTTAACGATCCCCTGCCCTATTGCCACATCGTTACCACTACCACCCACAAAACCCTTCGTGGACCTCGCGGCGGTATGATTCTGATTGGAAAAGATTTCGAAAACCCATGGGGATTAAAAACACCAAAGGGTGAAACCAAGAAAATGTCGCAACTGCTCGACTCTGCAGTATTCCCTGGCGTACAAGGCGGCCCGCTGGAACATGTTATCGCAGCCAAAGCCGTTGCCTATGGCGAAGCTCTTTCCGACGAGTACATGGATTATATTCTTCAGGTAAAGAAAAATGCAGCCGTAATGTCGAAAGCTTTTGTCGATAAAGGCTACCATGTTATTTCCGGAGGCACCGACAATCACCTGATGCTTATCGACCTGCGCACCAAATTCCCGAACATCACCGGTAAATTAGTTGAAAATACGTTGGTAAAAGCCGACATCACTGTCAACAAAAACATGGTTCCTTTCGACAGCCGTTCACCGTTCCAGACTTCCGGTCTGCGCGTTGGTACACCGGCCATCACAACCCGTGGACTGAAAGAAGAGCAAATGCCTGTGATAGTTGATATGATTGACGAAGTAATCAGCGACATCGAAAATGAAAACGTCATTGAATCCGTTAAAAAACGGGTAAATACAATGATGGCCGATTATCCGTTATTTGCTTACTAATAATTCCTCCATACCCGGGTTTCCGGTATGAAGAAAATATAAGATAAACATTCCACCCCAGACCTCCGGGATGGAATGTTTTGTTTTAAAAAATACCTATCGAAAAAATGATAAAAACCATCTGTGTATTTTGCGGTTCGAGCATGGGAAATAATGGCGTTTACCGCCGCAAAGCCGAAGATTTCGGACAAATGCTGGTAAAAAACAACATCAACCTTGTGTACGGCGGAAGCAATATCGGGTTGATGCACGCCCTTGCCGATACTGTTCTGGAGTTAGGCGGAAAAGTTACCGGAGTTATGCCCCGCCATCTGGCTAATAAAAATCTCGTTCATCAACATCTTACCGAAATGCACATCGTTGGCAGCATGCACGAACGGAAAGCCCTGATGGCCGAACTGTCGGACGGCTTTGTTGCTTTTCCGGGCGGCTTTGGCACACTCGACGAATTGTTCGAAATTTTATCATGGAATCAGTTGGGTATTATTCAAAAACCTTGTGCCCTCCTGAACATTGACGGTTATTATAACCATCTTCTTGACTTCCTCAACCATTGCGTAAACGAAAATTTTATCCGCTCCGAACACCATCATAATCTTATCGTGGAAACCGACGAAAACCTCCTGCTCGAAAAAATGCTTGCCTTTGTACCTTTGCGTGTAAACAAATGGATTGACCGGCTTAAGGAAATGGGCTGACCTTTCCCTGTTTCAAACTGAATTTAATTCACCTTTGAGCTGAATAGCATTCACCTCTGAACTGGATAGCACTCACCTTTGAACTGGATAGCATCCACCTTTGAAATGAGCAGCATCCACCTTTGAAATGAACAGCATTCACCTTTGAGTTGGATAGTATTCACCTTTGAGTTGGATAGTATTCACCTTTTTACTGAATCAATGCTGTTAAAAACCGGATTAATTCATTTTTAAACCAAAATTATTTTGTATTTTTGTGCTATGGCAGAAAAGAAACTTCCGGTATCATGGTTTAAAACCATGGGTCAGGATTTTTTGAATTGCCAATAACAGTTATGTTCTATTCACAAAAAACAAAAAAAATGAAAACACTGGATAGTTATAATTTTAAAGGTAAACGGGTATTAATCCGCGTTGATTTTAATGTACCCCTGGATGAATCCCAGAAAATTACCGACAGCAACCGCATTGATGCGGCCATACCAACAATCAAAAAAATAGTAAACGCTGGCGGTTCGGTTATACTGATGTCGCATCTTGGACGCCCCAAAACCGGTCCCGAAGACAAATTTTCGCTGAGGCATATTGTTGATTATTTATCCCAAAGCCTCGGTATCACAGTTAAATTTGCCGACGACTGCATAGGTGAATCCGCCATCAAACTTTCTGCCGGATTAAAACCCGGCGAAGTGCTGTTGCTCGAAAATCTCCGCTTCTACAAAGAAGAGGAAAAAGGAGATATAGAATTCAGCAAGAAGTTAGCCGCTCTTGGCGATTGCTATGTTAACGATGCTTTTGGCACAGCCCATCGCGCCCATGCTTCTACAACCATCATTGCACAGTTTTTCCCCAACGATAAAATGTTTGGCTACCTGATGGAAAACGAGGTAAAGGCTCTGAAAAAAGTGCTTGAAGATACCCGGCATCCATTCACAGGTATTTTAGGCGGAGCCAAAGTTTCGAGTAAGATACAAATCATCAATCACCTGATGGATAAAGTGGATAACCTGATCATCGGCGGAGGCATGATGTTTACGTTTATCAAAGCCATGGGTGGCGAAGTCGGAAATTCCTTGATAGAAAATGATTTTCTGGAATTAGCCAAAAACATACTCGAAGACGCCAAAAAAAGAGGAGTAAATATCTACCTTCCCGTAGATGCCATTGATGCCAGCGCTTTTGATAATAATGCCGAACACAAATTAACTAAAGTTGACGAAATACCTGCCGGATGGATGGGCCTGGACATCGGACCGGAAACCGTTAAGTTATTCGATGAAGTGATTACAAAATCGAAGACTATCCTTTGGAATGGACCTATGGGCGTATTTGAGATGAGCAATTTTGAAACCGGAACCAAGGAAATTGCCCTTTCCATCGCCAGGGCTACCGAAAAAGGAGCCTATTCATTGGTCGGTGGCGGCGATTCGGTATCGGCGATCAACAAATATCATTTAGGAAAAAAAGTCAGCTATGTTTCCACGGGCGGCGGCGCCATGCTCGAATACATGGAAGGCAAAGTGCTGCCAGGCGTAAAAGCAATCTTAGAAGATTAATCCATGAATAATTCCGGCATTACCGGCATTATTTTAGCCGGAGGAAAAAGCAGCCGGATGGGCAAAGATAAAGGTTGGGTTTTATTCCGAAAGAAACCATTGATTGACTATGCCGTCGAATTGCTCGGCGGTATTTGTCAATCCATAGTTATCAGCGCCAACAACTCAGCTTACGGCAAGCTGGGGTTGCCCGTTTATCACGATATCATTCCCGATTCAGGTCCAATGGGTGGCATTTACACCTGCCTAAAACATTCTTCTACCAAACAAAATTTAGTCCTTGCCTGCGATATGCCATTCGTTTCGGGCGATCTTCTGAATTATTTAATCAACCATTCCAACGGTTTTATGGCTGTAATACCCCAAACATCCGACGGAAATTACGAACCTTTGTGCGGGTTTTACCACAAGGAGATGGTTGAAGTTTTAGAAAAGCTAATCCTGAGCCATCAATTTAAAATGCTGAATATTCTTGAGGAATCATCCGTTAACGTCTTATCCTTTTCACCGGAGCTGCCATTCTATCGCGAAGAATTATTTTTAAACGTCAATACGCTGAACGATTTGAAATGGGAGCGGCAGGAACCCGAAATGAATATGCACAACCCGAAACATCATGCACGATAAACAAATAAAAAATAACGTTTTATCCGACGTATGGCTCAAGGCAGCTGTAGTCGGTGGCTTATGGGCTTCCGTCGAAATAATCATCGGAAGTTTTCTTCACAACCTTCGGATACCTTTTGCAGGTTCTATTCTTGCCTCTTTCGGAACTATTTTTCTGGTTGCTTTTTTCCAGCTCTGGCCTGTCAGAGGGTTGATCTGGCGCGCCGGAATCATCTGTGCACTGATGAAGTCGCTCTCGCCAAGTTCGGTTATCTTTGGCCCGATGATCGGCATTATGCTGGAAGCCTTTTTGCTCGAAGGTATTATTCGCATTTTTGGTAAAAATCTCTTTGCTTTTCTGCTCGGCGGCTCTTTCAGCGTACTCAGCGCCTTGCTACATAAAATAGTCGGACTGCTGATTTTGTATGGCTTTAACCTCATTCAGATTTATCTGAACATTTTTTATTTTGCTGCCAAACAAATTCATATTCAAAATGTGGATGCCTGGGTATTGGTTGATCTGCTTATCGGAATTTATGTCGTTATTGGTTCGCTGGCTGCATTAACCGGTTTTTTTATCGGGAGAAAAAGCCGTTTGCTGCAAAAGGGAAACAGAGAACTTTCATTAACCAATATCCCTAACCGGGAATTGTTTAACATGAATTCCGGACAACAATTCAGGCTTGTTTTACTGCTGATACATCTCTTAATCATACCCGCCGGACTCGCTGTGCTTAATTTTTTCAATTTTTATATAGGAACAGCCTTGGTTGCCTCATATGCCGGATTTTGTATTTATTACTACCGGAATATCCTCCGGCGTCTGAAAAAGCCCATTTTTTGGATTCAATTGATTATTGTTACCCTTTTGGCAGGCTTCTTTTGGGAAAATGGCAATTTTACCGGTGGATTAGTCATAGGTTTGGAAATGAACGTTCGTGCCATTCTGATTGTGCTGAGTTTTTCGGCTTTAAGCGTTGAATTACGGAATCCGCTGGTTAAGACATTTCTTTTCCGGAAAGGTTTTCGGAATATTTATATTGCCGTTTCGATGGCATTCAGTATCTTACCTGTTATGATAGGAAACATTCCAAAATCAAAGGAAATGATTGGTCATCCCATAAAATCAATAGCCGGCATTATTTGTGATGCCGGCGGCTGGCTTGAGATGATGAAATCTCAAAATAAAGAAATCTGAAAATGATTATTTATCAACGGTTTATTCCAAAAATATCAATCTGTATAAAACAATAAAATTTAATATTATAGAATTTTTTGTTAATTTTATATCTGTTTTACATATCGTTTAACCAATATTTTATAATATTGCATTAAATATAAAACAAGCTATGAAACGGTTATTTATTTTAACTTTTATTTTTATTCTGATTGAAAGTCATTGCTTCAGTCAAGCGACAAATAAAGAGTATAATAAACAAAAAAAAGTGGAAAATGCAATCAAGGAAATTTCTTCCCGGCTTCCGGTATTGAAATTGCCTCCAGATTACGATCCCAAAACTCTTCCCTCCTATGTGGACAATTCAAAACTAATTTTTTTTCCAGAAATAACTAACCAGTTAACATTCCCTTCCTGTCAGCAGGAAAGTGGCGTTTATTATAACTATACTTACGAAACAGACAGACAAAGAAATATTCCTGCCGATATACCTGAAAATAAATATCCTTCGCATTATACCTGGAACTATCTGAATAACGAAGGCTGGAATGGTTTAAATTTTCTCTACAGTTTTGATGTGATTAAAAAACAGGGAATCCCCAGTATTGCAGATTACGGCTACGATTCTATTGTTGGAGATAAGTTGTGGATGAATGGTTACGACAAATATTATCATGGTATGCATAACCGCCTTTCCGAGGTTTTCCGTATCCCGTTGAATACGGAAGAAGGAATACTAACTGCAAAAGCCTATCTTTTCGATCATCTGAACGGATCGCCTACTGGTGGCGTTTTTACATTTAATGCTTCCAATCCGTGGAATTATCATATTATACCGGCAGGAACCCCGGAAGCCGGGAAATATATTATGCCAAACTGGTCATCACCGGCAGGTCATGGCATGACCATCGTAGGTTATAACGATTCGATACGTTATGATTTAAATGGAGACGGTATTTACTCTAATCAACTCGACAATAACAATGATGGTGTAATTGATGTAAGAGACTGGGAAATTGGCGCTTTTATTTATGCAAACTCTTTTGGAAAGGATTGGGCTAACTCCGGCTTTTGCTATGTTTTGTATAGCGCTATGGCCAAAAACTATGGCGAAGGAGGCGTTTCGGAACAATCAGGGTATACAATTCGGCCCAAAACAAATTATGAACCACTATTGACAATGAAAGTAAAAATGACTCATAATAGCCGGGAAGATATTTGTATAAAAGCAGGGGTAACTACCGATACATCAAAAATATTTCCTGACCACGTTATAGATTTCCCTATTTATAATTATCAAGGGGGGGCACATTTTATGCAGGGAATTGATACCGCCGATTTCTATAAAACCATTGAATTTGGATTAGATATCACCCCTTTGTTAAGCTATATCAACTCCGGAGAGCCAGCGAAATTTTTCCTGATCGTTACCGAACAAGATGCCTCAAACAATGCAGATGGGATTGTACAGGATTTTTCTGTCTTCAGCTATAATAACGGAGTGCAGGAGTTTGAATCTCCACAGCACAATGTTACCATAGCTAACAATTCCTCCACCATACTTGTAGCAAATGGAATTGTTAATTTTAACAAAGTACAAATTACCAACAACTCCATTCCTGCATTTGTCCCGGGACAACCTTACTCAGAACAATTACAAGCACAGGGAGGTAGCGCTCCATATTCCTGGAATCTCGTAAAAAATTATTTTAAATATCCGGCGAATATTCCAATACCTCTTATCACCCAAAATAGCTTGGATCCGCCAAATCTTTCTGTTCCAAGCGTTGGAATTGCACTACCCTTTCAATTTCCATTTTATGGTCATTTATACGATTCCATTTACATAAACTTAAATGGTTTCATTGCTTTTCAGAAAAACACCTATCCCTATCCATATTGTAAAGATGAAGTATTAATGATGAAATCATTAAAAAGTATTTGTACAGCATTTTCTGAAAAAATGGAAGATTTTTCCAACATTAAATGCTGGTACGAAATCAATTCGCAATGGGCTGGTATTCGATGGAGTATTGCCGGCACCCAATCAGGCTTGCCCATTACTTTAAATACATGTATCCGGCTTTATCCTTCCGGAGAATTTGAAATCATATACGGAGATATGCTAAATGCAAATCAATATCCTTTTGCTTTGGGAATTTCCGAAGGAAATGAAGTAAACTATCAGTTGGAATACGAATGGGATATGAATCAAAGAGCTTTAAAGTCGTATCGTTACTTACCGGAGGAGTATCCAAATAACCTTATATTAAGTAAAGACGGTATTCTTACTTTTGAAAACATCAATACTTCCAATATTTATGATGTTACCGTGCAGGTAAATGATGATGATATGATCTCTACTCAAAAAACTTTTACGGTTTCCAGCGGGCTGAATATTAGTGCAAGTTATTCTGCCGGAAACGATGACAAACTTCAATTGGGTGAAAATGCAAATGTTGATCTTTCTGTAAAAAACATCAGTACAATACCCTTGCAAAACATTATACTTCACCTTAGTGACCCCAACACTATTTTTAATATCGTTGATAGCACAGAAACAATTCCACTTTTAAACCCCGGTGATAGTATTTTTATTTCCAATGCATTTTGTTTTAATTTACAAAATTTTCTTCCCGATGGCTTTATTTCTTCCCTGGTAATATCTGCAGAATCAAATAATAAGGAATGGAACAAAAAATTTCCGGTAAGCATTGCTTCTCCAAGAGTTGAAATGAAAGAACCTTATATTTTTGACGGTAGTAACAAGGAGCTTGATCCTGGCGAAACCGTGGAACTGATTATTCCCATAATTAATACCGGATCAATTACCTCAAAAGAAAATACTGTAGAACTTACTCTTAATGACCCTTATGTTTCTTTACTATCGTCAGGAACACTTTATATAGATTCACTGAAACCTTTTCTTTGCTCATATCAGCGGTTTTTAATTTCCGCCTCTAGAAATACTCCTTTGGAATATACTACAACCTTTTCTGTTTCGCTGAAAAGTAGTAATGGTAATGATACTGTTTTTCATTATCCTTTGGAAATCGGGACTCCTTCAGTGATAATTATTAACCTTTCCTCAAGTTCTGTTACTGCCGACAGTCTGCAACCCATTCTTAATTCCCTGCAGATGTCTTATAAAATAATAGATTCAATCCCTCCCCATTTGAGTCCTGCTCCATGTGTATTTTTATTGCTTGGATTTTTCGGGTTTTCTCATACACTAACTGCTGCTGAAGGAAATTATTTATCTGAATATCTAAACAATGGCGGAAATCTTTATATGGAGGGATATAAAACATGGCATTTTAATAATCCGGTTTCTGTTCTTGAATTATTTCATTACAATCACGAATTATGCTCAAGATATTCTTTTGATACGATAATCGGGCAAAATAATACAATCACCCAGGGACAAAACTTCAACTATATGGGGCTGCCTTACATTGCTATTTTCCGGATTACTCCCGGCTACAACTCTTATTCTCTGTTCAATAATGTAGCAAATAATCCGGAATGTGTTCAGTTTGCCCATACCGGAACAAACTATAAAACCATCGGCTCCATGATCGAGTTTGGTAAGTTAGTAAATGATAATGACCCGCTGGCAAAAACAAAACTGTTTAACGATTATCTCGACTTTTTTAATGTCCACAATCCAAATATCCAAATATTTTTTCATGCAGATAATACCTCTGTTTGCCAAAATAGTACCGTTAATTTTGTAGATGATTCCTATGATAACATCCTTTCGTGGCAATGGTCTTTCCCCGGAGGCAATCCATCGTCGTCCGATAAAAAACAACCTGCCGTTACCTATGAAAGTCCGGGAAAATATGACGTAACCCTGACGGTTTCCGATGGCACAAATAATATTACTCTTGAAAAAAAAGAATTTATCACCGTAAATGATTGTACACATATCCCGGATAATAGCGAACAATCCCCCATTCTGATCTATCCAAATCCGGCAAAAGATTTTGTTTTTATTAAAAATATAAACAGTAAAAATACATTTAATGGGATAGAATTAATTAATTTACATGGGAAAACATTGATAAAAGAAAAAATAAATGCAGAAAATACAATTGTTTGTCTGGATATCAGTAAAATTACCAGAGGTATCTATTTCCTGCGACTGACCGGAAAAAAATTTACTGAAGTAAAAAAGATTGTAATTCTGTAATTATACCTAACTTTCATGTTAAAAACAGAATAATACTGATAACCAATACCTGTTTCCCGGGAATAAAGAAAAACTAAATTTTTGTGTTTTTGTTTATTAAAAATCCGGTTTTTATTTATTTTTGTAATAAATTTACATGCCCATATATAGATTTAATAAAAATAACGATTTTAATTAACACAGAATTTGCATGAAAACCCGAAGGCAATTTTTAAAAATATCTGCAATAAGTGTTGGTGGTTTGGCACTTGCCGGCGGAGGGCTACGTCTGGCAAAAGGAAATTCTCCGATCACCAAACTTTTCAGCCAGCTCCCGTCAGGTCATCGTATAGCCGGGCGAACACCCACATACTGTGAAATCTGCTTTTGGCAATGCGCCGGATGGGTTTATCATCATGAAGACGGAAGCATCAAAAAAATAACAGGCAACGAGGATGATACACATTGCAATGGCAGACTTTGCCCCCGCGGAACCGGCGGCGTTGGTATGTACTACGATAACAACCGTCTTAAAACTCCATTGATTCGGACTTCTGAACGGGGAAAACAAGGTTTTAGGGAAGCAAGTTGGGACGAAGCCTTTGACTTCATTGCCAAAAAGATGAAAAAAATTGCTTCCGAACACGGTCCCGAAAGTATTGCATTATTCAAACACGGTTCTGGCGGTAAATATTTTACTACGCTGCTCCGTGCCTTTGGTTCCAACAATACGGCAGCTCCTTCGTTTGCGCAATGTAAGGGACCCAGGGAAATAGCTTTTCTGGCAACCTTTGGAACTGAATTACACTCGCCTGAACCATTAGATATACGTGATACCAAATGCATGGTTTTAATTGGTTCGCATCTGGGCGAAAACATGCACAACAGTCAGGTTCAGGAAATGTCGGATGCCATTGACAAAGGTGCTGTCATCATTACCGTTGATCCCCGTTTTTCGACGGCTGCCGGTAAATCGAAATACTGGTTGCCCATCAAACCCGCAACTGACTTGGCATTGCTACTTTCGTGGATACATGTGCTGATAAAAGAAGAATGGTACGATAAAAAATTTGTTGAGAGATATTGCAATGGTTTTGAAGAACTGAAGTCTCATGTCCAAAGTTTTACTCCCGAATGGGCTTATGGAATCACTACCATTGCCCCTGACGTTATTCGTCGCACGGCAAAAGAAATGTTTAATGCTTCTCCAGCAGTACTTGTTCATCCGGGACGGCATGTAACCTGGTATGGCGATGACACCCAAAGGATACGTGCGATTGCAATTTTAAATGCACTCTTAGGTTCCTGGGGCAGACGGGGTGGGTTTTTCATTCCCGATAGTGTTGCTCTTCCGGAATTTCCTTTACCCGAATTTCCAAAACCCGCATGGGAATGGAGCGCACTCGCCGATGGAAAATTTGCATTTGCAAATACCGGAGTTTCGAATGTTTTGGTAGATGCTTCCATCCCTAAACCGGGAAGAGATAAAAATATTAAAGCCTGGCTTGTGGTTGGAACCAACTTAATTACAACACTCCCCGATAAAAAGCAAACACTCCAGGCAATCCAAAACCTTGATTTATTGGTTGCCGTGGATACCATGCCTATGGAAATTACCGGATGGGCTGATGTAGTTTTACCTGAATGCACTTATCTGGAACGCTACGACGATATACGGGTTGCCGAACAGCGCGAACCGCTTATCGCTTTGCGTATGCCTGCCGCAGAGTCCCAAAATAATACCAAACCCGCCTGGTGGATGGCAAAAAAACTTGCCGGTAAATTAGGTCTGGAAGCCTATTTCCCTTTCAAAACCATAGAAGAAGAACTGGACTGGAAACTGAAACAAATGGGAACTTCTTTAAAAGAGATGCAAACCCTGGGTGTTAAAAAATATCCGAGGCAAGATGGAGATTTATATATTCCCGATGGCTCGGATTATAAATTTGATACCTCTTCGGGTAAAATAGAACTTTTCTCCAACGACTTTCTTGCCGCCGGATTCGAGCCATTACCTGTTTATGTTCCTCATCCCGAGCCCCCCGAAGGTTTTTATCGTCTGAATTATGGTCGTGCACCCATGCATACCTTTAGCCGAACAGCCAATAATCCTAACCTTACCGATTTGATGGACGAAAATGCTCTTTGGGTCAACCCGAAAGTTGCCACCGAATGGGGCCTAAAAAAAGATCAGAAAGTTTACCTTCAGAACCAGAATGGAGTTGTTTCGAGCTTTTCCATAAAAGTCAGGATAACCGAACGAATCCGCTGGGATAGCGTTTATATGGTTCACGGGTTTGGACATTCCGAAAAAAAACTAAGCCGGGCATATGGCCGTGGCGCCAGCGATTCGGAATTAATCACAACGGTGATGACCGATCCCATCATGGGCGGAACCGGCATGCGGGGAAATTTTGTAACTTTTAAATTAGATAAAAAGGAGACGATATCATGAGATATGCCATGGCGGTAGACACCAAAAAATGTGTAGGTTGCAGCGATTGCGTAGTTGCCTGTCAGACGGAAAATGATGTTCCTTTAGGTTATGCCCGCGATTGGGTGGTAGAAATTACGGATGGCACATATCCCGAACTGGTAACAGAAATCCGTTCCGAACGCTGCAATCACTGTAAAAACGCACCCTGTGTGCGTTGCTGCCCAACGGGTGCCAGTCATTTTGAAGATGGCGGGGTGGTTTTGGTAACTCATAGCAAATGTATCGGATGCGGTGCCTGTATTGCTTCCTGTCCATATGATGCCCGTTTCCCTCATCCTGATGGATATGTGGATAAATGTACTTTCTGCCTGCACAACCGTGTGGATAATGGACTTGATCCGGTCTGTGTTTCTGTTTGTCCTACCAAATGCCTGTACTTTGGCGATCTGGATGATCCATCAAGCCCTGTTTCAAAAGTGCTTGCTCATCGCAAATGGAAAACACTGATACCCGAAGCCGGAACCCAACCTCAATTATACTTTTTAATTTAGTTGATAGTTGATGGTTGATAGTTATTTGTTGTTTGTTGATAATACGTTGATTGCATATGGAAAATTTAGCTGGTTATAAAGAATATACAGAATTGAACGTCTGGTTAAAAAGCCGGGAACTGGTAAATTTGATTTATCAGATTACTACTAATTTTCCGCAGAATGAAGCTTTCGGACTGATCATTCAAATGCGGAGATGTGCCGTTTCCATACCATCAAATATTGCCGAAGGTTGTGGGAGAAACCACAGCAAAGATACGTTACAGTTTATTTATATTGCCAGAGGTTCGGTTTATGAATTAGAAACTCAGACCTACATTTCGTTTGATCAAAAGTATATTAATGAAGAAACATTAAACATCGTTCTGGATTTGATTTCAGTCAATAAAAAATTAATCAACGGATTCATAAACTACTTTCAAAAGAAAATCTAAAAGCCCTAACAACTATCACAAACAACTATCAACCATCAACTAATATAATATGAGAGAAGAATTTATCATAAGCGGAAGAATGAATCCTTCCATCGACCCGCAACTTAATATCTGGCACTGGCAGATTCCTTTGTACCTGTTTCTTGGAGGATTGGCTGCTGGTATATTATTTTTCGCTGCCTATTATACGCTGCGTGGTAAAGAAAAAGATTATCCCATAGCAACCAAAATAGCTCCTTTCATCACACCTTTTATTCTGATTATCGGTTTGATTGCCCTTTTCTGGGATTTGAAACATAAAATGTACTTCTGGCAACTTTATTCCACACTCAGGCTTGAATCGCCCATGTCGTGGGGAGCATGGACGCTGATGGTGATTACTCCAGTTTCCTTTATATGGTGTGCCTTAAATATAACAGAGCTTTTCCCCAATTGGGATTGGAAATACAACTGGCTGAAAGAACTTGAAAAGTTCTTCAGAAAAAATATTAAGATATTATCCTGGATTGCTTTATTCTTTTCAATCATACTCGGAGTTTATACCGGCATTCTTTTTTCTGCCTTTAACGCCCGTCCGTTATGGAATACTTCCATCCTCGGACCTTTGTTTTTAGCTTCCGGAATTTCTGCCGGAGCCGCCACCATCGTATTGATAAGCAAATCGCATTTCGAAAGAATGAGCCTTGCCAAAATTGATCTGATGGTTATCGGAATAGAACTTTTCCTGATCATTCACATGTTTATGGGTTTACTGGCGAGTACCCAGGTGCAGATAGATGCGGCACAACTATTCCTTGGTGGAGAATACACAGCCCCCTTCTGGATTTTTGTGGTGCTTATCGGAATGATTGTTCCCGCTATCCTCGAAATTCTTGAACTACGTAAATATCATGTTCCGGCAGTTATTGCTCCGGTTCTTGTGCTGTTTGGAAGTTTAATGCTTAGATTTATTATTGCTTATGCCGGACAAACAAGCCGGTGGCTGTATTAATTGATGATTTACGAATTACGAATTACGATTTTATATCAGAATAACTATAAAATAATTAACAATGAAAAAGACAAAATATCTAAATCCTTACCTTGGAGGCGTATTATTAGGACTGGTGCTACTGGCATCCAATTTTATTTCCGGACGCGGACTGGGAGCCAGCGGAGCCATCAAGAGTACGATAGTGGCAGGCGTACAAACAGTAGCTCCCCGGCATGCCGAAAAAGCATTGTTCTACAAAGAATATTCCGACACACACCCGGGAAACCCAATGAATTCTTGGCTGGTTTACGAAATGCTTGGAGCAATTGTCGGCGGATTCCTATCGGGAGTTGTGGCCAAGCGTTTGAAATTTAAAGTGGAGCATTCACCAAAAATCACTTCGCGCAAGCGATTAATCATGGCATTGATTGGTGGAATACTGTTCGGTTACGGCGCTCAGTTTGGCAGAGGCTGCACCAGCGGCGCTGCTCTAAGCGGCATGGGCGTGCTTTCGTTAGGCGGATTTCTTACCATGGCCTGTATCTTCGGAACGGCTTTCGCTTTCGCCTATGTATTCCGTAAAAACTGGATTTGATTAGTTGATTGTTGTTAGTTGATTGTTGATAGTAATTAGAAATTATTCTTTTAAATTTTTATTTAAATCTTAATCTCATGGGACCTTTAGTAGTAAATGGCATTATATCTGAAAACACCAACCTGTTTTTAGCCTTTTTAATCGGTATTGGCTTTGGCTTTGTGCTGGAGCAATGTGGTTTTTCGTCGAGCCGGAAGTTAGCCGGAGTATTCTACGGCTACGATACCGTAGTGCTAAAAGTATTTTTCACGGGAGCCATCACCTGTATGCTCGGATTATTATTTTTCAGCCTCTTCGGCTGGATTGACCTCAGCCTTGTGTTTGTGAACGAAACCTATGTCTATTCCGCCATCGTAGGAGGAGTGATCATGGGTATAGGTTTTATCATCGGCGGATTTTGTCCGGGAACCAGCATATGCGGAGCTGCCATCGGGAAGATTGACGGTATGGTGTTTGCTCTTGGCTTATTTATCGGTATTTTTATTTTCGGCGAACTTTATCCTTTGGAAAAAGGTTTATATTTAGCCAAGAATTTAGGTTCACCTAAGTTTTCCGACTTCCTTGGATTGTCTTCAGGTTTTACCGCTTTACTGATCATCATTGCTGCGGTGATAATGTTCTGGATAGGCGAATGGGCCGAAAAGAAATTTCCAAGGGAAGAATATTGATAGTTGATAGTTGATAGTTGTTTGTTGATTGATTGTTGATAGTTATTTGCTAAGCCGTAGGCTTAGTCCCGATCTTTTCGGGATTGATAGTTGTTTATTGATTTTAATAAATTGAATAGTTATGGAAAAGATGCTTAAACCAAGAATAATTCTGTCGGTGGTGATTGTATTTTTAGGACTGATCATTGCTGCGGTGCCTGAAAATAAAACCAAACCCTATAAACTGACGGCAAAACAATTGCTTGATGAAGCCAAAACGGGGAAACAATTCATGACAACCGATGAAGTTGCCGATATGTTGGTTAAAAAGGATCCCTTGCTGCAACTGATTGATGTGCGCAGCAAAGCCGAGTTCGACAAATTCAGCCTGCCGGGAGCGCTGAACATCCCGCTGAATAACCTTTTAGCCAAAGAAAATGAGGACATCCTGAATCAAAGTCAGAAAATGAATGTCCTTTATTCCAACGGAACCCTGCAAGCAAATGAAGCCTGGATGCTTATGCGGCAATTGGGTTACCAGAACATATACGTTATGCAGGGCGGGTTAAACTATTGGGCAGAGACCATACTCAACCCTCAGCAGCCTCCGGCAACCAGTCCGGATGATGAGTTTGCAAAGTATGATTTACGCAAAGGAGCCGGCATCACCTTAGGTGGAGCAGCCCCCGTCGCCACTCCCGGAGCCATAGCGGCTCCCGCAGGCGGAGGAGCCAAGCCCCCGATGCTGAAATCGGGAAAGAAGAAAGGCGCTTCCGGCGGTTGTTCCTAAGCTCCAACAGACACAGTGGCAGCTTCCGGTGTTCACAAAGCCATCTGCCGGCGATAGCATATGCGCTACTGGTCGCACAGCGGCATCTTCTGGTTATCGCAATAGCGCTTCCGGTTATCACAAGGTGAACTTCATCTGACACAATGACTGTTTTCGGTGCTCACAAAGCCATCTGCCGGCGATAGCATATGCGCTGCCGGTCGCACAACAGCATCTTTCGGTTATCACCATAGCATTTTCTATTATCACTACAGGAATTTCTATTATCGCAATGCCGGTCGCATTTCCTGCAATGATGTTCCCCGTTTTGGCAACATCCGTTATAGCCCGGTAATTGTTATCAGGCAATAATGGTTTATCCTACCCCATTTACAAACAGGCAAAAGAGGTATCGGGATACAAACTGCGATACAGAAAATTATCCCAAAGCCTCCCCGATTCATATTTTAATGATATTCAGCCACTAATGTGTTTTTGATTAGTATACCATTGTATACTAATAATTTATGTTGTTTTTTAAAAAATTATTTAAAAAAAGTAAAAAAAATTTGATTATTTGCGTACATATTCTATGATAATTTAGTACTTTAGTGGTCGAAAACCAACTAAAAACCACTACCATGAATGAAAAACAACGTAACTGGCTTCGCATGTATAAAAATGTGACGCTGGTGCTGGACGACAACCAGGAAATTGTAGAAACCGTCGCTCCGGCTAAGGAAGGCAGGTTGCTGCTTAAAGAAAATACTGAAGATATAGACGACCTGAATGCGGTACAACTAAAATCATCCGAAGGTATCACTACCGACAAATTAGTAGTTAAAAACGATTATATCGATTCCATACTCAAGGTATGCGATGGAACCAAGGGTTTTGCTGCCAGCGCTGGTAACAATACACTGCTGGGCATGGTGAATTATACAGAGTATAAATTGAACCGGATGAGTGAACTCCAACTGGTGAATGCCGGTAAGGTGGTGTATGATGCCGCCATACCACATAAAGAAGGTCTTGCCGGATTGATGGTAAGCGAACAGGATCTTGAACTGCTGATGACCAAACGCGCCGCTTTTAATGCCATGATACCCAAAAAACGTGAAGCCGTGGGCATAAGCAAGACGGCTACCCGTAATATGGAAGAGATTTTTACGGAAACCAACGATTTTCTGAAGAAAAAGATGGATAACATTATGCTTGCTTTCCGCACCACCTATCCTGATTTTTACCAGCAATACCTGAGCGCCCGTATAATCCTTGACCTGGGACATGGAGGCGAACATACCAAAGAGGAACCGGAGCAGGAACAGGATAGTTGATAGTTGATAGTTGATAGTTGATTGCTGATTACTGATTGCTAAGCCGCAGGCTTAGTCCTCCCGAGTGCTCGGGATCGGGATTGATTGCTGATTGATGATTTAGGAATACAGAAGGATAATGTGCTAATTAGTTAATGTGCTAATTAGTTAATGATACGCAAAGCGCAGACTTGTGAGAAGCAAAGAGGATATAAATGAAAGATTAATTTTAAAACATAACCATCAAAGGATTTGATAAAATAAAAAGCCCTTTGGATAATTTGTAAAAAACAGATAACACTAATCATACATATACGACAGAACCGAGAGGCAATAGTATGATTTTATCATCGGTATAAACGAGTTAGCGGTGATTTTAAAAACAGCGACACACGTTCTTTAAGAGCTTGAATTGTAATTTAGATTTCCTCTTTGATGCGACCTTATCAATCGGGGTAAGAATGGACTTCTCTTTAATTGTAACTGGATTATTAACTTTAATAATTATGAGTATGAAAAAAGTGGGACAAAATTTGAACTTCATTATAGGTGCAATCGGAATGGAGGTACTCCTGGGGAAGTCCGTTACCCCGATTGTAAGTAAGGTAATTCAACGGAAGTTTTTATTACATTGATTCAAGAGCTAGTACTGGGGGAGAAATCCCCCCTTCCCCCCAACTTAAACAAAATGATAAATATGAAAGTTCCGGAACATTTAAGTCATAAACCAATAATTGCGGTAAATGATTATGACAAAATTGATGCTATTTATGCAAACGATACAGATGTAAGGGCATTGTCAATTGGACAAGCTCAATATGACGAAGACGAACTTTCCGTTAAGATTTGGAGACATACAGGTAATAAATGGAGTCGACAAAGTGAAGAAATGCCACTTCATAGGGCACTGGATTTAAGTATTCTTACCATTGGTGCAATCTTAACTGATACAAAAGCTAAATATCCATTGACAAGCTTGCGTGAAGAAATAGTTTTAGAAAATCGGGTGGCTGAAATAAAAGATTATTATAAACAGAATGAAAAAATGTTACGACCAAGATTGGAAGAACTAAGGAAAATTCTGAATACTTTTTTTGACAAAGAAAAATAAAAACCACCGCTAACAAGGGCTCATAAGCAATTTGGGTTTAAGTGGTTGAGCGTGCGTCGCTCTCGCTTGCGAGCTCGGTAATGGGTGATAAGTTCGCGTCCACGTAGTCCCCAACTGCTCATATCCCCGACCGTTAGTGGCAACCTTAGCAGACACCCAAAATGACAACATTCAAATTGAAAATGACAGGACTTGGAAACTGAATTAAACAAACGAATTAAAAATAATCTTTAAAAAATTTGTGGAAATGGGAACACCTAAAAATAAATGTAACGAATGCGATAAGTATCAAAAGGCAGGACATAATTATTGCAGAATGTGCGGCTATCATTTGACCAAAGGTTATGTTCAAAATGTGAGACTTGCACTTGCGTATTATACAAATGAAAAATTTTGTGGCTATTGCGGAAAATTAAGAAACAATTGTAAATGCTAAAAATGAAGAAAATTCAAATATTTACAGACGACACAAGAGACGACAAACAAACATTTCAA
>Ga0183101_1000133_pt4 | contig 23866 bp, 18 predicted proteins | sample Biomet3_FD_127790 | JGI IMG/M metagenome (GOLD analysis project Ga0183101, IMG submission 127790) | Microbial communities from bioreactor (seeded with sewage sludge) at LBNL, California, USA - Biofuel metagenome 3 | ecosystem: Engineered > Bioreactor > Anaerobic > Unclassified ...
GCCTCTCTTTCGCTTCCTGCTTGTAGGCCTCAAAATCAAATTTACATTTTCCCATTTCTTGTGTCAAATTTAATTATTTATTCCCTTTGACACAGTTTATTTTACAGCCTCTTACTGCAAAATGCAATAACCCATTTTACAACTGTCGGCAGTCTTATTGCAAAGTGCAATAACCCATTTCACAACTGTTGGGAGCCTTATTGCAAAGTGCAATAAGCTTCCCAACGTCTATTGCCGGCACTTTTGCAAATGCAATAAGCTTCGTAACGATTTTTAGTTTTAATAAAAAGTCTAAAAATCGAACAATAAAAAACTCTGTAATTATATTATTTACTTTCAGTTAGAATGGTTGTTTTCGCAAACTGAACAACGAGTGAACACACTACAAGAAGTTAAAGAAGTTAAAGAAGTTAAGAATAGTATTAATACTTCTTTGTCGGAACAAAAAATTCCGACGCCGGATTCGGAAATTTTGGGGCGGTTATTTTTATAACAATTTTAATTCCGAAACGGCAAAAATGGCAAAACATTAGTTGAGAAAATTTAACTTTTTCATTAGGGCTTTAGGATTTAATACGCATCATCTCGTTTTTTGGATCCGACATCGTTTGTTAGTGGCATTTTTATATAAAACGATGCCCCATTTTTAAACGGGTAGACATAACCCCCATTCCCCTCTTCGTCTTCTACAACTTTACCTTGCCAATGTCGGATATCCATTTTTTTTACAGAAGTCAGATAAAATTCGTTGTCAACAAAAAAATAGTTTCCTGTTGAATTTTCCGAAAAAGAAAATGCAAGATAGTTTCTGAATTTTAATGGAGTAGAGAAGTAATCAAATTTTTCTTCGTAAACAGTTGTGGTTTTTTTCTCAAATATTAAAACTGGCTTATGATTTCGGGGAACTGTTGTTTCTATTGTTTTTTTACTGTCCATTTTGTAATAACTAACTGGCATTAAATAAAACTGAGACCGGTAGGATTTTGATTTTGGTGGGATAAAAGTAACTCGCTCAGGTTTTATAGTTTTTGATGTAGATGTGCTAACGCCTTCGCTTACCGAAAGTCCTGGCATGAGTGTCGGACCATTGTAATAATACCCTCCGTAATAACTTTCGCCTTTGGATTGCAACTCATCAATCCAATAATCAAGTTTATCACCGTTGTAGATGAATGAACAGTTTTTCCAATCAATATAAATCGGTTTATTAAGTTTATTATAAACCGAAAAAGACATTACGCCCTTATCCGCCCAAAAACTGTATGTTAATTTAATACTGTCGGTTTCATACACCCAAAAGCCATCTGCCAATTTTGTATTAGTGGTTGACGTATCAAAAACTTGTATAAACTGCTTTGAACAGCCTGAAAATAAAGCCAAGGCTAAAGTGATGAGCAAAATTGTTTTTTTCATGTTATATATTTGCTGAATTCAAGTTGCAAATATAGCTTTTTGATTTGACAATTTTAGTAATAAAAATTTATTCAGTGTTAAAAATTTTAATGACGAATGGTAATTTTGGGTTGTTTAAATGGACAGATAGCATGCGTACGTACCAAAGCAAGATAAAAAAAGCCTCAGGCATAAACTATTTAAGTCTATATCTGAGGCTTGTGATCCAGACAGGATTCGAACCTGTGACCCGCAGCTTAGAAGGCTGCTGCTCTATCCAGCTGAGCTACTGGACCGCTTTGGTATTGCGGCGGCAAAGATAGTAATTTTTGGGAAAGAATAATTATTAACAATGGATTGTTATTAAATTTTTATTTGGCTTTGAAATAACGGGATTTTATTGCATAAATTTGACCTTTTGATATTTAATTTAGGGTTTTTATATCCGAAAATGAAGAAGGCACTTCTTTATAGCTTATTAGCCTGTCTGGCGATTACCGGGTACGGACAGCCTTTTTATGATATTCATGCTCCGTTAACGGGTATGATGCATACGGCAGTATGCTGGGCTGATTACGATATTGATGGCAATCCGGATGCTATAGTAACAGGCGAAAATTATTTGGCAAAAAGCAGAAACATTTTCACCAAAACGTATCATAACGACCGGAATGATAAATTTTCGGAACATCGGAATGACTTCATTGGTGTTACACACGGCGCCATGGCTTGGGGCGATTATGATAACGATGGAGATGAAGATTTGCTGATAACTGGTGAAACGGTTAAAGGGAAACTCGTTACGAAATTGTATAATAATCATCGCAACGGAAGATACTCGGAAGTGAAAACGAATTTTGTGGGCGTTCGCGACGGCTCTGCACGTTTTGCCGACCTTGATAATGATGGCTGGCCCGACATCATCATTTCGGGACAGGCCGTAAATGGCTTGCCTGTCATTAAAATCTACCGGAATTTGGGGAAAAATTGCTTTTCGGAAGTGTATACGTCTATTGCGCCTGTGTTCGATGGCAAAATTGATGTGGGCGATTATGATGGTGATGGGGATATTGATGTTTTGGTTTGCGGTAAAACGATTAACAATCAGGTTATTTCAAAGGTTTATCGTAACGACGGGGCGTTCAGGTTTTACGATATCAAAGCTCCTTTGATTGGCGTATACCAAAGCGATTGCCGATGGGGCGACTATGATCACGATGGCGATCTGGATATTGCCCTTTGCGGGGAAACAGCCAATCACCAGATCGTTACGAATGTGTACCGGAATGTTGGCAGCAACCGTTTTGTGGATACTAAGGCAAACATCGTCGGGGTAAGAGCCGGCTCGGTAGATTGGGGCGACTGCGATGCGGATGGCGATCTGGATTTATTGCTAACCGGAGAAACATCTGGCAAAAACATTGTTTCTTTAGTTTATCTGAATTATGGAGCCCGGGGATTTGTTGATTGTAACGCCGGTTTGCATGGAGTGTATTTAAGCTCGGCAAAGTGGGGCGATTATGATCACGACGGCGATCTTGATATCCTGCTCTCGGGTTTGGATGCCGGCTATCATTTTATCTCTAAAATTTATAAAAACCAGCGACGTTCCGGGTTAATGGCCGGATGTGAAAAAATCGGTAAAGCTCCCGTTTATGCGGCACCTAAGTCTATCTGGAGTATTTCGGTAGAGATTCCTGAAAAGAAAAAACCGGTATATTACTATGTATATGCCACTTGCTACTGTTCGCCGGATACTGTTCGCCATACGGATTTAAATGCTTTTGTCAGCGATGTTTTTTATTGCAAACCCGATTCTTATATGTTGCATGAATTATATAATGGCAAGGTGATGATTGATTTGCCCAACTGGCCTGAAATAGATGAAGGATACCGTTGTGTGGGATTCTTAACTAAAGCAGAAGCCGAAAAATCGCGGGCGTTGGTAATTAAAGAATATCAATCGCAGGATTTTAAAGTCCAGGAAATTGTCTGGAAAGAGAATGAAAAGGGCAAAATTATCTGGTTTCCCAAAACGTATGTTCCTATTCCAAAATACTACGACCCCCTCGATAAAGAATATTATTATTCAGATGATAATCTGAAAAGTGAAAAGTGACGAGGGAAAAGGGCTTAGCGTTAGCTTTGATAAAACAAGCGAATTATTTTAGTGATTGGCGCCGTTTCTATCAAAAAGCCATCATGTCCGTATAAGGATTCTATTTCGACGTAACGGGCATTGGCCACATGGCCGGCAATAAATTGTTGTTCTTCTACAGGAAATAATAAATCGGATGTAATGCCTATTACAAGGGTTTTGGCTTTAATGCCGTTCAAGGCAGCGATGACTCCGCTCCGGTTTCGTCCCACATTATGCGTATCGAGTAGCTTGGTAAGAACAAAATAGGAGTGGGCATTAAAACGTTTCACTAACTTATTGCCTTGGTATTGCTGGTAGCCCGAAGCCTTGAAGTTATCGGTTTTCTCCGGGTCTTCTTCAGTCTGGGTTTGGTTATAGATGCGATGATTGCGATAGCTTAACATGGCAATGCTTCGTGCTGCCTGCAACCCTTTCTGACCGGCGGTGGGGGAGTGGTCGAAAAAAGAAGGATCGGCTGCAAGGGCGAGCCGCTGGGCTTCGTTAAAAGCAATAGCCCAAGGGGAGTATTGAGCATTGGCGGCAATGATTATCAGATGTTGAATCGTTTCGGGTTTCATTATGGCCCATTCCATGGATTGTTGCGCTCCCACGGAACCACCAACTACGGTATGGATTTTATCTATTTCTAAATGTTTCCTGAGTAATTCGTGAGCGGCCACCAAATCGCGTACGGTCAACGCCGGAAAATCGAGGTAAAACGGTTTGCCGGTAATGGCGTTGATGGACAATGGTCCGGTAGTTCCATAGCAGGAACCCAGAATGTTGGCGCATACAATAAAATGTTGTTCCGGATCCCACAAACAGCCTTTCCCTATCATGCCGGGCCACCAGCTTTCGGCATCTGAATTGGCTGTAAAAGCATGACAAATCCAAATCACATTGTTTTTAGCCTCGTTCATCTTTCCCCAAGTATGATAACAGATGTCAATCCCGGGTAAAATGGCTCCGTTTTCCAATTTAAAATTGGTTTGGCTATGGAAATAATGTGGCTGGCTCATAGAAAATTTGTTCAGATGGCAATTTTTTTAAAAATAATTCACTGATTTTGAGACTCGATAATTAAAAGAAAACCAATGACGATATGCAATGATATGAAAACGTTTTTAAATCAAAATAATTTTACGAACGGAAGTGATTTTTGTTTTGACAAAATATTACCTTTGTTCATCATATTAATACGATAAAACCAATGAAACCAAGACTATTCATCCTCTGCTTTGCCTTTATGCTGGTGTATTCATTTACATCTGCACAACAAACCAAGCCCTTGAATAATGCAAATATACAATCGGAAAGTCAGGAAACGCTTGATAAAGCCGACCTGGCAAATCAGGTACGCAGTGAGTTTCTGCATGCCTGGCAGGGTTATCGACAATATGCCTGGGGCTACGATGCCTTGAAGCCTTTGAGTAAAAAAGGACATAACTGGTATGCTCATTCGCTGCTGATGACTCCGGTGGATGCCCTTGATGCCATGCTTATTATGGGTTTGAATGACGAAGCAAAAGATGCCGAAAAAATTATCCTCGACAGCTTGCGTTTTGATTATGATATGGACGTTCAGAATTTTGAAGTCTCTATCCGTATTTTGGGCGGATTGATTTCGGTGTATGAATTAAACGGCAACAAACGATTTCTCGACCTGGCTACTGATTTGGGCAATCGCCTGATCAAAGCCTTTGATTCACCAACCGGAATGCCTTACCGTTATGTGAATTTAGTAACCGGAAAAACCAGCGGCAACATCTCCAATCCGGCCGAAATAGGTACTTACATTGTTGAATATGGTGTTCTCAGCCGCCATACCGGAAATCCAAAATATTTTGAAACGGCAAAAAAAGCGATGCTCGCTCTTCATAAGCTCCGTTCACCAATAAACCTTACGGGAACCAGCATCAATGTAGAAACAGGGGAGTGGATGGAAACCGACAGCCATATTTCGGGTTGCATTGATTCCTACCTCGAATACATGCTCAAGTCTTCCATTTTGTTTAATGATAAAGATATGCGCGAACTATGGAATACAAGCATAGTTGCCGTGAATAAATACCTTGCCGATACGCAATATGATGGTTTTTGGTACGGACATTCCGATATGAACACCGGCAAGCGTTCGGCTACCGTTTATGGTTCGCTGGATGCGTTTTTTGCAGCATCTCTTGCGATGAGCGGTGATTTAACACGTGCCGAAAAACTTCAGGAATCAAATTACAAGATGTTTATGCTTAACGATATTGAACCTGAAGAATTGAATTATGCCACCATGGAAATAACGAATGCCAATTATATCCTTCGTCCCGAAAATATTGAAAGCGCATATTACTTGTATAATTATACTCACGATGAAAAATACTTACGCCAGGGACGCGATATGTTTCAGAATATTGTTACCTATTGCCGTACTCCCGAAGCATATGCAGCGCTTAAAAACGTAAAAACCAAGGAAAAAAGGGATTATATGGAAAGCTTTTTTCTTGCCGAAACCCTGAAATATGCCTTTTTGCTTTTCGACGATAACCTATCGCTCGATTTTAATAAGGTTATTTTTAATACGGAAGCTCATCCATATAGAAGATAAATTTGAGGGGCTATAATGCTGAACGAAGTGATGTCCTGATATAGAATCGCTTAGGAGGAACGACTTAGCGAATCTTCATCGGGATTTATAAAGTTAATGATTAAGAGAAAAATTATGAAATATCCATATGGCTATGCCAATACAAACCAAGATGATATTTCATTTGATCAATAAATTAAAAAATTAATAACACATGAAAAAGATACTTTTTGTTTTATTGGTAAGCATTGTGGGGACAGGATGTTTTGCTCAGGAAACGATTCTGTTGCCTGTTCCGCAAAAAGAAGGCGGAAAGCCGCTGATGACGGCATTGAATGATCGCCATTCTTCGCGCAATTTTATGGCAAAGGATTTGACCGATCAGCAGCTATCCAACCTGCTATGGGCAGCCTGGGGAATAAACCGGCCGAAAGAGGGAAAACATACGGCTCCTTCATCGCGCAATACGCAGGAAATGGATGTGTATATTATTACCTCGAGGGGGGCGTTTCGTTACGATCCTGTAGAAAACACACTTATTCGTATTACTTCCGATGATGTACGTTCCGGCGCAGGGGCACAGGATTTTGTGAAAGTGGCAGCGCTGAACCTGGTATATGTGATGGATAAAAAACGAGCTACTTCCACTAAAAATGAAATGGATAGAATGCTTGCAGCAGCCATTTGTACCGGTGCCATTGTTCAAAATGTCTATTTGTGGTGTGCATCCGAAGATTTGGGATGTGTGGTTAGAGCCATGTTTGACAAGGAGCAGCTTGCCAAGGTATTAAAATTAACGGAAGATCAGGCAATAATCATGACACAGACGGTGGGCTATCTTTATTAAATTTTTTTAATTTTTATGAAAATTTAATGTTTAAAATAGATTTCATCTCAATTCTTTGATTATTTTTGCCGCTTTAAATGAATGAGTATTCACTCAAAATATGGCACGGCTCGTTGACGAATCAAAAATAGAACGTATAAAACAATCCGCATTGCTGATGGTGGTGGAAAACGGTTTTGGCGGAGCTTCCATTTCATCAATAGCTGGAAAAGCAGGTGTTGCCGAAGGCTATCTCTATCGTTTTTATAAGAGTAAAACCGATTTGGTCAACAGCTTGTTATACGATATAATAAAAGATATTACCGACCGGCTCGAGCCTATTATTTCCGGAGGACAATCTGTCAAAAATATTTTTGAGGAATTTATCCCGATTTTATTTAACTTTGCTATAAAAAGACCTGAAAAAATTAAGTTTCTGTATGTCTTAATGAATGATTACAATTTTAATATACATGAGGATCAGCGTCAGCGTATATTTTTGTTGTGCAAAGAGTTAAAGGAAAAAGGAATTATTTCAAATGAAATAGGCAGCGGGATAGATGAAGAGCATATTTTTCTGATTGGCGTTGTATATCCAATTCAGTTTATAAATCTTCGGATAAAGAATTTTTTTTATAAATCCCAGCTTGGAGATCAAGAGATTACTGAAGTGATAAGTATTATATTAAAATTTTTAAAATAAACTGATTATGAAGTTTAAAATCCGTACAGCGGTTTTATTCCTGCTTTTGCTTTTTTACCTTTCGGAATGGACGGTAACAGCTCAAAACACGGTAGCCGTCAAAACGCTTACTTTTGAACAGGCTTTGGAGATAACCAATGGCAATAGCCATGTTCTGAAGCAAAACCAGTACCTTCAAAAAGAAAAAATGCAGGAAGCCAAAGCAGCAAAAGGGCTTTATTTACCTAAAGTGGGAATTTCGGCAAATTATTTAAGAATGTCGGATGACTTGCACTTAAATTTAACGGGGGTAAAAAATTCCATTACACCACTTTATGAAGTGTTGGGAAAATATGGTAGTTTTTCTGTACCAGATCCTAGTTCTATACGTCAAAAACTTCTAAGTGGGTTGAACGATGTGGAAAATGGCGAATGGGATAAAATGATACAGAAAAAAGAATTTGGATTAGTTGCTGCTACCATGCAATGGCCCATTTATACCGGAGGGAAAATTGCTGCTGCCAATAAAGTCGCAGAAATTCAGAAAGGTGAAGCCGATGAAGTTGCCAGACAAAAACAGGGCGAACTGATGAGCGAACTTACTGAAAGATATTTTGGATTGTGTCTTGCACGGCAGGCTGTGATGATTCGTCAGGATGTGCTCGACGGGATGAACAAGCATCTGGATGATGCCATAAAAATGGAAAAACAAGGCATGATCGCTAATGCGGATGTATTGCATGCAAGAGTTTTTCAGGCTCAGGCAGAAAGAGAACTTAGCAAAGCTAAACGGAATCAGGAAATTGTAAACCAGTCGCTATTAAATACTCTTGCTTTGGAAGAAGATGTAATGTTGGAACCTGCTTCCAGACTTTTTTATCTTGACACCATTGAATCCTTAGATTATTTTATTAAAAATGCGCGGCAAAACAACCCGCTTTTGCAACAGGTGGGTAGTAAAAAGAAACTGGTGATGCAGAGCTATAAGGTCGAAAAATCGGAATATTTTCCCGCAATAGCGCTGGAGGGCATGTATAATATTGTGGATAAGGATTTATCGCCCTATACTCCGGATTGGACGGTTGGCATTGGTTTAAACTGGACCTTGTTCGACGGCGCTGCCCGTTACCGTAAGGTAAAAGCCGCAGCCCTGAAAACCGATCAGGTGGAAGAAGTGGAACAAAAAGCGCAGTCCGATATTGAAACGATGATCAATAAATTGTACCAGGAACTGAACATGTACCGTGAACAACTTATAGAACTCGAATCATCAAAGACATTTACAGATGAATATTTACGTGTACGTGAAAAAGCATTCCACGAAGAAATGTCGAATGCTACCGAAGTAGTAGATGCCCGGTTGGCACAGTCGCAGGTTCGTATCGAACGTTTGCAGGCGATGTATGGCTATGATTTAGCACTTGCCCGCCTTTTGGAATATGCCGGGATATCCAGTCAGTTTCTTGATTATCAGAAACGGCTTAGTGTAAAAATGGAAAGTTATAAGTAATAAAGGTGTTAAAATCAGTAATATAAATTTGGTATGAATAAAAAAGGTATTTTACTTGTTGTAATAGGGGTAACCGCATTGGTGGTTTTTCTGATTGTTTCTGCAGTGCTGATTAATAAACCCCGTCCTTTGGAAGTTCAGGGCGAAATGGATGCCACGCAGATAAAAGTAGCTTCAAAAATAGTAGGACGTATCGACAGCCTGGCTGTACACAAAGGCGATTTTGTTAAAAAAGGGCAGTTATTGTTTACCTTTCACAGTCCGGAAATGGATGCCAAACTTGCTCAGGCACATGCCGCATTGCAAGGTGCCGTAGCACAGAATAAAAAAGCTACAAATGGTGCAGAATCGGAAGATATTGAAGCTGCTTACGATACGTATCTGAAAGCTGAGGCTGCCCTTGAACTAGCTCAGAAAACTTACGACCGTGTGAATAATTTATATAAAGACGGCGTAGTTCCTGCCCAAAAGCGCGATGAAGCGGAAGCGCAGTATAAAGCAGCACGCGAAACGGCCAATGCCGCCAAAGCTATCTGGAATAAAGCGAAAAAAGGAACCCGCATTGAAGATAAAGAAGCTGCAAGATCGTTGGTGGCACGGGCTGAAGGTGCAATTGATGAGGTAAAAAGTTATCTGAGTGAAACCTGCATTTATGCTCCTGTTGATGGTGAAGTGGCAGATATCATTGCCGAATCCGGAGAATTGGTTTCTGCCGGATATCCGGTGGTTACCATTGTTAAATTACAGGATTGCTGGGCTACGTTTAATCTTCGCGAAGACCTTTTGGCAAACATTAAAATGGGAAGTGAATTTACCGCTAAATTTCCGGCTCTTGGCGATAAAGAATTGAAATTGAGAGTAACGTATATTCATGCTTTGGGAAGTTTTGCAACATGGAATGCTACCAAAACTACCGGCGATTTTGACATGAAAACTTTTGAAGTGCACGCTGTTCCCATAGAAAAAGCAGAAGGCTTACGCCCCGGGATGAGTGTTTTGGTTGATTGGGATAAGGTGAGGTCTGCTGAAAAATAAATATAAAATATTTGAGAAAGAATAGTCATCCATGAGATATTTATTGGGAAGAGTAATTCATCGCGAATTAAACAGAATGCTGAAAGAAAGAACTTTTTTCTTTATCACATTTCTTGGGCCTTTGTTTGCGTTTTTTATCGTATCGTGGATATTTTCTTCTGGTGTGCCACGCGATTTGCCGGTAGCGGTAGTTGATTTGGATCATACCTCTCTTTCGAGAAAAGTAGTTCAAATGGTAGATGCTACCTCCATCGCCGCTGTCGACAGAAGCTACATAAGTTTGGAAGAAGCCCGTATTGCGCTCAAAGAAGGAAAAGCGGATGCCGTGATTTACATTCCTAAAGATGCTGAAAAAGACATTTCCAAGGGGCAAAATGCAAAGATTGCTCTTTATTTGAATAATGCAAATGTGATAACTGGCGGCTTGCTTAATAGTGGTATCCGTAAAGCCATTGCTACTTTGTCGGCTGGTATCAGTTTGCATTCTCATTTACAAAGCGGAGAAACGGAAAAACAGGCCATTTCAAATGTCTTTCCTGTTCAGCTCCGTTCAATCCTGCTTTTCAATCCATTTATCAGTTATGCGTATTTTCTTACCATTCTTTTGCTTCCGGTGATGCTTACCGTATTTACACTTTTTGGAACCATTTATTCCATCGGAACCGAATTGCAATATGGAACAGGCAAAGATTGGCTGGGAACTTCTGATAATAACATAACCATTGCATTAGTTGGTAAAATTCTTCCTTATACTTTCTTTTATTGCTTGGTAGTTGTGTTTATGAACCTGGATCTTTTCTATGTACTGGGACTACCCTTGAAAGGAAGTATATTTACGATTCTGATTTCTGAGCTGTTGTTGATATTGAGCTATCAGTCAATGGCTATTGTGCTGATTACCCTCACCAAAAACCTTCGCTTGGCATTGTCGCTTGCCAGTGCATATACCATGTTAGCCATTACGTATGCCGGATTCACCTTCCCGTTCATGGCAATGCCTGAAATAGGCTGGATATTCAGCCGGATATTCCCGGTTGTTTACTGGGTACAAATATTTGTAGGACAGTCTGTAAGAGCTGAGCCGATAGCAAATGGGTTTTACCAGATGTATTATTTGTGGGGATTCATTATCCTGAGTATTCTTTTTATACCAAGACTGAAATACATTCTTCAAAATGAAAAATATTGGGGCAAAATTTAATGTATATAAGCTATGCTGAAAAAAATATTACTGTTTTTGAATGATACAGCCCATGTTTTTACCTCCGAACTGAAAGAAACTTTTTTGGATGCCGGTGCATTCCTTATTTTTATCATTGCAATGGTTGCCTATCCGGTGGCTTATTCCATAGGATACGTTAAAGAAACCGTGAGAGAAATTCCTGTTGCTGTGGTTGATTTGGATCATACGGCTTTAAGCCGTCAGTATAGCAGGATGGCTGATGCCACGGAACAGGTAAAAACATTTTGCAAATCCGGAAGTCTAGACGAGGCGGAACAATTGTTTTATGCGGGAAAAGTTGACGGCATTGTATTAATACCCGATAAGTTTGAAAAAGATGTTTTAAGCGGAAAGCAAACCAATATTACCGTGTATTGCGATGCCGGTCATTTATTGCTATATAAACAAGTTTTTGCGGCAAACAGCTATGCTTCAGGAATGTTAAATGCCGGAATTGTAGTCCGGAATCTGATGGCAAAGGGGAAAAGCATGAATCAGGCTTTGGTTACACGCGAACCTTTGGAGGTAGAAACGTATAACCTTTTCAATCCTTCGGGAGGATATGGCACTTTTGTTGTTCCAAGCATACTTCTTATTGTTATTCAACAAACATTAGTCATTGGTATTGGCTTGCTTTTTGGTAAGAATTACGAAAAAAGAAAAAATAAACATTTTATCGAAATGCTTTCCCGACTGGGGCGAAGCGTGAGTATCGTGGTGGGGAAATCCTTTTCTTATGTTTTTGTTTATCTTTTTACTACGCTTTTTTTGTTGGGATTTTTCTACCGATGGTTACACTTTCCCGATAAAAACAGTTTTCTCGAGGTCTATTACCTGTTAATTCCATTTTTATTTGCGGTGGCTTTTATGGCAATTGCTATTGGGGTATTATTCCGGAAGAGAGTACAGCCCTTGTTGTTTATTGTATTTATTTCGCCTACGGTATATTTTTTAAGCGGAGCTTCCTGGCCTGTACAAGCCTTACCAGGATTGTTAAAGGGAATATCCTATGTTTTACCAACTACTCCCATGATAGATGCCTTTTTTAAGCTGAGAATTTGTGGCGCGGATTTGCATTCCCTATCCTTTGAATGGAATATGCTTTTTATCCAAATGATTGTCTATTTTATATTGGCTTGTCTGGCTATAAAATTCGGATTAAAGGATAAACCGTTATTAGAAACGGAATCTCATGGCGTAACGATAGAAGCAAAATAATTGAGATTATATTTCATACCTTTTCAAGTTGTAGGGAAAGATGATGGATGTTGTAATGCCTGGTTATGATTATCTTTTCAAATTTTGCTCTTAATTTACCAACGGTAAAGAAATAATATCTTTTCAAATAATTAATGCAACCAAACATATTTTTTCTTTAATTTGTCAGATAAATGTAAACGTTTGTTATATACCAATCATAGTTAAACATAAAAAAATTTAGGCATGAGAGCGGGATCAAAAATTTTGTTGGGTTTGCTTTTTACCGTTGTTGCCATCGCCAGTTGTAATAAAAAAAGTGATGACAATGTGGGTAACGGGTATTTCAGTATAGGTAGCACAAGCTATCCATTATTCACAGGCTTTTTGGTTAATAACGGACATTGGGGGAGTGCCACAGCTTATTCTTACGATCTATCGTTGCTTACACGTGATTTTTATCTGTATGTAACCGACGACGTTATTGATTCCATCCGTGGTCATGGACAGATGTTCCATTTTAACTTCTACGCTTCCGATTCGCTTTCGTTGAATCCGGGAGTATATGTTTATGATGCTGAACAATTGGGGACTGCCGGAACTTTTACCAACGGTAATGTGTTTTTTAACTTTTATCCCGTCTCCCTTCGTTATGATTCCATCCGCAAGATAACTTCCGGTCAGATTACCATATTAAAAAACGGTAATGACTATCAGCTTTCTTTTGAAGGAAAAGACGAGAATGGACAGAACTTAACCGGCTATTATGAAGGTACCTTTTATCTTGGAAGCTCCGTTAAAAAAGCATTTAAGACGATTTACCATTCCCGGTAAAAGCAAACGCAATCTTCAAAACCTGAAAGCATATGAAGTACCTGCCAACGTTTATAAATAAAAATCAATTACGAAACAAAGGGGCAGATGAATAAAAAAGTTTATTGGGCAGAAATAAAAATCCCGGATCCGGCAGAAATTGCGGATCCGGGATGTTAGATAAGCGGTTATGTTTTAGCCAAGCAATCCTCCTTTATTGTAAATTCCCAGTTGAGCATCGTAGAATTTATCGATAAAAGTGGTTTTGTTACGGGTAACATTGGTTATTTCGCCTGTGATGAAGTTCACGCGCAGGATATCTCCTTCCTGTAAAGCAATTTCTTCTATCTTTTCCGGTTGATACGTCATGATAGGCAATGCGGCATTGATAGCATTGCGTTCGTAAATGGCTCCGAAAGATTCGGCGATGATACATTGAATACCCAGCGACGAAAAACAATCAACGGCCTGCTGGCGCGAGCTTCCGGCTCCGAAGTTTTTGGTGGTAACAACGATGTCGCCGGCATGGGCTTGTTTGGCAAAATCTTTATATCCTTCCAGATTATCGAAAGTATATTGACCCATTTCGCGGATATCGGTGATGGTAAGATAACGGTTATGGAAAATCATGTCGGTATCAATATCATCTTTTTTGATAAACCAGGCTTTGCCTTCCACTATCGTAGGCTTTTCCGTCGTGTTAACGGTTTTTTCTTTTTTAACTGCGGCTATGGTTTCCTTTTTCCCGAATACGGCAGGCTTTGAAGGAATATCCATGAACGTGGTAATATATCCGGCAACGGCTGAAGCGGCAACAGTTTCGGGCGAAGCAAGATAAACAAGACCTTTACCCTGTTTTCCGGCAAAGTTACGGTTGCCTGTACTGATGGTAACTTCTTCGGGACCGTTTTGTCCAAGCTGTCCTGCTGCACAACCGGCACAACCGGCATTAGAAACCAATGCTCCGGCATCTTTGAATATTTTTATCAATCCTTCTTCCAGTGCTAAGTTCCAAATCCGGTTGGTGGCGGGCACAATTTTAAGTACGACGCCCGGGGCAACTTTGCGTCCCCTGAGTACCGATGCAGCGGCGCGAAGATCGAGCATGCGACCGTTGGTACAACTTCCGATAAAAGCCGAATCAATTTTGGTTCCTTTTACTTTTTCCACTTCCACATCGTCGTGCGGATGTCCGGGAAGGGCAACCATAGGTTTGAAGGCAGAAATATCAATGTCGAATACCTTTTCGTAATTGGCATCTTTGTCGGCTTTTACGATGGTATAGTCTATTGCGGTGCGCTGTTTTAATTTATCAAGAATAAATTGAGTAGGGGTGATCAGCAGTATGATAGCGCCCATCTCGGTGGCCATCGAAGAGATGGTAATGCGTTCGCAGATGGTTAAGTCGTCGATGGCTTCGCCGTATAGTTCCACGGAACGTCCCAATAGTTTGTTGGCGCCGAATCTGGATAAAAGATTAAGTACAATATCTTTGGCAGTAACATCCGCCGGACGCTTTCCGGTGAAGTTGAGCTTTATGGATTGAGGAACTTTAAACCAAACTTTTCCGTTGGCCCAGGCGGCGGCAATATCCTGATCGCCCATTCCCTGTCCGAAGGCTCCGATAGCTCCCATGATGTTGGCGTGCGAATCGGTGGAAACAAAAGTGCTTCCCGGCCAAACCAATCCGCTGTCGATAGCAATATGTGTTCCGATGCCGGAATCCACGTCGAATATTTTTATGCCATGCTGACGTGCAAATAGCCGGCAGTAATGCTGGTTAGCTGCGTATTTCTGATCGGAACCTCCCGGATTACAATCGAACGTAAAACAGGTACGTGAGGGATCGTCAACGGGCAAGTTATTATCAATAATATTTTTAACTACATTGGCTCCGCCGAAATCGCGTGCGGCACGGGTATCAATAAATACATCAATGATGTCGCCGGGTTTTACCACTTCCTGATTGGAATGAGCGGCAAGTATTTTTTCTATGAGTGTCATTTTTTTTATTTTTTAATTCAAACTTTTAATCTTTCGCGAAAAGGTTCAAAGGTCATAAAATCGGCGTGATGAACCACGTAAGCTTCAACACTTCGTTTCACCATGTTTCCTTCACCGGCGTGGGTGGCAATAATATGACAAACTTCGGCGGGAACGCCACATTGTTCGGCCAACGAAACTCCGGAAAAGGGATGTCTTAAATATTTTCCATAATTTCCCTGGATGGATTTCCCGTCTTTGAGTTCATATTCGAGAAGCTTTCCAACATCGGCAAGGATAGCTCCGGCAACCAGCACATCCATGTTTACGGGAAGCTCGTCTTTAAAAAAAGCATTCATTTTTTTACCGGCATCATAAGCGATGTGCACAACGGCACGTTTATGATCCATAAAACTTACCTTCAGGTCGGGTCCGCAAAGCAGGGTAAAGGGTATGGTTTTTAAATCATCAGTTGTAAGAACGCTTTTTTGAAGAGCCAGTTCCCAGGTTGCTGCGGTTTTTTCGCGTAGATCGTTGCATTGTATCCATTGCAGTTCCGGCCATAATTCTTTTACTCTATCGGTCATAATTGTGTTTTGTTTTTTGAAAAAAAACACAGAATTCACTGGAAAGTATTACCCATGATGAACAAATAACTAACGCCAATGTCTCCTGTGGTTAAATCGTTTATTTTAATTTGGCAATAATTGCATCAGCCATCTGGCTGGTTGTAGCGGCGCCTTGTTCAATCACTTCCTGACAACCGCGGAGTTTCAGCATATCGTAAGCTTTTACTTTACCTTCTTCCACTACTTCGGCAACAGCTTTTTGTATCCGCGTCGAAATCTCATGTTCACCGATATGGTCGAGCATCATGCAGGCCGACATTACCATAGCGATGGGGTTGACGATGGATGGATTTAATGCGGCATATTTAGGAGCTGAGCCATGAGTAGGTTCAAATACGGCAACTTCTTTACCGATATTGGCGCTGCAGGCAAATCCCAGTCCGCCAATCAAACCGGCAAAACCGTCGGAAGCAATATCTCCAAACATATTTCCTGATACAATAACGTTGTAGTTTTCCGGATTTTTGGTTAGCCACATCATCTGGGCGTCGATGTTGGTATTATCAACGCGGATTTCCGGAAATTCATTCTTGGACATTTCCTGGGCAATTTTCAGCATCATACCTGAAGTTTCGCGGATAACATTAGGCTTTTCGCAAACGGTAATAGCTTTAAATCCTCTTTCTTTAGCATATTCGAAAGCTGCACGGACAATACGTTCGGTATATTTATACGTAAAAATACGGGTAGAAACGGCTAATTCCGGGCGTGGGCACCATGCGAAATTCTGTTTAAATTTCGGGTGAGTCATCAGGGCGTCATAAACCTGATCGGAAGGATTGGTCCATTCCACACCGCCATATAAACCTTCGGTATTCTGACGGAAAATCATCGTATCAATAACCGGTTCTTCGATCACGCCGCCTTTTCCGCGCCGGATGAAGTTCAGCGGATTTCCTTTAAAAGTTTTGCATGGACGCATACAAATATCCAGATCAAACATCTGGCGCATGCTAACGATTGGGCTGTAATATACATATCCTTTGCCCTGGAGTTCGGGAGCCAGTTCAGCGGCTGCTTTATCTTTTGGTTTGGAGGTGATGGCTCCAAAGAGTGCAATTTTATGTTTCTTCAATAATTCAATGGTACGATCGGGTAAAGGATTACCTTCTTTGCACCAGAATTCCCAGCCAATGTCGGCATGTACATATTCAGCATCAAAACCTGCTGCTTCCAATACTCTTAATGATTCTTCCAATACTACTTTTCCTATGCCATCGCCTGGCATGGTTACGATTGTTCTTTTTGCCATAATGATTATTTTTTGGGTTTTAAATTACTTTTTTGGGAAGTCAAAATTACAATAGTTTATATTTCCGGCAAGAAATATTGGAAAAATATTTTTTGCCGGAAATATTCTTTCATCAAACTACGGTATACATTGAATATCCGTCGTCATACCGTTGGCTGAGTAGAATAAAAAACGATATAATATTTTTAATTTTGGGAATATACAGGCAAGGTAAAGCTGAAACTACTGCCTTTTCCCAATTCGCTTTCAACCCAGATTTCGCCTTTATTGATTTTTACAAACTCCTTGCAAAGAAGCAGTCCGAGTCCGGTTCCTTTTTCTCCGGCGGTTCCGCTTGTTTTGAATTTTTCATCAATTTGGAATAGTTTTTTCTGATTTTCTTCTGAAATACCCATTCCGTTATCGGATATTGTAAATTTTATGTGTCCATCCATTGGCGTGAAATGAATTTTTATAGTTCCTCCGTTGTTGGTAAATTTGAGTGCGTTAGTTAACAAGTTTCTTACAATGGTTAATACCATATTCGGATCGGCATAAACGATAGCATTAGAATTAGAATTTATGTTCGATTCAATACTTATCATTTTATTATTCAATCCGATTTGTAGAATAGAAATATTGTTGGCAAAAATCTTTTCCATGTCTACTTTTTCGGGCTTCCATTCCATTTTTCCCATCTGAGCACATGACCATTGCAAAAGATTTTCGAGCAATTCAAAAAGTCCCTGTGATGAATGGTGCACTTGTTCAATATATTCGTATTTTTCGGTGTCGTTTAATTCGGAAAAGTTTTTATATAATAAATCGGAGAAACCAAGCAGGGAGTTAAAAGGGCTTTTCAGATCGTGAGCGATAATGGAAAAGAATTTATCCTTGGTGATAACCAACGATTCCAGTTCCTTCTTTTGTTTTTCTATTTCAAGATTTTTAATTCTAAGTTCTTTGGCTGTTTTTTTCTTTATTCGGGTGTTTCTTATGATAGCAGCACTTGCAAGAATAATTAGTGTCAGGGTGAGTATAAGCCAGTGAATAAGATTTGTCTTTTTGGATAAGGCAAGCGATTGCGAAACATTTTCGCGCTGCAATCGTTCGTTATCGGCTTCATTTTTTTCAAATTCATATTTCGCCTGCATTTCGGCGGTTCTTGAATTAATTTCACTCGAATACAGGCTGTCTTTCAATATTGCCGACGTGTCAAGATATTTGTATGCTTTTTCAAAATCTTTGACTTTTGAATAATAGTCGGAAAGGTATTCATACCCTTTTTGTATCATAGGAAGTTCGGCTTGCGATTTGGCTAAGGCAAGTCCCTGAGAGATGCTGGAATAAGCCAGAGCATATTTTCCTGTCATATTATACAGGTTTCCCAGATTTAACCGGGCTGGTATTAATAAATAATCGGCCTTCATCTGGTTAGCAATATCAACGCATTTATTGTAGAAATACAAAGCGCTGTCGTAACGTTTGGTGTTTTGATACAGCAAGCCGATATTATTATTTGTAGAAAAATTGCCTTCTGTATCCTGTAATTTTATGTATAACTGGTTAGCTTGCCTGTAATTTCGAAGCGCTTCGGTATATTTTCCTTTTTTATCGTAAATAATGCCTATTTCGCCTAAGCAGCTGGCAATTCCCGGTTCCGATTTCATTTTTTTGTAAATTTTCAGGGCACGGGCATAGTAAATTTGGGCTAAGTCCGAATTGTTCAGGTTGTCGTAGGTCAAGCCTATGGATTCAAAAATGTTGGAATATATTATGTCATCGTTTATTTTATACTTATTGCATGTTTGAAGGGCTTTATAATAAAATGCAATGGCTTTGTCGTAAAAAGCTAATTCATTATAGCATATTCCGATATTAGAATAAACAATAACCAGGTCGCGGGAAGTGCCTGCCTTTTTAACTAAAGTTAGCCGTTGTTCATTGTATAATAGGGCTTTTTTAAAATCTCTGTTTTGATAAAGTTCCTTCGAAAGCTGGTATAGAAGTTTTATTCTTATGGTATCTTGCTTTTCTGTTTTAATCTTGTTTTCGAGGCTGTCAATTTTAGAAATTCCAAAAACATAGGTGTTTAGCCCGAAAAATAATGCAAATAAAATCCATAAGTTATATTTCATTTTTCCCGATTTTGGATTATCATTCCAGATTACAATATTAATAATTTATATTGGTTTTTTTGATTGTTTTTCAAACGGATGTTTATTATTAAAATCCGGTTGATAGTTTTCGGAACTATCCAGTTCCTGTATCCAACCTTTGTAGAATCCAAGTTTTTCCATTTGATTAACCACCTCATTATATTCTTCAACCGTAATTTTACGGTTTAAAACCGGATGCGATTTTACAGCAGCTATCGGATAATACTGCGACATCAGAGATATGGCTACCGAAACGGAGAGATGATCGGCAATGTAATTTAAGACGTCGAAGCTGTTTTTCAAATTATTGGGCAAAATAAGATGCCTGATTATCAATCCGGATTCAATTTGTCCATCATCATCCATCCGCAGGGTTGAACCTTTCTGGCGAAACATTTCGCGTATAGCTGCCATTGCAACTTCAGGATAGTCGGGAGCATCGGAATATTCTCCGGCAATTTTGGAATCCAGATATTTAAAATCAGGTAAATAAACGTCTACCAGTTCTTCTATTTCACGAAGGGTTTCTTCTTTATCATAGCCATTTGAATTATACACAATAATTGGTTTATAGCCCTTTGAATGCAAGGCTTTGATAATGGATTTCATTTGAGTGATGCAATGTGAAGGTGAAACAAAACCTACGGCTTTGCAGCCTGCATCGAGGCAAACAATAATTTTTTGCACCACTTCGTCCAACGTCATTGTCTCTGACGGAACATCTTTACAATTTTGACTAATCTGGGTATTTTGACAATAGATACATTGCAAATTGCAATGCGTAAAAAATACATTACATATGCCAGTCTTGCCACTGACGACAGGCTCTTCGCCCTTGTGAATGCAGATGGAAGCGACGTTAAATGCTTCATTGCTTCGACAATATCCCAATTTTTTACCAGCCCTTTCCGCTCCGCAGTTTCTTGGGCATTGAAAACATTTTTTCTTATAATTTTCTAAACTCATGGTTTGCAAAAATACTTTAAAATCTTGTTATGGATTTTTTGACTTCCGGTTGACAATTTTAATAATTTAGAGGCTTCTTTTATTCCATCCAAATCATAAATAGAATGAGACTTCGTTGTTTGTCCTTAATATTGAATATAAGCGTATTACTTGTTGTTTGTTTCCAATTATTTTCTGGTTGTATTACAGCTCAAAATCCGAAAATCGGGTTTCTACAGGCATCCGACATTAAAAATTCTGATGCGGAAGTTCAGGCAGCCTGGAAATATCTGAAAGGAAATAAAAAGGTAAAAAGTTTTTCGATGACTTTTTCAACGCTTGCAAGGAAGGGAATATCATTGAAAAAAGCAGACGTGGTCTGGTTTCACCGAACTGACAGTGCTGATTTTAATGATAATGAAATTGCACCAAAAGCTGTTGCTAACCTGAAAAAATACCTTGCGGAAGGTGGAAATTTATTTCTTAGCGAGGATGCTTTCCGCTACATCGAAATTTTAGGCGTAGAACCCAGGAAGCCAGAAGTCCGTTATGTAAATGCAACCGATCAGGGGTATGGACGAAAACTCGGGCTGCACGGTTTTCGTAGCCATCCGGTTTTTGACGGGTTGAATGGCGGTGCTTACCTTTTTGCTCCGGATCGGGATATGAAGATCCGGCAGATTGGTTTCTTCGACCGTTTTTATCCTTTTAATGGCAGAGTGGTTGCTGTAGATTGGGCGTATATTCATTTAAAAGAAAATTCCCGGCTTGTGGTAGAATATGATTATGGCAAAGGAAAAATCTTTGCGGTGGGTGCATATATGTATTTTGATCAGAAAAACAACAATCGCGATCATCTGGAATTATTTATCAATGCTGTTTTCCATTATTTGGCTGATAAAAAGTTTAATCCGGATATTCATTATTGGGATCAGTCGGTGAACCATGTGTTTCCGTTTCGGAGCAAGTCCGATCCATTACTTCTAAATTCTTCCGGAAAATGGGTACCAAAGGATTTGTCACTGACTCTTGAAAATAGATTGGGCTCCGATAATTTTTGGGATGTGGCTGGCGAGCGTCTTGTGGTGATGGGCAAAGAAAAAGGCGGAATAGATGAAATCTGGGCACATCCTTTCATGGCATTGCGCGATTATGAGGTAGGTGTTAAATTTGCAAATCAGGATACCATTTTATGGTTCAACGATCAGTGCCCACAAGTCAAAGTCCGTCCCGAGTCGTTTAGTCGTGAGTATAAATTTGGGAATGCCGATTTTGCCGAAATCGTTACGGTTTCTCCTGATAAACCAGCCGCAGTTGTGCATTATGAATATCATGGTTCATCCTCTGCAAAGCTGATTATCCGGTTTAAAAGTAATCTGAGGTATATGTGGCCCTATTCCGAAAAAGTGCTGGGCGACATCAATTATGCCTGGGATAAAGGCTTGAATGCTTTTGTGATAAAAGATAAAAGCGAAGACTTTGTAACCATTACCGGAACGAATAAATTGCCCAATCAACAATTTATTGGAGCCTTTGATGGGTTTACGCTGGAAGACGAATGGATAAACGGAAAATATCAGAAAGACACCGTTTTTTCGCCTCAGATAACCGATAAATTTCAGGTGGAAGCATTGCAGGAGTTTAATTTAAAAACAGACGATAATCTGGATGTGATGATTGCCGCTTCGGGTGAAGGACTCGACAAAACCATGGAATATTATCGTGAAGTTTTTGAAAATCCTTTGGGAATATACAACCAATCGTTAACGAAAAATATAAATTTGCTTACCAATCAGCTTACGATTACTACGCCCGACAGTATATTTAATACGGGCTATCGTTGGGCAATGATTGGAGCAGATCGTTTTTATGTGAACACACCCGGTATTGGAAAATCGTTGGTGGCCGGTTATCAAACTACTGATAAAGGTTGGGATGGCGGACACAGGGTAAATGGGCGACCAGGTTATGCCTGGTATTTTGGTCGCGATGGAGAATGGAGCGGTTTGGCTTTGCTTGATGAAGGCGATTTTGATAAAGTAAAAAATATCCTCGAAACCTACCAGCGATTTCAGGATTTAAATGGTAAAATTTATCATGAGCTCACCACTTCGGGCGTGGTGCATTATGATGCGGCCGATGCTACACCGCTTTATCTTATTCTTGCCGGAAGGTATCTGCACTATTCGGGCGATGTAGAATTTATCCGCAATAACTGGGATCATATCCGCAAAGCATTGGATTTTTGCTTTTCTACTGATACCGATGGGGATCATCTGATAGAAAATACACTGGTAGGTCATGGATGGGAGGAAGGCGGCGGATTGTTTGGAACGCATTCCTCCCTCTATTTATCTTCGTGCTGGGCTGAGGCATTGGAACAGTCGGCATTTATGGCTAAAGCTATAGGCATGGAAAAGGAAGCGGAAAAATATGCTGACGAAAGCAAAACAGTATGCAACATCATCAATACATCATTCTGGAATGCTGATTCCAGTTATTTCTTTCATGGGAAGTTTAAGGACAGCACATTTATGAACGAAGTTTCCATTATGCCTGGAATTCCTTTATACTTTAATCAGATTGAAAAAGATAAGACGGTTCCGGTTCTCGAGCGCTTTGCCGGAAATGATTTTACTGCCAATTGGGGCACTCGCATGGTAGAGGAAAAGAATCCCATGTTCGATGCCGATGGTTATCATACCGGAAGTGTATGGCCATTATTTACCGGCTGGACTTCGCTTGCCGAATATCGCAACGGCAGACCGGTACAAGGATATTCGCATTTGATGAATAATCTGTTGGGTTATCAAAACTGGGGACTTGGCTTTGTAGATGAGGTGCTGAATGGCAGCGAATATAAGCCGTCGGGCGTATGCCGCCATCAGTGCTGGAGCGAAACTATGGTGCTGCAACCGGCTATCGAAGGCATGCTGGGGCTTAACGTCGATGCATTGGCTAACCGGATTGATCTTTCGCCCGATTTTCCAGCCAATTGGGATAAGGTTAGTGTTCAGAACATCAGGATGGGAAATCAAAGGATAGCTATGGATTACCATAAGGAAAAGGACAAAATCAGTTTCAGGTTTTCGCTTCAGCCGGTAGCGGAAGATACGATACGAAAACCGTTGATTAGTCTTTTACCCAATTATCCTGTCGGTTGTTCTGTTTCCCGGGTGATGCTTAATGGTAAAATCTATGCTCTGGAAGGTATTAACACATCACAACAGATTTTATTTGCGCTGAAGGACACCGCAACGGTTGAGATTGTGCAGAAAGGCGGAATTGCGGTTGTGCCGGTAGTTGCGAATCCTAAACCGGGCGACAGACCGGAAGGTTTGCGGGTGATCTCGGATAAAATGAACGATCAGGGCTATGCCGTTACCCTTCAGGGTATGAGTGGTCAGAGTTACGACTTTCAGGTATGGACGGGCGAAAACGATATCTCCTCTGTCGAGAATGCTGTTATCGTTTCCCGCCAAGGAAACCTCACGACCATTCACATAGACTTTCCGCCGGCGGAT